>Ga0187816_10000691_pt1 | contig 10279 bp, 9 predicted proteins | sample NC_wetland_sal_i_16_FD_132960 | JGI IMG/M metagenome (GOLD analysis project Ga0187816, IMG submission 132960) | Wetland sediment microbial communities from Neuse River Estuary, North Carolina, USA - SO4_1 | ecosystem: Environmental > Aquatic > Freshwater > Wetlands > Sediment | place: USA: North... | reverse complement strand
GCTGGTCGCAGGGCGAGCGCGACCTGGCCGCGGAGACGATCTACCGCTTCGTGTTCCGCAGCCTGTACGAGGCGCACGCGTTTAACGGCGACCCTCATCCGGGCAACTACCTGTTCCACGGCGGCGGCCGGGTCACCTTCCTAGACTTCGGGCTGGTCAAGTACTTCACCGACGACGAGATGCGCCCGCTGGCCGCGATGGTCAAGCACCTGTGCCTCGACAACGACCCCGAGGCGTTCCGGCGGGCGATGGAGGAAGCCGGGTTCCTGGTGCGGGACGCGCCGCTGCCCACGGAGATGATCATCGAGCACATGGCCGTGTTCTACGACACGGTCCGGGTCCGCGGGCCGATCACCATGACCGGGGACTACGCCTCCGCGGTGACCCGGCGCTTCTTCGACTTCCGCAGCCCGCTGGCCGCTTACGTGGCGATCCCCCGCTCCTACGTGATCCTGCAGCGGATCAACCTCGGCCTATTCGCCCTGCTCGGCGACCTGTCGGCGACCGCGGACTGGCGCCGCATCGCGGAGGAGATCTGGCCGTTCTTCCAGGGCCCGCCGAGCACGCCGACGGGCGAGGCCGAAGCGGCCTGGAAGTCGCGACGGAGGCTGCCCGCCCGCACCTGAGATCATGGGATCGTGGCAGATCAGGATGACGTCCGCCGGATCGCCCTGTCGCTACCCGAGACCGCCGAGGCGGAGGATCATTTCGGGTTCCGGGTCAGGAACAGGGCCGGGCGGAACGGGACGAAGCAGTTCGCCTGGGCCTGGAACGAGCGGGTGACGCCGGGCCAGCCGCGCGTCCCCCGGCCCGACGTGCTCGCCGTCCGGGTGGCGGGGCAGGCGGAGAAGGAGATGCTGCTGGCCGCCGACGCGGGCAAGTTCTTCACCGAGCCGCACTACAACGGGTTTCCCGCGGTCCTGGTCCGGCTGGCCGCCGTCGGCGAGGACGAGCTCCGCGAGCTCATCACCGACGCCTGGCGGTGCCAGGCGCCCCGCGACCTAATCCGCTCAACGGGCCTGTGATGCCCAGGCAGAACCGGGTCACCCCGTACGGTGCGCTGATCGCGGTCCCCGACCGCGGCATGTTCTGGGGTAACCGGGGCGTGCTGCACAACCCGGAGGGCAGGCTGGTCCGCTACTCGCGGGGGCGGGCCTGGGCGATCTGCGTGCTCGAATTCAAGGGCAGGCGCCGCCGGCAATGGGCGCCCGGCCGGCTGACCGAGCTGTTCTTCCTGGACGAGGCCACCGGGCTGGCCGCCGGGCACCGGCCGTGCGGCGAGTGCCGGTACCGGGATTACCAGGCCTTCAAGGACGCGTGGGCCGCGGCCCACGGCGGGGAGCGGCCCGGAGTTCAGGCGATCGACGCGCGGCTGCACGCCGACCGGCTGACCGGACCCGGGGTCCGGCGGACGTACCAGGCTCCGGTCGCCGAGCTCCCCGACGGCGCCATGGTCGAGGTAGAGGGCGCGCCGTTCCTCCTCCACGACGGCAGGCTGATGGCCTGGACGCCGGGCGGCTACCGGAGCAGGCCGGCGCCGGCGCCGCCCGGCGAGGTGACGGTGATCACCCCGCGGGCCACCGTGGCCGTGCTGGCCGCGGGCTACCGCCCGGTCATCCACGCCTCCGCGAGCGACGCGGCCGCTGACGCGCCCGCCGGGAACGGCCACTAGGGACCGAGCCAGCCGGGGACGTCAAGGCGGAACGCCTGGCCCTGGGCCATGGTGCGCAGGTCGGCTTCCAGCGCGGCGAGCCGGCCCGGGCCCAGCTCGGCCCCCCACCGGGACCGGATGTCCTCGAAGATCAGCGCGGAAGCAGCCAGCGCCTCAAGGCCGCGCGGGGTGATCCGGACCACCTTCTGCCGCCGGTCCGAGCCGTCGCCATCCCGCCGCACGTAACCGAGCTCCTCGAGCCGCTCGATGGTCTTGCCCGCGGCTTGCTTGGAAATGCCGAGCCGCCTGCCGGTCTCGGTAGCGGTAGCCCCGCCGGGGCCTATCGCCTGCAGGGCGAAGCCGTGCGCGGGGCGGAGATCGGGGTGCCCGCGGCGGGCCAGTTCGGCGTGCAGTTCCTCGATGATCGACCGGAACCCGCCGAACAGGAGCAGCGGCAGCTCGAACCCGTAGGTGCGCACCTCGTCATTTGACACGATCGACAACCTCGTTTACCGTTTTAGACAACCTAGTTGTCCATGTTAGCGGAAAGGGCTCACAGCTGATGGCGCCTGAAGAGGAGGGACGGTTCATGTCGGAGAACACGGCCGGGTTCGCTGACCACACCATTGAGTCTGCGCCGGCGGGGGCGCGCAGGTTCATGGCCGCGACCCAGGATCACCTCGGGTACCTGCCCGCCGCGGTGGCCCGGATGGCGGCCTCTCCCCACCTGCTCGACGGCTTCGGGAGGCTCACGGCGATCTTCGAGGGGTCCACGCTGGACCCGGTGGCCCGCGAGGTCGTGGTGATGACGATCGCCACGAGGAACCGCTGCCACGTCTGCGTGGCGATGCACACCGCGGCGCTGACCAGACTGGGCACGGACGCGCAGCTCATCGACGCGCTGCGGAGCGCCGCGCCGCTCGCCGACGAACGCCTGGACGCCCTGCGGGTGTTCACGCTGCGCCTGCTCGACACGGCGGGCGAGGTCGGCGACGAGGCGCTGCGGGCCTTCCTGGCCAGCGGCTACACGAGGCAGAACGCGCTCGAGGTGGTCCTCGGGATCGGCACCTACACGATGTCGACCCTGGCCAACCGGCTCACCGGCGCGCCGGTCGACGGCCCGCTGCGCGGCTTCGCCTGGTCGGCGTAGGGGCGGTAGTAGGCTGCGGGGTGCCAGATCGCAGCGCATCCGGGAGGCGACGATGCCGATATTTCCCAGCAAGTCGGACGGTACCGCGGCGGGGTGGGAGCCGCAGGCGGCCAGCAGCCGGCTGGCCAAGACCGCCGGCGCCGACGACTCCGGGGTGTTCACCTCGGACCTGTCGGTATCGGAGTACGTGCTGCTCGGAGAGGCCGGGTTCGAGCCACTGGGGTTCGTGGTCGGCTCGTCGATCTACCACGTCGGGCTGCAGATCGGCCGCTGGAACCAGAACCAGGAGCTGCAGGTCCTGACCCAGTCCATGTACAACGCCCGGGAGCTGGCCATGGCCCGGATGCGCGCCGAGGCCGACCACCTGGGCGCCGACGGGATCGTCGGGGTGGCGCTGCGGATGCAGATGTACTCCTGGTGCCAGAACTGCCTGGAGTTCGTCGCCACCGGCACCGCGGTCAGGCACCTGGCCGGGCAGGGCGCGCACCGTGCCCCCGACGGCCGGGCGTTCACCTCGGACCTGTCGGCGCAGGACTTCTTCCGGCTGCTGGCCGCCGGGGCGGTGCCGGTCGCGTTCGTCCTGGGCACCTGCGTGTACCACATCGCCCACCAGGGCGTGATGCAGTCGCTGCGCCAGGTCGGGCAGAACCAGGAGATGATGCAGTTCACCCAGGGCGTCTACGAGGCCCGCGAACTCGCCCTGACCCGGATGCAGGCCGAGGCCGCCGCGGCCCGGAGTTCCGGCATCGTCGGGGTCACCGTCGAGGTGAAGAACCACGTCTGGGGCGAGCACGCGACCGAGTTCCTGGCCACCGGCACCGCCGTACGCCGGCTCGCCGACGAGCACAAGCTCCCGGACACCTCCCCCAAGCCCATCTTCACCCTCGGCCTGGATCAGTGACAGCGGACCACGGCTGAACCACGGTCTCCTCAGGTTCCGTAGCAGGAAAATGGTTTGCCGCACGATGCGGGGTCCGGGGGATAGTGGGCCCCATGATCGAGGCTCCTGGGTTCTGGATCCGGTACCGAGAGGATGAGGCGACCCGGCAGCAGGTGCGGCCGGGGACGGTGCGGAGGATCTGGCCGTATCTGCGGCGGTACCGCGGGGCGATGGTGCTGCTGCTGGGAGTCACCGTGGTGGATTCGGCCATCCTGGTCGTGAGCCCGCTGATCTTGCGGGTGATCATCGACGACGGCATTCTGCGGCACCGGGAGGGCGTGGTCGTCACGCTGGCGCTGGCCGTCGCGGGGCTGGCGCTGGTGGACGCGGGCGCAAGGTACGTGAAGTCGTGGTATTCGCAGTGGATCGGCGAGAGCCTGGTGCTGGAGCTGCGGGCGAGCGTCTTCCGGCATATCCTGCGGCAGCCGCTGGCGTTCTTCACCCGGACCCAGACCGGGGCGCTGGTCTCCCGCCTGGACGATGACATCAACGAGGCCCAGCGAGTGGTCGGGACGCTGATGTCCGACTCCCTGTCGGTACTGCTGAACCTGGTCCTGGTCGTGGCGGCGATGTTCTGGCTGTCGTGGCAGCTCAGCCTGGTCGCGCTGGTGGTGATTCCGCTATTCGTGCTGCCCGGCAAGGTGGCCGGGAAGCGGGCGCAGCGGGTGTTCCGGCAGGAGATGCAGCTGTACGGTGAGCTGGCCGCGATGACGGCCGAGCGGTGCGACGTGTCCGGGGCGCTGCTGGCCATGCTGTACGGGCGGCCGGAGGAGGACGCCGGGCTGTTCACCCGCAAGGCCAGCCGGATCCGCGATCTGGCCGTCGCCAACGCCGCTCGCATGGAGCTACTCATCGCGTTCATCACGCTGCTCGCGGCGCTGGTCACGGCCCTGGTGTACGGGCTGGGCGGGACGCTGGTCATTCACGGCGTGTTCGGTGTCGGCACCTTGGTGGCGTTCATCGCGCTGGTATCGCAGCTATACGGACCGCTGCACGACGTGTCCCGGGTGCCGCTGGAAATCCTCTGGGCGCTGGTCAGCTTTGACCGCGTCTTCGAGATCCTCGACCTGGAGCCGCTGATCACCGAACGGCCCGCCGCGTATCCGCTGACTGGGACGCGGGAAGCGCCGGGTATGGAGGTGGCGGGAGTGTGGTTCCGGTATCCGGAAGCGGACCAGGTGTCGCTGGCCTCGCTGGAGCCGGTCGCGCTGGAGCCGGTCGCGCCGGAGCCGGTTACGCCGGAGCCGGTTACGCTGGCCACGCCGGAACGTCCCGGTGATGCGTGGGTGCTCCGGGACGTGACCTTCCAGGTGCCGGCGGGACGGCTGACCGCGCTGGTCGGACCGTCGGGGGCGGGGAAGACGACGATCACCCACCTGGTCCCGCGGCTGTATGACCCGGTGCGCGGGGTGGTGCGGATCGGCGGGCACGACGTCCGCGACCTGACGCTGGAGTCGCTGCGGTCGGTGGTCGGAGTCGTGCCGCAGGACGCCTACCTGTTCCACGACACGATCCGGGCCAACCTGCTGTACGCGCGGCCGTCGGCGACCGAAAAGGAGCTGATCGAGGCGTGCGAGGCGGCCCGGATCTGGGAGCTGATCTCGTCGCTGCCGGACGGGCTGGACACGATCGCGGGGGACCGGGGCTACCGCTTCTCCGGCGGGGAGAAACAGCGCCTGGCCCTGGCCCGGCTGCTGCTCAAGGCCCCGTCGGTGGTCGTGCTGGACGAGGCGACCGCGCACCTGGACTCCGAATCCGAGGCGGCGATCCAGCGCGCGCTGGCGACCGCGCTGGCCGGGCGGACATCGCTGGTCATCGCCCACCGGCTGTCCACGGTCCGGGCGGCGGACCAGATCCTCGTCGTCGACGGCGGGCAGATCGTCGAACGCGGGACACATGACGAGCTGCTCGCCGCGGGCGGGGTGTACGCGGGGCTGTACCGGACGCAGTTCGCACAGCAGGCAGCGTTACGGCCGATCCTGCAGGAAGGCAGCAACCCCCGCCAGCGCAGGCTTGGCCGGTGTCAGCCGACGTAGAAGATGCCGAGGCCGAGGGCCACGCAGATGCCCGCGACGATCCAGAAACGGACCACGATGGTCGTCTCGGCCCAGCCGGAGAGCTCGAAGTGGTGCTGCAGCGGCGCCATGCGGAACACCCGCTTGCCGGTCAGCTTGAACGAGCCGACCTGGATCACCACCGACAGCGTGATGAGTACGAACAGCCCGCCCAGCAGGAACAGCAGCAGCTCGGTCTGGGTGGTGATGGCCAGCCCGGCCAGCGCGCCGCCCAGGGCCAGCGAGCCGGTGTCGCCCATGAAGATCTTGGCGGGCGGCGCGTTCCACCACAAGAACCCGATGCACGCACCCATCACGGTGGCCGCCACGATGGCGAGGTCCTGCGGGTCACGCACGTCATAGCAGGCCTGAGCCAGGTAGACCGTGCAGTCGTTGCGGAGCTGCCAGATCCCGATGATCATGTAGGCGGCCAGCGCGAGGATCGCCGCGCCGGTGGCAAGGCCGTCCAGCCCGTCGGTGAGGTTCACGGCGTTGGACGTCCCGGCCACCATCAGGATGACCCAGACGACGAAGAACACCGTACCGATCGGCGGCCCGAACGTCGCGATGAACGACAGGTGCGTGGACGCCGGGGTGATGTCGTACCCGTCGGGGAACCTGATGGCCAGGAGCGCGAAGATCCCGCCGACGATCGCCTGGCCGGCCAGCTTGGCCCCGGCGCGCAGGCCCAGGCTGCGCTGCATGTAGAGCTTGATGAAGTCATCGGCGAAGCCGACCAGCCCGAGCCCGGTCATCAGGAACAGCACCAGCAGCCCGGACGGGGACATGGCGTCCCCGGTGGCCAGGTGACCGACGAGGTATCCCGCCAGCGAGGCCATGATGATGACCGTGCCGCCCATGGTGGGCGTGCCCCGCTTGGACATGTGGGCGGGGCCGTCCGACCTGATCTCCTGACCGAGGCCGCGCCGGGTGAACACCTTGATCGCGAACGGCGTCCCGAACAGCGCCAGGAACAGCGAGACGGCCGCCGACAGCAGTACGGTCTTCACCGGTCCACCTCCAGGAGCAGTTCGGCCGCGACGCCCTCCAGGCCCACCTCACGGGAAGCCTTCACGAGGACCACGTCGCCGGGCTTCAGCCGGTCGGCGAGCACGGCCAGCGCGGCCGGCCCGTCGGGCACGCCCAGCGCCTCACCGGGCCACGACGGGACCCGCCGGGCGCCGTCGAGCAACGGCGCCGCCTCGGGCCCGACGGCGATCAGCCCGGCCAGGGCGGGCCCGAGGAACCCTGCGGCGAATTCGCCGGCCTCGGCGTGACGGGCGGGCGAGGTGTCACCGAGTTCGGCCATGTGGCCGAGGACCGCGAAGGCGCGCCCGTCTTGCGCGAGGTGGCCGAGGGCTTCGAGCGCGGCCCGGACGGATTCGGGGTTCGCGTTGTACGCGTCGTTGATGACCGTCACTCCGTCCGCTCGCCGGTGGACTTCCATCCGCCACCGGCTGCGGGCCGCGGCGGCGGACAGCCCGTCCGCGATGTCGGCGAGGCCGAGGCCGAGCTCGCGCGCCAGGGCGGCCGCGGCCAGGGCATTCGGTACGTTATGCGCGCCGTGCAGCCGCAGGGTGACCGGCGCTGAACCTTCGGGCGTCAGCAGGGTGAAGCTCGCCCGGCCGAGGTCATCCAGGCGGATGCCGCTGGCCATGATCGTGGGCTGGGGCACGTGTGACGGGAGGGACGAGGAAGGCGAGGAAGGCGAGAGAGGCAAGGAAGGCGGGACAGGAGCTCCGGCGCTGAAGGTGACGACGCGGGCGGCGGTGCGGGAGGCCATGGCCAGGACGCGGGGGTCGTCGGCGTTCAGGATGGCGGCCCCGTCGGCGGGCAGGGCCTCGACGAGCTCGCCCTTGGCCCGGGCGATCTGGTCCAGGCCGCCGAACTCGCCTTCGTGCGCGTGCCCGACGTTCAGCACCGCGCCGTAGCGGGGCGGGGCGATGCGGCACAGGTACGCGATGTGGCCCACCCCGCGCGCGGATAGCTCGAGGACCAGGTTCTGCGTCGCCGCGTCCGCGCGCAGCACGGTCAGCGGGTGACCGAGCTCGTTGTTGTACGAGCCGGCGGGCGCGACCGTGGGCCCGAGGCGCTCGGCCAGCTGGGCGGTGAGGTCCTTGGTCGAGGTCTTGCCCGAGGACCCGGTGATGCCCGCGATCCGCAGCGCGGGCAGCGCGTCCACCACGAAGGCGGCCAGCGCGGCCAGCGCGGCCGGGACGTCGGGCACCAGGACCGCGGGCGCCGCGACCGGGCGGGTGGCGAGCACCGCGACCGCGCCCGCGGCCACCGCGGCCGCCGCGAAGTCGTGCCCGTCGGACCGCTCCCCCGGCAGCGCCGCGAACAGCCCGCCCGGGCCGGCGCGGCGGGAGTCGATCACCACCTCGCCGGTGACGAGCGCTTGCGGCGGGCCGGTGAGCTGACCGCCGGTGATCTGCGCGATCTGCGCCAGCGAGAGCGGTATCACCGGTTCACCGCCCACGGGGCCTCGTCGGGGACCGGCCGCGGCCGCTGGGCATCGGCCTGCTGGTGCAGGGCCAGGGCCGTGACCTGCCGGTCGTCGAACGGGAGCACCGCGCCCGCCACGTACTGCCCGGTCTCGTGGCCCTTGCCGGCCACCACGATCACGTCGCCCGACGCGGCCAGCGCGACGGCCCGCCCGATCGCGGCGGCCCGGTCCGGCTCGATGATGACCCGCGCGCGCTCGTCCCGCGGCACGCTCAGCACCCCGTCCAGCATCGCCGCGAGGATCGCCAGCGGGTCCTCCGAGCGCGGGTTGTCGCTGGTCAGGATGGCCACGTCGGCCAGGGAGGCGGCGGCGGCGCCCATCATCGGGCGCTTGCCGCGGTCGCGGTCGCCGCCGCAGCCGAGCACGATGATCAGGTTCCCCTGGGTGACCGGGCGCAGGGAGCGCAGGACTGCTTCCACCGCGCCTGGCTTGTGCGAGTAGTCCACGAAGGCCGTCACCCCGAGGCCGGTGGCGGGCACGCGCTCCAGCCGGCCGGGCACGCCCTCGCAGGCCGCCACCCCGGCCACCGCATCCTCCAGGGCGATGCCCGCCTCGACCAGCGCGACCAGCGCGCCGAGCGCATTGGCCACGTTGAACACCCCGGCCAGCCCGACGGACACGTCCGCCTCGACCCCGCCGGGCCCGATGACGCGGAACGCGCTGCCGTCCGCGCCGGACCTGACGTCGGCCGCGCACCAGTCGGCGTCCTCCCGGCCCGAGGCGGAGAACGTGGTGATCGGAACCGGGGCCGACGAGGCCAGCCTGCGCCCGTACCTGTCGTCGAGGTTCACCACGCCGATCACCGGCGGGGCGAACAGCGAGGCCTTGACCCGGAAGTACTCCTCCATGTCGGCGTGGAAGTCCAGGTGATCCTGCGACAGGTTGGTGAACACCGCGACGTCGAAGCTGGTGCCCGCCACCCGGCCGAGGGTGAGCGAGTGGCTCGACACCTCCATCGCGGCGGCGGTCACCCCGCGTTCGGCCATGACCGCGAACAGCGCCTGCAGGTCGGGGGCCTCGGGGGTGGTCAGCGAGCTGGCCAGGCGGTCCGCGCCGATCCGCGTCTCGACCCCGCCGATGAGGCCGGTCAGGTGGCCCGCCGCACGCAGCCCGGACTCGAGCAGGTAGGTCGTCGTCGTCTTGCCGCTGGTCCCGGTCACGCCGATGAGCCGCAGCCGCCGCGACGGGTTCCCGTACACCCAGCAGGCGACCTCACCGAGCCTGGCCCGCGGGTCGGCGACCACGAAGACGGGGACCCCGCTGGCCACGGCGCGCGCCCGGCCGGCCGGATCGGTCAGCACGGCCACGGCGCCCGAGGCCACCGCGGCGGCGCAGAACTCGGCCCCGTGCACCTGGGCGCCGGGCAGCGCCACGTACAGGTCCCCCGCTCGCACCACGCGGGAGTCGAGGGTGATTCCGGAGGTCGAGCCAACGTCGTTCGGGGAAAATGACTTTCCTACGGGCGCGAGGCGGGTCCCCAGCAGCGGGCCGAGTTCGGACAGCGGCCGCGGCGGTGTGCGGGCCGGACGGATCGCCACGGGGTGAGGGTACCTCCTCTCACGACGCGTTGAGGCGTACGTACGGCGGCGTGGCCCCGTCCGGCGGGATCTGCAGCGTGGCCAGCGCGTCCTTCATCACCTGGTAGAAGACCGGGCCTGCGACTATGTCACCGAAATAGCCGCCCTTGCGCGGGTTCTGCACGTTCACTGCGACGACAAGCTGCGGGTCGTTGCCTGGCGCCATGCCAATGTAGCTCGCTCCGTAGACGCACAGGGCGCAGGTTCCGTTGGATTCCTGCGACGTTCCGGTCTTGGCGGCGATCGCGTACCCGGGGATGATCCCCCAGGGCTGGCCGCCCTCCTCGTCGATGCCCGGTACCTGCTGCAGGATCTGGAGCAGCTCATGCGCGGTTTTCGGCTGGATGACGCGCCGGGAGGCCGGCGGCCTGGCCGGGGTGTAGGTGCCCGCGGAGTTCGTG
>Ga0187816_10000687_pt1 | contig 10304 bp, 7 predicted proteins | sample NC_wetland_sal_i_16_FD_132960 | JGI IMG/M metagenome (GOLD analysis project Ga0187816, IMG submission 132960) | Wetland sediment microbial communities from Neuse River Estuary, North Carolina, USA - SO4_1 | ecosystem: Environmental > Aquatic > Freshwater > Wetlands > Sediment | place: USA: North... | reverse complement strand
TCCCTTTGTCTTGGGCTTTCTTGCGCATGCGCTGCACTGCGTCCATCACGTCGCCTTGCTGAGCAAGAAAAGCGTTGCCCAGATCTGTGGTCCACTTAATGTTATCCGCCAGGTACTTGACCACGTCCGGGAGAAGCGCCATTGCTTGAATACTTGGGTCCCAGTCCTGCTTCTTCACGGCATCTGCCAAGGCCTGGTCTTTCAGATTTTTGTTCTTCTCCAACCATTGCTGCAGCTGGATGATTTCCAAGGGGTAGGTGGAGGCCACCAGCGTCTGGCTCAGCATGGGGTCGGGATAGAGCGCGATCGGAGCAACTAGAGAGTCGAGTTGGTCCGCCGGCAGGCTAGCGCTTTCCTGGCCCTCTGCGGGTAGCGGTATCGGTAATGGTCTTGCCAGTATGCTATCCCCCGGCACCAGCACGATTGCACAAATCGTGGCCACTAAGTTTCGAATGAAATGATTTTGAGACACTGATCGAGAGGCTTTCGGTTTCATAACGTACGTCCCTCCCTGCGATACGGAACAACTCGGCGCGACCGCGTCGACGGGCCTGAGCACTCCGGGCTCGGATGGCGAGCTGTGCTGAGTGGAGCTGAGTTTCCGCCGGCTCCTGGCGCTCTGGAGCATGAGATCATTTGGCAATTCGCAGTCAGACTAGTAGCCATGGAAGCTATCGAACACTGTCAAAAGTGCCAGTTTGGCAACGACCTGCAGAAGAGAAGGTCGTCTTGTTCTTCTGGGGTCCGTTAGGTTTGAGCTGTAACGGAGATTCCGTATAGAAATGAGTCCGCTGGTGCAAAGAGACAAAACCGAAACTCTGATCCGACAAGTCAGTCAAGAAACTTTGGCAGAAATGGTCGGCACTACCCGCTCACGAGTGAATTTCTTCATGAATAAATTCAGGAGAAAGGTAAGGTCCGTTTCACCGGGAATAAACGGCTGAATGTTCTACACAGATTCGTTGGAAGACGCGGCTGTTCATGCCGCCCTGAACGCTACTCAGAGAATACCCACACAAAATATCGACATCGTGGGTCTTGGCTAGCTGGTTGCCCAGTTTTTCGACTTGAATCGCCGCCTCTGCGTTACCTTCTGCCCACAAGAGATGGCACATTTCTCCGAAAATTGCCACGCGGGCTTGTTCCCGCTTCGTAGCCTTTGCCGCTCTCCCAATGAGATCACCCAAGAGTCGCAAAAATAGAACTGAATCCGGCATGCCACGGAGCATGAATGTCGGGAGCGCGTCAGCAGCATCCAACGCGACATATCTGCCCTGTTCAATAGCAGTACCGATATCCAGGCCGTATGCCTGCAATCGTGGAAGAAGGCCGTCCCGATGTGACTCGTTCGCGACCACTATAGCCGCGTTCCCGGCTCTGAGAGCAGCCCCGATGAACTGCGTAAGGTCATCTAGGACAAATCGATCGTCAGAATAAAACCCTGCCTCGTGTCGGCGGTCGATCCTCACGTTTTGTGGTGGGAACGGTAGGACGATCCCGCCGCGATTGCGATCGGCGGTTTGGTCATCCTTAGGATCAGTGAGGTGTTTACCAGCCAAGCTGGCACTGACAAACCGCTTGCCACCAAGGACGGCGTTTACAGCAAGCAATAGTTCGCCTGCGGCATCCGACTTGACGACATAGCCGCCCGCGCTCATGCGCAAAGCTTCTTCTGCGATGTCCCAAGAGCGATTTTCACTCAGGAAGAGAATCTTGGAATTGGGGGAAAGCCTTCGGATTCGACGTGCGGCTTCAATTCCGTTCAACTTGGGAAGCCCGATGTCCAGCACAATCAAGTCCGGTTGCAGTTCTTCCGCCTTTTGAACCGCGGCTAAGCCATCCGAGACTTCACAGATGATCTGCAATTCTGGCTGTTTCTGAAGTATCGACGCGACAAAACGGCGAAACGGTTCAAAATCCTCTACTATTAGAACCCGGATTGAACGGGCAGGCATGTAGTCTCCTTTTAATCTCTTCAGGAGCCCGAATCTACCGTCAGCTTTCGGAATCCTTTGCAAGCCTCGAGTTCCTCTCGAAGCTATTCACATTAATTTAACCGTTTTAATGCTTTGCGCGAATGGCTCGGACGAGCCATGCATTTCGGATTTGGAGCAGAGGCAGGGGAGGTCACGAATCGAGATTGGCCTCCCTGCTGCCTCGTCGAGCCTGCTGGCTGCTGCCCCTGATGGGGGAGGTATGCTTTTTCGGACAGGTATGTTGTACATCACCTTCCTGATCGCGATGCATTGTTCACTAAAATTGTTCGCAAGGTGATACCTCGTAGATATCGCATAGCTGTCTGCTCGATTCCCTTTACCTGCTCTTCGGCAACGAACAGGCTTATCATGCGGATGCACAATTGACAGTTATGAAGACCGAGAAACTCAAGTCTACGACTGTTCGCTTTACGGACTCAGACCTGCATCTCATTGACTGCCTCCAAGAAAAGCTCGGGCTCGGGATGATTCACGTCATTCGATTCGCCATCAGGCGCTTGGCCGAAACCGAGAATCTACTGCCCGCCCCCTCCACCCCTAAGAAGCGTTAGGGACATGCGATGCGTCTCAATTAATGGCAATTTGGTCCGCGAAAATCCGGCCGACGCGATGGTTTATGTGCCGCGAGCAAGAAAGTAACCTGCAAGAACACGCTACCCTGCTCGTCCGACGTGACCTGGGGCTGTGGATCAGTTTTTCGGTGCTTCCGCCTGGCCCGCGATATTTATTTCAAAAACACCTGCCTGTGAAGATGCTGCACCTTCAATCTCAGCGTCTGTCCTTAATAGTTCCGAGTCAATGAGAGATGCAATCTGGAACCAAATTTTGGGGTCGTTCTCGATCTCGTGGTGAGGTTTGTTAAAAGTCCGGGAAACCCATTGATAGTTGTCGCACTTGACTTGATGGTCTTCGTACTTCATCTGAAAGTTTCCCAAGATTTTAGTTCGTGCCGCATCGGCTGGAACGATGAGCGGTTGCCCGGGTGTGAGACCTTTTCTTTGATAGAAATTTACTGCTTTCGCTACATTGGCGGGCACTGTGCGATCGTCAATTCCGAACTTCTTCACGCTATCGATTTGGATAGTCAATGCCACTGGGATTCCGCGCCGTTCCAGTTCTCTTGCGAAGGCCAGCACCTCAGAAGCTCCCCAACTGTGTCCGTAGAGAATGATCTTCACTTGTGTCTTTTCGGCGACCGCCAAGGAACCGCTGCTGTCCGCATCCAGGCGCAGAATAGTATCGTCCACAGCTTTTTTCTCCTCATGATTTCCGAATACTTCAGCATAAACAGCGGACCCGTACCGGCTCCGCAGACACTTTGCGAACAAGACTTCAGGGTGCTTCACGTCATCCCGTTTTACAAAACCACCGACGAATCCAAGAATGATGGCTTTCCGAATGCTACGATTTGCGCCTTCAACGCGCTCTCTCAAGCACACTAGGCGAAGAGCTTCCCTCAATGCGGAAGGTGTAGACGGGTCTTGGCATGGGTCTGCGACCGGTCCAGTGCCACGATGATCGACGTCTGCAATTGACGAGATGTCCTGTGCGTGCGCCATTCCCGGAGGACTAGGGCAGGTCAGTGCCAGGATGAGCAGTACCACCGACGGTATGCACCTTGCCCTTGAGCGGAATGACGGCACCGCAGGCTCCCGGGCAGGTCGCATGATCCGTGATTTTTTCATCGGTGAACTGGCACGAGAGCAAACCCGAGGTGGAAGCTGTTGGGGCCACACCATCTCTCCAGCCTCCTTTTGATGTCGCTCAGAAATCTCCCAGTCACCGGTTCTGATTGTCAGCATCCTGCTCTGTCGCTTTGGCGCCGGCCGACGTGCGGTTTCGAAGGCGTGGCGTTATTCGTCGAATGATGAACTCCTGAAGCACGCTCTCGAAGGAAACCTCACCGAGCCTGATCAATGAGTTTTGCACAACCAATTTGGCTCCATCGCGATCGCTTTTCGGATAGTACAGGTATGAGATGCCGGCTGAAGCAAAGGCTCCGGCCACGTTAGAATAATTCGGCTGCCAGCGCATGTCGTCGCCTTTGCAAATCACAGTACTGGCGAGGGCGTATAGCAGCCGCGATCGAGTACTACCAGTTCCTTTGTAGAAATAGCGCGGATCTTGTTTCAGCAGGGACGGCAAAACAGCACTTCCAATAAACGTGCCGCTGACCGCGTCGGCGTAGGATGCGCCCAGCCGCTTGAAGTAGCCATGGGCTCCTTGTCCATATCCGTCGAACGTATTCGTCGCCTGCTCAACTCCGGCCAGCGCGGCGACTCCCACCACGGTGAAGGGATCGGTCGTTGTCTTCCAGGCAAGCTTGAACTTCTGCTTGGTGTTGAGAGGGAGCGCGTCGCGGTCGTAGGTCACGTAGAAATTTGGAATGAGACCGAATATGCGTTGCTTCTCCTGTTCTTCAATCTGCATGTCCGCGACCTGGACTGGCGTGAGCGGGCTGCCCTTCACATCCACTTTGGTTACCGCCGAAGTCACCGCCAGAATAATCGGAGGCACTAGATAGGTTTCCCCGGGGCGAAGAGCTGCAGAGAATTCTCGCGTTGCGAAGCCTGGGGCCGTAACTCTCAGGCGAAAGGATCCTGGAGCGACATTGGGAAACAGATATTGGCCGTTGCTGCCGGACCTCACCTGCTGACTCGAGATTTGGCCTTCCTGGGTAAGACGCACATCGGCCCCGGTGCTCACTGCTCCCGACTGATCGAGAATGGTCCCGCTCACGTATCCCGGCGGCGGATGAGTGGGCGCCTTTTGCTCCGAGATACTCAAGTAGGCTTCCTGCGCCTGGAAGCCGTCGCCTACGGGCGAGCCATAAATGTCAGCATCACTCGCAATAGCAAGGCCATCGCCGGGTTTCGCCATCTGTGCGCTGGAAAGCACGGCGACGACAAGGACCAGCAGCAGTCGCGTCGATGCTTCAACAATCCGATGTCTCATGCTGAAGCCTTTTAACGTGCTTCTTTTCGCTGCATTGATTTTGCGATTTGCCCAGTTCGCGGAGAACTGGCAAAACTCCCAGCCTCACTCTGGAGGTTATTCAGCTTTGGAGGGATGACGAAGGCCTCGAGCGAGTCCTGGCAACGGTTTTGCGCTTGCCAGACATTGAGCGGAACAGCCCCTGGCCATGCGCGTTGCTTTACTTATTCATCGCCGGACTGGCGTTCTTGACAGTGCCCTGTAGCGCCGAAGAGCACTACGTTCGAAGGCAGCTCAGCTGAGGTTGCTTGAGCTTCTTTATGCGTTGCTTGCTGCCACTGCTGTTCGCGCTGCTGTGTAATATCGCGTTATTGGCAGACGCAACCCTGTTTGTGCAAGAACCCTATGGCCTCTTTGGGGCCATCAATCCTATGGGACACGCTTCTGTTTACTTGTCCCGAGTCTGCGCTGAGACACCGGTTGTGCTACGGCGTTGTAACCCTGGAGAGTTGGGAGTCGTGATTAGCCGCTATCGCAAGCTCTCCGGATACGATTGGATCGCGACCCCGCTGGTTCCTTATCTCTACGCCGTGGAGGATTTCGCAAGCATTCCGGAGGAGGCTGACCGGCAGACGGTCGCCCATCTCCGGGACAAGTACCGGCGCAAGCATCTCCGAGAGATGGTTCCCGACGGACCCGGTGGCCAAATGCCGAAGGGGTCGTGGGTCGAACTAGTCGGCGCCGCCTACAATCGCAAACTCTACGGCTTTCAAATCGAGACCACGGAAGCACAGGATCAGGACCTGATCCTCGTGCTCAACTCGCGGAAAAACAAAAGCCACTTCAATCTCTTCTTTAACAACTGCGCCGACTTTTCCCGTCGCATTCTCAACCTTTATTATGCTGGCGCGATTCGGCGAAACTATATTGCGGATGCGGGCCTCACGACCCCCCAGCAACTCGCAAGAGGCTTGATCTCATACTCGAAACACCACCCGGATTTACCTCTCTCCACCTTCTTCCTTCCGCAGATACCCGGCAGCCATCACCCGAGCCGCCGGCTGCATAGTGTTTCTGCAGCCTTCGTGATGAAATACATCCTGCCATTGGCCGCTTTTCATCCATGGGTAGCCGCCGGCATTTTTGCAGCCTATATGGCGAATGGCCGCTTCGATGTCGCCCAACACGCGGAGACGCGGTACACAGCTGCTGACTTGTGGATGATGCAGGATTCCACAACTCCAAGACGGGATGAATTGGCGCAAAGAAAGTAGTCCGAACTTGCCAGACTTCGCAGCTGAACCGCCCGCGACTGGACGATGATGGGCGAATCACCGCCCCGGTTTGGATCGCGCTTGATTTACCTTGCCGTCGTATATTGTCGGCTACTCTACGTAACCCATAAGAAGAACACCCAAAGCAACCATCAACATGGGCCAGAGTTTAGCGAAAACCCTCTGCCACCGTGTAGGGACTTCCGCCAAACCCTTAACCAAGCCGATGCTAAAACCGGTGACCGCGTAGCTGAGATGTTCGATCTGAATGCGGGACATAACTGCCATGTGGGTTGATCCATGCATTCCCGCACTGTGAGAATGGAAGAGCAACAGAAAGGAACCTGCCACCGCGAGCACAGGAAAAACCCATGCAGCCCATACGGCTCTGAGCCGCTTACGCACTCTCGCCGTTTCAATCAAGCCCACCCCAAGAAGCAGGACCGCGAAGATCTTGTGTTGGATAACTTCGGGATTCGTTATAGTGCCCTGAATCCATGGCTTGGGACCGAAAGGCCAAAGTTCCGTATCGCTGTATATGAGGATGAACAAGCCTGAAAGCAAGAAACAGGCGGGCCAAGCATATCCTATGGCGGGGAACTTCTTCGCAAACTTGCTTTGCGTCAGGATGAAAAGCCCGCTGAGAGCCACGAAAAGGCCGGCTAGATGATGATTGCCTTCGCTCTCACGCTTCCAATCGAGGAGCACGCCTTCTGTGGGTTCGTTTGCAGACATGGACATGCCTGGATGTTCATGATGTGAGTGTTGTTGAGACCAGGCCAGCGGATCGATAGAAAGCACCAGAAAAGCAAGCGCAACGATCCCAGCGAATAGCATCAACCTGGTACCATTGCACACCACTCCGCTGACCCTCAAGAGTTCGTCACTAAGATTTATATTCATCGAAGGATCATTCATGGCGCATGCTCTCTACTGGATCCAATCTGGCCGCAAACGTTGCCGGAGCCGTTCCCGAAAGAATGCCTACCAAGGAAGAAACCGCTATCGCTAGAACAACAGAGAGCGCCGAAATGGGAATTCGGTATTGCGTGAAGAAGCGCACCGATAGCGGCAGTGACAGTCCGAAAATCTCTCCCGCAGAGCCCCCAATCAGCGAGATCAGGACCGCTTCCGCCAGGAATTGAAAGTGGATCTCGCGATTGGTTGCGCCGAGGGCTTTGCGTATGCCAATTTCAGAAATACGTGAACTTACCGTCGCTAACATTATGTTCATGATACCGACGCCGCTCACCAGAAGCGTCATGGCGGCGATTAGTAGCAGTACCCAGGTCAGCGCGTTAGCCGCCCGGTCCGCTATTGCGAGCACTCCCGTTAGGTTCTGAACGAAGTAAGACGATTCCGTTCGATGGCGGGATCGGATAACTTTTTCGATACGCTCGGTGACCTGGATCACCCCCGAAGGCTCCGCAGCTGAGAAATAAATCTGCCGCACCACGGGCGATTCAGTGAAATATCCGATTGCCGTATAGGGAATCACCATCGTGTTATCGGTCACCTCCGATCGTCCAAAAGTGCTGACTCGCTCTCGGAAAGCCCCGACGATAGTGACTGGCAAACCGCTCAGCTTCACAACCTTCCCCACCGCTCGATCCACCGATCCGTAGAGTTGCTCGGCAAGTGGCTTTGTAATTACGCCGACCTTGTTCCGTGCTTGCTCGTCCTGCGCGTCGAAAAACCTTCCGGAAAGTACCACTAAGTTACGCACCGCGATGTATTCGGGGAATACACCCAGAACCTGCAAGTCACGCTCCTTGCCGAAGCCAATCGGAATGGTGACGCTGATCGGAACCACGGGGGAGGCATCCGCAATGCCGGGCACTTGCTTTAATGCCGCATGCATGTCATCTGTCGTCAAGAAATCGGTTGCCTTGTCTTCTCCCTGATACTCAATAACGATCATGTTCAAGCCGATGCCTTGAATCTGATCGAAAACGTATTGTTTTCCCGTCATGACGATTGTGACCACCAGGATTAGCGAAGCTGTGCCGACAGCCATTCCCAGGGCTGTTAGTGAAAACCGCACCTTGTCGGTGCGAAAGGTGTTGTAGGCGAAGCGGACAATCTCCCCAAAAGCGGCCTTTGGCACGCGGATCTTAGTCCCAGCAGCCACGACGCTAGATCGAGAGATCATTGTTCAAATCGCGTAACGGAGATCACACCGGAGTCTTTCAGTCTTCCCCTACCTGTCACAGTCGGTGCCAACGGCATCAACAATGGGCATTCGCCTCGCGAAGAGCCGCGCCAACCTCAAAATATATCCGCGGATAATCACCAAGCTTGGCAATCGTTGCGCTTCACAAGAGTATCGCTAGTAAATGTTCAGGACACCACTGTCAGTTTTGACAGGGGACTCTTTGCCCTTGGGATCTGATTCCATCGTTGGGTACGGGTGTAGCACCCGTATCAGGCGTAAGGGAGGGCGGAAGCTTACCCGGCGATCACTGCAAAGTGAGATAGTTCGCGTTTTTTGACCTACACAAAGTGGTAGGCGGTTGCTTGCAAGGACGAACAGGCCTACTTTGCTTCAAAGACCGGAACAAAAATTCATCCCCAATGTGCCCGCCGCTCCCGAGTTGGCGCAAAGTTTCCTCCTTGTTGGCAAACTGCATGCAATTTCGAGCTACTGTAATATGGAAGCGCAGGCGGAATCCTCGCAGGACTGTCATCAGTAAGAGCACGCGAGAGAATTAGCGGCTGGTCCAGTACATGCAGACGAAATCACTCCTAATTTTGAGCGCGGCGCTATTAATCTCAACTCTGAACGCAACGAACGTCCGTGCGGACCCCCGAAAGGCTTGTACTGCGAGTGAAGCCAAGCGCGCACGTCTGGAAGCAGCTCATCTTCAAGATTGGAAAGCGGTCTACAGCTCCTTCAAGCGATTTGGTGGGTGCGATTTTGGAGCAGTGGGCGAAGAATATAGTTACGCGATTAGCCGCTTGCTTGCGCATCGCTGGGAGGATGTCGGCTCGCTGTTGAGCCTGGCTTCGGATGACGAGGAATTCAGGCAATTTGTTTTACGACACATCAACGAAAATGTTCCCGAAGAAGAAGCACAGGCCATCATTACCAATTCCCGCCAGCATTGTCCTGCAAACGGAAAGTGGCTATGTAGCGCGATAGTAGATTATTAGAGCAGTGAATTTGCTCAGGAGCGAGTATTTGGTTCGAACGCCTTTTTTCCTGTTTATCGTTGTCTTAATCTCTGCAACCGCATTGGCTGGGCAATGGGTACCCTTAGGGCCGGACGGCGGCGACGCCCGTAGTCTCGCATCGGACCCCCATGATCCGGACCACATTTTTCTGGGTACCAGCACAGGAACAATTTTCCAATCAGGCGACGGGGGCAAGAGTTGGACGCGTTTTACTCACTTTGGAAACCGCGACGAGTTTGTTATCGATCACATCGTTGTTGATGCGCGCGATTCCAGCCATATTTATGTAGCCGCTTGGAGCTTGGCAAGCCATTGGAGTGGTGATTTATTCGAAACTCATGACGCCGGGAAAAGATGGGAGGAGATTCCCGCCATGCATGGGAAATCCATCCGTGCGATAGCTGTTGCTGAGTCGGATCCGAAAGTCATTGTTCTTGGCGCACTGGATGGTGTATTCCAAAGCACAGACGGAGGTCAGCATTGGCAGAAGATTTCTCGCGGACATGCGGGGATCAAGAACGTCGAGTCCATTGCGATCGACCCGAGGGATTCGCGCATCATCTATGCAGGCACATGGCATCTTGCATGGAAAACATCGGACGGGGGTGCCAGTTGGCAACGTGTTCAAGAAGGCATCATCGATGACTCGGACGTGTTTTCGATCGTAGTTGACGAGTCGAACTCGCAGACAGTTTTTGCTAGTGCGTGCTCGGGGATCTACAAGAGCGTTGATGGTGGACGCAGATTTCAGAGGATGGAGAACATTGCTTTCTCGGCGCGACGGACCCGTATTCTAAAACAAGACCCGCATAACCCTTCAGCAGTCTACGCGGGAACTACAGAAGGTTTGTGGGTAACGAGCGATTCCGGAGCAACCTGGAAACGGGTGACCAGCCCTGAGATTGTTGTTAACGACGTTCTGATC
>Ga0187816_10000686_pt1 | contig 10305 bp, 9 predicted proteins | sample NC_wetland_sal_i_16_FD_132960 | JGI IMG/M metagenome (GOLD analysis project Ga0187816, IMG submission 132960) | Wetland sediment microbial communities from Neuse River Estuary, North Carolina, USA - SO4_1 | ecosystem: Environmental > Aquatic > Freshwater > Wetlands > Sediment | place: USA: North... | reverse complement strand
TGGTGCGCATCTTCCCCCAACCGCTGTTCGGGAAAGTCGGTGAGCCGCTTCGTGCTTAGGTCGAGAATAGAGATTGACTGATGAGCCCCGGCGCGCTGCGTCCCGTAGCCGTCGTGCAGCAGCGCGGCGTAGCGTTTGTCCGGACTCACAGCAATGGTCGGTGTGAAACCGTTAAGGGAAGTCAGCAGCCCCGGCGATCGCCCAATCAATTCTTTGCTCGTCGGCAAAGGCACATGCCGAAGCTGAATTTGAACTTGCTGCGCCAACAGCAACGTGAACGCAACCGACACGAGAAACCCAGCAGCGAGCCAAGCGATCTTGCGCAAGTGTGTCCTCCTGCAGAGATCTTCAGCGTATCATCCACCCAAAGGAAAACCGGTCAGACTGGCTGACCGGCTCGCCTTCAGTTGTCTTCAAGCAATGCTTTAATGTGTATCGGTAGCTGAATGACGCAGCGGCGATTCAGGAGTAACGTTGTGGCGCACATCAGCTCCGCGTACCCAGAAAATTACGTCCTCCGAAATATTGGTTGCATGGTCGGCAACCCGCTCCAGATTGCGTGCGATGAGCAGCGCATCCAGCGCCTGACGCGTCACATCCGGGTGCTCGTTCATAGTTTTTACCAGGGAGATGAATGCCTCATCGCGCATGCGATCGACCACGTTATCCATTTCCAGCACGGCCTGGGCCAGTTCGGCTTTTCCTTCGATGAAGGACTCAAGCGAGCGCCGTACCATGGCAGAAACCGCTGCTGCCATGCGGGCGATGTCCACCGGAAGATTGGCCGTGGGCAACTCGACCATGTCCATGACGCGTTCGGCGATATTGACCGCCTGGTCGCCGACGCGCTCCAGATCGGAGTTGATTTTGGTGACGGCGAGGATAAAACGCAGATCCACGGCCATGGGTTGCTGCATGGCGAGCAGATCGAAGGCCAGTTCATCGATCTCGCGCTCGGCGGCGTTAATCAGAGACTCGCCCTCCAGCACCATGTGGCAGCGTGCCAGATCACGGTCGATATACGCCTGGCAGGCCCGGTCCACGGCCTGCTCGGCCAGTCCACCCATGCGAAGCAGCCGTGTGCGGAGTTCATCCAGTCCCAGCTGAAAACGGGTGCGCATTATCCAAACCTGCCTGTGATGTAGTCCTCCGTACGCTTGTCGGAGGGAGTCGTAAAAATCTTCTCGGTCTTGTCGAACTCAATCAGTTTGCCCAACAGGAAGAATCCCGTGAATTCGGCCACACGGGACGCTTGCTGCATGTTGTGAGTCACGATCACGATAGTAAATCTCTCTTTGAGCTGAAAGATAAGCTCTTCGATTTTGCCGGTGGAAATGGGATCGAGCGCCGAGCACGGCTCGTCCATCAGCATCACCTGAGGCTCAACCGCCAAAGCGCGAGCGATGCACAGGCGTTGTTGCTGCCCGCCGGACAGACTCGCTCCCGACTTCTTTCGCAAGTTGTCTTTCACTTCGTCCCACAACGCGGACAGCTTCAAGGACCGCTCCACGATTTCATCCAGCTGTTGCCGGTTGCGGAAGCCGTTCAGCTTCAGTCCCGCGGCCACGTTGTCATAGATCGACATGGTGGGAAACGGATTCGGCTTCTGAAATACCATGCCGATCCGCCGCCGGATCTGCACGGCCGCGGTGCCGTTGTAGACGTCCACTTCGCCCATCTTCACTTTTCCGGTGGCGCGTGCATCGGGAACGGTCTCATGCATGCGATTCAGGCAACGCACAAACGTGGACTTCCCACACCCCGAGGGCCCAATGACCGCCGTGGCGTGGTTGGCGGGAACGTCCATGCTGATGTCATGGAGGGCCTGCGTCTTGCCGAACCAGGCATTCAGATGATCGACCTTGATGCCAACGCCCATAGTCAGTTCGCTCCCTTGAGCATACCTCGACTGGCCACCAGCCGCACAGCGCTAACCGCGACGACGATGAGAATAATCAGAATCAGCGCTCCCGCCCAGGCTTGGCGGTGCCACTCATCGAACGGCGAGATGGCGTATGTAAACACCTGCAGCGAAAGTGCGGCGGTCGGCTGGTTGACCTTCCAATTCCAGTACTGGTTGCCAAAAGCGGTAAATAACAGCGGTGCCGTCTCTCCCGCAACCCGCGCGAAAGCCAGCATCACTCCGGTGATAACTCCCGAAGTGGCCGTGCGCAGCGTGATCGAGAGCGTCGTGCGCCAGCGAGAAACTCCCAGGCCGTACGCCGCTTCTCTCACTGCGTTGGGAACGAGTAACAGCATCTCCTCCGTGGCTCGCGTGATGGTCGGAATCATCATGATAGCCAGAGCCACACCGCCAGCTAAAGCCGAAAAATGTCCCTGTGTCAGCACCACGATGCCGTAGGCAACGATACCCACCACGATCGAGGGAACGCCGTTAAGCACATCCGCCGTGAACCGGATCAAGTCACCCAGTCGGTTGCGGCCATACTCCGCCAGATAAATGCCGGCACCAATTCCCACCGGCACGCCCATGGCACTGGCAATCAACAAGATCAGCGCAGAACCGGCGATGGCGTTGGCCATCCCGCCACCGCTTTCGCCAACCGGCTTCGGCGTCTGCGTCAGAAAAGCCCAGTTCAGAGAGCTGATGCCCTTGTACACCAGGTAAGCGAAGATCGCACCCAGGGGAAGCAGCACCAGAAGGACGGCGAGTGCCGTCGCCAAGGTGATGAACAGGTTCATCCCCCGCCGCCACAGACTGATTGGAGTTGCAGCAAAATCGGACGTGGCGGCTACAGTATCAGGCATGTCCCCTCGCGGGTGCTCCACGGGTCACCGACCAAACCAGTATCTGCGCCAGAATATTCACAATGATGGTGACCAGAAACAGCGCCAATCCCACTTCGACCAAGGCGCTGAGATAAGTATCCGAAGTGGCTTCGCTGAATTCGTTCGCGATAACGCTGGCCATGGTATAGCCCGGCGCAAACAGCGAGCGAGCAATCTCCGGCCGGTTGCCGATCACCATCGTGACCGCCATGGTCTCACCCAAGGCGCGGCCGAGCCCCAGGATGATGCCTCCCAGAATGCCGGCCCGGGCATTGCGCAAGACTCCGATGCGAATCATCTCCCAGCGGGTTGCACCCAACGCGAGAACCGCTTCGCGCTGCTGTTGCGGGACTGCGGTCATCACCTCTCGCGTGATGGAGGAGATGATGGGGACAACCATGATCGCCAGAATGATTCCGGCGGCCAGCATGCCGATGCCGTAGAACGCTCCCTCGAACAAACCGGTCCAGCCGAAGTAGCGCGCCAGAAATGGCTCTACGTACTGTCGCAGCAAAGGCACCAGCACGAAGATCGCCCACAGTCCGTAAATCACGCTGGGGATGGCCGCCAGCAGCTCCGTCGTGAAAGCCAGCGGACCTTTCAGCCAGCGCGGACACAATTCGGTCACAAAGATGGCGACACCGACCGCAAGCGGCACCGCCAGCAGGAGAGCCAGTATCGAGGAAACGACTGTGCCGTAGACGAAAGGCCAAGCACCAAACTGCTCGTTCACCGGATCCCAGTCGCTTTGGAAAAAGAATTTCCATCCGAAAGCATGCCAGGACAAACTCGACTTGGTGATTAATTCGTATACAATCAGGCCGACCAGGCCAAGCACGCACAGCCCACAACCCAGCATCGCGAAGTAAAATAACCGGTCAGCAATATGGCTGTTTCCGGCCTTAATCAGAGGCTCGGATTGAGCCCCCGTACCGGAGACAACCTCGGCCTTTGCAACGGGTTGCGGTCCAGGCAAGCGTGGAGCTCCTAATGCTTGATTGGCCATCTGCCTGACGCTAGCAGAATCGTGTTACAAGAGTGTTAAAATACCGGCTTGCTTAACGGTAGCTCTACGAGGATAGGGGTAGCGCAACCGTTCTAGCCAATGTCATCGATTTTCTGAATAATCTCTTCCTGATTTAATTGCTAAGTATGCCGATAGACGCAAAACGCAGCCGCCTGGCATTCCGCAAGTTAGCCCGCGAGTTGACGAAACTAGAGCGGAAACCGGCACCCCAAAACGTCCATAAGTTCCGCACCAACAGCCGCCGCGTAGAAGCCCTCCTGATGGAGGCGGCCCACGAACCACACAATAATGACGAGAAACTGCTGAAGCTGCTGGCCCGGCTGCGCAAGAAGGCCGGGCGGGTGCGAGATCTGGACGTACAGATCTCGTGCTTAAGGAATCTGAAAATTCCGCAGGGTAACGGACACAAAGCGCAGTTCCTCGAAAGTCTGGTTCAGGAGCGCGCCAAGCGTGAGAAAAAGCTGGCCAAGGCCTTCGATCACGAAACCGCCGCTGAGATACGCAAGCGCCTGAAGCGTGCGGCTAGCGAGATCAACATTCCCAAGAACACCGAGCCAATTTCTTTGACGCTGAACCGACTGGCTCAACTGGGACGAGACCACTGCCCAATCACCGAAAAGATTCTTCACCAGTACCGGATCATCGGCAAACGGGCGCGTTACATTGCCGAACTTGCCGTCAACGATCCCGAGACCGCTCGCCTGGTCCGAGACCTGAAGAAAATGCAGGATGTGATTGGCGACTGGCACGACTGGCTCAAACTCACGCAAAAGGCGGAGAAGCTTCTGGGGAATTCGCGGGATTCCGCGCTGGTGGCCATGCTGCGCAATGTCACCCAGGCAAAGTTCCGCCAGAGTCTGGACGCGGTGGCGGAGATGAGAACGGCTCTGGTTAGCCATCGCGCTGGAGCTGGGATCGAGAGCGCTCGGTCCCGCAAAGCGCCGGCGGAAGTCGCCATGCAAGCCGCGGTCGCATAGCTGCCGTTATTCTAATTCTCTCCAACCCTTCCTCACGCGGTACACTATTGCCCTCCCGCCATGCCGACCTTTGCCGCGGTTGATATCGGATCGAACTCGGTCCGCCTGAAGATTGCCCGCCTTACCCGGCACCGCCTCACTGAGATCGCCGAGGACCGCGAGGTCACGCGACTGGGGGAATCGGTGTTCCGCAGCGGGTTTCTCTCCCCCGAAGCCATCGCTAGCACGGTGAAAGTTCTCCGACGCTTTCATCGCGCGGTGCAGAATGTCGGCGTCGATTCCGTGCGCGCAGTGGCCACCAGCGCTTTGCGCGACGCCCGCAATTCGCAGGCGTTTCTGGAATGGGTACGTTCCGCTACCGGATGGCACGTGGAGATCATTTCCGGGCTGGAGGAAGCCCGCTTGATCCATCTCGGCCTGGTGTCCAGCCTGCGGATCAACGCTTCGCCTCTGCTCATGGTCGACCTGGGAGGGGGAAGTTGCGAGCTGACCATCTCGGTCGGGGGCCACATTCGCAGTACCGTCAGTTTGCCGCTGGGCGCGGTTCGTCTGACCAACGAATTCCTGCATCACGACCCACCGCGGAAGGCGGACATGCGTAAAATGAGAGGCTTCATCGCGCGCGAGATCGAGCGAACTGCCGACCGCATCAAGCGGGCCCGGCCGAGAGTGGTAATGGCCACATCCGGCACCGCAGAATCTCTGGCCGCTGTATGCCACGGCCTATACAAGACCAAAGGAGCGCGTGCCGCCTCGGTTTCCCGCGTCCAAATGGGGCGCATCGCTAAGCTGCTTTCGCGACAGCCTTTGGAAGAACGTAGAAAACTCTCCGGCGTTGGGCCGCGGCGGGCAGAGATCGTGGTGGCCGGAGCTGCGGTTTATGCCGCGCTTCTCGAGCGCTGCCAGCTGCCAGGGTTCCGCTATTCCCCGCTCGGGTTGCGCGATGGTCTGCTGGCGCAGATGGCGGCGGAGTATGATCGCAGCACCCGGTCGGGCAAACAGATCGAGTCCGAACGCTGGGATTCGATTCGCGCTGCGGTGGAACACTACCGGGTAGACATGGATCACGCCTTACAGGTGCGCCGGTCCGCTATGGACCTCTTTTCCTCGCTGCGATCCGTCCACAATCTGCCACCGGAGTATGCCGAATGGCTGTCGGCCGCTGCCATGCTGTATGAAGTAGGCGATTACGTGAACCGCAACGGACGGCACCGGCACACCTACTACATCATTTCGCACTCCGAGATACTCGGCTACACCCCGGAGCAGAGAAGAATCATTGCAGCGATTGCCCGCTACTTGGGGAAGTCGCAGCCGGCGCCGGGAGATAGCATTATGAAACTGCTGCCCAGCGCCGACCAGGACTGCGTGCCCAAGGCCTCTTTGCTGCTGCGTCTGGCGCGTGCTCTCAACCTCAGCCGGAGTGGCGCCATCCGCAGGGTACGGATTGGTGCCCGCAACGGTGAAGTGAAATTTGGTCTGCTGACCAAGCCGCGCAGCCCCGCCGATCTGGAACTGTGGGCCGTGGAGAAGGAAAAGAGTTATTTTCGTGAAGTATTCGGCCGCGAGCTTTCCGCTGCCGCCGTGTAAAGCGAGCGCAGAATCTTGGGCGTCAAGCACCACTGCAACACACCCGAGTTGCGGCCGATGTCCACCTTGGCCACCGCTCCCTTTTTCAACTCCACCTCGGCTTCGCTGCCGGGTTCGCTGATCGCTCGCCCCAGAAATTCGCTCAGGTTGGGATTGTGGCCCACCACCAGGATGGCTTCCTGTTTGGCATACTTTTCGAGCATGGCGCGAAAATCGATGTAGGTCGCGCCGGGCCGAAGCGCATCCTCCAGCTGCAGTTTGCCCTCATAACTGAGTTCGTTGCCTACCAGCGATGCGGTTTGAGCAGCGCGCTTCAGAGGACTGGAGACGATGGTATCCACCTGAACATCCAACGCCGACAGCGCTCGCCCCACGATTCCGCATTGTTCGATTCCGTCTTTGTCGAGTGCGCGCTTTTCATCCTTGCGGGGATTACTCAAACTCTGCCCGGCATTGGCGTGACGAAGGAAGTAAATGATCATCGCTACTCTTTCCTTGCACCCTAGTTATACCCTCCCTGACTACCACAGTCTTCCTCCTAGGCCCAGCAGCCGGAGGAATCCCTTCGAGGACCTGCTTGCCTTCCGCCAGGCCAATGAGAAACTCTTGCGCATTGAAAACAGCTGCTCCTGCCGGCGGCCGGCGCTTCCCTTGCGCCCGCCAGGTTCGAATGTAAGTCCCATCTTTCTGCAGCAGCCGGGACTTCGCGTTATCGGCGAGATAGCTCTCCAAAATCTCCTGGCGCACGCGCTCGCGAAGCATCTCATCCTTTAGCGGGAAAATCACTTCCACGCGCTCGTAAAGATTTCGCGGCATCCAGTCAGCGCTGCCCAGGTAGACTTCTTCCTCTCCTCCGTTGGCAAAGTAATAGATTCGGCTGTGCTCCAGGAAACGCCCGACAATGCTGCGTACCCGGATGTGATCGCTCACGCCGCGAACGCCTGGACGCAGAGCGCAGATCCCGCGAACCAGCAGATCAATCTTCACCCCAGCCTGCGAAGCCCGGTACAGCGCCATGACGATGTTCCTATCCAGTAACGCATTCATCTTGGCAATGATGTGGGCCGGACGGCCATGGCGTGCGTGTTCCGCCTCCCGAGCGATGAGAGTCAGGCAGTGTTCCGCCAGATTCAACGGCGCTACCAGCAGTGGGTCGTAACTGGGATGTTCCGCGTAGGCGGTTAGAAAACTGAACACGTCATGCACCGCGCTGGTTATTTGCGGATCGGCAGTCAGCAGGCTCAAATCGGTGTAGATACGCGCCGTGGCAGCGTTGTAGTTGCCCGTACCCAGGTGGGCGTAACGGCGGGTCACTCCGTCGGGATCGCGCCGAACCAGCAGCGACAATTTGCAGTGGGTCTTCAGGCCAACCAACCCGTGAAATACCTGTACGCCCGCGTCTTCCAGATCACGTGCCCAGCGGATGTTGGACGCCTCATCAAAGCGGGCTTTCAACTCGACCACCGCGGTGACTTCCTTCTTGGTGGCCGCCGACATCAGAGCCGGAACGATCAGCGAGTGCTCGCTGGTGCGGTAAAGCGTCTGCTTCATCGAAAGCACTCGCTCGTCCTCGGCTGCTGCCTCGATGAACGAGACCACTGCGTCGTAAGAGTCATACGGGTGATGCAATAGGACATCGTGGCGCCGCAACTCTTCGAAAAGATCCTGGGACTTCGCCGTTAAACGCAGCTCACGGGGAATAAAGGGCTTGAACTTGAGTTGCGGGCGTTCGGTCTGCTCGTAGATATTAAACAGGCGCGAAAGATTCACCGGTCCATTCACCGGAAAAACCTGCCAGGAATCCAGTTCAAAGTTGGTTCGCAGCCGCTCGATAATCTCGGGATCGGCATCCGACTCAATTTCCAGACGGACCGCATCCCCCTTGCGCCGGTTGTGCAACTCGGTGCGGACCGACTCCAGCAGATTGCGGGACTCTTCTTCCGCCAGATAAAGATTGCTGTTCCGGGTAACGCGAAACGCTGCGGATGAAACAATGTCGTAGCCGTGGTACATGCGCGAGGCGTGGTGGGCCACCAAGTCAGCTAGGAAAATGAAATCCACCGTCCCTTCCGAAGGCAACCGTACCAAGCGAGGCAAAGCCCTGGGCACCGTGACCACACCGGTATACGTCATCGACGACCGGCGCCGCCGCCGCAACAGGAAGGCCACGCACAGGGCTTTGTTGATAACGCGCGGGAAAGGATGGGCCGGATCGACCGTGACTGGGGTCAGCAAGAGATCCAGTTCTCGTTCACAGTATTCGTCGATGAAGCCCCGGGCCTGGGCATCCAGCTCATGCAATCCCAGCACCCGGATACCGCTCTCCGCCAGCAAGGGACGCAGTTGTTCATTCCAGCACTGATACTGGTCGTCCACAAAATCGTGGGTCTCGCGCGAAACTGCGTCGCGTTCCTGCACCAGCGTCAGGCCATCCGCCCCGGCTTCGGTGTATCCATCCTCGATCTGCTGCACCAGTCCGGCAACTCTCACCTCAAAGAATTCATCCAGGTTGCTGGCTGTAATGGAAAGAAACTTGACCCGCTCCAGAACTGGATTGTTTGCATCCTGCGCTTCTTCGAGCACACGCCGATTGAAAGCCAGCCAGGACAGCTCGCGGTTGAGGTAGTAAGCCGAATTCTCCAGCGAGTTGCGGACCATAACTCCAGTTCTACAGAACGACTCAGGTTTGCAGGTGCCCCATCCTTCGCGCCTATTGCCAAAAATGGGACTTCCGGCTCCCGCCAGCTCAGGTTATTTGCCGGGCGCCGCAGGCCCCGAGATCTTCTCCCCGGGTTTTACAGCTGTATGTTTCACGATCACAAAATCAACATCGCTGCCGCTCGGTCGCTTCACAAAAAGATGTCGCCCGTCCACTCTGCCTCAACCATCGCACCCGCGCCCCGCTCCTCCGGTAGAGTATCTTGCGTCTGTCTGGGGACATAGCGGCCGAGATAAACCATGTCCTTCAACTGCACGGAGACTTCGTAATAGATTTCGTCCTTGGTGATAGGAGTGTCGACTAAGTAATAAATGACTCGCCTGTTCGTCTTCTGCTGAACTTCAACCACGGTGGCGGACTGGTATTGCTTCTGCGCCGCGTAAAGGCTTAGTTGAGTCAGGAATGTCAGTACGAGGATGGCGTTGAGCGGCCTCATAAAGATGTCCAGTATAGAACATGCGTCACCCCGTTCAGCAGCGACACCTTTTAGACCGGACGGGTTGCACCACTCCCGCACCGCCCTTCCATTGTAGAGCAACAAATGGGCGCCAGTCTGAGAACTGGCGCCCAAGTAGAGTTTGACAATTGATTCCTTGTTTCCGGTTATGGCAGGTAATAACGGAAAGACGTGAAGAACATGTTCTCCGTCGCGTTGGGATTGCCGCCTACTCCATCCCAGGTATTGCGATCGATGTACGAGTACTGCGGCCCCCACTGCAGCGTGCCTTTCGGCCCTTTGTAGAAGCGATACCAGAACCCGATGGTACCCTCCATGATCACCCGGGTGTCCCCATTACAATTCTTCAGTCCGCCCGGGTTGTACCCGCCGCTGAGCGGGGTTCCAACCGACCCCGGCGTTGGAACACTAGACGTACCGGTTGCCCCCCCAGTGGTTGTAGGCGCAGTGACGACCGTGGTGGTGGTTCCGGCAGGTAAGGTTTCCGTGTAGCATCCCGAGTTGTTGAACAGTGGCGACCCGTAGCCCACGGGCTTTCCGCCGCTCAGATAGACGGCTCTGTCTTCATATTCGGCGCCGTAGTTGGTGTAAACTTCTAACCTCTTTCCGTGGTATTCGAGCGTACCCAGCATCTGATAATTCGTCATCGGTGTCAGGACGCCGTCCGGTCGCGCGACGACATCCGGAAGCTGAGATGAACCATAGCGTCCGATGCCCTTGCCCCCTAAGAAGTGGACTCCCACAT
>Ga0187816_10000684_pt1 | contig 10326 bp, 6 predicted proteins | sample NC_wetland_sal_i_16_FD_132960 | JGI IMG/M metagenome (GOLD analysis project Ga0187816, IMG submission 132960) | Wetland sediment microbial communities from Neuse River Estuary, North Carolina, USA - SO4_1 | ecosystem: Environmental > Aquatic > Freshwater > Wetlands > Sediment | place: USA: North... | reverse complement strand
TAATTCCGACCCAGAAACTTCCGCTTTTGAGATTGCAGGCACGATGCATCCCGCAAGGGTGGTTGGAGGCGATTACTACGACTACATCGCGCGGCCGGACGGCAGCCTGAGGCTGGTCATTGCCGATGTTTCTGGAAAAGGCGTCGCCGCTGCACTGTTAATGTCGGCGACCGCGGCGGCCGTTCAACTGGAGACGAACGAGCCTCGCAAGTTGTGCGAGGTCGCCAAACGCCTCAATAGCGAACTCTACGCTCTGCAGGACGACGGACGTTTTGTCACCGTGCTCCTCGGAGAACTCGATCCGCGGTCTCGCCGCTTGAAATACATCAATTGCGGTCACAATCCTGCTCTCCTGCTTCGCCGTGAGGGCGGGGAGGTGGCCTGGCTGAACGCTTCCTGCACTCCCGTCGGCCTGGCCCCGGATTTGAATTGCTCCCTCGACGAGACCGTCCTTGCGGCTGGCGACATCATGGTTTGGTACACCGACGGGCTCTCCGATGCCAGTGATAAAGAGGGGAGAGAGTTTGGAACCAAACGCATACTCGATGTCGTTCAACTGCACTCTTCCCGCACGGCTCGCGAGATTTGCGATCAACTCACGCGTGCCGTCGCCGACTTCACGCAGCGTGATTCGCTGGACGACGACCTTACCGTCATGGTCGTCAAGCTGAAAGAAGATCCAGAATCTCTCTATTTCCCCACGTTTTCCGATTGATCCTCCTGTTCCCGCCTGCGGTTGCATTTTCATCGGACACAGAAATGCCGAAGCGCTGGCCAGTCTGGTGTCGGACCCTCGCCACCAGTGTCGGCCACGCATCGCGGATCAATAAACCAAGTTCTGTGCGATCTGCTAACTCGCTCATGGGAAAGATCCTACGGGCGCGGCCCGCCCGATGAAAATGGAATTCAACGTGCCTTAACTCTTCATGAAAATTGGCTAGAAGGATATTCAGGGTCACATAATGTTTATCGATTTTCTCCACACGAATGCCGATTGGGTTCTAACCGTTGTTCGAATTGTTTTGGGCATTATTCTCTTCGCCCACGGTGCACAAAAACTCCTCGGCTGGTATGGCGGCCCGGGTCTCGCTCGCTCGATGGAGACGTTTGTCGATCTACTAAAGATTCCAGCACCTCTTGCACTGCTCGTCATCGCCACGGAGTTTTTTGGCGGTATAGGTCTGATGGTCGGTCTCTTCAGCAGGCTGGCTGCCCTGGGAATCGCCTTCACGATGATTGGTGCCGTGGCAACCGTTCATTATCGCTTTGGTTTGTTCATGAATTGGTTTGGGGACAAGGAGGGCCACGGCTTCGAGTACCACTTGCTAGTGGTGGCACTCGCGTTGGTCATTCTCGTCAAAGGTGCCGGAGCGTTCTCGGTCGACCACGCCTGGTACGAACACATTACGAATGCCGCCAGCGCGATGTCGGGAAACTTTTAGGGTCTAATATGAACTCGTTCGTCCGAAGTTCCACCACCCTCGCTTTCATCGGTCTTGGCAACATGGGTAGCCGCATCGCCGCGAGGTTGCTGGCGGCGGGCTACGCCGTTTCCGTGTTTGACAGAAACCGTTTAAGGAGCGATGCACTCAAGGAAAAAGGCGCCACGCCAATCGACACGATTGCGGGACTGGTGCGGTCCGTCCACGTTGTTATTTCTTGCCTCACCGATGATCAATCAGTTCGGGATGTCTATTACGGCCCTGCGGGTGTCCTGGCAAACGCCAAGCCGGGACTGGTCATTCTCGAAATGAGCACTGTTTTGCCCGGTACTTCCCGCGAACTCGCTCTCAGAGCCTCCGCGGTCGGCGTGCAGGTGCTGGACGTTGCCATTTCCGGGAGCACTCCTGCTGCGGAACTTGGCACCTTGACGCTGCTTGCGGGAGGCAACCCAAACGTTTTCCAGGCAGCTCTGCCGATCTTTCAAGCGATCGCGGGCAAATACTTTCACTTGGGTCCGAGCGGCGCCGGCACGACCATGAAAATGGTTGTAAACGCCATTCTCGGCATCGGAATGCAGGCCATTGCGGAAGCCGCCGCCATGGGGGAAAAGGCCGGACTGAGCCGCGACGTGCTGCTGCAGGTTTTATCCCAGACAGCGGTCATCGCTCCCGCTCATTCAGGCAAACTTTCCCGAGTGGCGCGCGACGACTACAGCCCTCAATTCCCCCTCCCCCTCATGAACAAAGATTTTCGCCTCATTCTCCAATTGGCAAACGAGGTTCATGCGGTTATGCCCGCGACCGCAGCCTCTTTTCGAATTAACTCCGAGGCCCTGACCACGCATGGCGATTTGGATTTTTCGGCTGTAGCGGAATTCATGGAACAACTGGCTGCAAACAAGGCTTCGAGCCAGTCCATGATGACAGGTTGATTTTCACGCCAAGGAAGAATGATGTGTCAACTGCATGACACTGCCGCCGAATTGTCGGCAGACTCATCCGAATGCTGTGGCCTCCGGAGCGAAATGCACTTGAGGAGAGAAGGCTTTACTGCCACGGATTGTGCACATCACCGTGGAATCCAAAATGTTTCCTCTGAAAGGCTGGTAGGGCGACTCTTATGGTCAAGCTAAACGTAAATGGCGTCGATCGTACTTTCGACGGCGACCCAAACATGCCCCTTCTCTGGTATCTCCGAGACGTTTTGCATCTCACCGGAACTAAGTTTGGCTGTGGAGTGGCGCTTTGTGGCGCCTGCACCGTCCACCAAAATGGCGAAGCAATTCGTTCTTGCATCACCCCCGTCAGCGCGGCGGCCGGTAGCAAGATTCAAACGATCGAGGACATCGGAGCAAACGGACTGCATCCGGTTCAGGAAGCATGGATCGAGGTAAACGTCCCTCAGTGCGGCTATTGCCAGTCCGGACAGATCATGCAAGCGATTGCCTTGCTGAAGAGCAAACCTCATCCGACGGATCAGGATATCGACGATGGCATGGCAGGCAACATTTGCCGGTGCGGAACTTATCAACGAATCCGCGCCGCGATCAAGCTGGCAGCGGGGAAAAGCGCATGAGCCAAATCCAGAACGTAAGCCGCCGTGGGTTCCTCAAGGGCGTTGTCGGAGCGGGCGCATTGGTCCTGGGCACGCGGTACGTGCCGGCGATCCTCGCTGCGGAGCCGGCCCCGGACGGAAGCACCGAGGCCGACCACGCCCCGTTTCATCCCAACGTGTTCGTGGGAATAGAAACGGACGGGACGGTGCACATCGTTGCCCATCGTTCGGAGATGGGCACTGTGGTTCGCACCTCTCTTCCCTTGGTCGTCGCCGATGAACTGGATGCGGACTGGAAGCGCGTGAAAATTGATCAGGCTATCGGCGATAGAAGGTACGGAGATCAGAACACCGACGGATCACACTCCATCCGCAGCTTCTTTGACACCATGCGCGAATGTGGGGCTTCCGCGCTCTGGATGTTGGTGCAGGCCGCCGCGCAACAGTGGAATGTTCCCGCGTCAGAGTGTTCCACTGAACCTCACACGGTTGTCCACGCGAAGAGCGGCCGCAAATTGGGCTACGGCGAGCTGGCCACAGCCGCGGCGAAGCTCGACGTCCCGAAAAAAGATCAGCTTCAGCTTAAGAAACCGGCGGAATGGCGCTACATCGGCAAGGGTGAAACGAGCTACGACCTTAGAAATCTCTGCACGGGAAAAGCAATCTACGGAATGGACGCGCATCTCGACGACATGATTTATGCCTCCATCGAACATCCTCCCGTCTTTGGCGGAAAAGTGAAATCCTACGACGATCAAGAAACCTTGAAGGTCGCAGGCGTGCAAAAAACTCTGTTCATTGATCCCTTCAAACCGCCCCCGGCATTCCAGCCGCTCGGTGGAGTGGCGGTTCTGGCGGACAACACCTGGGCTGCCTTTCAAGGCCGCAAGAAACTCAAAATCACCTGGGATAACGGAGCGAACGGATCGTACGACTCCGTCGAATACAAGAAAGAACTGCAGGACACGGCCCGGAAGTCCGCCAAAGTCATTCGCAGCGTCGGCGACGCGAACTCCGCGTTAGCCAGTGCGTCCGCCTCCAATACATTTGAAGCCGAATACTATGTTCCTCTGCTGGCCCACGCGCCCATGGAGCCCATGGTTGCTCTCGCTGAATTCAAGGACGGGAAAGTAACCGCTTGGGCGCCAACACAGAATCCTCAGGCGGCTCAGGCGATTATTTCCAGCGAGCTTGGGATTCCCGTTCAGGATGTCATCTGCCACGTTACGCTTCTCGGCGGGGGCTTCGGAAGAAAATCGAAGCCTGACTATGTTGCCGAAGCGGCTGTACTCTCCAAGAAAGTGGGTCGGCCCGTGAAGGTCGTGTGGACGCGCGAAGACGACATCAAGTTTGACTACTACAACGCTGTCGCGGGCATGTATTTCAAAGCCGCGGTGGATGCAAAAGGCAAACCGACTGCCTGGCTTCAAAGATCGGTCTTTCCTCCGATCACATCTATCTTTGACGTGAGTTCGGTCTACGGCGACCCCGCGCATCTCGCCCAGGGCTGGACTGACATGCCGTACGACCTGCCCAACATCAGCATTGAGAACGGGCCTGCTAAAGCGCACGTTCGAATCGGCTGGCTGCGGTCCGTTGCGAATATCTATCACGGCTTCGGAGTCCAAAGCTTTACGGATGAACTCGCGCACCGAGCCCAACGCGATCCGCTGGAATTTCTGCTGGACCTCATCGGACCGCCTCGTACTTTGAACTTTACCAACGTGGAGTATCCGAACTACGGTGCGGATTACAAGACCTATCCCTGGGAAACCGGGCGGCTCCGCCACGTCACCGAGCTCGTCGCTGAAAAATCCGGCTGGGCGAAGAAGAAGAGCGTAAAAGGGCACGGCTTTGGCGTCGCCGCCCACCGCAGTTTCTTGACCTACGTGGCGACCGTCGTCGAGGTCGAAGTGGACGACCAGGGAGAAATTCGCATTCCGCGCGTCGATACGGCGCTGGATGCCGGGTTGGTGGTCAACCCGGAAATCACGCGCGCGCAATTTGAAGGCGCGGCTGTGTTCGGAACGAGCATCGTGCGAAGCGGAGAAATCACCGCGAAGAATGGCGTGATTGAGCAATCCAATTTCAACGACTACCCCGTGGCTCGTATTAATGAGGCTCCTCAGCAAACGAACGTTTACATCGTCGATAGCGCCGCTCCGCCCGCCGGTGTGGGCGAGCCTGGGGTGCCGCCCTTCGTCGCCGCATTTTGCAATGCGATTTACGCTGCCACCGGCAAGCGCGTCCGAAACCTCCCGCTCTCTTCAAGCGGGCTATTCGGATAGAACACTTCGTCCGCAAAGGGAGAAATGATTCGTGATGAATCACAGGAAAAATGAGCAAGGCAGCGAGGACTTGCAGCACTCGCAGACTTCGCCGGACCCGCAAAGTCAGGACGCGACAGACTCAGGCGTTTCCCGGCGCGAATTCCTTGGCTTTGCGGCCGCGTCCATTTTCTTCGCGCGCGCAGGTCAGCAGGCCCCGCCGTCTGAATCCAAGAATGGCATTGCCTATCGAACACTGGGCCGCACAGGGGAAAAAGTCTCACTGATCGGACTCGGTGGCTATCACCTTGGAAAACAGGCGGATCCTCAGGAGAGCATTCGCATCATCCGCACGGGCCTGGATGAGGGCGTCAATTTTCTGGACAACTGCTGGGACTACAACGGTGGCGAAAGCGAAGTCCGCATGGGCAATGCGTTGCGCGACGGTTACCGCCAGAAAGCGTTTCTTATGTCCAAGATCGATGGACGCACTAAGACCGCCGCGACAAGCCAGATCAACGAGTCCTTGCGCCGCCTTCAGACCGACAGGATCGATCTCCTGCAATTTCATGAGGTGATTCGCGAAACTGATCCGGACCGCGTTTTCGCCGCGGGCGGAGCATTGGAAGCTGTCCTGGAAGCCCAGAAGGCCGGCAAGATCCGGTTTATTGGCTTCACAGGCCACAAGAGTCCAGACATCCATTTGCAGATGCTGGCCACCGCTTCCAAGCACGGTTTCACGTTCGATTCCGTGCAGATGCCTCTGAACGTGATGGACGCACACTTCAACAGTTTCGAAAAGAAAGTGTTGCCCGTCTTGCTCAAGAACAACATCGGCGTGCTGGGCATGAAGCCCATGGGCGACCACTTTATTCTCGACAGCAAGACAGCTACCGCCGTGGAATGCCTTCACTACTCCATGAATCTTCCGACCAGCGTGGTCATCACAGGTTGCGATTCAGTTCCCATTCTTCAGCAAGCTCTTCAGGCGGCCCGCAGTTTTCAACCCATGGACTCTTCCCAAGTAGGGGCACTTCTCGCAAAAACCGCGAAGGCTGCGGTAGCCGGCCAGTTCGAACTGTACAAGACTTCTCACCATTTCGACGGCACCTACGCTAATCCGCAATGGCTTGGCTAGAAACAAAACGATCTCCAAATCAGCACGAGAAAGGACAACATGCTGGAATTCATCAATATCAGGGGCACGAATCTTAACAGTTCACGAATCGCACTCGGCACCTGGGCTATCGGGGGCTGGATGTGGGGCGGAACCGATGAGAAAGAATCCATTCGCACCATTCATGCGGCGCTCGATCAGGGCATCAATCTGATCGACACTGCTCCCATCTACGGTTACGGCCGCTCCGAAGAAATCGTGGGTCAAGCGTTACAGCAATACGGGCGCAGGGAAAACGTCATCCTCGCCACCAAAGTCGGCATCGATTGGACCAATGGCAAAATCGAGCGCAACTCAACGCGTCAACGCATTCTACGGGAAATCGATGATTCGCTTCGCCGCCTGCGAACGGATTATATCGATATCTACCAGGTGCACTGGCCGGATCCGCTCGTCTCCATCGAAGAGACGGCCGCTACGCTACGTGAGCTGTACGATCAAGATAAGATTCGCGCCATCGGGGTCAGCAATTATTCGCCGGAACAACTGGCGCGTTTTGAAGCCGCCGCGCCGCTGCACACGATTCAGCCACCGTACAATCTATTCGAGCGCGAGATTGAACGCGACGTTCTCCCGTACGCGTTCGGCCACGGCATTAGCACTCTCACCTATGGCGCGCTCTGTCGCGGATTGCTGAGCGGCGCAATGCGTGCGGACCGCCAGTTCTCCAACGACGACATGCGCAAGACCACCGACCCCAAGTTTCAGGCACCTCAGTTCGCCGAGTACCTGAATGCGGCAAGCAAGCTGGATGCATACGCGCGCGAACGCTTTGGGAAGCGCGTGATTCATCTCGCGGTTCGCTGGCTGCTGGATCAACCCGGCGTCAGCATCGCCCTGTGGGGCGCGCGTCGCCCGGAACAACTCACGGCGATCCAAGAAGTGAGCGGCTGGTCCCTAACAGCAACCGACTTCGCCGCAATCGACGCCATCCTACGCGAGAACATTCATAACCCAGTCGGCCCAGACTTCATGGCTCCTCCGGTCCGAGAAGCGCGCCGGGTAGCGTAGCCAACAAAAAAACGCGATTCGCAGGGAAAGGCACATCAAATCTCGTTGGTGAGTAAGGGGAACGAACCATGGTCACGGTGACAATCGATGGTGTGGAACATCAGGCTGAAATCGGGGAGCGTCTCATCGATCTGATCAACCGGGCCGGCACGCCTCTCTCCCAGGTGTGTTACCACCCCCAACTTGGGCCCATCCAAACCTGTGACACATGCATCGTCGAAATCGACGGCCAACTCGTCCGAGCTTGCGGGACAACGCTTTCCAGCGACGTGGAGGTTACTACCACGTCGCCGCAAGCGGACGCCGCCCGTCGCCAAGCCTTTGACCGCATCCTGGGCAATCACATGCTCTATTGCACGGTGTGCGACAACAACAATGGCAACTGTGTGGTTCACAACACCACAAAATTGCTGGGTGTCGAGCACCAGGAGATTCCCTTTCGCCCTAAGCCATATGAAGTGGATTACACCAATCCCTTTTATCGTTACGACCCGGATCAGTGCATTCTGTGCGGACGTTGCGTGGAAGCCTGCCAGAATCTGCAGGTAAACGAAACGCTTTCCATCAACTGGGAAGATCCGCACCCGCGCGTTCTGTGGGATGGTGGCTCGACAATCGGGGAATCCAGTTGCGTTTCCTGTGGTCACTGTATTTCGGTCTGCCCGTGCAACGCCTTGATGGAAAAATCGATGCTTGGCTACGCCGGCTTCTTCACCGCACTTCCGAAACCGGCGTTGGACGGAATGATTGACGTGGTGAAGAGTCTCGAACCGGAGACGGGCTACAGTGCAATTCTCCAGGTTTCGGAAACCGAATCCGTCATGAGAGAGCATCGGGTGCAACGCACGAAAACTGTGTGCACTTATTGCGGGGTTGGCTGCAGCTTCGATGTTTGGACCAAGGATCGCCATATCCTGAAAGTCGCTCCCCTGGACGGACCCACGAACGGCGTTTCCACCTGCGTGAAAGGAAAATTCGGCTGGGACTTCGTCAATAGCCCCGACCGGCTAACGAAACCGCTGATTCGCGAGGGCGATAAATTCCGTGAAGCGTCCTGGGAGGAAGCATTAAGTTTGGTGGCTCGCCGGTTCAGCGAGATCAAGGCAAAGAGTGGACCAGACTCCATCGCGTTCATCTCTTCGTCCAAATGCACTAACGAAGAAAGCTACCTGATGCAGAAGCTGGCGCGAGCGATCATCGGGACGCACAACGTCGACAATTGCTCCCGCTATTGCCAGTCTCCTGCGACCGCCGGTCTGTTTCGAACCGTGGGATACGGCGGCGACTCCGGCTCCATCACCGATATCGAGAAAGCAAAATTGGTCATCATTATAGGGAGTAACACAGCGGAAAGCCATCCGGTGCTGGCCACGCGTGTGAAACGCGCCCACAAGCTTCACGGCCAGAAGCTGATCGTCTCTGACCTTCGCGAAAACGAAATGGCTCGCCGCGCGGATCTTTTCCTGCATCCGAAGCCCAGGACGGACTTCGTTTGGCTCTCCGCAATCAGCCGCTACTTGCTGGATAACGGCCTCGCGGACCAGAAATTTCTCGATCAACACGTGAATGGCCTGGACGCCTACAGAAAAAGCCTGGAGCCGTTCACCATGGAAGTTGCTTCGCAGATGTGCGGTCTTTCGGTTGAGACGCTCAAGCGAGTGGCACACATGATTGTCGAAGCCGGTAGCGTGTGCATCCTTTGGGCGATGGGCGTGACGCAACAAAGCAACGGTTCGGACACGTCCACCGCCATCTCAAACCTCTTGCTGGTCAGCGGCAATTACATGCGCCCCGGCACAGGCGCCTACCCACTGCGCGGCCACAATAATGTGCAGGGCGCCAGCGATCACGGCTCCATGCCCAATTTTTTCCCGGGATACCAATCCGTGGACGACCCGGAAATCCGCGCGCGCTTTGAATCCGCCTGGAACGCGAAGATGCCTACGTCAAAGGGCTTGGACAATCACCAGATGGTGGATGCGGTTCACGAAGGCAAATTGAAGTGCATGTACTTGATCGGCGAGGAAATGGCCATCGTCGATTCGGACGCCAACTACGTGCAAGAAGCTTTCTCGATGCTCGACTTTTTCGTGGTGCAGGACATTTTTTTCAGCACCACGTGCCGTTTTGCGGATGTGGTTTTGCCGGCCTGTCCCAGCCTGGAGAAGGAAGGCACGTTCACCAGCACCGAGCGGCGAATCCAGAGGCTCTATCAAGTTCTGGAACCGTTGGAGGGAACCCAACCGGATTGGAGAATCATTCAGGATGTCGCCAATCGCCTGGGTGCCGGTTGGAATTACCAGCATCCCTCCGAAATCTATAGTGAAATCGCCAGCGTGGCTCCACTGTACGCAGGCGCGAGCTATGAGCGACTGGAAGGATTTAAGTCTCTGCAATGGCCGGTCGCTGAGGACGGCACAGACCAGCCGTTGCTATATACAAAAGAATTCGCCTTTCCCGACGGCAAAGCGATTCTCTATCCCTTGCGATGGACTCCGCCGCTGCAACAAGCCGACGAGGAATTCGATTTGCATCTCAACAACGGCCGGCTGCTGGAGCACTTCCATGAAGGCAACCTGACGTATCGCGTTGCCGGCATTCGCGAAAAAACGCCAGACACGTTTGTGGAAGTTTCGTCGGAACTTGCCGAGGCCCGAGGCATTCAATCGGGAACTTGGGTGCAACTCACTTCGCGTTACGGCCAGCTTCGCGTGCGCGCGTTGATCACCGACCGCGTAAAGGGCACGGAACTGTACATGCCGATGAATTCCGTGGAGGCGCCGGTGAATCTTCTTACCAGCAGCAACGCGGATCCAGTGACGAACACTCCCGCTTACAAAGAAGCCGTGGTTCGCATGGAGGTGTTGGCGGAGG
>Ga0187816_10000683_pt1 | contig 10326 bp, 10 predicted proteins | sample NC_wetland_sal_i_16_FD_132960 | JGI IMG/M metagenome (GOLD analysis project Ga0187816, IMG submission 132960) | Wetland sediment microbial communities from Neuse River Estuary, North Carolina, USA - SO4_1 | ecosystem: Environmental > Aquatic > Freshwater > Wetlands > Sediment | place: USA... | reverse complement strand
TGGGTGCCGCAGGTCGGGCGTTTGTTGGCCTTGCCCGCCGCTTGTCGCTGGGGTTGCTTACGGCCCGGCTCGGATCGTCGACTATATGTCGCCAGACGCTTCGTCGCGACGGCTTCCCCTGACTTTGGTGTTGCTCTGCGCCTCGACCAGGGTTTTCGGCCTGCTGGGGTATTGCCCTTCCTGCGGGCCGGGCTCGGGCCGGTGACCGGCCCGGGTGCCTATGAATCCTGGCTGAGGATGAGCGCGGTGTAGGGCCCGATCCCGATGTTCGCTGCGGCCGGCAGGCCGTCTTGGGGGCCTTGGTCGGTCTCGGTGTCATAGCCCAGCCAGTTCCCGAACGAGGGGTCGTAGCCGGTCCAGTCGCTATTGAACCGGACGCGCCACTGGCCGGCGCGCGGGAGCCCGATCGTGTAACTGTTGTAGCCGCGGTCCGCAAAGTTCAAAGCAACCACGACGTCGTCCAGCGGGCCGCCCTCAGACCAGCGATGGTAGGCGATGAGCTTGTCGGAGTTGTTGACGTGGAACACGTTCAGTCCGCCGCCTCTCAGCCCGCGGGTCGTGTCGTGCCAATCTCGCCGTAGCTGGGTCAGGTCGCGGTAGAGCTGCAGGATGCCCGGGTACTTAGTGGCGTCAGACCAGTCGAGCGGCGGGATGGTCTGCAGGAATGGGTCTTGGTCAAGGAACTCCTGGCCCTGGAAGATCATCGGGATCCCGGGGGCGGTGAAGACCAGCGCGGCGGCGAGCGTCGAGCGTTTTTTCGACCACCAGCTGTCTGATTGCGAGGGGTCGATCTCGGTCGGCAGGCGCGTGCGGCCGTTGCCGTCGGCGTCATGGGATTCGGTGAAGATGACCCGTGTGCTGGCGGAGGCGCCGAAACGCCGCTGCAGCTGCGCCGCGATCAAGTTCATGTCGCGCTGAGCGTCGACGGTGAGCTCGACCGTTTGCCGCACGGCCCACAGGAAGTCGCTGTCCCACTGAGAGTCAAAGCCCGAGCCGCCCGAGGATATGGGCGAGGTGATCGACGCGGCATCGCGCAGGTCCTCGGCGATCATCAGCTTCCACGGCTGGGCGAGGTTGATGTCGCCGTTGACCTCTTGCAGTAGGAGACTGCCGTCGGGGATCGCCTGATCCGCACTGCCGCTGCCGTCGATCGTACGGATGTAGGCGGTGGCGTCGAAACGCAGTCCGTCAACGCGGTAATCCTGCAGCCAGGCGAGCGCGTTGTCGCGGATGAACTGGCGAACTTCGGGACGTCCGTAGTCCGGGCGCGATCCCCAGCCGTTGGCCTGCGGACGGCCATCGCCGGGCCACCGCGTCCCGTAAAAGTAGATCCCGCCCTCCCAGCCGGGGCCCTCGCCATCGAACACCCACAGAATCGAGTCCGGGGGACCGAAGTGGTTATAGACGACATCGAGGATGACCGCGATACCCGCCTCGTGCGCAGCGCGCACGAGGTTCTTCAGGCCGTCCGGGCCGCCATAGGCGAGCGCAACGCTGAACGGCACCCCGGGGTCATAGCCCCATGAGACGTCGCCCTCGAACTCGGCGACCGGCAGCAGTTCGATCGCGTTGATCCCCAGCGATTGCAGATACGGCAGCTTGGCAGCGACGTCAGCGAAGGTGCCGACGTCCGCTCCGGGCTGGCGGCTGAAGCTGCCGACGTGCAATTCGTAGATCACGAGCTCCGTCCATCCCGGAGAGTTCCAGCTGGCCGTGCCCCAATCGAACTCCTGCTCGTTATAGACCACCGCCGCATTCGCGTCCCTGCTTCCCCCGTCGACCACGTTGCGCGCGTACGGGTCCACCTTGGGCGGCAGGGCCGGGGAGGTAGTGAGCACATACTGGTACTGCTGGCCGACAACCGCTCCCTCAACGTCCGCGGACCAGATCCCGCCCCCCTCGGCCGCCAGCGGCACCGGACTCGATCCCCCGCCAGGCTGTGCGAGCGACACGGCAGCAGCGGCCGCGTCAGGCGCCCACACCCGGAACGTCACACCGCCGGGGAAGGGAACCGCGCCCATGCCCGGACGCGTGGACGGAGCCGTCACTACCATCGACCCCCCTGAAAGATCTTCACCACATAGACACAATCAGTACCGCGACCGGCACATCGCGGCTGCACCTCGACATTGGGACTGGCCGACGGCCGGCCTGGTGAGCCGACCGCCGATACACCCGACGGATTAGCCGGAGCTGATACTTCCCAACCACAAGCGCATTGGAGATAGTGTCTCACGCCTGAGTAAACCCGCAGGAGTCACTCACATGCCGCGTTCAGGGCGAAGTCTGAAATCCCGCGTCTCCGCGGAAACGTGCTCGACCGCTTGATACCCAGGATAGGAAGCGGCCGGTCAGCTGCGCCTGCGGAGAGACGTGCCTGTTTACGAAGATAGAGCTCGACTGTCTGAAACCTATTTCGTTGAGAGAGCCTCGCGGGTTGACGAAACCTCACCTCGGGATCATGTTGGCACCATGGAGAGTCCGGAGTGGCCGCTTGCGGGATCGGCGGCGCCACCGTCGTCAGCATCGAGTCCACAGGCACCAGGTCAAACTGAGGAGACAGCGACATCCGCTGCCGAAACTGAGCTGAGGGCAGGACAGGACAGCCCCAACCTCACTGAACTGCGAAGTCGCGTGGCCGTACTGGAAGCAGAGCACGCTCGACTGCTTGCGGGCTATGCCGGGATAATGGAATCCGAAATTGCACGACTGCGATCGGTTGACTTGTCAGCCGGTTCAATCCAGGCAGCCGAACCTCGCTATGAGCCAATCACTCCCTCCTACCTCGGCCGTGCTCTCGTTGCAATCGAAAACGACCTGGCAAATATGGATACATCCATTGCAATAGGAGATGAGGCGGCAGCGCGCCGGTCTAAGGTGATGGCTGCCCAGCGGGGTTGTTCGGTCCTGAAACGCCTCTGTGACGACGATGATTTCAACCAGATTCTCCTGAAGATGCAAGTGGAAACTATTACTCAACAGGAGCCCGGGATAAATTCACGTATTTCAGAAACACCGCCACCAGGCCAGGCCGCTTTCCGCGAGCTTGAGATTCAGCTCCTTGAACTTGCTGGATTGCCTGAGCTGCTCGCGATAAAACACGTTGATAACGCCATCGCCGCCTACTGGTCGAATTCCACGGGCTCGCTGGACAGAATGCGCAATCCGATGATATTCCTGAGCGATTTGCGCCGACTCCGCGATGTGAGCTGCCAGACGGCGGAGCTACTCTCCCGGGGCCTTCGCCAGGAACAGTCGCGTCAGCGATGGAAGAAGCTATTGACATATGGGCTCGGAGAAACGGTCATCGTGGTAGCCAATAGCATCGGAACGGCCCTTCTGGGGCCAGGCGGCGTAGCAGCCTCTGCAGCCATTGGGTCCGCTGCGGTCGGCGTCGCTGCCAGCTCTGTTCCATGATCCTGGGCACCGGCTGGACGAAAGCATCAATTCACCGTTCATGTCCAGAGACGCCCTGAGGCTTATCGCCGAGGGCAGGCATCGCCGAGGATAACTCCCTCCAGACATCCTCATCTGCCGCATTCCGCGCGTCTTTGTGGGTCAGTTGGGCTGGCGGTCGGTCGTGGCGGCTGGAGGCAGACCGACCGGGACGTTTTCTTGTGCCACCCGTTCCTCGTGCACACGGTGTCCTGGCCGCACCGCGGTGCCGGGCTGCGGATGGATCGCCCGGCCGACCGTCAACGCTCCGGACGGCTTCGCGCTGGACGGGTCGGATCCCTCGCCGGTGGCCCAGGCCATCGTCAAGGGGCTGGCTATGGCGGACTGAGCTCGCGACGATCCGGTACCCCTGAATAGATCGGGGTCACTCCAGGCTCGGTCGCGGCTCGCGGATGACGTTCTTCAGGCCCTTGCGCATCGATCCGTGCCTGGCGGCGTAGAACGACACCAGGTCGGAAGCTACGGCATCGTTGTCTGCCCAGGGCTTTATCAGGGCATACTCTGCGGTCAGGCCTGTCAAGTTGGTCCATGTGTTGTGGATGAGGTCCTGGCGCAGAATCTGGTCGTCGCCGGCCGCGATGACCTGCGCGTACAGGAGAGCGGTGCGGGGCTTGCTGAGTACCTCACCGCGCGCGGCATGGGCGACCGGGGGCAGACCTCCGGCGGCCGGAGCGCTCACCGCAGCGGTGACGAAGGCATTGATCGCCGTGGCCAGCGCCTGTCCTGCGGTTACCAGGTTCTGCGCCTCGGCCGCTTCGCCGCTTTCGTCAGGCAGGTGCCCGGACACGCTCTTGTATGTGTCCTGCAGTTGGCTGTAAGGCGGCTTGTCGAGATCTTGCGACGGGTTCTTCTCCAGCACGGTCTTCTTCTCGTCGGCTAGTTCAGTGAGCTGGTCTTTGCCGTTGGTGACGATCTGCGCCCATTTCTCCGCCACCGAGGCGGCCTGGGTGATAGCCGGATTCAGATCCTTGGCCACCTGCGACAGCAGGGCTTGGATCTGCGTCAGGATGTTGCTCTGGGCGGGCAGGGAGGCCGCGAACCGGTCGACGCGTACCCGAAGAGCGTCGGAGTCAAGCTGCTTCGCGATGAGGATGTCGAGGCCGCCGACGCTGGCGTTCGGGATGGACTGCCCGCTGTAGGTGTAGGTCCCGGCCACCAGTTGGGTGATCACACCGAACAGACCGGCTACACCGCTCAATGCGTCCGCAGCGACGAGACTTTTGCCCTCACGCACTTCCGGCGGCTGTTTGAGGCCATGGACGGCCTCGCGATATGCGGTGATCTGGTTTTGGATCTGCGTCACCTGGCCGGTGAGGATCCTCAACGTGGTTATGTCGCTGAGCGCGGACAGATCGCCGATGACGCGGATTTCCTGGATGTTGTGCTGGTGTTGCCTCTGGAGGTAGTCCTCGACCGCCTTAACGATCTTGCCGGCCACGTCCGCGGCGTCGCGCTCGGCGAACACTCCCGAAAGGCCGGTGACCGACGTTCCCTGGGTGACAGTGTCGTGGGCGAACGTGGGCGTCTGGCCCGAAGCGGACGAGGAACTGCTGGCCTGCTGCGCGGAGGCAGAACTGCTGGATTGCGGCGCGGGGACTGTCATGGGCCCTCCCCCCCGGAATGGCCACGCGCTTGCGGAAACCAGAATAGCGTGCAACTGCTCGTGTGTGTAGTCGTGCGCGGATCACTGGTGGTGGTACGTACCGCCGACGACGCATTGCCTGCATCTCGTCCCGACGGTCATCCGATAACACCCCGCTTTGCCGAGATGAGCGCGCTACTCGCCCACATACTCTTTCGGTGTCGTGGATATTGTGGGGATGTTGGCGATCAAGGATTCTCCTGGCCTGTCGCCGCTTACCGGCTGCCAGACTTCGGGTCAATCTGGTCCATGTGAGGTGGGCGATATCGGCCTGCATCCAGCGCACGCGGGGGAGGTAACCTCCAGGCGCCTTGTACTGGCCATCGGGGCGATCCCTAATCCGACCCTGATCCTGCGCCCGACGGAATCAGGAGCGCAACAGGGATCTCCCCGATGCGCTGGGGCTGCCGGTGAGAATAGATTCTGGTCGCGGCTCGTGCATGACCGTCCCGGGCCGGGTGTCATTTGACTTGATCGTGGTGCATCTGTTGTGGACAAGACATCATCTGACGATCATGCGCAGGTTGAAGGAGGCCAAATGTCCGACGAGCAGCCGTCAAGCTGGCAGGGACCACCGACGCCAGGTGACCCGCAGGCGCCCGGCGCCGCAACGGCTGGCATCGACGGGCTGGGATCGACGCCTGCGCCAGTCGCAGCGCCAGGTGGTGGTTTCCCCACACCGAACGGCACGTTCCGCGTCTACGATCAGTGCGACGAGGCGAAGGACCGCTCGGATGACGCGAGGCTAGAACTCATCAAGTTCAGCACGGGCCCGGACTATGCGCTGATCGAGAAAGCAGACGAAGCTCAGGCGGACGTTGGTGGGGTGCAGGACCAGATCGATGAAATCGACGCTGCGGAAGTCGGGCCGTATCAGCGGCTCAATTACTGGAAGCAGGTGGTCGATGAATTCGAGCGGTGGATCCGGTACTACGAAGATGAAATACGCAAGCAGCAAGAGTATATTAAGGTACTCAACGAGGACATCGCACGGGCGCGCGCGCTGCAGTCTGAGACCGGCGATCCCGATAAGATCTTCGAAAGCACGATAAAGGTCGATCAGTCTCTGATCGAGGCCGCCGAGCGGTACATTCAAGGGGCCCGCGACATGATCGGCGGTCTTGAGATCCAGCTTACGGAAGCCAGAAAGGACCTGCAGAAGGCCGATGACGAGATCCTCGCGCTGGAGGACAAGCGACAGCGGCTCGTGGGCGACCTGAACGAAGCCAAGCGGCAGGCGGCAATCGCCTCCGACCGCGCGCGAAAGGTGCAGGCGGAATACGAGCGACTTCAGCAGCAGGTACAGGACGCCCGGAACGACGCGAACGCGAACTGTCCCCCTGGAGAAGACCTGGACGACCTGCTAGAGGAGATCCAGGCGAGCGATTAGCCAGTTTGCGTTATCTTGCTCAGCCCTCGGGTGCTGTCCGGGTCGAACCCGATCGACACGGCATTGTCGTTCCAGATGAGGCTGCAGATGTGATCCGACTTCTCGATGCCGGTATATAGTAACTCGAATCTGCGACGATGTTCCCGTGCAGCGCGCCAACCGGTAAGAACTGTTCACACAGCGCTGCTCATAGCTCTTCGTACCTAATGCATTGCTATTTTGCCTCGAGAAATCACTCATCTGAGGCCTGACCGGATGCACTCATCTGCCGCTCCGGATGTGGATGGACCGCTTTGCGAGTTCACCTGTGGGGCGCACTGTCAGGGAATGATGCACTTCAGCGAGCCAGTCCCCGTCTTCTCCACTAGCGACGCACCAGCCGGTCATGTACGTCTGGCAGCGGCTGCCTACCTAGGCCGGTTCAAGGGCTCCTCTCGTGAGCACACCGAGTCCGACCTGCGTTGTTATCTCACCTGGTGCGCTGAACGCGGCCTGGATCCGCTGGCCGCGCGCCGCGCGGATCTGGAGCTGTACATCCGGTGGATGCAGGAGATCCGCCGCTTCAGGCCGTCCACGGTGTCGCGGCGGTTCTGTGTGGCCGCCGGGTTCTACCGGACCTGCGTGATCGACGGAGTGCTGGAGCATTCCCCAGCCGAGCACGTCCGCCGCCCGTCGGTGCCGCCAGAGTCACCCACGCTCGGGTTCACCCACCTTCAGTTCGAAGCCCTGCTGACCGCCGCTCGCCAGTCCGCGAACCGGTATGACTTCGCGCTGGTGGCCATGCTCGGGCTGCTGGGCCTGCGGATCTTCGAAGCCACCCGCCGCCTACATGGCCTCCGGCACCTGACCGCCGGCCGTCTTGGTTATAGCAGCCGATGCATATAGCATAAGATGCATGGCACGGCTGTACGACGTCGAGATCGAGCCCGAAGTCCGGTCCTGGCTGGCCGGGCTGTCCGACCGCGACTTCGGCCGCGTCGATTTCCTCGTCGGATTGCTCGCCGAACGGGCCGAGGACCTGGGCGAGCCCTACACCCGTCACCTCGGCGGCAAGGTCAGGGAACTGCGGTCCACCTGCTGCGCCAGCAGACCAGGGTCACCTACTGGCTGGCACCGGGACGGCGGGTGATATTACTGACGGTCTTCCGCAAGACACGAGGCGCCGAGACCGCCGAAGTCGCCCGCGCCCTGCACGCCCAGACTATCTGCGAGGCCGAACACGGCCGGGCCCACAACGTGTTCGACCGGGAGGTGAACTGACATGACTGCCGAGCACTCCGACTACGAAATACTCGCCCGCCAGCGCCGCGGCAGCGAACAATACCGGCAGGGATACGCCGAGGCACGCCGGGCCTTCCTGATCGGCCAGGCCATCCGCGAACGCCGCCTGGCCCTGGGCCTGTCCCAGACCGAACTCGCCGCCCGCGCCGGCATGACCCAGCCCGCGCTGTCCCGCCTGGAAGCAGGCGGCGTCGTACCCACCATCCCGCTACTGGAACGGATCAGCATCGCCCTCGACGCCGACCTCATCGTGGAGATAGCCCCCCACGCTGCTTGAGCCCGGAGCGTGGACGCTGCGCTCCCTGCATTCGACTCTGCCGAATAGCGGGTGTTGCGTGCTCGCATACTTATGCGCTGGGTGGCATGCTCACTCATGATTCACCAACCTAACGCCGTGCTTTCCGTAACGACTCCCGCGAGTGATTCTGCGTCCGTAGGGTAGCCATATCGCCGACCCGGGACGCCTGAGAGCTGCGCCGCTAGCTTGGGTAGCCGCAACAGACCGGTCAGTTCTGGCGTCGTTTCACATGAGCTGCTTGTAGTCCAGAGCGTAGAGCCTATTCACCCTCGCGGTCGGTGCGCTGCGCGGCCTCTCACGTCCGTGTACGCCATTCCGCAGGCTCGCAGTAGCCAGAGTCCAGATCATGGCTCGGTGTATCAGCGGTGCCGTATGCTCCTCTGAACATACAGGCAGCCTGTGGGCTGGCGGAGCCGTGGTCCATGATGGCACGGAGTGAGTTCAGTCTTGTTGACCAGCGCGAGTTGTCCGAGGAGCATCAGCAGAAGGCCGGCCGGGCGGTGGCCGATGGTCGTGGCAAGCGTTAACGCCAGATCGCGCGTTCCCCGCATCCTGAATCAGTGACTTGTGCAAGGGAGAAGTGCATGACCGAGACGCTTTCCGCAAAGGACGGGACAATCGTGACCGGATCGGCGCGTTGCCCGGGCCACTTGCGTCATCACCATTCCGGAGCCACCGTCGATCTTCGGCGCATCGGGATCAACCCGAATTTCTGGTACCCGGTAGCTGTATCCAGGAGCGTGCGGAAGGAACAGACGTTCGCTGCCACGTTCGCGGGTGAGCGGATCGTGTTGTATCGCGGCGAGAGCGGCACGGTCTACGCATTGGAGGACCGGTGTGCCCACCGCCAGGTACCGCTGAGCCTGGGCGTCGTGGAGGGCGACGCGCTTCGCTGTTGCTATCACGCCTGGGCCTATCGCGGGAACGGCCGCATCTCGCAGATACCCTACCTGCCCAAGGGCGCCGGCCGGCCGCCGCGTGGGGTTCGCGCCTATCCGGCCCGCGAAGCCTATGGCCTGGTGTTCGTCTTCCCAGGCGACCCGCAGAAGGCGGCCACGACAGCGCTGCCCGAGCTGCCGGAGTTCGATTCCGCCAAGCACAAGACCATGACGTTTTCCCGCACCGTGCACTGCCATTACTCGTTCATGCACGAAAATCTCCTTGACATGAACCACCAGTTTCTGCACCGAGGCATCCTCGGCAGAATTCAGGCCGAGCTCCTCGGCTACGACATTGGCCCGCAATCTGTTGAGGCCCGGTACCTGTTCACCAATGCTGGCGGGAAGAAGGACCGCGGCGCAGGCCTGCTCGCCGGCGAAGGCATCGGCGGCGGCAAATCGCCGGACATCATCACCATCCGCACCGCATACCCCTACCAGACCCTCCAACTGGTCCCCGAAAACGCCGAACTTCCGGCGTTTTCCCTCTGGGTGGCCTACGTGCCGGAGGATGCCGAGCAGCGGACCAATCACGTCTACGGCCTGCTCATGATTGAGAAGCCGCCGATCCCGGGGGTCGTTCATCTTGCCTGGCCGTTCATCCGGCGCTTCACCGAACGCGTGTTCGCTGAGGACCGGATGGCGGTCGAGGCCGAGCAACGGGCCTGGGACGAGCAGGGCGAGGACTGGAACAACGAGGTCTTCCCCCTCATCGTCGATGTTCGCGATGTGTTGCGTACTAACGGCGTCCCCATCCGCCCCGAATCCGCCCAGTGCAGCGTTGGGTGCAACTCACCGCTGGCCAGCACGACACCATGGGCCGAACCGAACCAGCCAGGCACGGTCGGGGACTAATCGGTGGCTGACCGACGGCCAGACTGTTGTGACCGGGGCAGTGACAGCACCGCCCAAGCCCGGGCGCTCATGAAACCTGTCGGTAAGCAAGGAGTTCCCGCCGAGCCAACAGCCTCTCGGCGCGCAGCATAATCGTTATCGCAAGCCCGTTTCTTGGACCTAGATTGGCCGGGGGACCGCTTCGTTCCTCCTTCCTCGGCGTGTCAGCCCTGGTCATCGTGACGCCCGGACGGGATACGGCGGTAACGATTAATGGCATTCTCGGCGGCGGGCGCTGGGCGATATTCTCCGGAGGGAGAAACCGGCATGTAGCTGCGACATAGTCCCATCGCGGCGACACGTCGGTGGGCGACGTGGTGCCGCCTATACGCCCACGAAAACGGCATTCAGATGAATTCGATCTACGCGGTCGGCAGAGCCTCCGACTACAGATCTGGAGCTGACTCCAACGGAGGTCCGCACGCGC
>Ga0187816_10000682_pt1 | contig 10326 bp, 7 predicted proteins | sample NC_wetland_sal_i_16_FD_132960 | JGI IMG/M metagenome (GOLD analysis project Ga0187816, IMG submission 132960) | Wetland sediment microbial communities from Neuse River Estuary, North Carolina, USA - SO4_1 | ecosystem: Environmental > Aquatic > Freshwater > Wetlands > Sediment | place: USA: North... | reverse complement strand
CCGCGGACACTTCCGTGCCCTTCAGCGAGCCGCTGGAAAACTATGTTTTGCCAAACGAGGACAAGATTGTCCAGGCGGCCAAATCCGTGCTTGCCAAACGCGCGGTGATGGCCTGACGGAGATCTCGGGACACAACTGGTCCTCCGATGACGAAAGACGCCGAGCTACTCGCTTCCTACTGGACGATTGCGGGCGGAGCCCTTCCGCACACCGACCGGGAATACAGCCCCTTCGATTTTAAGGACCGCGTGGAGGCTGCTGCAAAAGCGGGCTTCAAGGGCATGGGAATCTGGCACGCAGATCTGGAACATATTCTGGAGCGTCGAAGCCTGGCGGAAATGAAGCAGATCTTCGACGACAACGGAATCACGCACATCGAGTTGGAATTTCTGACCGATTGGTTTCTGGAAGGCGAGAGAAAAAAACGGTCCGATGTTCGGAAGCACAAACTGCTGGCCGCAGCCGACACGCTAGGGGCGCACCACATCAAGGTCGGCGATTTCTACCATGAGGCGTATTCCATGCCGCAACTCATCGAAGCTTTTGCCGCCCTGTGCTCCGACGCGGCGGACCATGGCACAAGAATTGGATTTGAGCTGATGCCGTTTGGAATGATCGATACGCTGAAGGATTCTTTGACGATGATCGAGGGTGCGGGTGCGGCGAATGGCGGCATCGTCTTCGATTTATGGCATCTGGTGAAGCTGAAGGTTCCTTACGAAGAGGTGCAGCAAGTCCCCCTGAAATGGATCGTAAGCGTCGAACTGAACGACGGCACGTTTGTCGCTCCGTGGAGTCTCCATGAAGACACGGTCAACCACCGCAGGTTTTGCGGCGAGGGCGAGTTTGACGTGAGGGGCTTCGTGGAATGCATCCGTAAGACGGGCTATGCAGGCCCGTGGGGAATCGAGGTTTTGTCCGAAGATCTTCGCCATAAGCCGCTGGAAGAACTGACCGCGCGAGCATTCAAGACAACCATGGATCACGTCCGGACTTGAAATGCGTTGTTTTCGGGCGATTATCGCCACGCCTGTAAGGCCGCTGCTTTGCTCCGAGCAATTATGAGCTTTAGTATGTGCTGCAAACTGTAGCCAGGATTTTCCGGAGTGAGACTCAATCGTGTGGACCTCGGCATTTGAGGCCGCGATCCGCTCGACTAGGAGGAAACCACAATGTCTGGAAAGAAACCTGTTGTCGTCTACGGAGCGAGCGGCTTTTCCGGCAGGCTGGTGGTGGAATACCTACGCGAGTACAACGTTCCGTTCGTCGCCGCAGGACGCAATCGGGCCAAGATCGAAGAGGTCCTGAAGCAGGTCCCGGGAATCGAGACGGCACAGTTTGAAATCGCCGAAGTCGGGAATTCTGTAGAGGAACTGGCGAAAGTGTTTGCGGGAGCGAAAGTTGTGTGCAATACGGTTGGCCCATTTATTTATAGCGGCCCGCGGGTTATCGAAGCCTGCTTGAAAGCCGGCTGCCATTATCTGGACATCAGCGGCGAGCAGGAGTGGATACGGCAAGTCTCCACGAAGTGGAGTGGACCGTTCGCAGAGCGTGGACTGTTGGCGGCACCGGCGACGGCGTTCATGTCAGCTCCGAGCGACGCGGCCGCTCGGCTTTGCCTCGAGAGCAATAAAGGGATCGACACGCTCGAAACGGTGACCTTGTTCCGCGGCATGCCGACTTTCGGCTCGACACAGACTATTTTCGCGGTGCTCCAAACAGAAGCTCACTACCTGGAGCAGAATCAATACAAGCGCTGGCCGCCGGCTACAGCCATGGATGTGGTGGTGCCGGGGCAGATCCAGACGCAACTCGCGCTTGCCTGGGGCGGGTTTCCGCAACCCGTGTGGTTCAAAGACCATCCGCAAGTGGCAAACGTAAAGTCGATTGGCGGATTGCTGGATCGCCAAATCATGGAAAGCGTCGTGGCCACCGAGAAGATGTATCTCGAAAAAATTGCCCCTCTGCCCAAGGAGGAACGCGAACGCCAGCTCGCCCAAATGGCGAATTCCGTGCAAGCCGGGACGCCGCCGCGAGAAAACGCGCGCGAAAATCGCACCATTGATGTGGTGGTTGGCCGCGGGTCAACTGGTGTTGTGCAATGCGCACTGGTTGGGACATGTTGCTATAAACAGACCGGGCTTTTGCAAGCCTTTGCGGCGCACAATTTGATCCATGCGGCTCCCCATAAAGTAGGGTTTGCCTCGGCAGCGGGTGCGTTCGGTTCCCGCGAGGTCCTGGGAGTCCTGGAAGATCACGGGCTTTCCAAGATGAAGATGTTCTGACGGCGGCGAGCAACCATGCGGGCAATCGATTATTTTGACAAGGCCGCGGAAGCTTACCCCGAGCGGGTCGCGCTGATTGATGGAAACACCCGGCTGACATACCGGGAATTGCACACGGCAAGCGAACGAGTGGCGCGAGCCATGTGGGCAGATGGCCTGCGCGACGAAGATCGCGTGGCCATCTTTTCACCGAATGACGCGCGGGTGCTCGTCTGCATGCTCGCCTTGATGCGCGCGGGCGGTGCGTGGGTTCCCATCAATTATCGCAATGCCGCAGATGCCAACGTCGAGTTCATGAACTACGCGGAAACACGCTGGCTTTTCTATCACAGCAGCTTCAGCGAACAGGCCAATGAGATTCGAAGGCGTGTTCCCGCGCTGCGTCATCTGGTTTGTATCGATGCGGAAGCCAATGGCGATCTTTCGCTTGAGCAACTTATGGAAAAGGGAATCGGAACCAGCGAAAAAGAGTGGGCGGACCCTCGCGGAAATCCGGACCGGCTTGTTGGGTTAGTGCCAACAGGGGGCACGACGGGGCCGGCGAAGGGTGTCCGGGTGACGAGTGAATCCTGGGGCGCTTACACGGAGATGGCCGCGCATTACTGGCAGTCTGGAAATACGGCGCCAGTCTGCCTGAGCACGGCTCCGCTTTCGCACGCCGCGGGCGTGGTTGCTTTCGCATTGTTCACGTTGGGTGCGACGAACGTGATTTTGCCGCGCTTCGATGCCGGCGAAGTGTTGCGCAACATCGAACACCATGAAGTGACGCATTTGTTTCTTCCCCCAACTGCTTTTTACGCGCTGCTCGCGCATCCCGATGTCCGCAAATATGATCTTTCCAGCCTGCGGCTGCTTCTCCTCGCTGCATCGCCCGTGTCGCCTGACCGAGTGAAGCAAGGTGTGGAACTGTTTGGTCCCTGTATATGCCAGAGTTACGGCCAGACGGAAGCTCCCATGCTGCTCACCTTTCTGGACCGCGAGACCGTGGCCGCCGCGACCGCGGGCGATCACCCGGAACGCTTGCGAAGCTGCGGCAAGGCCACCTATGGCGTGCGTCTCGCAATCATGGATGACGACGGAAGGCTGCTGCCGCCCAACCAACCGGGAGAGATTGCCGCGCGCGGAGCCCTGGTTACTCCCGGCTACCACAACTTGCCGGAAGCAACCGCGGAAATTCGCACGTTCGGCTGGCACCATACGGGCGATGTCGGGTATCGCGACGACGACGGTTACTTCTACATCGTGGATCGCAAGAAGGACATGATCATCTCAGGCGGCTTCAATGTGTTTTCCGGCGAAGTCGAAGCGGCCATCATGGGAATACCGCAAGTGTATGAGTGCGCCGTGATCGGCGTTCCGCATGACACTTGGGGAGAAGCCGTGAAAGCTCTCATCGTTGTTCGCTCGGGGAAATCCTTAACCGAAGAGGAAGTGATTGCGCACTGCAAGAAGAAACTGGGGGGAGTGAAAGCTCCGAAATCGGTGGAATTCCGTGGGGAAATTCCCAAAACGCCCGCCGGGAAAATCGATCGTAAAAAGCTCCGGGCTCCCTATTGGCAAGGCGCCGAGCGAGCGGTGCATTGAGCAGGCGGAAAGAACTGTGCGAATATCGAAGGTCGGTGCGAAAACGACAGCCTCCCAGCCCTGATCCGCGCCCCATAATGCGATACGCGAGCCTTCGCCGATGAGCGAAGGAAAGATGGCGCAGGCCGGAATCATGATTCTTCAGATCAATCACCAGCAAAAAAATCCCGCCGCAGCGGCTGCGCACGACCTGATCGAGACCCTATTCACGCTTTTGGAAGAGGGCCATCTGGACCAACGCCAACTTGCGCGCCTGCGCATTCACCTGGATTGGATTCAATACCGGAGCAGTTTTCGGGAAGCGGTTATTGCAGTTCCTTGTGGGAGTCCGCACGCCGAAGAGACTGCTCTTCTCGATGTGCACGTGAATACACGGCAGATTGTGCAGGAGTCGCTGCGAGCGGATATTCTGCGGGCTGTCCTTCACGCCACGCAAGGACACTTATCGCCGGGTGCTTCCGCTGAAGCGGACGGAGTTGCTCTGGAAGATTTTTGTTCCTTCCGTTCCAGCATCGCCTGGGAATTCAACCGGTTGTATTGGCATCGCTTGTCCGATTGGGAGAAAGCCACGGGCCGGGGCTATGAGCAGGCCTTGCCCGGTGGAAAATCGGATGCCAATCATCCGGCAGCCATTGCGGATGGAGTGGCGGATTTCTGGACATTGTTGAAAGACTTGGAGAAACACAACCAGCTTCCACCGGAAATTTTCGTGCTCGAGATCGGCGTGGGGATGGGAACCCGGGCGGCGCTCTGGTTGGATCGCTTTCAAGCGCTCGACCAGCAACGCGGCACGAACTACTATCCGCGCCTGAAGTTTCTTCTTGCCGACTATTCGCTGGCGACGCTGGATCGATCGCGGCCCGCTCTGAAGAACCACCTGGAGCTGTGCAGCTTTGTCGTTCTGGACGCGCTCAATCCGATCCGGACACTTTCCTTCCTGCGGCATAAAATCATGCACATCCACTTGACCAACGTTTATGACAACCTGCCCGATGAGGAGATGGCGCGCCGCGACGGGCGTCTCTACTTGGTCCAGGTGCGCGCTTATCTTCGCACAGCCGATGCGGCACGAATCAGCGAGAGCTTCAAAATTCCCGCCGCTGATTTGCGGCGCAGTGTGAGCCGGTTACTGGATGTCGGGCCAGACTTTCATCCGGACCGCGCGCAGGGAGTGGCGTTCTGGCAGGAGATATGGAAAGCGGTGCGCCTGGAAGAGCGTTTGGTCCCATTGGAGGAGTTGCAAGCGGGCTCGTTGCCTGACGGACTGGACGCGGCTCGCATGGAAGAAATCTTGCGCGATGCGCCGAGTGATATCCGTTTCCATCTGAGCACGGGAGCATTGGAAAGCCTGCGCAACACGCTGCCGCTGTTACGTCCGCGCGGCTACCTGCAGGTGCAGGACATTTTCGTTACCGACATGAACGCTTACCGGATGGGCTTCCGCGGCCCTGGAAAACTAGACGGCTCAATCGTGAACTGGGTCAACGGTGTCCTGCTGCGGGAAGTAGCTGAGCGCGCCGGTTACGATTTGCATTTTGCTCCGTTCCACTATCGGCCTGGTTCCCAAACTTCGGTTCTCTACACTACGCAACGGGAGTAGCGCACATGACTCTACCCATTCTTCCCACCACCGTCGTCGGCAGTTATTCCATGCCGGGATGGCTGGAGCGTTTGAAGACCGACTATCACGCCAGGCGAATCAGCCGGCAGGATTTGGACGAAATTCATGACACCGCGGTGAAGGCCGCCATCAAAGATCAGGAGACTGCGGGAATCGACATCATCACGGACGGCGAGCTGCGACGCGACAACATGATTGACTATTTCGTGGAGCGGCTTCCCGGCGTGCAGTTCGATCGCTCCTCGAAAAAGTTTTATTACGATTTCTACGATAGCGAAGTTTTGGGCAAGCTTCCGAGCGGCCCACTGGGATTGACGGATGATTTCCTGTTTTTGCGCGCGAACACAGATCGAGAGACAAAGATTTGCATCACCGGTCCGCACTCCCTGTCCAAGCGAATTCGGAACAAGCATTACCCGAGCGAAGAGGCGTTCGCGATGGATCTGGCTCGCGTGATGAATCAAGAATTGAAGGAGTTGGCCAAGGCGGGGGCGCGGCGCATCCAAATTGACGAGCCGTATTTGTCTGGCTATCCAGAGGATTTGAGTTGGGAAGTGAACGCGCTGAATGCTTTGGTCGATGGCGTGGATGCAAAGATCGGAGTTCACATCTGCTATGGAAACCGCTATGGCAAACCGTCCTGGGAAGGGAGTTACCGGTATTTGTTCCCGCGAATTTTGGATGCGAAGGTGCAGCAAGTGACGCTGGAATTTGCGCGCCGGGGAGGGGAAGATCTGGATCTCCTCCGTGAGTTTGCAGCGCCGTTGGAAGTGGGCGTTGGCGTGATTGACGTGAAGACGCAAGCGGTGGAGACGCCGGAAGTAGTGGCGGAACGCATTCGCAAGGCGCTGGAATTCTTGCCTAAAGAGCGCGTATTCGTCCTGCCAGACTGCGGCTGCTTCCACCTGGCGCGGCCCGTAGCGTTCGCGAAGCTGCAAGCAATGGTGGAAGGCACAAAGATCGTTCGCAAAGAACTTGGAAACTGAAATGGAAGGTGCAGCAAATCCATTACGGGAAGCGCTGACCGCGCGCCGGTTTTGTTACGTCGTGGAACTGGTGGCCAGCCGGCTGACACGCGAGGCGCGGTTGCTGGAGGTCGCCTCGCAATTGGCGGTTGTGCCCGGAGTGGTGGCCGGAAGCATCACGAGCTATGCGGGTGGCGCCATGGGGCACGATCCCATTCGCGTGGGCACGGCGGCGAGGGCCCGTGGCCTGGTTCCCAACATTCACTTGACATGTGTCAATCGAGATCGCGCGAATGCCCAGCACACACTGGAAGATCTGCACGGACTTGGCATCGAGAACGTTCTGGCGCTGACCGGCGATTATCCGAAAGATGCCGCGGCCGGTGGAGCGACCCCGACTTTCGAACTGGATTCGGTGCAACTAGTGCGCTTAATCCAGGAAATGCGGCAAAACGGCATGCCCTTCTGGATTGCGGTGGCGGTTTCGGCATTCAAATACACGGAGGCCGATTGCGTTTATCAGTACCTGAAGCTGGAGAAAAAAATCGCCGCCGGCGCGGATTACGCGATCACGCAACTTGGCTTCGACGTCCGTAAGTTCCGCGAACTGAAGCGCTATCTGGACGAACGCGGTTTGCGCACTCCAGTGTTGGGCAATGTCTATGTCCTCTCCGGGAAGGCCGCGGAAAAGATGGCGAAAGGCGAGCCGCCCGGATGCTGGGTGGCTCCGGAACTGTTGAAGAAAATCCAAGAGGAAATCCAGGCGCCAGACAAAGGGCTGGCGGCGCGGCTAGAACGCGCGGCGCGCATGGTGGCGATTCTGCGTGGTTTGGGGTATGCGGGCGCTTATCTTGGTGGCGATCACCGCGCGGATCGCGTGCGCTGGATCATTAAGCGTTCCGAAGCGCTGGCGGGAAACTGGGAGGAGTATGCGGAAGAATTTGCGTACAGCCCGAAGGGAGGTTTTCTTCTCTACGCGATGCCCCAGACACAACCGAAGAAACGCGGGATTGTGCCGCGAGTGCTCGATGGGCTCGGCAGAGTGTTCCCTGTAAACAGAGAAGGGAAGTTACGCCGAGCGCTTACGGCACTTTTTCGCTGGGTCGATAAACGGCCTCTGGCGGCGCGAGCACTGGAAAGAACCGAATTCGTGATCAAATCACCGTTGTTCGGATGTCAAGCGTGCGGCAATTGCGCTTTGGGCTCATTGGAGTATGTCTGTCCGCAAACTTGTCCAAAGAATTTGCGCAATGGCCCTTGCGGCGGAACGTCTTTGGGACGTTGCGAGGTGGTCGATAAACCGTGCATTTGGGTAGAGGTCTACGATAGGGCGAAGTCCGCTCAACGCTTGGATGATTTGCGCACCTACATTCCACCGCGAAATCCGCTCTTGCAGGGGACGAGTTCCTGGATCAATTACTTCTTGAGCCGTGATAATCGGCCGGAAAAAGCTGCCAGACTGTATCAGCCAGCAGCAATCGCGCCTGCCGGAGCAATGCCCAGAGCGGAAAGCTCCCGCGCTCCAGCCCCCGGCCCGAACGCGTCACGGAAGGATTCGCCCATGGTCAAGCTGGACGCAGACCGCAAGTAGTTATTCACTTGTGAGGTTGCGAGTTTTCGGCCAGACTTTGGTTGGCGCGAAAGATAACATAAGCGCGGATCGCCTCCGCATCTTGTCGCGAAAGCTCTTTCGAAAAATCCACCATTCCATAGGACTTGAGCATTCCGCCTCTGACGATGCTGAACCATTGCTCGTTTGCCAGCGCGCCGGAATAGCGCAAGTCCGGCAACGTGCCCCCGCTGACCGCGACATCGCCATGACAGACGCTGCAGTAGCCTTCATACAATTCTTCACCCTTTTTAACCGTGGCAGGGCTAGCGGTCGCGCGTGGCGGCGCCAATACTTGCGGCTTCACCTCCGGCACCGGCGGCAGGCTGGTCTTTCCTCCGAGTTTGAACGCCAGCATGCGAGGCACGTTGTTCATCCGAGGAGATTGGCGTGCGACTTCTCCACCGGCGAGGGGCAAGACGCCGCCCCAGCCAACAAGAATGGCAATATATTGTTCGCCATTCACCGTGTAGGAGATGGGGCCTGCGGTCACGCCGCTCTGTGTTGAGGCGGACCAAAGCTTTTCACCCGTGTTTGCTCGGAAGGCCTCAAACTGACCGTAGCCCGTGCCCTCGAACACCAAGTTGCCGGCTGTGGAGAGCGCTCCGCCGTTCCAAGGGCCTGGCCGGTCGGCGCGCCAAACTTCCATTTGCTTGACGGGATCCCAAGCTGTCAAGTGGCCCTTAATGCTTCCCAAAATTGTTTTCTTGATGTTTGGTTCTTGCGGCATGGCCGCAGCCGCAAAATCAATTCCGTTGTTATAAGCCAGCGTCCTGTGTTTGAAATGTTCCGCCGACTTGTAAACAAACCCGGCTTCCATCACCGGAAAATAGGCTAGTCCAGTGTCCGGACTATACGATACCGGTTGCCAACTATGTGCTCCTCCGGGGCCAGGCGAAACCACGGATGGTTTGTTGCTCTTCTCATACTGCGCATCAGGCGATTCGGTCGGTCTGCCAGTCTGGAGGTCGATGCCGCTTGCCCAGGTCACCTGTGTGAAAGGCTTCGCGGACAGGAGCTTGCCCGTGGCGCGGTCGAGTACGTAGAAAAACCCATTTTTGGGCGCGTGCAGCAAGACGTGACGAAGCTGGCCATCGATTTGCAAATCCGCCAGGATCATTTGCCCCGCGGAGTCGTAGTCCCATTCATCGCCGGGATTTTCCTGGTAGTGCCAGACGTATTCGCCCGTGTCCGGCCGGAGAGCGATGATTGACGACGTCAGCAGATTATCCTCAATGTGAGCGCTGCGGATTTTACGCGCCCATGGATCCGCGTTGCCTGATCCGATGTACAGCAAATCGAGCTGAGGATCGTAGGCCATTCCATCCCAGACGGTGCCACCCCCACCGTTCTTCCACCACTCGCCACTCCATGTTTTTGCGGCTTTCTCGAGGATCGGGCTTTCGAATGGTTTTGAAGGATCGCCCGGCGCGGTATAGAAACGCCAGGCGAGTTTTCCTGTCTCCGCGTCGTAGGCGGAAACGTAGCCACGGACACCCAGTTCGGCGCCGCCATTTCCGATGATCACCTTGCCTTTCACCACGCGAGGAGCGCCGGTAATCGTGTAGCGCATCTTTGGATCGATTGTCAGAGTTTCCCAAACGGGTTTGCCGGTGGCGGCGTCGAGGGCGATCAATCTTCCGTCCAGTGTCCCCACAAACACTTTTCCCTTCCATGCGGCCACGCCGCGATTCACCACGTCGCAACAAGCGTTCACGGCCCATTCGGGCGGAACTTTCGGATCGTACTCCCAACGCCGTGCGCCGGTGGCGGCATCGAGGGAAATAACTTTGCTCCAGGCGGTGGTGAAGTACATCACCCCGTCCACGACCAGTGGCGTAGCTTCCTGACCGCGCCGCGTGTCGAGGTCGTAATACCACGCAAGAGAAAGCTGATGGACATTTGCATCGGTGATTTGCTTCAGCGGGCTGAAGCGCTGCTCACTGTACGTACGGCCGTACGTCATCCAATTTCCCGAATCCCGGTCGGCGTCGATAATCCTTGCGCCGTCCACCTGCGCAGCTTGTTTTGTAACTGTTGAATTGGTTTGAGGGGTTGTTTGAGGGCTATGCGCTCCGCATCCAACGCAGGCGAGGATCGCTGCGCAAAAGCACGTCTGCAGAATCGCGGGTCGAATCCATTCTTCGTTGCCGAGCCTTGGACTCTCAGCCAGTCTCCGCATGAGCATCATCCTCCGCCCCTAATCTCAAATTTGTTCCGGCACACTCGCGAACGAAAGTTAGTTGAGTTCGTATCGTCTTT
>Ga0187816_10000681_pt1 | contig 10331 bp, 12 predicted proteins | sample NC_wetland_sal_i_16_FD_132960 | JGI IMG/M metagenome (GOLD analysis project Ga0187816, IMG submission 132960) | Wetland sediment microbial communities from Neuse River Estuary, North Carolina, USA - SO4_1 | ecosystem: Environmental > Aquatic > Freshwater > Wetlands > Sediment | place: USA... | reverse complement strand
CTGCGCAGGATTTTGCGTTGCGTATGGATGTGAGTCCGAGTTCATGATGGCCCTCCCAAGGCGCGAAGCTTACATCGCGGGCGCCGAGAAAGGAATATGCACTTCGAGCGGCGCGGTTGCGAGCGTTTGGCGTGTTGCGGTGCTGCATTTGTAGTACGCTTTTAACTTCGGCTCCTCATGCATGCGGGAGAGGGGAATGATCTCGACTCGGGCGCTGCAAGTTTTCGCTGGAGCAGGGGCGTGTCTGCTGATAGCCCTCTCTTCAGCGGCAATTGGCTTTTCTCCGCGGGGAACGAGCAGCGGCGCCTTTTCGCAATCGGCGGCTGCACGTGAAATCCCTGCTGCGAACCAGATCGAGCCAAAGCAATGGGCGGAGATGCTCGCGCAATCGAAGGAAAAACCCGCCGCGGTCTGCGTGGGTTTTCAGTTTCTTTATACGAGCGCCCATGTTCCTGGAGCGGTTTACCTCGGCCCGGCGCGCACCGACGCTGGGCTTGATTTGCTGCGAAAATGGGCGGAGAAACTGCCTCGGAACAAAATATTGTTGATTTATTGCGGCTGCTGTCCCTGGGACAATTGCCCCAACATCCATCCCGCGTTCGAGGCGTTGCAGAAGATGGGGTTCACGCGGATAAAGGTCGTTCACATCACCCAGGATTTCGATAAAGACTGGGTCGAACAAGGATTTCCGATTGAAAAAGGGAAATAGACGGGCATCGCCGAGCATCTGCGTGGCTGCGCTCCTCGGCCTTTCCTGCGCGTTCACCGCCGCGGCACAAACTGCTGCGAAGCAAGCCGCGCCCGCTCCAACCTCGTCTTTTGCGCCGCTCCAGGAATGGAAGGCGGCAGTTTTGGCGGGAGACAGCTTGAAACTTGCCGGGATGTACTGCACGAATCCACCGGCGAGGCTTGCAACGGTGGACGGCAAGAGCGTTGCGCCAGCCGATGAGGCCGCCTTCTGGGGCGGACTCAAGAGCGGCGGGCTTCGCGCAGCGGTTTTGCAGATCGCTGGAACCGAGGCGTTGCGTCCCGACGTGCGCGAAGTCGTTTTTCAACTTCAGCTCACGGTCGCCGGTTCGCGGCGAGGCGAATCGCGAAAGCTGTACGCCTCAGTCGGACAGATCTGGGCGAAAACAGGCGCGCCCGGTGCAGCGTGGCAGATCGTGCAGGGCGTGCGCACGGGCCTGGCTCGATTGCCTCAGCCGGTGAAGGTGAATCCCGATCTTTATCCCGATAACGCCAACGCGCACGCCGAAATCGCGGACGCCGAAGCGCGGGCCGCGCGCGAGAATAAACGCATACTGCTCATCTTTGGCGGGCAGTGGTGTTTTGATTGCCACGTTTTGGACGCGGCGTTTCATCTGCCGGAAATCGCGCGGGTCGTGGATTCCAGCTACGAAGTCGTGCATGTGGACATCGGCCACTACGACAAAAATCTCGACATCGTCGCGCGCTGCGAAACTTCCATTACCATGGGCGTTCCCGCGCTGGCCGTGATTGACGCCAAAGGGAAAGTGTTGTTCGGCCAGAAAAACGGCGAGTTTGAGAAGATGCGCGCACTCGGTCCCGAAGATTTGCTCGCGTTTTTGAATCGCTACAAGCCCGCCGCCGCGCATTCCAACTAAAAATCATCTGTTCGCCGCAATGCTGCTCGATTTCGAGTCCGGAACTTGCGGCGCCGGGTAAGCCTTTTGCAATCCGCTCTGGTATTGCCCGAATAGCGCCTTTAGTCCGCTGAACTCGGTCTTCACCGCTTCGCGCAGCTTCGCATGCGTCGCAAAATCGCAGAGAATGGCGGCTTCGCCCGCGCAGGTCGCCGCCGAGAGCCTGTCTCAAATATTTTGCGGGCCCATAAGCCCCAAGGCACACTTGAAGTATGGGTAGAATTGTTACATCTCAAATTTGGCGAACACTAGACGAAAACTAGTGAAGTCTTAGGCTTAGTTCTACTAGGACTGGCGTCCTCCCTCAATTGGGACCATCGGCTTATGGTCTGCCGTCGTTGCCAACGATAGACTGTAGCTTCAATGAGACAACTTCAGAATTTGGGAGGAAGGCGTATCGGGTTATCCAAGCGTTGGGAGAATAGGGAGGGAATGAAAGCTATGCAGACAAAACTACGAACCGGTTTTCTGCTCTTCGTAGCCAGCCTGCTGTGGGCATCTCAAGCCTTTGCAGCGAGTTACGGGAAGCCAGTGAGCAGGCCAGGCCATCAGAGCAAGATTCACTTCGTTGGCGTGGCATCCTGGTACGACCTTCAACACCAGGGTCGGAAAATGGCCAATGGACAGCGGTTTGACCGCAAAAAGCTCACCGCGGCGTGCTGGGACCTGCCGTTGGGGACGGTCGTGCGCGTGACCAACCTGGAGAACGGTCATTCGGTGGTCGTCACGATCACCGACCGCGGCCCGAATCACCGGCTGAACCGGGCGATCGACCTCTCGGAGGCGGCCGCTGATCGGCTGGACTACGTCCACAAGGGTCTGACGCGGGTCTACTTCGCCCCAATTTCGCCTATCGAGCAGGAGGAGGCGGTTCTGAGCGCTGAGCTTATTGCCCCGGCGCGTCCGGCAGCGCAAACGGTAGCACTCCTGGCTGGGAGCCAGCAGTAGGGGACGGTTCTAAGCTGTCTGGAGGCTCCAGGAAGCCGATTTAGAGCCCTCAGGGGGAAAGGCAGGCCCCAAGAGAGCCAGGGATTTCGGCAAGAAACCTTCAGGTTCCTCACTTACCACGAAGAAATGCCCGCTCCGATTCTGGCTTCGCCAGGAAGGAGCGGGCATGAACATCGATCCCTCGAATATTCAGTGACCTACTTGTCGTATCGGAGGCAAGTCTGGAGTTGTTCAATCGCCGCATCTATGGCCCTGATCGCATCAACGCGATGTCCGCCGAAGTCATGCGCGGCGTGTTCCAGATGGTCTTTGGCTCTGCGCAAGGAACCAATGGCCGCACGAATTTCCGGATGAGGTTCAGGGGCGGGCGATGCCGCAGGCGTGTTCGGCTGGCTGGCTGCTGCAACAGGGACGGCATTGGCCGGGGCGCGATTCGGCGCCGCCGGCAGGGAAATAGATGCAACGAGCGCGACAGCGAGCGTCACGACAGCACAAAGAATCATGCCTCTGGTCTTCACGTTTTCTTCCTCCTCGTCCGAATTCCGGCTCGGACAGCCGAAGTGGTGAAGCGTTGGCCGTCTCCGACTTCGGAGTTGCTGTGAGCCCGACAGCGGCAATCTCCGCCAGCCAGGTCCCCTACAAACCTGGCCGATTCTAGCGCGCGAATCTTGAAAAAATACAACTCAAAGAGATCTGTGTCAGCAATGAATCACCGCCCCGCAATTCGGGAGCGGAATGACGCCGCTTCTGACAAGCGCTGGAAAAGCGAGGCGCCGCTAACGCCCGCCGAGAAATTCCACGTGCGCGTAGCGACCGAGCCGCGCGTTGAACAGCAGATACCAGCCGGGGTGCGTGTCGTCGTCATACACGAAGACCGTGTCGTCGCCCCATCTCCAGTCGCGGCAGCGGGCGACGTCATACGGCGCCACGACCCAGCCCGAGTGATCGGCGAGAACCACGCGGCGCGTGCGCACATCGAAGGAGACTGCGGCGAAGGAGTGCCGCACCTGCTCATAACGGCCGTGCGGATAAGCATGACCCGGCGCGATGCGCTCTCTCGAGTAATCGTGATGGACTGCGATCGTGCGGTGGTCATCGCGGACAGCGACGGCGCCGTGGTCATCGTGCCTCGCGTCCGCCCCGCGGTTGTCTTGCTTTGCGCGTCCGCGATCGTTCTTATCGCGATGATCGCCGCGTTCCTGAGGCGAATAGGCAATGCCCAATGGCGCAAAGAGAGCGAACATCAGCGCGCCAACAATCAGCTTTCGCATATCTCCCCCTCCTGAAATACGCTGGGTCTGGACACCATATTAACGCAAAGATCCAGCCGGCTTTCGCGCGGGTTCCGTCCGCAAAGACGAGTGGTAAACATCGGGGCGTGCCGCATCCCGGGTTTTTTTTCGCACTTCGCCGAAGCCGGCGGCGCCGCCGACAACGTCGCGGACGCGCTCCATAGGCCCCAGAAGAGACACCCATCCCGCCGCAAGCCCTCCAATGAGAATGCGGATCCAGGCCGTGTGCCGTCGCAAGCGCGTGTCGTGCTGTTGACTGATTCCGATGGTCGCGAGATAATGCCAATCGTCTCGGGCAGGTGAGCCATGACCCCGTCGACAAGATTTTTTCCTTCCTCTCAGCCTCTGCCATCTGGTCTGAGTGACACGAAGTTTTGCAACGAACGCATCGCGGACTAGCTGCATCCGGTTCGCACGACTAACCTCTAACGCAGCAGCTCATTCGGGAGGACAATGTGACTCAAGCAGCCGGTGTTAAGACCGCACTTTCGGCCGAAGTATCAAAGCAGATTACGCAGACCGAACCGACCACAGAACAAATTCGTCAGCGCGCATACGAGATCTATATTGCTCGCAACAGCGCGCCGGGCGACGAGTTGCAGGACTGGCTTCAAGCGGAAAATGAACTTCGCTCTAAGCTGCCCTAATTAACCAATCTTTGGATCGCCCGCCTATGCGCGCGCGGGGCCAGAGCAATCGTCGAAAAAGGGCGAGTTTGCCGGGGTAAACCGGTAACGCGGCCGGACGAATTTGGCCGGGTATTGCAAGAAGTTCTCAACATTGGGCAACCCGCTCCGACGTCGTCGCGCGGGCGCAAGATATGCCCGCAGCCACGCCCTCTTCCGCGCCTCAAAATGGTCCGATTCATTTGCGCGAACTCGCCAACGCTGCGTACGGGTGCGGTCGCCGGCAGGGATGCCCGCTGCGAGTCCGCAGGCGGTGTGACGAGCGTCACCGCGATTGCATGGTGGATCGGCCAAATTAGCATTGGGAGAAATGAAAAGTGAAAATCGTGCTTGCCGTGGATGGCTCCAGATTCTCTGACGCCGCCGTGCGAACCGTCATCGAGCAGGCGCGAGCGCGCGACACGGAGATTAAAGTGTTGCACGTCGTGGAGGCGCCGCCCCTGCTCTTGGCCCGGGAAATGGGCGGGTACGATCGGAACCTTGATGAGGTGTGGGAGGCGGAAACAAAGGAGGCTGAGGCGCTGGTCACCGAGGTGGCAAACAAGTTGCGATCGAATGGCCTGACTGTGACCACGGCAGTGGAACAGGGCAACGCAAAGTCCACCATTATCGACGTGGCTTCGCAATGGGATGCCGATTTGATCGTCGTCGGATCGCACGGGCGCAGGGGATTGGAACATTTTCTGCTTGGGAGCGTTTCGGAGGCCGTGGCGCGCCATGCCCCATGTTCTGTTGAGGTCGTGCGAATTCCGCCGGGGCGCTGAGGCCGCGGTCAGTTTCCCGATGAATGAATCAGGAGATAATGATGAGTGCAAATGCAGCTGGGGTCGGAGACACCTTTCGAGGCATGCATCAAGGTCACCCGGCCAGGCGGGACGATCTCCAATTCCGGCTATCATGGACAGGGAGACTTCTTGCGAATCCCGCGCCTCGCCTGGGGCGTCGGCATGGGCGACAAAACCATTCGCACCGGGCTTTGTCCGGGCGGCAAGGAGCGCATGGGGCGGCTGCTGCGTTTGCTGGAGGCAGGCCGCGTGGATCCTACTCCTCTCACCACGCATCGATTCAAGTTCAGCGAGCTTGAAAAGGCGTTTCGAATGATGGAAACGAAAGAAGACGGAATGATTAAACCGCTCATCCTCTTCTAAGCCGTTCGGCGATAGAATAACCCGCGCGTTCGTCCCGCACATCCATCGCGGGCCGCACGAAAGTCGCGACATTCCTGCAGCGGGAACGCCGCGCCATTCGCGCGAAGGTCGGTCTGCCTCAGCTTTTGCGTTCCGATAGGGAGGTGAGACGTGTTCCGACATACCGTCCCGATTGGACGGATCTTCGGCATCGCTGTGGACCTCGATTATTCATGGTTCCTCGTCTTCGGCTTGCTCACGTGGGTCCTGGCTGTCAGCTACTATCCTGCGGAATTCAAGAACTGGAGCGCTGGAGAGTACTGGTTGATCGGCGTCATGACCGCAGTCCTGCTATTTGTCTGCGTGTTGCTCCATGAGTTTGGCCATTCGGTGGTCGCCAAGGGATTCGGGATCCCCGTGCCGCGCATCACGCTGTTCATCTTCGGCGGAGTCTCGCAAATCGCCGAGGAGCCTCCCAACGCCGCGGCTGAATTCTGGATCGCAGCCGCCGGTCCGGCGGTAAGTTTTGTATTGGCGGCGATCTTTTGGGGACTGCGCCCGATCCTCGCGAGCGCGCCTCCGCTGCAAGCGCTCGTGAAGTACATGGCGCTGCTGAATCTCGTCCTGGGCGTCTTCAATTTGATTCCCGGCTTCCCCCTGGATGGAGGCCGCGTCTTTCGATCCATCGTGTGGGGAGTGACGAAGAACTTTCGCCGGGCCACCGTGATGGCCGCCCTCACCGGCCGCTTTTTCGGATTCATCTTGATTTTTCTAGGCGTCGCGCAGGTGCTGGCCGGCGGCTTCCTCAATGGCCTCTGGACCGCCTTCATCGGCTGGTTCCTGGAGAGCGCCGCGGCCAGCCAGGTGCAGCAGCAAATGATGAAGGATTTGCTGGCGGGGCGCAAAGTTTCCGAAATTATGAGCCGGGATTGCACGCGCGTCCCCGATGACCTGACACTTCAAGACGTTGTCGAAAAACACATCCTTGCGGGCGGGCATCGCTGCTTCGTCGTGAGCCGCGGAGAGCAGACCATCGGAGTGCTCACCCTCACGGAAATCAGGAATGTGGCGCGTGCGTCCTGGCCCACCACGCGCGTGACCGACGTAATGATTCCGTTTGACAAACTCATCTCGACCCCGGCGAACGCGGAAGCCATGACTACCATCGAGAGCATGGGACGCAACGGCGTGAATCAGCTCCCGGTCGTCGAGGACGGCAAGATCATCGGCATGTTTTCGCGTGAAGATCTGGTGCACTACTTGGGGCTTTTGCAAAGTCTTCGCGCGTGATGCCGTCCGTCAGCCGGGCATCACCCATCGGCTCACGCGCGAAGCATATGTGATACCGACGCTTCAGCAACGAGCCGGGCTCAGTCAGTTCTGCCTATTGTCACAAGACCTCCTCTGGGGTTACATTCGCGCGGGCAGGAACGCAGAAGACCTAACCCAGTTCACCAGGCCCGAAACCGTCGCGCGTTTCCTCTTGCTGATCCGCGCGGTCGAACAATTCCAATCTACGCATAAAGGGGAGCCTCCGATGGCCACAATCATCACAAAGGACGGCACGCAGATTTACTACAAGGACTGGGGCACGGGCCAGCCCGTCGTTTTCAGCCACGGCTGGCCGCTCAGCGCGGATGCCTGGGAAGACCAAATGATTTTTCTCGCCGACCGCGGATACCGTTGCATCGCGCACGACCGTCGCGGGCATGGCCGCTCGAGCCAGCCCTGGAATGGGAATGAAATGGACACGTACGCCGATGACCTCGCAGCCCTGGTCGAAGCGCTCGGCCTGACGGATGCGATTCACGTCGGTCACTCAACCGGCGGCGGGGAAGTCGCGCGTTACATCGGCCGCCACGGTACCACGCGCGTCGCCAAAGCCGTCCTGATCAGCGCCGTGCCTCCGCTCATGCTGAAAACGTCTTCAAATCCCGGCGGATTGCCGATCGAAGCATTCGACCAGCTCCGTGCCGCGGTCCTGGCCGACCGCTCACAGTTCTGGAAAGATCTCAGCGCCCCGTTTTACGGGGCGAATCGGCCCGGCTCGAAAGTCTCGCAAGGCTTGCGCGATTCCTTCTGGCTGCAGGGCATGTTGTGCGGACACAAGGCGGCCTACGATTGCATCAAAGCGTTTTCCGAGACAGACTTCACCGAGGACTTGAAGAAATTCGATGTGCCCACGCTGATTCTCCACGGCGATGACGATCAGATCGTGCCGATCGGGGCGTCCGCTATGCTTTCTTCGAAAATTGCGAAGGGCGCAGTGCTGAAAGTAATTCCGGGCGCGCCGCACGGCATGTGCTCAACGCTCAAGGATCAGATTAACTCCGAGCTGCTGAAGTTCTTTCAAGGCGCAGCCAGCACCGCGTCCGCATAATCGAAAACGCGAGCGATCATCCCAACCGCTGAATCCAAACGGGCGATTCTGTGCTCTAATAGCGCTGATCCCCATTCCAACCGAGGGAAACATGTCTTCTCAGCCGGTACCTAGCGCGCTCGATGCCCGTACCCAAACATTTCCTTTTCTGACGCCGGCTCAAATCAGCCGAGTTCAGCCGCTTGGCAAGGTTCGGCGCGTCGCTGCGGGCGAGATTCTGTTTGAGCCGGGCGATACGAACGTCCCGTTTTTCGTCCTGCTTTCCGGGAAAATGGAAATCGTGCAGCCGGATTTTTCGGGGGAACGCCCCGTCGCCTCGCACAGCCCGGGCGAATTCACTGGGGAATTCGCGATGATTTCCGGGGGACGCTGCCTGGTTCGCGGCCGGGTCACCGAGCCGGGCGAGTTTCTGGAACTGAGCGCGGATGGGTTGCGCTCCATCGTCGCGAAGGACGCCGAACTGAGTGAAATTTTTATGAGGGCCTTCATCCTTCGCCGACTCGAGCTCGTTCGCCGCGGCCTGGGCAATCTCATCCTGATGGGTTCGCGCCACTCGGCCAGCACGTTGCAGTTGCGCGAGTTTCTGACGCGCAACGCGCATCCTTACACGTATGTGGACCTCGATACCGACAAGGCCTCGCAGGAATTGCTCGACCGCTTCCAAGTCAAACTGGATGAAATTCCCGTGGTCATTTGCAATTCACGCAATGTGCTTCGCAATCCCTCGATTCAGAAATTGACCGACTGCATCGGGCTGAACAGTTCGATTGACGAGACGCAAGTCCGCGATTTGATCATCGTGGGCGCGGGGCCGTCCGGTCTGGCCGCGGCCGTTTACGCCGCTTCCGAGGGCCTCGATGCGCTGCTCGTTGAAACAGCCGCGCCGGGAGGGCAGGCGGGATCCAGTTCCAAGATCGAAAATTATCTGGGTTTTCCCACCGGAATTTCCGGCCAGGAGCTGGCGTCGCGGGCGATTGCGCAGGCCGAAAAGTTTGGAGCCAAGATGATGGTGGCGCGCAGCGTGGCGCGTTTGGATTGCGCGAAACGTCCCTACAAAGTTGTCTTGGACAACGGCAGCAGCCTCGCCGCTCGCGCCGTGGTCATCGCCACCGGAGCGCAATACAACAAACCCCGCATCACCAACTTGGAGCGGTTAGAGAGCCGGGGAATCTATTATGGCGCGACGTTTATGGAATCGCAGCTTTGCGAAAGAGAAGACATCATCATCGTGGGAGGCGGCAATTCAGCCGGACAAGCAGCGGTTTTCCTTTCCCAGGCCGCGCGCAGGGTGTACATGCTCGTGCGTTCGAGCCAGTTGTCGGACACGATGTCGCGCTACTTGATCCAGCGCATCGAAGAAAATCCCGCGATCGAGTTGCACTACCGTACAGAAATTGTCGGCCTCGAAGGCGACGAGCATTTGGAGCGCGTCACCTGGCAGGACAAGTTGAGCGGGCAGATTTCCAGCCACGAGATTCGCCACGTGTTCATCATGGCCGGCGCTTCTCCCCGCACCGATTGGCTGCGCGGATGCCTGGCTTTGGACGACAAGGGCTTCATCCTCACCGGACGCGATCTGGATGCGGCGGCAACGGATGCCCCGGTTTGGCCAGTGGCGCGGCCGCCTCAAATGTTGGAGACGAGCCTTCCCGGCGTGTTCGCGGTTGGCGACGTTCGCTCGGGCAGCGTCAAGCGCGTGGCTTCGGCGGTCGGCGAAGGGGCTATCGCGATTTATCACGTCCACCGCGCATTGGCGGAACTCTAGGAGCTCCTCAAACCGGAAGCAAGACGCAGAGCGTCCCGCTCCGCGATTCAGTGTCCGGCGTAGGCGCTTGAGTTTTTAGATCATTCGAATTGATCGGCGATCCGCGTCGCACCGCGCCTAAGGATGCCGATTCCGATTTCCTATCTTCAATCAAGCAAAGAACGAACACGCACAATTCAATTGAGCGGCGAATCGCATGATTTGCGCGCACGATGAACGCAAAAATCTCATCAGCGCGCGCGGCCTGTAGCTCCTGGATGCCGCGCAATCCAATTTTCAGCCACTGGCTGTGATGTAAACTCTCTGATTCGCCGTGGCGCGCGAACTCGGGCCGGTTAACGACCGTGCTTTCGCAGATTAATCGGATCGGACGCTCGCCCTTTGCACAGAAGATCAGCGCGTCCAAAACAGTGTTCGCTGGGGCAGGAAATGTTTTAGAATCAATGAACGCAACGCGCCCGTAGCTCAG
>Ga0187816_10000677_pt1 | contig 10364 bp, 7 predicted proteins | sample NC_wetland_sal_i_16_FD_132960 | JGI IMG/M metagenome (GOLD analysis project Ga0187816, IMG submission 132960) | Wetland sediment microbial communities from Neuse River Estuary, North Carolina, USA - SO4_1 | ecosystem: Environmental > Aquatic > Freshwater > Wetlands > Sediment | place: USA: North... | reverse complement strand
GTTTGTAGAGCTGTAGCACGTAAACAAGATCGGGTTTAGCGTCCAGTCCGCTGCAAGTGACTGTCACCTGTCGGCCGGAGCCGAGATCATCTTCGAAGGTAGACTCCGAAGCTCGGTGCCGCGGGTAATCACTCGAGCGAAGCCACTGGTGGTCAACCTGTGCCCCCACACGGGACCTGAGCACGACCTGACCGTCATGCAAAGACAGTTGGTACGATCCCTCCTGCGGGTTGACCGTCAGGGAGATCTCGTCGTTCGTAAGTTGCTGGGCCATACACGGCAGCCCAACCATCAATATTCCAGTTGTAACCGCCAGTCCAACTCGGAAGCCCTGTCTTCGAGTTCTTTTTGGCACGGTAGCAATCTCCCCACGTTGCATGATCGTCATCGCATACTACTTCATTGACTCAACCTCAGTGAAGCGAATACTGGTTCCAGAATCTATAATGCGAAGGCGATGAATCAGAGGTCTGATCCCTTCGAGACGGATCGCTCCACGGTGGCCGACGGACCGAGTGAATATCTGCGAAGCGTCGTCCGACGAAATCGCGGCGGCGCGACTGTCGGCACCTACGCAGTTTGCTCTGCGCACCCGGCCGTGATCGATGCAGCCATTCAGCAAGCGCTCGAAGACGGCAACTGTCTTCACGTGGAGTCGACATCCAGCCAAGTCAACCAGTTCGGCGGATATACGGGTATGACGCCAAAGCAATTCGCTGATGGAATGCGCGTTGCTGCCGCCTCAGCAGGATTGCCGCCTGGTCGTGTTCTGCTGGGAGCCGACCACCTGGGGCCGTTTGCCTGGCGCAGTGAACCGTCGGCTACAGCCATGGCGAAAGCCTGCGATCTGGCTGGTCTATGCATTCGTGCGGGATACCAGAAGATCCACTTGGACACGAGCATGCCTTGTGGCGACGACAAGATTCTCGATGAGAAGACCGTCGCGGAACGCGCTGCCATTTTGTGCCGAGCTGCGGAGGACGCTTGCGAGGATATGCCAACTGATTCGCCGAGACCGCTCTACGTCATTGGAACGGAGGTCCCGCCCCCGGGCGGAGAAGTGGCAGAGGGTCAACGTCCAGCCCCGACGATGATCGGAGATGTTCATCGCACTTTGGACGTCTTTCACTCTGCGTTCCGAGCGCATGGCTTGTTCGCGGTTTGGGAGAACGTGGTTGGGTTGGTCGTTCAACCTGCCGTGGAATTCGGCGACAGCAGGGTTTTCGACTACGATCATCAGAAAGTGCATGCGCTGGCGGCAGGATTGCCGAAACGTCCTGCGCTTGTCTATGAGGCCCATTCCACCGATTACCAGTCCCCCGCCGCTCTAGCAGAGATGGTGGAGGACCATTTCGCAATTTTGAAAGTCGGGCCCTGGCTTACGTTCGCCTATCGGGAAGCAATTTTTGCACTGAGCAGCATAGAACGCGAGATCCTTGGCCATAAGCGCGAGGCGAGATCGTCACAAGTGCGGGAGGCGCTGGAGTTCGAGATGCTGCGCAACCCGGCGTACTGGCGTTCGTACTACCGCGGCGACGACAACGAATTGCGCCTCTCGCGTGCCTTCAGTTTCAGCGACCGCTGTCGTTATTACTGGCCCCAACCTTCCGTACAAGAAGAAGTAAAGCGCCTGCTGCACAATCTCGGCCGCTTTTCATGCCCGCTGACCCTGCTGAGCCAATATCTTCCGACCGAATACGAGGCGATTCGCGAGGGCGCGCTGGAGAATGATGCTGCGTCTATCATCCGCCACCACATTCGACGAGTTATTCGATTTTATGGTGCGGCCTGCGGTGCACCATAGCTGTGACCATAGCCAGTGCCGGCCGCTGCTCGGGGTCGACAGCATCCCTCACCGCATCGGCTGCAATCGCGGCAGCTCATCAGAGGGAGACGCCTCTCTTCCAGGGAATGAAGTCGTCCAGCCCGAGGAACTCTGCCTTAGTTCGAACCCGGCCGCTTGCCACCTCAACCAGCCACTCCAGCAATGCGTCTCCCATCTCTTCGATCGTGCTCTCACCAGAGATGACAGCACCCGCGTCAATGTCAATGATGTCTTGCATCCGTTGGGCTAGCGGCAAATTTGTCGAGATCTTGAGCACCGGCGAATGGGATTTCCTGTCGGCGTCCCCAGCCCGGTGGTGAGCAGAATAAGGTTGGCGCCTGCGCCCGCCTGCGCGGTGACGCACTCTACGTCGTTGCCCGATGTGCACTGGAGGTTTACGCCGATGTAGCACGTCGCGGCTTGCAAGTTGTCTTTTCGTGCACCGTTCGCAGGGGGCATTGTGTGCCGGCAGGTGCCTAGCGCTAATGGTTCGCTGTGGAGCTTTGATTCCCACTCCAGACTGGAGATAGCCATTTCCTGGAATGCGTGCTCTGGGCGCTCGGAATAACCCCCATCGCACGCCACCATGAAGATGGTGATCATGTCGCGAGACGGAAAGATCCATTCCTGTGTTCCGAACGCGCCTCCATGGCCAAAAGTTCCGAGCGGAAGCAAGCCCCAAACGCCGGTCGGCCTGGTGATGATCTCCCAAGCCAGCCCGTAGTCGGCTCCGGGATACCAGCCGGCCTCCATGCCTGAGGTTTGCACTTCCCGCATGGCTTCAATAGTTGCAGGAGAAAGAGTGCGAGTGCCTTTCCAGGTCCCGTGATTCAGGATCATCTGGCAGAAATGCGAGATGTCGTCGGCAGTAGAGAACAGGCCGTATTCCGGTCCCGGATATTTCGAGCCTTTGCGGAAGGCGCCCGGGGCGCCGCCCAGGATCTGACTTCCGGCGCGAATGACTTTGCCATCTTTGGGCGCATAGACGATTGCAATTCGGTCAATTTGTCGGACGGGGCGAAAAAAATTTATCTTTCATTTGCAGCGGCTGCAGTAGCCGGCTTTGAATGAAGCTCTCATAGGATTGGCCGGAAACAACCTCGACGATGCGGCCGAGGGTAGCGAACCCAGTGTTGCTGTAGAGCCACTTCGTGCCGGGCTCGAATTCGAGAGGTTCCTTCGCGAATAAGGCAACGGCTTCCGCCAGCGTGTGATCCATCTTCCAGTGAATGTCCTTCATGTCGCCTTGTGGCATTTGGCGCATTCCCGATGTGTGTGAGAGGAGGTCGCCAATCCGAATCGGGCGCGCGGGCTTCTTCAGCCATCCGTTGGCATTGACCATCTGGTCGCGAAACTCAGGCAGGTTTGAACTTCGTGGTAGAGACTGATCTTGCCTTCCTCGCAGAGCATCATGATTCCGACGGCGGTTATCGGCTTGGTCATGGACATGATCTGAAAGATCGAATCCTCGCGCATGGGACGCTTCTCTTCGACGTTCTGCATTCCGACCGCTGTCCTCTGCGCGACATTGCCGCCTCGCAAGACCATCGTCACGATTCCGGCTGCTTCTCGGGCATTTACGTACTCCTGCATTCTTTGCTGAATCTTGCCGAGTCGCTGCGTGTCAAAGCCGGCCTGAGGTTTGTCGTCCGCGGCTGCCGCAACACTCGCCGTGAAATCGAACGTCGAAGAATCTCCGATTTTCGAAACGAAAACTGCCGCAGTTCCATGTTCAGCCCTTTCGAGAGCCTATGTGCTGTCGGCTGTGGTGAACGACGACTTATACTCCCTTTTTCCAGTCTGGATCGCTGCCCTTTTTAAGACGGATGGTCAGAGAACCGTCGGGATTGGTTCGCTCGTGGCAAGCCCAGCGGACTGGCCTCCGCACACCTTTGACCTCAATTTCAGCCCGCAGAATGATCTGCTGTCCGTCCATGTCCCTTGGGAGGACGAGTGAGGCCTGGCGCAGTTTGCCAGCGAACGGTTGGCCCGCATCAAGATTGCCGCCTACTTTGACTCGGCCGTCAGTAGTCTCGGCGTAGATGCCTAGAATTCCCGGCACGCCGGCAACGCCATCGTTGACGATTCCCAGAATCAACTCCATCGTGTCGTAGCGTTTTCTCTGCCAGATGATGGACGGACGGACACGGTACCCCAGCCGTTGCTCCATGGCGCGGAGCGAATCGGGATACTTTTCGTAGTAGCGCCGGATGTTATCGGCTTCCGTCCAGAGGCCAAAATAGTTCGTTCCGATATCAAGGGCATGAAAACTCGCGCTCTCGCGATAGGGACGATCGATGGGGCCGCCGATGCGGTGCGGATAATCATCGGTCGGCAGGGCTTCGTCGTCCGGTCCAACAAACGTGAGCATCGAGTCCGACAATTTGCTCAGGCAAGCTTTCTCCTCGGCTGCGAACTCGGGGAGCACATAGTGCCGGTTTTCACCATCTTCCATGACGATGGCGACCCAAGGTGGACGATGACCGAGTTCTTCGATTTGGATGGGTTCATCCATAATGAGACTGTCGGAGCGTAGCCAACATCCGGCACGAACAGCCATATCCTGCACCTGCCGGTTGCCCACATTGCTGATGTCGGGCTGCGTGTTGACTGCCAGAGGAGTCTTCTTCCAGGCATCGATCTGCAGTTGGGTCATGTGAACAAAGGTTTTTTCAGCGGTTAAGTAGTCGGGAAACGGATTGGGCAGATCGTTCGTGTGACCTTCTCCCCAGAATCCGTACATCATTAAGTCCATGTACTCCAACTGGGGATTTCCCTCGAATTTCGCGGTCAGCAATTCATTCAACTCGGTAAAGGCTTTTTGAAATTCAGGGGAGTCATAGCGCGGTTCGTAGAAATCAAAGCTGGTGTGGTGCTCCTTCGATTTGTGGCCGATGTTTACGATGGGAACTTTGTCGTGCAGGAAGTCCGGCATCGCGAGCTTTTGGGGCTGGATATTTGGGCTGGAGAGTTGGATGCGGAAACCGACGCCTAGATTGTGGCGCTTGGCGGCATCGAACGTGGCTTCCCAAACGGGAGAGAGTTGCAGCTTTCCGGGACTGCTTTGTACATCTCGCCAGTCGCACCGGATGTACAAGACGTCGACAAATGGCAGCGACGCCATTCTTGCCACGCTTTGTTCCAGCGTCTCTTTGCCACACTGCACTGTTAGAGCCGGACCGTTTTCCTCCCACGTGTAGCCGACTAAGCCTGTGCCAAAATTTCGGATGTGATTGCGAGAGGGCTGCGTTGCGAAAATCGTGTACCAGCCTTCATCCTGGGCGATGCCAAAAGGGCCCTGGTCGAGGCGGTTGGTTACGGGCGGGCAGCCGAAGTCATAGCCCTCCCATAGATGGTCGGGAACATCGGCCCACATCCGTGGACGCACGAGAGTGCTTACTGCGCCCAAGACTGCCCCGGTCTTAACGAAATCTCGCCTACGCATGAATGCGCCTCCCTATGATGTTTTCGGTGCGTTCGGGACCGACGGCAACACGAACCCTATGCGTACCCTCAGATACACGAATCCGCTGAAATCTCCAATTCTTTGCCGAGCGATCAGCCGTTGCGCTTAGACATCCGGACGCAGGTTGGGACGCAGAGTGAGCGAGCCATCATCGTTCAGCTTCTGGTGACAGGCCCAGCGAACCGGATAACGCATGGCCTTCAGCTCGATCTCGGCTTTGAGTTTGAGTCCCTTCCATTTCGTGCCTTGCGGCAGCACAAACTGGGCCTGCCGGATTTTGCCGGGTAGCGGATAGCCGGGGTCCAAGCAGCCAGTCTTCAACGCCTTTCCATCCTCACTCTCGACAGTGACGCGCAGCACGCCCGGAACACCGGCGATGCCGTCATTGGCGAAGCCAATGATCAGGCCTTGATACCCCGAGTCTTCATAGCTCCAAATGAAGGACGGCCTCACGCTATAGCCGATCCGGCGATTAATCCGGTCGAACCACATTGGCGATGCCTGGTAGTAGGCCATGAGAGTCTTGGGATTGATCTGGTGGAAGTTCCAGAGTGTCGAGTAATTCGCGCCGACATCGATCACGTGAGCGATCATGTTCTCTGCCGGCGAAATTCCTTCCTGCGCCGCGGCCGTGTCCGGAGGTTTGCCGGGAAGCGGCTGCTCGAGTACTGCCCCGATCCAGGGTGGCCGATTACTCAGGGCTTCGATCTGTTCGTTCTCGATGAAGATGGTGTCACTGCGAATCCAGTTATTGCTGCGGATGGTGCGGTCAACGAGCTCCGAGTTGCCCACGCGGCTGTAGTCAGGCTGGGTGTTGGTCAGCAGTGGAGTTTTCTTAAAGGTCTCCAACTGCACTTCGAGCATGTTGATCCAAGTCCGCTCGGCAGTCTGGTAGTCGGGGAAAGGATTGTTGGCGAATGGCCATGTGTGACCTTCGCCCCAAAATCCGTACATGAAGGTATCGATGAACTCGATGGCGGCATTGCCGTCGAATTCCGCCGCCAGCAGGCCCACCAGCTCTTTGAATGCCTGCTGGAAGAAAGGGTCATCGAACCGCGGCTGATAGCGCGCATGCGGATTGCGTAAGTACCTTTCTGCCGCCGTGCTGCTCTCTTTCGGATCCATCACAAGGTCGACCTTCGGTACTTTTTCGAGGACGAAGTCAGGCAGCGCCGCAGCGTGTGTATAGTCTGGAGCGCTCATCTGAACGCGCAAGCCGACGCGTTTGTTGTTCTTCTTCGCCAGATCGAAAACGAGTTTGAGATAATCCGGCATCTCCAGCCGTCCGGGCCGCGGCTGGACTTCCCGCCACGTCGGTCGCACATACAGCAGCTGTCCTAGGGGGAATTTGACCAGATCCTCAATCGCCTGAGGGATGTTGTCCGATTTGATTTCGTCCGTACCCATATCGGCAGTGATGTAGGTGATCAGCCCTTTGCCATAGTTCGGCACGACTTCTTCCGAGGGAGTCGTCGTCATCACCACGTCATCCGTGGGAATGACGGCATCCGGGGGATACTGCGGAAATGGGCCCTGATTCAGACGATCGGGAACCGGAGGGCCAGATCCGAAATCGTAGTTTGCCCAGTTGTGAGCGGGAACGAATGCTTTCGCTTTACCGGTGCCGAGTTCGGCAGCTACGGCCAACGCGACACTGTTCTTAAGAAAGTCTCTGCGCTGCATCGAGATTCTCCGTTACGACGCTAGAACGCCAACTTCAGAGCAAACTGAATTTGCCGCTGCGGTATCACCGTGGACGTGATCACGCCGGTAGCTCCAGGACCATCGGTGATGTAGTTATCGGGTTGAGAAAAGACCGCATGGTTGAAGGCGTTGAAAAACTCGGCTCGAAACTCAAGATTGACCCGCTCTGTCACGTTGAATATTTTTCGCGCCGACAAGTCTGCTGTTTTCTCGCCCGGTCCTTCAAGAATGTTTTTGTGCGCATTGCCGAAACAACCGTTGGGGCAGTTGGGAATCGGAAAGTCGTTTGGGTTGAACCACAAGCTCGGGCTGGGATGCGCGAGAGCTCCAGTACCGATCTGGTTGGAGCGCTGCAACCCCGGAGAACCCGTGTTGCTTGGGTCGAATCCGATTGCCGGCGAGAATGGGAAGCCCGAGCGGAGCGTAATAATTCCGCCTAAGTGCCATCCGCCAAGAATCGAATTGGCCACGCCACCCCGGTTCAGGAACAGCTGGCCTTTCCCCACCGGCAACAGGTAATCGACGCTATTCACCCAGCGCTTGCGATTATCGAAGTCCGCCAGCCCTTTTTCTGCCGCAATATTGTAGCTGTCCTGCGGCCAGGGAGAGTTACAGCAGATTTCGGGCTGGTCGTTGATGGCTTTGCCGAAAGTAAACGCACTCAGGAAGTAAAGGCCATGGCTGGTCCGTTTTTCAGCCTTGATCTGAAATGCGTGATAAGTGGAGTTTCCGCGATTCGTGATGGACGTAAAAGTCCCATATTGGCATTGGAGGGTTGCGGTCGGGTCGCAGTACGGCGCTAGGGTCGGGTCGTACGTCGCCTGGGGCGTGGGAATCTGGTTGTAATCGCGCAGGACTTGCAGGTGAGTGCCTTTCGTCCCGACATAGCCCGGACTGATTACAATCTGGCCCGGCAGTTGGTATTGGAGATTCAGGTTCCACTGGTCATAGACCGGCGTGTGAGGATTCCAGTCCTGGCTGGTTACATTGGCGAAGGGCGCCTCGCTCGGGTTGAGAGCCGGGAATCCAGATGTTAGGGTAACTTGCGAAGGCGTTATGCCATCGCTGTTGAATGTAGGCTCGAAGAAGAACGGGAGATTGTAGTCGACTTGCAGCGGATCGCCCGTGCGAATTTCGTAGAAGACAAAAAAGCGCCCATACCCTCCCCGAATCACGAATGGCTTGGACGGGAAAGGGCTGTAGGCAAGGCCAATGCGTGGAGCGAAGTCGTCTTTGTCCGTGGTCTCCAGGTTCTTCGGATATCCAGGAGTTCCGGAAGGAACAAGGATGCCTTTCGTGTAATCCCAATTGCTCTGGCGATGCTGAGATTCGTAAACAGGTGTCGCATAGTCCCAGCGAAGCCCCAAGTCCAGCGTCAGCTTCGACGTTGCTCTGTAAGTATCCTGAACGAATGCCCCGTACGTGTGCTGACGATTGCCGAAATATACCTCGCTCGAAATGATCGATGTGATCGGCAGCCCCACCAGCATGTCAGCCAGGCCGTTGCCGCTGCCATCTCCCAACGTACCGGAATCGGAGGTGAACTGGCCGCTAAACGACAGGTTCCCACGCGGCTGGCCGACCTGTAGAAGATTGAACTGGTCAAAGTGAAACTGCGGTCCAAACTTGAGCAAGTGCTTCCCGTGCACAATACTTAACGTGTCGTTAATCTGGATGTCCTGGCTGGTACTGCGGGTCGGCGTAAACAGCGGCTCGCCCAGCCCGGCATACGCACTGGGAGCAAACCAAGCCAGTCCGTTGATGAGGGAATCGTTGGGCACACCTGGCATCTGCAAGCCAGCAGGCGGGAATTGCTGTCCATAGGAAGGGGCGTTGGAGATGTAGTGGACGCGATTAAATCCAACACGGAATGCGTTCACGATGTTTGAATTGATGGCATAATTCAAGCCGAATACCGCCCCCTCTGTGTCCAACGGCCGCCCTCCAGTGTTGTAATTGCCTCCGTCCGCAATCCCCGAGAACACCGGCGCCTGAAAACGCGTGTCCTTGATGTACGAAAATCTTTCGAAGAGCTGGATTTTGTCCGTGATATTCTCATCCGTCCGCACATCCATCTGATCGACCTGGTCCGTTCCGGGGGCATTCACCGCGTAGTTGAGGGTGGAATAGTCTCCGTTCGGTCCCGGCTGGTTCGGCGCCGGATAAAGAGCAGCGTAGTTCAGTCCGAGGCTCTGCAGGCTTCCCGCGGGAATGATATTTGCCCTTCCTGCTATGGGCAGCCCAGTAGTTGGATCAAATCCAAAACCGTTGCGCACAACAGAACCGCTCGGAAGTGTCAGCGTCGTCGACGGATCGTAGATCTCGTTCGTGTAGATAGGCCGATCCAGGGCATCGACGCACGGCGAGGTTCCGTTCGCGCCGCAAATCATCGACTGTGTCGGTGTTGAACCCAGAATGCCGCTGAAATCTCCGGCCCGCTCGTTGGACGTGCCGTTTGTGCCGTCGGTCGGCACAGTGACAATATCGCTTTGCGCCTGGTGGATGCGTGTTCCTTCGTAATCGACGAAGAAAAACGCTTTGTCTCTTTTGATCGGACCGCTGAAGGTCGCCCCAAACTGGTTTTGCTTGTAAGGCGCTTTGGTCAGGACCGAGCCAAAACCGTATTGCGCGGCATCCAAGGCATCATTGCGAAAGAACTCCCAGGCGCTGCCGTGGATTTTGTTTGCGCCCGACTTGGTAGTGGCATTGATGACCGCACCGCCGCTGCGGCCGAATTCCGGGGAGTAGTTCGAGGTCTCTATCTTGAATTCGGCGATCGCGTCAACGCTGCTCAGTACAGCTACATCTCCGTTGTCGTTGGAATTGTTGTCGATGCCGTCGAGAATAAAGTTGTTCTGATCCCCGCGCGTGCCATTGACCGCGAAGCTTCCTCCCGCGTTCCCGTTCGTCGGTGTGCTGCCGCCGTTGACCGGTCCCTCGATGACCTTGGCCACCCCTGAGGTGAGTTCTGCCAGGTCCGTATAACGCCGCCCGTTTAAGGGCAACTCTTCGACCGTTTCGGCGGTAACAACGTTGCCCAGAGATGCGCTCTCGGTTTCGAGCAGCGGAGGAGCTCCGCTGACTTCCATCGTTTCCGAAACCGAGCCGACCCTGAGACTGAAGTCCAGCCGGATGGTCTGCTGCACATCGAGCACGATGTCCTTGCGAATCTCCCGTTGGAAGCCGGTGGCTTCGACGGAAACAGAGTATCGGCCGATATGGAGCGGAGTAATGACGTAATCGCCGTTCTGCTCCGTTTTTTTCGCAGTGGCAATGCCTGTGTCCGTGTTGGTAGCTGTGACGGTGACGCCGGGCAGTAGGGCGCCGCTGGCATCCTTGACCGTCCCGACCAGACTGCCAGTATCGACT
>Ga0187816_10000676_pt1 | contig 10377 bp, 9 predicted proteins | sample NC_wetland_sal_i_16_FD_132960 | JGI IMG/M metagenome (GOLD analysis project Ga0187816, IMG submission 132960) | Wetland sediment microbial communities from Neuse River Estuary, North Carolina, USA - SO4_1 | ecosystem: Environmental > Aquatic > Freshwater > Wetlands > Sediment | place: USA: North... | reverse complement strand
CAGCCGCAGGCTCAACCTCAGGCGCCACCGCAAGCCAAGCCGCAATAGACGTGTAGTCCGAAATCGAAGAGAGATTCATCGCACAGAAACCGTGCGATGGAAAAGTGTACCTCACTCCGCGGACTCCGTTCCCTTCGACTCCGCTCAGGGCAGGCGGAATGACGATTTTCGGGTTGAGTGCAGTTGGTCAATTTGGGATTTCAGGATAAACGAAATCGACCCGCCGCCGCATGCCGGACGGGAAAACGAAAAGCCGGGAAAGGCCGTCTCCTCGACCCATCCCGGCTTTTGAATTCTCAAAGCTCTTTTCTACTTCTACTGGACCTTCAAGCTCTTTAGCAAATGATTGACCGCTTCCTCTGCCTGATAAGGTGTAATCGTCGGCTTGTTCTTCAATTCTTTTTGGCTGATCGCCCGATAGGCCAACTTCTTCGGATTCCGCAGTGCGAGATCCAGGACGAATGTGCCTTCGTGCCACCTCACCGTACGATATTCGACTTCGGGGGGTCCCCATCCCCATCCGGACCAGCAGCCAAAGGGGCCGCAGACAAACCCTGGATAGCCTGGGTACACCGCCCCCACGGTCGCTTTTTGCGTCTTTACGGCTACGTGATAATCCACCAGGAAATCCGCTGTCGCTGGATCGTTCACTTGCACCAGCCCTTTAGACTTCAGTGCCCGCTCAATTGCTGCCTTCAGTTGATTGCGATTGGCTTCGGTGTTCCAGTCCCGGTTGCTTTCCAGATGCTGTTGCGGCGCCGGCGTCATCACGTCTCGCGAAACCACCGGACGGCTGTCCGCGTCGCTTTTCACGCTTCCCGGCGGCGGCGTCATCGGCCGCCACGCCCATGTCATCCCCTTTGCGACCCGAACGTCGGGATCCCGCAGCACCTCAACGTTATCGTCGCAACCGGCTAATACCAGGCCCCCCATCAGCACTGCAGCCAGCAAACCTGCACTTACCACTCGTTTCCCAAGTTCCACGTCGCATACCTCCACACAATAGGAAACACGAATACCGCCAAAAAGTTGGTCTTACTTTCAACTGTTTCTACTTTACCCCGGAAGCGACCCAGTCGGCAGGCGGAAACACGATCGGCCAGAAATTCGGCGCGGGCCGGTCAAACTCAAAGGCCACCCTATAAAACTCCAACCCCTCTTCTTCCGTGCGCACCACCCGGCAACTAATTTCCAGGTTATTTTGGGAATTATTCAGCAGGAACGATTGGCCCACATGCAGGTGCTGCTTCATCTTCAGCAGGCCTCCGTGGGCATTCACGACTTGCGTCTCGGCTTTTTCCTGGATCTGCTTGCGGTCCTCGTCCTCCGCCACCACGAGCACACTCATGCGAAGGATTACTCGCTCGCTTCTTCGTCGATTCTCCGGCGCAGGCATAGAAAGGGTCCTTGTTACTCCATTTTACCCCTTTCTAGTCCACTTTGGGCTGTCCCATCAGGCAGGGTTTCTGCCGTTTTTGGGGCAGGTTTTGCGGAAACCATGCGTCAGAATGCCGTCTTTGATATGATAGAATTTTGCAAATTCAGAAGCTTAGGAAACAGATGGCACTACAAACTGAGGCTAAAACTCTTCTTCGCGTCCGTCCTCGCGGATTCTGCGCCGGCGTCGTGCGCGCGGTCGACATCGTCGAGCTGGCTCTGGAAGCCTACGGCGCGCCGGTCTACGTGCACCACGAGATCGTGCACAATACTTACGTTGTTGAGCAACTCCGCCGCCGCGGCGCCATTTTCGTTGAAACCATTACCGAGGTGCCCGCAGGCTCCGTGCTGGTTTTCAGCGCCCATGGCGTGCCTCCGACGGTGCGTCAGGAAGCGAAGGAGCGGTCGCTCCGCGTGATTGACGCCACTTGCCCCTTGGTGACCAAGGTGCACCTGGAGGCGCTCAAGTTCGCGCGCGAAAAGCGCACCATCATCCTGATCGGTCATAAAGACCACCAGGAAATCGTCGGCACTTCCGGTGAAGCTCCGGACCACACCCTGGTGGTCGATTCCATAGCCGCCGTGGATGCTCTTAAGGTCGAGGACCCTGAAAAGCTTGCCTTCCTCACCCAGACTACGCTCAGCCTATACGACACCCAAGAGATTGTGGCCCGCCTGCGCTTGCGGTTCCCCAAGATCGTGGGGCCAGCCAGCGACGACATTTGCTACGCTACGCAAAACAGGCAGGAAGCGGTCGAGCAGGTCGCGAAGGACGTCGACCTGATCCTGGTGGTGGGCTCACAGAACAGCTCCAACAGCAATCGTCTGGTGGAGCTCGCGGAGCGCCTTAATGTGAAAGCCCGGCTCATTGACTCCGCCGCGCACATTGACCCGTCTTGGCTCGAAGGTGTGCGCCGGATCGGCCTCACCGCGGGAGCCTCCGCGCCGGAAGTGCTTGTCGAGCAGGTGAGTGAGCGCCTGGCGCAATTCGGATTTACAGACCAGCACGATCTGGACCTGATCCGCGAGGACGTGCGCTTTACTCTTCCTCCGGAGCTTGCCTCTATCGCGCCGGCGCCGCGCCGCTGACGCTATTTCGCGGCTGAGTTGAAACAGGTTTGCTTTGCCGGGCAGGGAATTCCCGGCGTCGTTGCCGGTGCCCGGCACATTCTATCGCTTCAAAAGGAGTGCACCTTGGCGGTCAAAATCGTCCGTCAGCCGAACAAGATTGCCCTCATCGGCGCACCATCCAGCGCGGCAGGTTTCGGCCCGGGGAGCGAAAAGGCACCTGCGGCCCTGCGCGCTGCCGGACTCATCGAACGCTTGCAGTCCATTGGGTACGAAGTCATCGATTTTGGCAATTGCACGCCGCGCCACTTTGCCGACGACGACGAGCACAAACGCTCACGCAATATTCCCGAAATCGTCGCCGCTCTGAATGACCTGAAGCCACGCGCCGAACTTGCTGTAAAATCCGGCGGCTTGGTTCTTGTGTTGGGCGGAGATTGCGTCCAGAGCATCGGACTGCTCACCGGCGCGCGCCGCTACTACAAGCACTTTAGTCTGATCTGGTTCGATCGGGACGCGGACCTGAACACACCCGCCAGCACGCCCTCCGGCCGGCTCGATGGCATGGTGTTGGCTGGCATCATCGGCAAAGGCTGTCCCGAGCTTGTGCGCTTCTGGAGCGAGCCGCCGCTCGTGCGCGAGCCTGATTCCGTCATCTACGGCCTTGATCGCGTCGATCCCCCCGAACAGGAATTTCTCTTCCGTTCCCCCATGCGCCACATTTACGCCTCCGACATTCAACTGAAAGGCGGCGCCGCTGCAGCGCAAAACGCTCTCAGTCAGATCCACGCCGACGCGCGGGAGTTCATGCTCCACCTTGACCTCGACGTCATCGCTCAAGAAGAGTTTCCTGCCACCAATCTCCCCTCCAGCGGAGGCCTCTCCTTCACTGATTTCCAAGCCTCGTTCACAGAGATTGTGAAGCAGAAGAATCTGCTTGGCTTGGATATAGCCCAATACAATCCGGACAAAGATCCCGATGGCACAGCCGCGAAAAAGCTGATCGACCTTCTGGCGGAAGCTCTTACTGCCCGCTTCGCCGCCCTCGCCACTCCCGCCACGCCCGCTGCACCAGCCACCGTGGAACCGGGTACTCCTGAACCTTCGTCCTCCACCAGCGCATAAGTCATCGGGAAAGTCTGGTAAGAATTACCAGAAATGCGGCAGTGGGTAGGGAATTCTTTCGTACTAGTTCGCGGCTTGTTCTGATCAATCGTTTGCCTAAAGCATTGGAACTCGAGACTTAGCGACCTGGCGCACAGCATGCTCTTGGCAGACCGCAAGGGGGACCCTATGAGAAGTGCAGTTGCGCCCCAAACTGGGGTTTGCCCGCAATATGAGTCCCTACTCGATTCATGTCAGAAAGCTTTAGTCACTTGGCAGCAACGCCGCAGACTTTACGAACAAGCTTCCTTCGCTGGTAGCCGAGCCAGCGAGGAGCTCATGCGCCTCCAGACGAATTACGCGCGGGCCTACGCCCTTCTCGAGAGCCACGAGCACACTTGTAGGACTTGCCAGTATGTCTCCAAAATTGGAGGCTTGGATTTTGAAAGCATGTCGAGTGTCCTGAACCAGCGCCGACGCTCTGCCTAACAAGGACCCACACATTACCTTGTTTATTGCGCGCCCATCATCAGGGGTGCGTCACGGCTTGCCCTGCTGATGGATACGGATTTCCACTTCTTTAGCTAAGCTTTGCACGGGTAAGTACCGCCAGCCCCGCCGCAACCTCGAGAAGCAGCTTCTGACCGTAATAAGTTGGGATCGAGCCTCCCACCGAAGTCGGTACCGAGTCCTCCGTCTGTTGTGACCACCCAAGGCTTACTGCAAGCATATTCCGAATTTGTGTCTATTCAACTTGGCGAAGGCAACCCGGCGTTTGTAGCGGAAAAATGGATGTATCGGATTCAACAATTTGATAGATGGACGCACCGGGCCAGCGAGAGCAGGCAATAGAATAGAAGATCCGTGGTGGTGGCAGCGGAAAACATCAGCAGGCAAATGGAGTGAGATGAGTACTCGGTTGCAAGTGATGAAGTTTGGCGGGACATCGGTAGGCAATGCGGAGTGCATTGCGCGGGCGGCGACAATTATCGCTAATGGCGCACGAGAAGGACATTGCGTGGCAGTCGTGTCGGCGATGAGCGGGGTGACGAACCGGTTGATCGAGGCGGCCAAGACGGCGCAGACGGGAAATGCAACCGGCGCAACGACCATCATGGACGCCCTGCGCACGCAGCATGAAACCGCCCTGGCAAGCCTGGTAACGAGCGAAGAAGAACGCGCGCGCGTGCGGCGAAAGTTGGAAACGGTGCTGGCGGAAGGGCGCCGGTTCTGCGAAGGAACAGCGCTGTTGAGGGAACTGTCGCCACGGACATTGGACGCAATCTCCAGTCTGGGGGAGCGCTTATCGGCTCCGCTGGTTGCCGCGGCCGTGAAAGAATTGGGGTTGCAAAGCGAGGCGATTGAAGCGACGGAATTGATTGTGACCGACGCGTTCCACGGAGGCGCGGAACCGCAGATGGATTGCACGCGCAAGAAATCGCAGGCTCGGCTTCTGCCGTTGCTGGGCCACGGGATTGTGCCGGTAGTGACGGGCTTCCTGGGAACCACAACGGAGGGGGAACTCACCACGCTTGGCCGAGGAGGGTCTGATTATTCCGCGACAATTCTTGGAGCAGCGCTTGACGCGGATGAAGTGATCATTTGGACGGATGTGGATGGCGTGTTGACCGCAGACCCAAGACTGGTGGCGGAAGCACAAACGATTCCGGAGATTTCGTACCGGGAGGCGGCGGAGCTGGCATACTTTGGCGCAAAGGTGCTGCATCCGAAAACGCTGAGACCGGTGGTCCAAGCCGCGATACCAGTGTGGATCCGAAACAGCTTCGCGCCAGAAAAAACAGGCACCAAAATTACACCCGAAGGACAAAGCGTTGCCGGAGGCGTAAAGGCGCTAACCGCGATTCGGGATGTGACGCTGATCAGCGTTGGCGGGCCGGGAATAGTGGGATTGCCGGATGTGGTGGGGCGGACGTTTTCGACGACAGCGGAAGTTAGAGCGAATGTATTGCTCATCTCTCAATCCTCTTCACAGAACGACATCTGTTTTGGCGTGTCTTCCGAGGATGTCCAGAGAACTGCGGACGCCCTGCGCAGGGAATTTGCTCAGGATTTGGTCCATCACAAGGTGGAACATATCAGGGTAGATCCGCAGATTGCGATTGTGGCCGTGGTGGGACAGAACATGTGCGGTACCCCAGGGATAGCGGGCAAGACATTTAACGCCATGGGGAGAGAAGGGGTCAACATCATCGCCATCGCGCAAGGATCGTCGGAGAGCAACATCTCATTTGTGATTGAAGAAAAATCCGTTGTACCCGCACTGCGAGCACTGCACCAGGAATTTGGCTTGCACAAACCAGCGGACTGATCTTGAGGTGCGAAGTTGAAGAGGGATTCATCGCACAGAAACCGTGCGATGGAAAAGAGTACCTCACTCCGAGGACTCCGTCCGGAATGACGGATTTTGGGTCCGATGCCCCTGGCGAAATCCATTCACTTTGAAAGTGGCAGCTCCGAAGCCTCGGCGCGTTTACGATGATAGCGCGCCAGACCGAGCCAGGAGAGGTGCAGGGCGCCATTGAAGACATAGAGAGAAATTTCGTCCGGGGAAAGGAATTGCGCCGCCTCAGCGGCAATTTCCTTAGCAAAGCGGTGCGTGGAAGCAGATTCATCGAGATTTCGGTCAAGGATACTGGCCGAGAGGTCGCGCCAGCGATGGAGACGCTCTCGGTAACTTGCGATATGAACCGCGGGATTGTTGGAAAATGAGAAGTGAGTAAGGAAAAGCCTCTGCGGATGAAGGCCAGCGATAGCATCGAGAGAAGCGTCGCAGAGTTCAATGGAAATATCCGGCGGGGGAGTGGCGGGGAGAATGAAGTGGTGGCCATTGATCGAGATCCCCGCAGTGTCCCCAACAAAAGCAGTGCCATCAGAGAGATCAAAGTAGGTAACGTGGTGAGATGCGTGGCCCGGGGTATAGAGAACCTGGAGTTGGCGGGGTCCTAACGAGATCAGCTCACCGCCCTCGAGCGAGTGAAGATTGGATGGAGGAACAGGCAGAAATTCGCCGAACAAGCTCTCCATGTCGTTCCCGTACAGGCGCGAGGCGCTACGAAGAAGTTTGGATGGGTCAATCATGTGGGCAACGCCGCGCGTGTGGACGTAAACCTTAAGGCGGGGATTCTCGCGGACGAGCGTCCCGGTGGCACCAGCGTGATCAAGATGGATGTGAGTCAGGAGGATAGCGCCGAGATCGGAAACATCGAGTCCGTGTCCGGCGAGTTGCTCACGAAGAGTGGAAAGAGTGGAGGCGGGCCCTGGGTCAATGAGCGCCACGTTGTTTTCGGAGCGCAAGAGGGCGGACGCAATCGATTGACGATGGCCGGCCCAATTGAGGTCAATGGCAATGGTCGGATTCACGGACGCAAAGAGTGTAGCGCAACCAAAGAAAGAAATATTGCAAAAAGGGCCGGAAGGAGGAGGGGTCGAGGCGGGCAGTGGGTGGGGTAGGGGGGCTGACAGGAAAGACTTGCAGAATGATGAACTTGTAGAATATGCTTTGTTCCGCAGCGACTTGTCTTATCCGTCTCTCGCGCTGAGCGAGTTGAATCAGTTGTGGAACCGCCCAAATAAAGCGGAACAAGCAGAGCGCTGGGAGTTGTCCTGCAGCTTATGTCCAACATAAAAGGTGGTTCAAGGGGCAGATGCGTGGGACTTAGGGGATTCTCAGGTACGTTTTATGGAGGAGACTATGCGCAATTGGTGTGCAACTGTGGCAATAGGAGCTTTATTAGCCCTGCCGGTCTGTGCGCAGCAGAAGGACGCGAGCACAGCGAGTAAGACGAACGAAACGACAGAAAGTGCGGCGACCGCCAACGCCACAGAGAGCGATTTCAGCATCGCTCCAGCATCGCCAACGCTGTTCGCGATGCCGGCAGCTGCCGCGCCCATGCCAGCGGATATCTATTCGGACTGGGCTAACAACGCGTGGAACCGCCATGCTTGGGGTAGGCTAACACCGAAGTACGAAATTGCCGGGATGTTCCAGTATGTGAACTTTTGCCCATGCACGTTCCAGAACTTTAATAGCTTTGGCGCGACGGGTTCATTCACATATAACGCAACCAGTTGGTTAGGCCTAAACTTTGAGATCGGCGATTATCATTTCAACAGGCAAATCTACGGGGCACCCATCACCACGCCCACGGGCACGACCCTTCCTCTGGAAAGCCTCTCGGGGACTTTCCAGACCTTTATGGCTGGCCCGCGAATTAACTTCCGCCATTTCGACCGCTTTGTGCCGTTTGTGGAATTCATGGCTGGCGCATCACGAGGCACGTCGCAAGTGACGGGCAACACCTCGTCAGAGGAGTCGCTTGCGCTGCTCGCAGGTGGCGGCGTAGACATAGTGCTGGCCAAGCACTTCGCGTGGCGCGCCTTTGAAGCAGACTATCTCATGACCAATTTCAACGGCTCGTTGGTGGGTCCCGATGGGCGTCAGAACAACTTCCGCATCGGCACTGGAGTAGTAATGCGTTGGGGCTATCCTCCCATCCCGCCGAAGCCCATTCACCCGCCGACCGCAGCGTGCTCCGCAAACCCGACTTCGGTGTACCAGGGCGCGACAGGGCCAGTGGCGATTCACGTGGACGCAACCGACGTGGATAAAGTTGGCCTGACCTATACCTATTCAGCGACGGGCGGGACGGTCGACGGAACGGGTCCAGATGCGCGTTGGAATCCATCAGGGCTGGCGATCGGGACGTATACCGTCAACGTTAAGGTGGACAATGGCCATGGAGGCACGGCTACATGCGCTGCCGACGTTGCCGTGGCCCCGCGTCCAAACCGGCCGCCAGTAATTTCTTGTGCGCCGGAACGCAATCCAATCATTGCCGGTGAACGCGTGGCGATTATTTCGACCGCAAGCGATCCGGACGGCGATCCGATAACGTACAGCTACTCGGCATCGGGCGGCCAAATTACGGGTAACGGGCCGGTAGCGCAGTTTGACTCGACAGGATTGTCAGCCGGCAGCTACACGATTACGTGTACGGCCGATGATGGTCGAGGCGGGCGGACGAGCGCCACAACACGAGTGGACGTGCAGCAGCCAGCACCGCCGCCACAAGCGTCGAAGGTTGGCGATTGCGGCTACAACAAGGTCGGGGCGGGCCGGTTCGACAACGCATGCAAGCGCGTTGGTGACGACGTGGCCTTGCGCCTGAAGAACGAACCGAATGCCAAGGTGGTCATCGTTGGCTACGCGGACAAGAAGGAACCGAAGCCTGAAAAACTCGCGCAGCAGCGTGCCGATGGCGCCAAGAAGTACCTGGGCGAAAAGGGCATCGATGCTTCGCGAATCTCCACACGCGTTGGTACGGCTTCGACCGAAAAGGGTTCGGAGAAGGAAAACCGCCGTGTTGACTTCATCTTCGTGCCCGAAGGCGCGACCTACTAAACACACATGTCTGCGACGAGTGTGAAGACACTCGCGACGGACGCACAAAGGGAAACAATGGCCGGGCTCTCCGAGGCAAGCCTCGGAGAGCCCGTTTTGCTTTAGCGGAATGGAACAAAGAGAATCAGAAGGCGGAGTCACGGCTTGCGATTGAAGATTGCAGTGACACTCTTATTGATGTTGGGCTTGAGCGGCTGGAGCTGTGCGCAGCGGTGGGAGCGGCTAGGACCCGAGGGCGGCATGGTGGTGTCACTGGGAACAAGCCCGGGAGGTGATGTTTATCTGGGGACAGCTGATGGTCACGTTTTCGCAAGTAAAGACGGTGCGCAGTCCTGGGAACTTCGCGGTCGGGTTGGAAGCCGGCTGGACGCAGTGGTGACGCGACTGGTGATTGACCCGCGCGCAACAAACCGGGTGTTCGCAGCAGTGTGGTACCAGGAGACGGGAGCGGGCGGAGGAGTGTACCGGAGTGAGGATGGAGGACGCACTTGGCAGTTGACGGGGCTGGAGGGAGAGGCTGTGCGCGCTTTGGAAATCGCCCCGTCGCAGTCAGAGGTGCTTGTAGCGGGGACACGAAGCGGGGTGTTTCGTTCTTCAGATGGAGGGGGACGGTGGGAACGAATCTCTCCTGAGGGTGACGAGGAATTGCGGAATGCGGATTCGATTGCAATCGATCCACGCGACGCACAAACGATTTACGTAGGAACGTACCACCTCCCCTGGAGGACGCGAGACAGCGGGAAAACTTGGAAACCGGTAATTGCGGGAATTATCGATGATTCGGACATCATGAGCTTGCGGCTGGACGCGATGAATCCTGATCGCGTGTACATGAGTGCCTGCTCCGGGATTTACCGCAGTGAGAATCAGGGCGGAGAGTGGACGAAATTGCAGGGGATTCCGTATGCGGCACGGAGAACCCAGGTGATCGTGCAGGACCCGGGCAGCCCAAAGACGTTGTATGCGGGAACAACGGAAGGTTTGTGGGTCACGCGAGACGGAGGAGAGAGCTGGACGCGGACTACGCCCAAGGATTGGGTTGTGAATAGCGCGGTCGTGCTCGCCGCCAAGAGCGGAGGAGCAGGACGAGTCGTGCTTGGGACTGACGGGCAAGGGGTCCTTGTGAGCGACAATGCGGGAGTGAATTTTGAGAAGGCCAATCACGGGTTCACGCACGTCGTTGTAAAGCAACTCATCGGCGACCAGAACAAAGCCGGACACTTGTTGATGGTGGTGGAGAAAAGTGAGTTGGAGATTTTGGAGAGCAGCGACGAAGGGAAAAGCTGGGCGCCTATTTCACTCGCAACCGTCGAACACGGAAAAACGACGAACCTGAAAGCGGATCT
>Ga0187816_10000673_pt1 | contig 10415 bp, 8 predicted proteins | sample NC_wetland_sal_i_16_FD_132960 | JGI IMG/M metagenome (GOLD analysis project Ga0187816, IMG submission 132960) | Wetland sediment microbial communities from Neuse River Estuary, North Carolina, USA - SO4_1 | ecosystem: Environmental > Aquatic > Freshwater > Wetlands > Sediment | place: USA: North... | reverse complement strand
TTGCTCCCTTCGATCAAGTGCATGGTCACGTGCGTCGTGCGGCCATCTTTCAGTTTGATGGTGGCCTCCTGTACTTCGCCCAACTCCTCGGCAGGAAACAACCTCATTCCGTAGACCAGCGCCAGCTTCGCCATCGCTCCTCCTCGTGATTCTCCAGCGTATGCCGCGCCACGCCGAACGTCAATTCGGCGCGCCACTCGAACCTCAGTCCGAAACATCGCGTCAATCGAATGGCGCTCGGGAAGAATAGTGGCGGCGCCTCCGCGGGGCGAAGTCCCATTGGCGTCCCTCAGTGAGGTGCTGTCATGAGGACGACAACGGGTCCTCTTGGAATCTGCTCCGCCACAATTGGATACGATCCTGGAAACGCCTTGCTTTGTTGATCAGTGGACGAAGTTGATCGCCACCGCTGGTGTGATCGTGGTCGGTGTGTTGCGGCCGAGCGCGATTACGCGGGTGCCGAGGAGCACGCCCAGATTGGGTTTCCAATTGTATTCGATTGCCGGCGCGAAACCGAACGCCTCGCTGGAGCCGGAGTCGAGCCGGATGCTGGGCGGATTCTGCACATTGGTGGGATCCAGGATGTTATATCCGGTCACGCGCGTGTGACCGTTGTGGACATAGGTAACGTCGAGCGCCAGCACCCAACTCCGCGTCAGGCTGTACTCCCAAGATGCATCGGCGAGGAAGGAGCTGCCGGGCTTGGCGTTTCCGCGGAATCCTGCTTCTGTGCCATAGACACTGACGTCTTCCACGTTCACGTTGCTGGAAATCGCCTCCGACGCGTCGAAGCGCACGCGCAGAATACGGCCATTCGGCATCCAGAAGTACATCTGGGAGTTGAGCGCCAACGTCGTGGTGTAGGCTCCGCTGCCGAAGGCGTTGCTCGGGTGGTCGCCCAGCCGATCGTACTTCCCAGTGGGAAACGTTTCCTGCACCATGACGCCGATCGCCGGAATCCCGCTGCCGGCATGAAACTGAGTGAGCCGGTACTGACCCAGCAGGGTGAGATCGCCCAGCCCGACGCCGGAGCTGCTCGGGCCGTGGCTCACCACGTTGAAGCTCGCAATGGGTATGATTCCGACCGTCACCCTGTCGGCGAGTCCGTAGAGCACATACGTGCGCGACCCGAAGCTGTTGGAATGAGCGGCGGTCACATCGTAGAGATAGGGCTCGATCAAGAAATGCCCGCGCGGCAACGTTGCGGCCGAGTTCGCCAACATGGGGCCGGTCCACCAGGCATCGTCCAGCGACTGACGGACGACGGCGGATGACGGTTGAACTTGCTGGGCGCCGGTAACGCCGGCCGCCATCGCAATCGCGGCGAATATTCCCAGAATCGCTTTCCTCACGGCGCTACTTGTTGATGTCCTCATGGTTTTGCAAACGCCGGACGAGGTCAGCGTGCGCAGCCTTGAGGTTCTCCGGGGCCAGGGCGGCGGCGAGCTTCATTTCCTTGACGGCCGTGTCGAAGTCGCCCTTTGCCACGGCGAGACGCGCCGCATTATTGTGCGCGACCCAACTGGTTGGATCTTTCTTGATATTGACGCGGAAGAGTTCAAGCGCTTCGTCTTGCCTGCCATCCGCCTGGAGCCCGCGTGCGAAGACCTGGACTTGCAGCTGTGTGCCCATGCTAATCGCTTTATCCCGCGCGGCGAGCGCCTCATCCTTGCGGCCAAGTTCGGTGAGCGCGCGCGATTTTGTGATTTCATTTTCGAAGCGGTCTTCATTCCCTATGGAAGTATCCGCGTATTTCAGCGCCTCTTCCGCGCTGAGCTTGTTGGTAAGCAGGTAGTTGGCCGCTTCCATCCACGGCGACCACTCGAATTGCGCGCGGCCGCGAAGCTGTTTGCGCAGACTTTGCTCGACGATTTCGGGAGTGTTGACTTCGACTATGAAGGGCACAGCGACCTTTTCCCAGCGCATCGTGATCACGATGGAATTGGGTTCCGGCTCGTCGAAATCGTAGCTGAGGGCTTCATGGTTCTCGATGGTTTGCGGCGTCACGGTCAGGCGAAGCGCGTCTTCGGACTTGTCGTATGTAAAGCTGCCCCAGGAGGTCGAGGTCTTGGAGAAAATGACGACCCAGGAGGTCTCGCCGGGAATCATGTGCAGACCGTACGCGCCCTTCGGGAGAGGCTGGCCATCGATGGTGACCGGGTCACTGACTTCGAAGATGGTGTTTTCGTTGGCCCCCGCCCGCCACACCTGTCCGTAGGCTTGAAGGCCGCCGAAGATCTTGCGGCTGCGGACAAGCGGCCGGCTGTAATCGATCGTAATGTCGGTGATGCCGATGCGCTGCGTGAAACGCGCGTGCTGGCTGGCGCGCGGCAGATTCAGAATTGCCGACTGGGCCTCCGCGCTCGCAACTCCGACGAACAATCCCGCGACGAGCAGTACCGCAAATACGATGTATCTCCGCATGACCTGAGCCTCCTTGTTTAAGCTATGTCTCCCCCACCTATGCATCCTCATTCGCCTGTTCGCTTGAATCAGGATGAATTCCTTAGCCTTGGTCCCCTCAAGGCTCAACGCTGATCGGTCGTAGCAGGTTCAAGAATGAGGCGACGTGTGATATTTTGAAATGTCCACTTTCTATGCAATTCGTAATACCACTTTCGAGCCAGCGTGAACCGCTCTTCCGCCAGGTTTACCGTGGATTGCGGCAAGCCATCCTCTCGGGCTCTTTCTGCGCCGGTGACCGACTTCCTTCGACGCGAGAATTGGCCGAACAGCTGCGTATTTCCCGGACGGTTGTCGTGCTGGCATATGAGCACTTGGTCGCGGAAGGTTTCGTCGCCGGGCGTGGCGGTTCGGGAACCTATGTAACCCAAGGATTGGGCGGCAACATGCCAAAGAGAGGGAAAAACTCGGCCAAGGTCCGGATGTCGCGCTTTGGGTCTGCAGCCGCGGATGTGGCAGCCACTGTGGACTTTCCGGGCCGGCGCTCGATTCCGCTCCGCTACGATTTTGCGTATGGAGGACGGGGCGACGTGGAAACTTTTCCGTTCGAGATGTGGCGGCGCATCCTGTTGCGGCATGCGCGAAAGGCCCCGGCTCGTCAGCTCGATTACGGCGCGGCGGCTGGGAGCATCGCGCTGCGCGAGGCCATATCGGTCCATGTGCGCCGGTCTCGCGCGGTGATCTGCGATCCGTCGCAAGTGATTGTGGTTAACGGGTCGCAGCAAGCCTTGGATCTGGTTGCGCGGGTTTTGATCGAGCGTGGCGATCCTGTCGCCATCGAGGATCCGCAGTATCAGGGCGCAAGGGAAATATTTCGCACCGCGGGAGCTCGTTTGCAGCTGGTGCCGGTCGATCGTGACGGTTTGATTCCCGGCAAGTTGCCGAGGGATGCGCGCATAGCCTTCGTAACGCCTTCGCACCAGTTTCCAACCGGCGCGATTCTTCCGCTCGCTAGCCGCCTGGCGCTCCTCGATTGGGCCAGCGGCAAAGATGCGGTCGTAGTCGAGGATGACTACGATGGTGAGTTCCGTTACGAAGGACAGCCGCTGGAATCTCTGCAGGGTCTGGATACCGAGGGACGCGTCATTTACATCGGAACGTTCTCGCGTACGATTTTTTCGGCGCTCCGCATCGGTTACTTGATTGTGCCCGAATCGCTGGTGCCCGCGTTCACATCGGCGAAATGGCTCTGTGACCGGCATACAGCCACGCTAGAACAGGAAACGCTCGCGGAGTTCATTTCCACCGGAATGTACGAGCGCCATTTGCGTCGCGTTCGGCGAAGAAACACGGCACATCGCGAAGCGCTGCTCGACGCCATTCGCAAGTATTTGGGCGACCGTGTTGAAGTTACTGGTGACGGTGCTGGTGCTCACGTCGTGCTGTGGCCCAGCAAGCGCATCTCAGAAAACGCCGTTATCGAGAAAGCGGCATCTCGGGGAGTTGGCATTTACGGGGTATCTCGGTATTTCTTAAAACGGCCATCGAGAAGCGGGCTAATGCTGGGGTATTCGCGTATGAGGGAGGGCGAGATTCGAGAGGGTATCCGGCGGTTGAGCGAAATACTCTGAGATCCTCGGCCAAAACATTCCCGCATTCAGTTATTCCGCGCGGCGTATAATGGTGGCATCTCCGCGGGGCGGAGTCGCATCGTAGTTCCCCAGTGAGGTGCGGTCATGCGGACGACCCTGGTCCCCATTGCAATATTCTGCGGATTGATTTTGGTTGTGACGTGCGGCGCCGCGCGCGCGCAGCAGCAGGGCCCCTTGCCCCCGGCGAAGGCACAGCCGCCAGCTCAAACGCAATCTGACGCGCAGGCGCAGCCCGCGTCTTCACAACAAGCGCAAGCTGCGCCCGCAGCGGCGCAACCCGTTGCGGCGCTGAACCCCGCTCCGGCCCCAAAGCCGGGCACCGGCACCCTGGTCGTTCCGGCCGGGACACGCTTGCCGCTCGTTCTCCACAACGCCGTCACGACGCGCAATGCGCATCCCGGCGATCAGATTTACCTTGAGACTCTTTTCCCCATCGTCATCAACGATAAGATCCTGGTTCCCGCCGGCTCCTATGTTCAGGGGGAAGTGCTCGAAGCCAAGCGGCCCGGCAAGGTGAAGGGCACCGGCGAAATTCGGATTCGCTTGGACACGATGATTCTGCCGAACGGCTACACGGTGAATTTCAACGCCGTGCCCACCAACGCCGGGACTGGCGGAAACGAGTCCACGGACAGCGAGGGAAAAATCCACGGCGACAGCGACAAGGCCACCGACGTCGGTACGGTGTTGAAGACGACCGGAGTCGGCGCCGGCGTCGGCGCGATTGCGGGCCGCACAGGCGAATCAGCGGCAATCGGCGCAGCCGCGGGCGCCGCATTGGGTCTTGCGACGGTGTTGCTCACTCGCGGGCCGGAACTCGAATTGCCGCGCGGCACCACGCTTGACGTCGTGCTGGATCGCACGCTCTATCTGGACGCGAGCAAGATCAATTTCACCGATCCGGGCCATGCTTCGACCGTGCCCGGCCCGCCGAATCGCGAGCCCACGCGCTCGCGCGTGCCGTTCTAATCGCGCGCGAACCTCTGCGGGCTGAATTTTTCCCATTCGGCAGGAATCGTCTTCTCCGTAATCCAGTCCGCCACGAGCTTCGAAGTGATCGGCGAGAGCAGAATCCCGTTGCGATAGTGGCCCGTGGCCATCACAAGGCCTTCGATACTTGCAGGTCCGAGAATAGGCAATTGATCCGGTGAGCCGGGCCGCAAGCCGCTCCATGTCTCGATAATTTCGGCGTGCGCAAGTCCCGGCGACAGCTCATTGACGGCGCTTAGGATTTTCTCGAGCCCGCCGGGAGTAACGCGCTTTTCGTAGCCGGCGTCTTCGAGCGTGCTTCCCAGGACGAGTTTTTGCGGGCGCGTGTCGTTACGAGGCACAATGTAGACGCGCTCGGAGCGCAACACACGGCGGATCGGTTTTCCCTCGTGGTGCAGCGCCACCATTTGCCCGCGCACGGGCCGCGTCGGCGCTCCCAGACTGGCGGCGCCGTCGAGCAGAGAACTCCAGCATCCGGCAGCCAGAACGACTTGCCCCGCGAAGAGTTTTTCTCCTGATTGAGTTTCCACGCCAATGCAGCGATCTTTTTCCCGCAACAGCGACTTGACCGCTGCACCTCCGCGAATCTCCGCGCCTTCGACGGCAGCGGCGGTGAGCACGGCCGCGGTCAGCGCGCGGTTGTCCACGGCGGCCTCGTTAGGAAACAGCGCGGCCGCGCGCGCCTCCTCGCTCATGGCCGGTTCCATCTCGCGCGCTTCCTCGAGGCGCAGCGGCTCGCACTCGATGCCAAGGCCGCGATTCATGGCGATCAGCGTGCTCAACTCGCGCTCGGCGTCGCCCCGAAGGAAAACTTCCAGTGCGCCTCCGGCGCGATATCCCGCCTTGCGCCCGGAAACTTCTTCGATGAGGGAGACAAATTGCGGGAAAAGTGCGAGGCTGGCGCGCGCCAGCGGCACGAGCGCAATGGATGCAGGACTCTCGGGCGAGGGAGAAAGCATCCCCGCCGCGGCCCAGGATGCTTCGCGCCCCGGCTCCTGGCGGTCGAGGATGGTCGCGCGAAAGCCGCGCCGCGCCAGTTCGAAGGCGATTGAGCCGCCGATAATCCCGCCGCCAACGATGATGACGTCTTGCGAGCTCACCGTTTCATCTTAGCAGCAATCTCGGGATGCGTTCGCAGGGCGGAGTTACATCGGTTTGACAAGCTCGGCGGCGAGCACGCGCGCTTTTTGGGCGAGGTTTTGCGCGCGGACCCAATCGTTGGCGTGGATGGCTTCGTGCGCCTGGTCGAGAAATCCTTTGATCTTGTCCACCAAATCTTGCTGCGCCGGATTGAGCTGCTTCCCGGCGACGCTTTGAAGCGTTTGCTCGGCCTGAGCCATGTCTGCGGACGTGTGGCGCTCGGCGTCGGCCTGCTGCTGCGGCGTCAGCTCGGGAGAAATCTCCGGTGGCGCGGGCTTGGGCTCCGAGGGAGGTTGCGCGGGCGGTTCGGTGGACTCCTGCTGCGCTGGTTTTGGATGCGTCACGGGGCGCTTCGCTGGAGGAGGCGCAACGGGCTGCGCCGTCGGGGTGGATTCCGGAGGCGTCTCGAGCTTGGGTTCCGCGGCCGGAGGTTTTGACTCCGCCGGCGTCGCGGGCTTTGCCTCGGGAGGCGGCGTGGTGACAGAGGGCGGAGACGCGCGCACGATGTTCCGCTCGCCGCAGCCCGCCGCAGCCAGCGCCGCGGCGAGGAGGACCCATAGGAGTCGCGACCGGTCGCGCATCAAGCGTTCCGCGCCGTGTCCCTACCCATGTCCTGAGGGCGGGGCAGAGCGGGCTCCAGTTGACGGGCCAGAGGCAGCACGATCGTAAACGTCGTACCGCGTCCAACCTCGGTCTCAAAGTCTATCGAACCGTTGTGTAATTGCACAGTGCGGAATGCGCTGGCGAGTCCGATGCCGTTACCCCCCGGCCGCGTCGTGAAAAAAAGCTGAAAGACGCGCTGGCGGTGTTCGGGTGCAATCCCGCGCCCCGTGTCGCCTACGCGGATTTCAGCCGTATCGCCGCGCCGCCGCGCCGAAAGCGAGATCTTTCCGCCGTTCGGCATTGCGTCCACCGCGTTGAGAACCAGATTCAGGAGCGCCTGCTTGAGCAATTGCCGGTCCACCAGCACGGGCGGGACATCACTGAAGCGCGTTTCAACTTCGATCTTCGCGCGCACCATTTGCGGACGCGCGACGCCGAGCACCTCGTTCATCAACTCGGCGAGGCTCGATTCCTCCTGGTGCAACTCCACCGGACGCGTAAAATCGAGGAAGCGTTTCACGACGTTATCCAGCCGGTCAATTTCCTTGTCGAGAACATTCACCGCCTGCCGCGGCATGTCTTCGGCGTCGGGCAGGCTGACCTTCAGATTTTCGAGCCACAGCCGCATCGAGTTCAGCGGATTTTTCACTTCGTGCGCCACGCCGGCAGTGATGCGCCCGAGGGCCGCGAGCCTCTCGGAGACCTGCAACTGCGTGCTGATGCGCTCGCGCGACTCCAGATCGGTCAGCGTCACCAGCGAGCCCATGCGCGTCACTCCCTCCGTAATCATTTGGACGCTGACTCCCACGCGCCGGGATGGTTCGCCCTGTCCTGGCAAAACAACTTCCGCGGCCGCGACCGGCTCAAACACGCCGTCATGCAAGCGGACGGCCCGGCGGACGGGGTGGTCGGCAGGAAAAATTTCCTCCGCGTGGCGGCCCAGCAGCGAGTCCGAAGGCGCGCCGAGAAATCGCTCCACTGCGGGACTCACCATGACGGCGCGGCCATCACGCGTGAACAGCAGCAGGCCGTCCTCGAGGCCGCCGAGGACCTGGTCGAGGTTTTCGCGCAGCGTGCTGAAGATTTCGCGCACGCCGCGCAATTGCTGCCCGATCTGATTGATCTTCGTGCTCACCTGCCCGAATTCGTCGCCGCGCTCGAGCGGCTTCTGGTCAAATTCGCCGCGCGAAATACGGTCCAATTGCGCCGTGATGCGCTTGAGGGGAGCCAGCGAAATGCTGCTGACCAGCCCGACCAGCAGCACCGACGCCAGAACCGAAATCATCGCCAGCAACGCCGCGCCGCGCAGCGCCGGCGCGATCTCATTCCGCAGCAGGCCCGTCTGCACGGCCACGCGAATTTCGCCGAACGGCACCTGATGTCCCGGAGCGCCGAGCTTGAAGGGATACGAGACCTCGTAAGCGCGGGGCGGGCCGTAAATCACGCGCAATTGATTTACAAATCCGCTGCCCACCAATTGCGAAAGCCTCGTGCGCGACGGCGCCGGCCGGCCGGGCAGCGAGGCGTCGCTCGAAATCAGCGCCGTGCCGCCAATGTCCACCACGGTGACTTCGTACACCAGAAACGAGTAGCCGACTTCAGCATCGATCAGCGAGGCCAGCGCCGTGCTTTCATCGAGGCTTTTGCGCACATACTCGCGCAGGTCCGCCGCGCTGTCTGACGCCGGCGCCTGGCCCGCGGCGGCTGCTTCCGCCAGCGCATTTTGCGCCTGGAAAAAAACCTGCTGCGCCACCAAGCCCGCGCGATTGTCAGCCTGGCGAATGACCTGCCGCGTAAGCGACGCGACGTAAAGCCCCGAGTTCACCGCCACGACGGCCACCACGAGCAGCGCCGTGGTCAGCGTGATTTTTGTTTTGAGGCGGATTTGCATGGCGTGGCTGCGCGCTATTCCCGCTGCTTATTCAGAGAGCGTTTTTGCGGCTTCGTACTCTTTCAATTTATTGTGCAGCGTCTTCAGGCTGATGCCCAGCAGTTCCGCCGCGCGCGTTTTGTTGTTCGTGGCCGCGAGCGTTTGCAGGATCAGCTCGCGCTCGGCGGCTTCCACCGTGGTGCCGAGCGGAAAGCGCAGCGAGGAGAGATCGGCGGCGCCGGCCGGCACGGAATGGCCGAATTCGGCGGGCAAATGCGCGCGGCCGATGATTTCGCGGTTGGAGACGATGGCGGCGCGCTCCAGGACATTGCGCAGCTCGCGAACATTTCCCGGCCAGGAATAGCCGCCGAAAATTTCCAGCACTTCGGGATTGATGCCGCGGATCTGGCGGCCATGCTTCACATTGATGTCCCGCAGAATGTGTTCGGCCAGCAGAGGAATATCGTCCTTGCGCTCGCGCAGCGGCGGCAAATGGATGTGAAACACGTTCAGCCGGAAATAGAGATCCTGGCGCAACAGGCCCTTGGCGACGGCCTGTTCGGGCTCCTTGTTGGTCGCGGCGAGGACGCGCACATCCACCGGCGTTTCAGTTTTGCTGCCCAGGCGCCGCACCTTGTGGTCTTCGAGCACGCGCAGCAGCTTGGCCTGCGTGGGCGGGGGCATCTCGCCGATTTCATCGAGCAGCAGCGTGCCGCCATCGGCCAGCTCGAAGCAGCCGATGCGGCGCTCGGCAGCGCCGGTGAACGCGCCGCGCTCGTGGCCGAAGATTTCGCTCTCCATCAAAGTTTCCGGAATGGCCGAGCAGTTGATGGCGACAAACGGCCGATCGGCGCGCGGCGAGAGGCGGTGAATCGTGCGCGCCAGGATTTCCTTGCCCGTGCCGGTCTCGCCTGTGATGAGCACGGACGCCGAGGACGGCGAGACCTGTTCGGCCAAGCGCATCACGGACTGCATGGACGCCGACGCGCCAATTAGATCGCCCAGCCGGCCCGCCTCGCGCAATTGCCGGGTCAAAGCGGCGACTTCGCGGCGGTCGCGCACGCGTCCCAGTGCGCGGTCCAGCAGCGAGCGGAGCACGGCCGCCTTCAGCGGCTTTTCGATGTACCAGAACGCCCCGGCTTCGATGGCGGAAATGACGCGCTCCTCGCTCCCCTTGCCGGTGATGATGATGGCGGGAACATGCTGCAGCTCGTCGCCGAGTTTTGCGAGCAAGTCGAGGCCGTTCATGCCGGGCAGTTCGACGTCGGCGATCAGAGCCGCCGGAGCGAACTCGGTAAACCGCGCGAGAGCGTCTTCCGCGCAGCCCACGCCCAGGACTTCGTAGCCCCATTTGCGCAGCAAGGCCTCGTACCCGATGCGCGCGTTCTCCTCGTCCTCCACAATCAGGATGCGATCAGCGGCAGGCCTGGTCAATTCCGCACGACTTGCTTCAGACATGGTCTCGCGCCGCCTCTGTTCGGCGCCTGCTATCGAATCTACCAGCAGGGCGCCCCCGTGCCAAGAACAGTTCACGAAACCCTTGGTTTGCTGGTTGAATCTAGGCTCGCACCAGGTCTGCACGCGCGCCCCGCGCCGCTTTGCGATTCGCTCGCGCTGCGACTATAATGCCCGGGTCATTCGGACACGATATTTCCAGCCGCGATTTTTCCGGCGCACCGCGGGGGCGTCCGGGAAACCCCAAACGCGACTCATATCGCCTCCCCGTTTGCCGCCTTTGCCGGCGGCCATTCATTTAA
>Ga0187816_10000672_pt1 | contig 10418 bp, 12 predicted proteins | sample NC_wetland_sal_i_16_FD_132960 | JGI IMG/M metagenome (GOLD analysis project Ga0187816, IMG submission 132960) | Wetland sediment microbial communities from Neuse River Estuary, North Carolina, USA - SO4_1 | ecosystem: Environmental > Aquatic > Freshwater > Wetlands > Sediment | place: USA... | reverse complement strand
TCGGTAAGGATGTTGGGAGTGAAATTGGGGTTTACGCGCATATATTTTATGCCACTGCGGTTACGCCAGAGCCCATATTGAGCACGTCCGTCGTCAACTGGTCGACGGTCGTGACCACCCGGGCGGCTGCCGAAAAGGCGTTCTGGTAGTTCAGCAGGTTAGTGGTTTCTTCGTTGATGGAGACACCAGAAATTGATCCGAGCTGATTGGTCAACTGGTTCACATTTGTGGTGCTTGCAGTGTTTTCTGCCTGCGCCTGCGCGGCCAGGTTCCCGCTTTGCGAGACCATGTTCGCATAACTGTCTGTGGGGGTCTGGCCCGAAGGCAACGCATTGGTCTGCACTGCCATAAGGTTCACGATATTGCCATTGCTGCCGGCTGTGCCATCAGAGCTGGCGGCGATCGCATTGGGATCGGTGGTCGCCAGGGTGAAGCTGGCGGCCGCGCCGGGGCCGGCGGTCACCGAGAACAAAGCCTGTCCGGGGTTGCCGTTGGCGTCAAAGCCGGCCGCTTGCGCGGAGTTGAAACTGGTGGCGAACTGGCTGGCGAGCGTATTCAGCTGATTGAGGATGCCGGGGATATCCTGATCGCGCACCTGTATGGTTCCACCCAAGCTCCCGCCTTGAATACTGCTGGTGATGTCCTGGCCCTGAGAGAAAACGTCTTCCATTCCGGTAGAGGAGTTGGTCTGGGTCTGGAGCGCAAAGCTTTGATTGCCGACCACCAGCGCAGCTCCGTTTCCAGTGGTGAGCGTCAGTCCATGTTCAGTTTGGATTTCGTTGACGTTGGTCAGCTGGGAGAGCTGGTTGATCAGTTGGTTCTCTTGATCCATGAGGCTGCCGGGATCCTGCCCCAGTTGCTGCATTTGGCCCACTTGCGCGTTGATCTGGGCGATTTGTTGAGTCAGGCCGTTGATCTGGTTGACCGTAGAAGAGACGGACTGATTCAAATTCTGCTGAACGCTGGTCAGGTTCTGCGACGTCTGGTTGAATGAACTGGCCAGATTTTGGGCCGCCGTAATCACCGCCTGGCGCTGCGCCCCATCGGTGGGGTTCGTGGAAAGCTGACTGATGCTGCTGAAGAAGGCAGATAGATTCGCGCCAATTCCCTGAGTGGGATCGGAAAACATGGCCTGGACTTGCTGCAAAGCGTTGAGCTGAGTTTGCGAATTGCTCTGTTGGGAGGTCTGTTGCGCAATTTGCAGCGTGAGTACCTGATCCCGAATGCTCTGAATCTGCTGCAGAGTTACACCTGTCCCGTAAGTGATGTTTCCAAAAACCACGGGCGTTTGTTCCGATAGGTCGACGACCTCGCGGCTATAGCCGGGTGTATTGGCATTGGCGATATTGTTACTGGTCGCGTCGAGAGCTCCCTGATTTACATCCAGGGCCTGTGCCGCAATCCACATTGATGCCATCAACGAGCCCATCGTCCTAAACCTCGCAAGATAGCGTTTGTTTCTCCGCTGGCGGCGGAGCATCCTTGGCATAGCCCTGACCGAAGCTGCGATAGAGCGCGGTCATCAGGGCTGCGGACCGTTGCGCGCGTTTCAAAACAGCGGCGTACACCCGGTTCAACTGCGCCAGCTCCATTTGGGTGGCGCAGATTTCGTCAAGCAGAGCGGATTCCGTTGCCCCAGGCGAAAGCGGCCACTGCGCACCGGTCAGCTCGCAACAGAGCGACTCCTGGGCGGCGACACTGCTTTGCAGTTGCGCCAGGTCATTGCGCTCGATGGCGGAAATGGCGGTAGTGAGCTGTTGCGACAAAGCGCGCAGGCGAGCCAGATGCTCCCTCGGTTCGCTGTATTTTGCGGGTTGCTGCGCGCTCATTTCGGTTTCGTCCTTAGGCCGCGGCTCAGCAGCCCAACATGGCAGAGGCTATGCTTTGTGCGTCCACTGTGTACTGCCCGCTGGCGATGCTCTGCCGCAAACTGTCGACCTGTTCCTGCCGGACTTCCGGCATCTGGAGCGCACGGCTGGCCAGTGCGCTCAAAGTCACGGTATCGCTCGAAAAAGTATCGGCTTCTTCGCCTGGCGCCTTGCCGGTCTGGCGCACCGCAGCGGAGGACGTCGACGTCTGCTCAGTGGATACCCTTTGGGGGTCGGGTGGGTTCAGTCCAATTCTCATAATCAGGTCCTCACGGTTCTCTAACGCTAGGTTCTAATCGGCACTAAGGGACCAGAACTTTAGCCACTTGTAAGCCTTTTTGTAACTTTCCATAACTGTCGTGTTTTGTGTTACTTGCGGACCCCCACTTTGGCGCCAGAATTGTCCGTATCTGCTTGTGCTGCCTGTTGTTGGTGGCTCGCTTGGGCGGCCTTCAATTGCTTGCTGATCATGGCCGCAATGCCGAACCCGCCCGCCTTGCTCAGGCCCTGGGCCAGAGACTGGCAGGCAATACTCTGAAACTGGTCGTGGCCCGTATCGTTCTGCTGGTCGGGATCGGAGCCCGGCACCGTCGCAAAAGACTTTTCTGCCTGATTGAGCCACTCCCCCACGAGAATGCTCTCGAAATCGCGCGATGCCTTATCGATCTTGTCGGAGGTAGTCGTCTGGGACTGGGCTCCCCGCAGGGCTCTAATGGCTTGCCCCCCCTCGGCCTGGTTTAGGCTGGGGTTGTTAGCAAGCGGGCCGGCAATGCGCAGGTCACTCATAGTTACAGAACCTCCAGCTCGGCCTGCAATCCACCGGCGGCTTTTATCGCTTGCAAGATGGCGACGATGTCCCGCGCATTTGCGCCCATGGCGTGCAAGCCATTGATCAACTCTTCGACGCTAGCCCCCTCCTTCAACTCAATCGACTTGGCAGGACCTTCGTGGGCTTTCAGCTCCGTCTCAGGTACAACGACAGTCTGACCGTTTTTCGAAAAGGGCGCAGGCTGCGAAACCGCAAAAGTGGTGGACACCTCGACCGTGAGATCGCCGTGAAGCACCGATACCGGTGAGAGCTTCACGTCGCCGCCCATCACAATGGTTCCGGTGCGTTCGTTCATCACTACCTTGGCCGGAGGATGGATAGAAAGACTCAGGTTTTGCACTTGCGAGATCAACGTCGGAACCGACAGAACACCGGTTTCTGCGATGTTGATGTCCACCTGGCGGCTGTCCAGCGCGGCAGCCAGATCTTTGCCGTACTGGTGGTTGATGGCCGCAGCCACGTCACGAGCCGCGGTGAAGTCAGGTTCCCGCAGAGACAGCGACAGAACCTTGAGACGGCTGAGATCGATCGAGGCATCGCGCTCGACGACACCTCCGGCTGGTACCCGGCCCACGGTGACGTGATTCACTTCCTTGGCATTCCCGTTGCCGCCGACGGTATAACCGCCCAGCGTCAGCGGACCTTGGGCTTCCGCATACACCAACCCGTCGGCTGCGTGCATGGAGGTGAGCAGGAGTATGCCACCTTCCAGGCTCTTGGCATCGCCGACGGATGATACGGTCACGTCCAGCGTGGTTCCTGGGCGGGCAAAGGGCGGAAGGGAAGCGGTTACCATGACGGCAGCAATATTTCGCACTTGGACCTGCGCGGCTGAGATTTGCACGCCCAATCTCTGCAGGACGTTGGCCAACGTCTGCGTGGTGAACAAAGTCTGCTGGCTGTCTCCGGTTCTTTTCAGACCAACCACCACTCCATATCCAATGAGGGGATTCTCCCGGATGCCTTCGACGGTGGTGATGTCACGAATCAGTACCTGACGAGTCTCTTCCGCGCGGGCGGCATTGTGTCCTGCCGATATCAGCAGGCAAGAAAGCAAAACGTATAAGGACGTCGCAACCAGCCGACGAAGTTGTTGAATAGGCCGGGACAATCTAGGGTTCCTCCGATTAGAAACCAAGTAGCCAGAACAGCGTCCGAATAATAGGGTTGGGACGAACGATCGAATCCGAAACCACGCCCTTCCCCTTCAATTCAATTTCCAGATTGGCCAGCGCAGTGGACGGAGCCGTGTTGTCCGGCCCTACGTCGCCGGGGCGCAACACGCCGCGGACCACCATGGTTTCATGCTGGCTGTTGATGTCTACGCGGCGCTCCGCTTCCACCACCATGTTGCCATTCGCCAGCAGGGCAATGACGCGAGCCGAGAGCGTGGTGGTGACATTCGAACCTGCTGACGTCTCTCCCTTTCCAGCGAGCTGGTTGGAAGAGTTTGAGCCGAACAGGGGACTCACACCGGACGTTTTGAGTTTGCCGGGCAGTGCCGTAATCGCGGCGCTGGTGGTGGTCGCTCTCGAGGTGCTGACGTCGCCAGTCGATTGCGCCGTGGTGTTCTCGAAGACTACAAGAGTAACTACATCATCGACGCGCCGCGCCTTGTAATCCGCGACCATGTCGGTCAGGGCGCCGTTGGGGAGATACAGGCTGCCAAGAGTTGCGGTCTCTTGCGTCAGAGGCATCTGCCGCTGCATGCGGGCCACGTAATCAGCTCGCAGCTGCTGAGAATCCTGCTTCGGCTTCGCGTCGGCCAGCCCTAGAGGCGCACTTGCAAGCAACATGGCGGCTGTCCACAGTGCCAAAGCCCATCGGGTTGCCGCGTGCATCATCATGCGTTTTATCCTTTAGAGGCTGCCTTTCAGCATGCCGGTTCCGATCACTTCTCCTTCGAAGAACCTGCGGTGATCCTTGCTCGCGACCCGGATTCTTTGGCCGCGCATACCGGTTTGCAAACAAATCACCGGTACCTTTATGCGAAAATCTGCATTCTCCAGGATCAGGGTCGCGGAATCTCCACCACGAATCACCCGCGGGAACGAAGTATCTTCAACCAGTGGCCCTCGGTCGCTGGCGAGTTGGAGTCTTGTGCCGGCTGCCTCGCCGTTCAGGGACCTCACTTTGGACCCGTGGACCACAACGTAGAACGGCAGGCATTCGTGATTATCATGACAGCGCAGCTTCACGATCGCGCTGCCGGCGGTCCGGTTGGCTGTGCTGACGACTTGCAGCAGCGCATGATCCGAAGTCGCACTCACGTCGGAGAGAAACTCGACCTGAGAGACGTTCACCACAAGGCCTACCGACGCAAGGGCGTCCGCGATCTGCCGCGTGGAAATTGCGAAACGCTCTGGTGTCTGACTGGCCGGTGCGGCCAGTGGCACAAAGAGCAACAGCAACCCTGCGAACTGGTTAAGACGCGTTCGAGTCAGCATCAAGGTGACCGTTAACGACCGATATTCGTAAGGTCCTGCAACATCTGATCTGCTGAAGTGACGACCCGTGCGTTGGATTCATAGGAACGCTGCGCCACGATCATGTTGACGAACTCCTGCACTACGTCCACATTGGACTGCTCCAGCATGCCTTGCTGGATCGTGCCCAGGCCCTCAGCGGCTCCCGGTGCGCCCACAATGGGATCACCTGAGGCCGTGGTCGCCAGGTAAAGATTGGTGCCGACGCTGTTCAAGCCGCCGGGGTTGGGAAACATCGCCAGCTGAATGCTGCCCACCTGCTGCGCCGCGGTCTGTCCGGATTCGGTGACGGATACCGTTCCGTCGGAGCCGACCGTGATCGAAGTCGCGTTCGCGGGAATCGTAATGTTGGGTTGCAGCGGGGTCCCGTTCGCGGTGACGATATTGCCCTGAGCGTCCAGATGGAATGAACCAGATCTCGTGTACGCGATCTGCCCGTCTGGCAGCGTCACCTGGAAGAAGCCGAGACCCTGAATCGCGAGGTCGAGCGGGTTCCCAGTCGTGCTGAAGTTTCCCTGGGTCTGGACGACTTCAGAAGCGGCCGGCATAGTTCCGAGTCCGACCTGAAGGCCGGCGGCGACAGTCGTCTGCTGCGTGGCCGCGGCGCCGGGCATGATGACGTTCTGGTAAACCAAATCAGAAAACTGGACGCGGCGGGCGTAGAAGCCAGCAGTGCTGGAGTTCGACAGGTTATTGGCGATCGTGTCCAGATTAAGTTGCTGCGCGGACATTCCGCTCGCTGCTGTGTAGAGTGCACGAAGCATGTTTGGCTCCTTTAGCCATTGTTGTTGACCCTCGGCAATTCCTGGGTTGCAACTTGATTGATGTCAGTGTTGAACAACGACAAAGCACGCTGCATGAGCTCGGCATATCTCTGCACCGTGACCAGTTCGACGGCGCTCGCCACCGGATTCACGTTGGAACTCTCCAGCGTTCCCTGTTGCACGCTGGCCTGCGTGGCGGGAGTCGCGCTGGCTTCAGGCGCCGAGTAATAAGTGTTCCCCATGCTCTCTAGCGGCGTGCCAGGGGGGAAATCCACGATCTTCAGTTTTCCCGCCAGCGCGCCGTTCACGGAAATGGTTCCATCGGGGCTTACGGAAACCGGAGCTCCGACAATGGGAATCGGGCGACCGTTGTCACCCAAGACTGTGTCTCCAGCGGAGGTGACCAACTGGCCCTGACCCGAGACATGGAAGTTACCGTTTCGCGTGAAAGCTTTCCCGGCGGGAGTTTGAGCCACAAAGAATCCCGGTCCCTGGATGCCAAGATCCAAATCGTTGCCGGTCTTCTCCAGATTGCCTTGAGACAGATCGACCTCACTGCCGCCGAGAACCGAGTAATTGTTGACCGCGTAATTTAAGTTTGAAATCGGAAATGGCGAGGAGGTGGCGAGCAGGGAGCGAAACACGTTATGCCCGGCGCGGTATCCCGGCGTGCTGGTATTCGCAAGATTGTTGGCGACCATGTCCAAGGCCTGACTGCGAGCCAACAACGCCGTGCATGCTGCGTAGAAGCCACTGTCCATGGAATCTCCCCGAACAACAAGAAGCACGATAGAGGCCACCGGAGACCTCGACGCAGGATTTGTAAGTGATTGAAGAATCGTTGGGAATGGGTGGAGCGGATGAGAGGCAGATTAGTGCATCGTCCGGGGAAGAGATCTGCCTTAGGGACAGATCAGGATTTCTAACCTGGCGGCGTTGATGAAGTCAAAAGCAATACCAGGTAGTGGTGCAGTTAGAAAAGCTGATGGCGCCTCGCTCTAGCCATCTGTCATCCTGAGCGAAGTAGTCGTCTGCGCAGCGGACGACTACGCAGTCGAAGGACCCCGTGTTCCTCGAACCCTGCGGCGGCGGCGATTCAGGGAGTTCCCTCATACTCATTGAGAATACGGCGAGAATACCTTTATTCGTCTATCTCAGCGCATGCTAGGCACGAGGTCCTTCGGCTGCGTGACTGCTTCGCATTCGCGAAGCAGTCCCTTCGCTCAGGATGACAATCATTAGCTGAGACTCGCCAAACTGAACCACGTCGGGCATTAGGAGGATAGCGACAGGAACGCAGACGGCCTGCGGATCGGCGAAGTCATGGCTCGGAGTTTCTTGAGGCCGAGGTGAACTACGATCTGGCTGATGTCGAAAACGTCGGCAGGGACTGTGCCCGGCTGCTGCGCTGCCAGCTGAAGTAGTCGAACCGTAAGGCCGAGATCACTCTCAATCACCTGCGTGATCGCGTGCAGGTCGGCAGCTGGCTGGGATAAGAGCGTCCGCAAAAGCCCGACCGCCTCCGGGGCAACCGGCATTGACGCTGACGAGAGGCCCTGGCGGCCGCAGATAGATAGTTGAGGATGGTTGTTTTTTCCGTTCGCCACCGAAATGCTCCGGCTTATTAATCGGCAGGGAACGGTCTGGGCTTTAGTCTTTAATCAGGCTGCAGGCGGAAGAGCAAATCCATTTCGTTGCGGGTGCCCCAAATCCTCATCCAAAGGTAATCCCGGCAGATGCCAAAGCGAGCTTGGTGGGCGCCGATCTGGTTCACGTAATTGCGCGCCAGCTTGGCCATTTCGGCTGTGCCGCTCACCCGGTCGAAAACGATCTCGTTGTCACGCTCGCCGAACGCGGCGGAATGCAAATACTGGTCGTATTCCCGGGCGGTGATAAAACATGGCGTCGCCACGCATGAGGTGATGTGTTCGATGGTGTGCAGAATGTGATACTGCACCCGAGTAACGAAGCCCACCATGAGTCTGCGGCCGATGTCCGAAAAGTGTACCGGCAGCATTCCATAAGTCTCGAGCAGACGCCGGGGAACGTGAACCGATGGCGCCAGCAGGCGATCCCGCAAGGGGAAAACCGCGCAAGACCATTGCGCGGCCACCGCGGCCGTGACTTGTTCCTGGGTCGCAAACCCAAATTGTTGCACGATGTCGCCGACATTCGCGCCGCTTCTCCGCTGCTCATCGAGCACAATTTTCAATTGCTCGCCGGTCAAGTCGCCGCGGGAGACGAGAAACAAACCGAGCGGCATGCGCAATTTCGGCGGGGATTCCTGGGCATGGCGGGAGGACATGATCACGGAAAGCTTTTCGCGAGCGACCTCCTCGAAACAGTCCGGGCCACAGATCCATTTTTCCGCGACTGAAACCCCTGTATTCCGCCGCGCCATGGCGCGTGCCAGCGGTTTCTGCGTGCAGGCGGGGTTGGAGCATTGGGGCAGCCAGTCGTGCCACAACGAGCGCACCTTAGCCAGGGTCCGCAAACTACGCGTTTTAGGAAGTCTTTCGGGTAAGGATCTGCTTAGATACATGTCACCCTTCTTTTACAGCTGTGTTTCATCGAATGCCGATTTGCGAAGCGCTGCCCGCAGCTTCGGCAGGGCGAGCGAGTGGATCTGACAAACCCTGGATTCTCCGAGCTGCAACACGGCCGCGATTTCCTTCATGGTGAGTTCTTCCTTGTAGTAAAGAGAAATCACCATCTGTTCTTTCTGAGAGAGGGTTCCGATTGCCTCCGCCAGTTGGTCCTTGATTTCGGAGCGCAGACAACAATCGTAGGGACCCTCATCATGGCTGGGGGCCGATTCGATCAAGTCGGTTTTCTCCGAGCGGTCGTAAGCGGCGCGAACTTCCTGACCGATGAGTGTCAATCCGTCCAGGCGGATGGCAGTTGCGTAAAGTTGCTCCAGCGTGGTGCCGAGTTCTGCTGCGATCTCCTGCTCTTCGGGTTGACGGCCAAGTTTCGCGGACAATTTGGCAATCGCCTCTTCGATCTGGCGGCCCTTTCGGCGGAGCGGCCGGGAAGCCCAATCAAGTTCCCGCAGGCTGTCGAGAATGGCGCCACGAATCCGGAACTTGGCGTAGGCCTTGAGGGGGACGGATTTGCTGGGGTCGTAGCTGCGCACCGCTTCGATCAACCCGATCACGCCGGCGTTCACCAGATCTTCAAATGGAACGTGCTGTGGCAGACGCTCATAGATCCGCCGGGCGATGTAATACACCTGGGGGAGCTCTTTGAGGATGATCTGATCTCGTTCCTCAGTTTCTTCCACGTTTTCTCGGTATGCCAATTCTGCCTGTGTCATGGGGCCCTCAACTCCATTCGCACTGCGTCGTTCTTAATTCAGCGCACCGCTCCAATGGCTTGCACCGGGATCATTGGAGGTATTTCTGTAGGTGCCAGTACTACAATTTTGGGGAAGAATGGTTCCAAAAGCCGGCGAAGATGAAATCGCCCAGGCGATGAACACAAAAGGACCGGCGGGGCGTTCACCACCTGGTCTCCGAAGGAGCTCCGCAACCCGTCTGATACCCGCCGGGCAATGTTCGGCTGCAACGCGGTGGGCGCGCTCGCCGGCGCCTGCGGATTCAAAGCCCGCGCGCACTCTTCTTCAATCGAGCGATCCATGGTGACCACTTTCAATTCGCCGCGCTCATCGAGCAATGGGCGTACCAAGGCGCGCCCAAGGGCATGACGAACTGCCTCGACCAGCAGCACGGGATTCTTGTTGACCGGGGCAACGTCCACCAGCGTTTCCAGAATCGTTCCCAGGTCGCGAATGGAAACTTGTTCGCGCAGCAACTGCTGCAGTACCTTCTGCACTTCGCCGAGCGTGAGCACCTTGGGAACAAGCTCTTCGATCAGCTTGGGGTGGGAGTCACCCAAACGGTCGATCAAACGCTTGGTTTCCTGGCGAGTGAGCAGCAGATGAGCATTCTGCTTCACGACTTCGCCCAGGTGGGTTGCAAGCGCAGAGGTGTGGTCGACGACTACATAACCTGCTGCGATGGCCTGCGCCTGCATCTCGGGCGTGATCCACTTCGCCGCCGCATTGAATGCCGGTTCGCGAGTGTCCTGCCCCGGCAGAGCCGGAGGCGAGGCCTGCGAACTGATGGCCAGCAGACAATCGCGACGCATCTCCCAACGGGCAATCTCCACACCGCGCAGATAGATGACGTACTCGCGCTCTTTCAGGGTTAGGTTGTCCGTGATGTGGATGGCCGGAACCAGAAAGCCAAGCTGAGACGCCAATTGCTTACGCAGCGAGCGGACTTTGCCCAGCAACTGGCCGCCTTGTTTGCTGTCGACCAGCGGGACCAGGCCGAGGCCGACTTCGAGCATCAATTCATCAAGCTTGATCGCGGAATCTAGCGGGTCGGATGCAGGCGTGGCTGCGGCTTGCGCCTTACCGCCGGATACTCCCGGCGTCACCTGACCCTGGGCTGGAGCTTCAGCTTTG
>Ga0187816_10000670_pt1 | contig 10423 bp, 11 predicted proteins | sample NC_wetland_sal_i_16_FD_132960 | JGI IMG/M metagenome (GOLD analysis project Ga0187816, IMG submission 132960) | Wetland sediment microbial communities from Neuse River Estuary, North Carolina, USA - SO4_1 | ecosystem: Environmental > Aquatic > Freshwater > Wetlands > Sediment | place: USA... | reverse complement strand
TGATCGGCCTGCAAGTGCTCCTCCAGTGTTGCACTGATCTCGATGCCGCGCTCATGACTGTCGTCTAATCGGATGGTGCATATCGTGTTTGTCTCACAACGCACCACGCGCCCGCGAAAAAAGTTTGTGCCCACAAGCTCCGCTACATACGATGAGCGAGGACGCTCCAGGAGATCACGCTGGCTGCCCTGCTGAATCAACTGACCATGGTCGAGTACGAGTATGTGGTGCCCGAAGACCAGTGCTTCGAGGTATTGATGTGTCACAAATACAGTTGTGATGCCGATATGGGCCAGTATGCGCCGCAGTTCCTGGCGTACTTCGCGTCGTGTCTGTACATCAAGAGCTGCTAGCGGCTCATCCAGGAGTAACAGTTGTGGCTGCAGCGCCAATGCTCTTGCAATGGCTACTCGTTGCTGCTGCCCACCCGAAAGTTGCGCAGGACGGCGCTCATCGAGTCCGCTCAAGCGTACCTGTTCCAGCGCCTCCCCGACACGCCGGTGTATCAACTGCCTCGGGAGATACTGCGCTCGCAGACCGAAGGCGACATTCTCAAAAACACTCAAGTGGGGAAAGAGAGCGTAGTCCTGAAAGACGTAACCAAAGGGACGGTGCTGGGGAGGAATGATGATACGCCGCTCGCTGTCAAAATACGTGATACTCTCGAAAGCAATCTGCCCTCGTTCTGGATGGAGCAATCCCGCAAGGAGCCGCAAAACAGTGCTCTTGCCCGCGCCGCTCTCACCGAGCAGAACAGTCGTTCTGCCTACTTCGGCGGAAAAACTGAGTTCCAGATGGAAGGTGTTGAGATGAGTGTCAAGTGATGCTATAAGCATGACATTAGTGTATACTCTGTGGCACAATGACCGCAAGGGAAGGTGTGCCGGTGTGTAGGGGCCGATTCATCGGCCCCCGGAGGTGTGGGATATACTTACTTTTTATAAGTATCATCCCTTGCGTTAGAACTAGCTATATGCTATACTGTAGCCACGTATATATAGTAGCATTCCATTCTGGTCAGCACCCGGCCGGAAAAGGCGGAAGGAAATGACGACGAATCCAACAGAGACGACCACATCTTCACTCACTCAAATGTGCCCACGTTATGAGCACGCAATTCAGTTATTGGGCAAACGCTGGACGGGCCTTATATTAGACGCACTGATGGGGGGATCGCGACGTTTTTGCGAGCTAACTGCCACAGTGGAAGGGCTATCCGACCGTGTATTAAGCGACCGTCTGCGTGAATTGGAGCTTGAAGGCGTCATTGAGCGGGTGGTCTATCCGCAAATCCCTGTACGTGTCGAGTATCGACTGACCGAGAAGGGACATGACCTCAAACCTGTTGTGGATGCGATTCACACATGGGCACAGCGTTGGATAGAAATAATATGATCCTGCCAGGAAACCTGCCCCACTAAATGACTTCGCTTATGCTATACTAGCAGCATGGAAAATTTATGGGCTCCATGGCGCATGGCTTACATTGCGCCGAAGACACCACAACAAGGGTGTATTTTTTGTATCTTTCCTGCCGACGAGAACGATGCGGAGCATTACATACTCCATCGTGGTGAACGCTGCTACATGATGCTGAACCTGTACCCATACAGCAATGGGCACCTGATGGTCATACCCTACCAGCATGTGGAGACCATCGAAAAGCTTGACGCGGAAACCCTTGCTGAGTTGATGGGGCAGGTACAATTAGCACAAAGGGCATTACGACTGACGATGAAACCCGATGGGTTCAATATGGGCATCAACGAGGGCAAAGCTGCGGGTGCAGGCTTCGCCGATCACGTGCATCTACACGTTGTGCCACGCTGGGAAGGCGATACGAACTTCATGCCGGTACTTGCCGATGTCAAGGTGATGCCGGAGCACCTCGAAACTGTGTACAAGCAACTGAAGCTGGTTCTGACAACGCTGAAAGAGTCTACTTCCCCTTCGGACGTTGGATGATGACAATATACTGATGTGCAATGTTAGGGTCGTAACTGGAAGGGTAGCCATAAGGGCGCAGCTTTGTACCTACTTGATACCAGATGATCTCCCCTTTGGCGAAAGTCCCTTGCATCATTTTTACAAAACATAATCGCCTGATGTGGTATACGAAATAGAGTAGGTTTTAACCTGTTGTACAAGTCACCTCAGCTCTTCTACTGGCATAGGTGCATTCTTTTCTCTGTGTATCATCCTATGGCAGTTCGAGCTCTACCTTTCGCTATTTCAGCATCTTTTCCCGTTGGTTTTAGCAGCTCTACTAAAAGTGCCTTTAACCTTGATATAGTTATATTGGGCTCTTTACTAATGAAGTATAAAGCTGGCAATATCAACTCCGTTTCGCTTATCCGTTTCTCAGTCATTACGGCCCCTCAAAAGTTGGTTATTATTAAATGTTCTGCATCTTTGTTATTTCGGTCCTGGAAACTCACAAGATATTTCTTGTTGAAAGCCTTGATATTAAGGCCTGCATTCCCATACAAATTCAGGATGATGGGTGTATTTTTAATTACTAACATAAACTTAGCTTTACATCGAGCTAAAAGGTAGCTTGCAAGACGTTCCTGATCCTCCCTACCAAACTCGTTTTGTGAGTATGTGCTAAATTCGCTATCGTATGGTGGGTCTAAGAAGACAAAGTCTTCCACTTGTGGGGGGTATTTTCTTAGGAAAGCTTCAAAGTCCATTTTTTCGATCACTGTGTTCATAAGATGGAGATGTACTTCGGAAGACCGTAAATAGACGACTTTACGAGCCAAATCTTTTCTATTGTACGATATCCCTCCATATGGAACATTGAACTCTCCCCTGCTATTGTAGCGGAACATAGAGGCGTAAGCATTTTCTCTAACAAAGAAGAAGATTGCAGCAGCTAGACTTGGCGGAATTCCGTATTCATCTATTTTATTATACAGGCGTCTAAGATGCATGTAGAAGGCACTTTTCAAAGCACACTCTATATTCGCTATGATGTCATGTTCAGGTAACTTCCATTTCCTATTCTCCAGCTCCTTCATACGTTTGGTTTTACTCAGCAGATTTCTCCGGATCTCTTGGATAAAGTTTTCAGCATCTTTGCCAAAGAATGATTCAAATATTTCGTTAAATTCCGTGACATGTTTTAGAACAAACTTAACCAAGTCGCTATGCAACTCTTCCATTGAGCACTCATCCCTAGAATATGCTTTGTATAGGTTGATAAGATATGTATCATAGTTGTCGACGACCTCGCTCACGCGACGCCAGCCAAACAGTAAAGTGTCCAATGCATGAAAGAAATCTCCGTTCTGTTGCGCAGTCATCATGTAAAGGTTGAACAGGTCGGGGGATTTATCGTTGATGAACTTTCTTTGTGACTGTATGGAAAAAAAGACTGCACCACCGCCAACAAAGGGCTCGTAGTAAGCATTAAAAGATGGAATCAAGGGCAAAATATATTTCAGTTCTTGCTCTTTCCCCCCAGCCCACTTTAACAAAGATGTTAGCCTCTCAGTCTTTAGGACCTGCACTGCTGCAAACTCCCGAGGCCATAACACTGTTTGGTCATATTCAATCATGTTTTTTTAACCTATTCTAACTTGATGATTCCAATGTACCAGTATAACCAAGAAAAATCAAAGATACACCAGACCAGCGGAAAGAGCAATGTAATACTGTCCGAGGCAGACAACATGTTCTTCAAATAGGACCGTTTCCGACCACATGCTCTAGTATACTTTCTGCAAAGGCCAGTTGGTACAGAAAACGTATGCAAACGAAGGAGAATCATCTCATGGCGAGATCACCCGATCTCTCAAAAGCGACCAATTTTATCTGGAGAACAGCGCGGCTACTGGAGCGGCGGCATTTTGCCTCCCTGTTTCTGGATGGCGAGCGGCAGGCAGTGTTGGAGGCGCTGCGCCCGTATCACAATCCCGACGGCGGCTTCGGTAACGGCTTGGAGTTGGATGTGCGCGCACCGGTGAGCCAGCCCGTGCCCACCTGGACGGCGCTGTTTATTCTGAATGAGGCCGAGGCTTTTGGTGATCCCATGGTCACCCGGGTCTGCGACTACTTGCTGTCTGTTACCACAGCGGAAGGGGGCGTGCCTTTCGTGCTGCCCTCGGTGCGTGACTATCCGCGTGCTCCCTGGTGGGAGAGCGGCGATCAGCCGCCCGCCTTCCTCAATCCCACCGCAGCCATCGCCGCTCTGCTGCATAAGCATCGCGTCGGGCATCCCTGGCTGACCGCGGCGACCGAGTACTGCTGGCGTCAACTCGAAACCATGGATCAAACTGACCCTTATGAGATGCGCGCCGTCCTGCCGTTCCTCGATTGGGTGCCCGATCGAAAGCTGGCAGAGAAGGTCTTTGCTCGCGTTGGACCCAAAATCCTGGAACTGAAGCTGGTCGCGCTTACACCTACCACGTAGCAGGACATGCACACCCCGCTCAACTTCGCCCTTCGTCCACAGAGCCTCGCGCGTCGTCTGTTCTCCGATGAGGTGATCGAAGCGCATCTAGACGCGCTGGCATCCGCCCAGCAGGAAGATGGCGGTTGGCCAGTTCAACTGGCTGGCCTGGAATCCTACTACGGCCCTCGAATGGCGGGGAATTGTGGCCATTGAGGCACTGGCCACGCTGCGAGCGTATGGCCAGCAGCTCTAAGAGCAGACGGAGCGAGAGATCCCTGGTGCAATGGCGTATCGAAGGTCAACTATTTCTCGCTGAAGACTGCTGGAAACAATGGACCGTCGATACGCTAAGGCATCAGGCCACAACGGCCTTTCTTTCTTTCTCTGTGACACGAGAGTCCAACATGCTTATTGAAGCAAGAAGCTTCCAGCATCCGAGAAAAGCGATTTCTTGCTTCAACGCATCTGTTGATAGTGGATACCTTAGAGGGTGCCGATCAAACGGAGCAATTCTTTTCGCTCCATCGCCTCATCAGTAATGGGTATGGCTAAGAACAGCAGTTCATCCAGACCACTGGCTAAAAGGTCTTGCACACGAGAATAATCTGCTGTCTGAAATAGTCCTTCGTTGCTGTTTCGGGGGGCAATCCCAGAGAAAAATGCGATCTTAGAAAAAAGGCGCGACACAACCGTTACAACTGACACAACTGATACAACCGATACATCTGACAGCAATGATACAAAACCCACAGACTGTCCCTTGAGGAGCCCGCTGCGTGGTTAGTAGGGGCGTGAGCTTGTCTCCGCCCTAGGGGTCGGGGTGGTCTGGCTCGAGCAAAAATCTGAACCTCACGTGGAGAAATGCACCACCATTGCCAGCCCTTGCCCAGAGGTTTATAATAAATGTCCAGTAGTACTTCCTCATCGACTTGAAACCGAGGCAATTAGCAAAAACATGGCCAAAAAATCAAAGCAACCTACGCACAAGAAAAACCTGACCACCAACCCATCGCAAGCCGACAAGTTGTTCGATCTGATGGGTCAGCAAATATTCCAGGGAAACTATACAGGGGCAATCGCCAACGGCGAGCGTCTGTTGCGGTATCTCCCACAGCATGCCCCATTGCGTGCTGACGTGCTTGGCCAACTAGGGGTCGCACACGCCATGCTACAGAACTATGAAGAGAGCTACCAGGCCTTCACTGAAGCGTTAGAGATAACTCCCAACGATGCTGAATTATGGTACAACCGCGGCATGGCGAGCGCCTTTACTTCGCGCTTTGGTCGATCCTTACGGGATTATGAGCGCGCTAAGGAACTGCATTCGGTTACGGCTTTGACAGGAGAACTTGAAAAGAGGTTAAAGGTCGCTCGCAAGATCGTCAAAGGCTCTCTGAAGATGCGCGGGCCAAACTTCACCCTGGATCAGCTCATTGAACAGGAAGACCTCTTCCAGCGCGGCCTGGAACGCATGGAAACCGGTAAATGGGATGAGGCAGGACAGGCTTTCCAGGCAACTATTGCCATGGGTGACTGCTTACCACAGCCTTGGGGCAACCTGGGCATCAGCTTGATGATGCAGCAACGCTATGACGAGGCCGAGGCGGCATTCAGACGAGCACTGGTCATTGACCCGAAATATACGCTTGCCAAACAGAATTTGGCAATGCTTCCTGAGACTCGACGAACAGGGCCGCCAAAGATAATCGGGTTAAACGATCCATTCAAGAATAGCGAGATCAAGCAGTCCATTACTTTTCTCCTGGAAGGGTGAAAAGTCATTACGAGGAGATTGGGGGTGGAGTAGATAAGGATCTATGACTTTTTCACCAGGAGACAAAAGATGGAAGACACTTCTAGCGCACTACCAGAACCCGCACCGCGTGTTCCATCTTTACCGACGCGTCGCTCGCGCCATCGATCCGTCTTTATGTTTGTGATAGCGCCACTTATCGTTGTTGCCTTGTTGCTCGCTCTGAGTCTCTCGCCATTGGGAAGGGGATTGCTGAGTACCTTCTCGTTTACTCCACATACTTCCGACCACATTACGCCTACTATTGTCCCGATGGTAACCTCGGCCTCTGGTGAAACGACATTATCTCTTGTTGGTTGGACAAGAGTATAAGAAAACCTACGTCTCCACCAGCCTCTCCAATGTTGGCAATAACGGGTCATCCCGTCGAGCCAGCAACGAGTGATGCAACCGTTCGTTGACGACGACACGGATACGGCGCTGGTGCTGCTCGTAGCGTGCGAGATCATCAGGTTTCACTCCTGTCGCCTGTACCCACGTGACGAGTGGACTCATCCCGATGGGGGATCTTTTACAGATAGATTTTTTGAGCACGGAGACATCGGAGACAATGGAGACATCGGAGACATCGGAGACAAGTGTCGTTCCACGCCTCACTCGACCTTATCTATGATATAATGAAATCCAGTCCTGTGCAGGCACCGCCCATCATCGAGCAACCCTTCGAAACCGGGCTCTAAACGCTTAGAAACACCATTGGGATAACGTGCAGATTGTATTAAGCCTCCCCCAAATCCATAGGACAGGAGAGATTGACCAGAGGGAACAAACATGGTAAAGACACACACCGGAAAGGATGCGAAAGGCCAGTTCAAGCCACTATCTGAAGCCGACATCCAAGCACATACAGACAGTACAAGCTACAGTAATGGCCACAGCTACTACCTCAACAACGCTATTTTTGATCCAATCCTGCGTGAATCGGTTCTTCAGGCGCAATGTGGGGGATCAAGTGGTGGTCCTTACCGTGTCCAGGCCACCCTGGTGCCGGTGAGCGATACAAGCTCAAACACGCTGGCATCATTTGGCTGTAGCTGTCCCCGCGGCGGCTTTTGCAAGCATATCGTTGCATTGCTACTCACCTGGCTTCATCATCCAGAACGCTTTGCCGTCCGCACAGGGCTGATGGGGCAACTCATGGAGAAAAGCCGCGAGGAGTTACTGCTTCTCATCGAAGAATTGTTGAAGCGGCAGCCTGAACTAGCATCCCTGGTTGAACTGCTGATCGAACTACCAGCCTCAAAGCCCGGCCAGAAAGGAAACCAGCCACATAGGAGTGCAGAACGTACGCTTGATCCCTCCTCTATTCGAAGCCAGGTGGATTTGGCCTTCTATAACGCGGGAGAAGGGTGGGATGCGCCTAGCCGCGCCGCTGCTGATCTAGGCCCGTTGTGTGACATAGGCAAGAGCTTTGCCGAGGCGGGAGAGTGGGCCAACGCGCAGGTTGTGTTTGCAACGATTGCCGAGGAAGCCATCGCACAATATGAGGGGCTACAAGATGAGGGTCAGATCAGCTGGATTCTGGGTGAGTGCGCTGCTGGCCTGGTAACCTGCCTGGAGGCTCAATCCGCTCTCCCACGAGAGGAGAGATTCGACGTCTCGGAGCGCGAAGAACTGCTCACTGCCCTGTTCTCCCTCTGGAGATTTGGATACGAGTACGGAGGAATCGAAACAGATATACCAGGGGCGGTCGCGGACAACGTGACTGAAGATGAGCGAACGATGATCGAGGGCTGGCTACGGGAGGAGATGAGGCAGGGGCAGGACTTTTCGAGCGCATGGAACAATCGGTACGTAATTGGTTTTCTAACGAGACTGAAAGCAGCGGCGCAGTTCAGCGATGAGGACTTGCTGGAGGAGTACCGCAAAGTATAGGCTAGCAGCGTTACGAAAATGGAGTGAACAACGAAACATTGGCAAAGCAGAAAAAGAAGACCACAACACAGCTTGGTAAACTACCACCACGTTACCGCTTCTTCCTCAACCCCTATCAGGATGTGCGGTTTACCAGGTGCCCACGATGTGACAACAAGACAAAGTTGCGGAAGCTGCCACTGGTTATCCATATAGATCCAATGCTATTGCTATCTCTGAACAAGACAGTCCGCTACTGCCCCTACTGTGACCTGATCATTGCTCACCAGGACGATCTGGAGCATGTGCTTGCATCCATCTTCGCCGAACAAAAGCCCGAAATCATTGGCAACGATTACCTGGTACTTGGAACGCAGGATAGACCAGCATGGAAGCAGGGAACGCAACAACAGGCAACCCTTCAAGAGGCGCTTGAAACACTGCACGACTTCAAGGAAGTGCTCACCTTCAAGCTCACAGGAGGCTGGACACCTCCAAGCGAAAGTGGGATTGGAGTAGATAAGGAAACGAAATGAAGAACCCGCCACAAGCCGCCCCGTTTCAAGGGGAGCGGTTAGGCGGGTTCTTCCTGTCACAAGAGCTTATCGAGCGTGATCGGAAGGTCGCGGATACGGATGCCGGTCGCGTGATAGACCGCATTAGCGATGGCAGCAGCGGTACCAACAATCCCAATCTCGCCAATCCCCTTCGCGCCCATCGGGTTGATATACGGATCGTCTTCATCGATCCATGACACGTCGATCGTACCCACATCAGCGTTCGTTGCAATATGGTACTCTGCGAAATCATGGTTCACGTAGTCCCCGAAGTGCGGGTCCATGACGCTTTCCTCGTGTAACGCCATCGACAGCCCCATCGTCATCCCACCGAGGAACTGCGAGCGGGCCGTTTTCGCGTTTATGATACGACCGGCGGCGAAGACACCGAGCAGTCGCGGGACGCGCACCTCGCCAGTATCGATGTTGACGCGGACCTCCGCGAACTGCGCGCCGTAGGCGTGCATCGCGAACCGCTGCGCCTCGGGATTCTCCCCTACCTCGCCAATCGCTTCGAGCCCCTCGGCGGGAACGACGCCGTCATACTCGTCATGCAGACGCACGCGGAGGTTGCGAGCTGCCTCGACGATCGCTGATCCCCATGACGTGGTTCCCATTGAGCCTCCGGCGATCTGTGCACGAGGCAGAATGGTGTCGCCGATCTCGAGATGCACGCGCTCCATTGAAACGTCGAGTGCATCCGCAGCGATTTGCGTGAGGATAGTCCAGGCCCCATTTCCAATATCGGAGGCGTCGATGAGAACGCTGTAGTGCCCCTGGCGATTGACGCGCACGAGGGCAGCCGATGCTCTTCGACGTGTCGGATACGTCGAGGCGGCGACACCCGTCCCGATGAGCCACCGACCATCGGAATGCATCCCAGGTCTTGGATCGCGCTGCTGCCAGCCGAAGCGCTGCGCACCTTCCCGCAAGCAAGCAACAAGACCGCGACTACTGAATGGATGCCCACTTTCGGGGTCGATCTCGGGTTCGTTGCGTATGCGAAACTCGATCGGATCGAGCCCACACGCGATCGCCATCTCGTCCATGGCTGACTCAAGCGCGAACATCCCTGGACACTCGCCAGGGGCCCGCATGATCGTCGGCGCCGGCACATCGAGCCGCGCAAGTCGGTGCGTGGTACGGCGGTTCGGTGCCGCATACATCATGCGCGTCGCGAGGGCGGTCTGCTCGGCGAACTCGTGGATGGTCGAGGTCTGCTCGACGACGTCGTGCGCAATCGCAATGAGCCGACCGTTGGTGTCGGCACCCAGACGAATGCGCTGGATCGTCGGCGTGCGATAGCCGACCAGCGCGAACATCTGCTGTCGGGTGAGAGCTAACTTCACAGGTTGCCCCGAAACCATCGCCGCCATCACAGTGAGAATCACGTGTGGATGGGTGTAGGCCTTGGACCCGAATGCACCACCGACATACGGCGAGATAATACGCAAACGCTCGGGTGGGAGCGCAAATGCCCTGGCGACATCATCCTGGATCCTGTGCGCGCCCTGGTTCGCGTCGTAAAGGGTGACGCCGTCAGCGCTCCACGTCGCGACCGTCGCATGCGGTTCGAGCGGATTGTTGTGGTAGGCCGGCGTCGTATAGGTGTGGTCGAGCGAGACGGAAGCTTGTGCGAGCGCGGCCTCGACGTCACCGCTGACCGTGTCGGTCTCGTAGTTGGGATTGACCTTCCCCGGCTTGTACAGATCTCCACGATCGGCACGGAGCTCGACGTCATGCGGTTGCTCATCATAACGGACAATGACGAGGCCCGCGGCCTGACGCGCAATTTCCAAT
>Ga0187816_10000668_pt1 | contig 10429 bp, 12 predicted proteins | sample NC_wetland_sal_i_16_FD_132960 | JGI IMG/M metagenome (GOLD analysis project Ga0187816, IMG submission 132960) | Wetland sediment microbial communities from Neuse River Estuary, North Carolina, USA - SO4_1 | ecosystem: Environmental > Aquatic > Freshwater > Wetlands > Sediment | place: USA... | reverse complement strand
GATCCAGCCCAAGCACCTGAGCGAAGCGATTCAGTACCGCACCCTCGACCGCACCTATTGGGCTTAGAATTCGGATTCGGAGGACTCTATGTCATCGCGCACAGTGTTTCTTAGCAGGTTGATCGGGCTGTACTGCTTTCTGGCCGCGCTTTCAATGATGATCCGCAAGCAAACAATCATCGAAACAGTGAAGGCGCTTCTTCACGACTCGCCCCTGATGTTCATCGTCGGAATCCTGACGCTGGCAGCCGGGCTTGCGATGGTTATCGCGCACAACGTCTGGTCGGGCGGCGCGCCGACGGTGATTGTTACGCTCGTCGGCTGGCTAACTTTGGCGAAGGGCCTGCTGTTCTTGTTCCTGCCGCCGGAAGCCGAAGCGGATTTGTTCCTCAGCAGGCTTCACTACGAGAAGCTTTTCTACGTCTATATGGCCATTTCGCTCGTCATCGGCATCTATTTGATTTACGAAGGGTTCAGGTCACGCTCGAGCTCGTGAGCGGGCTTCCTTTCCCGGCAATTGACGTGCGCGCGGGTGCTATGATACCCATACAAGGCCTTTTATCGGGGGGGTCTCCCCGCATTTTCGATGGCGCCTGCAAACCAACGTCTTGAGGTCACGCTTGAAACCCAGCTTGAAAGCGTTGACCGCGCTGAGAGCATCGTCATGCGCGTTGCCGAAGCCGCTGGCTTCGGCGAGGATGATATTCACAAGCTCGGGATGTCGGTTCGCGAAGGTGTGATTAACGCCTATAATTACGGCAACGCTCAGGACCCGCAGAAGAAAATCCATCTGGTGGTCGAGTTCGAACCGGAACGGATGATCGTCCACATCGTGGATGAGGGCCGCGGCTTTGAGCTTTCCGAGATACCCGACCCGCTGGCCGAAGAAAACCTCCTTCGCACGTCGGGCCGCGGAATTTTTCTGATGCGGGCGTTCATGGACGAACTCGCCGTTCGCCGCGGGCCCAGCGGCGGCGCTGATCTGGTGATGGCTAAGAAGCTGCCGCGCCGCGCGGGCAGCAACGGGCAGCCGTAACAGTAGTACAATTTCGCCTCGAGGATTTCGTGCCACTTCAGGGAACATGCCGCGATGTAGGTGAGATCGCAGTCGTCGATTTCAGTGGGAAGATCACGCTCGGCGAGGGCAGCGCGACCCTGCGCAAACTGGTTCGCGAGCTGGTCGAAAACGGCCGTCGCAAGATTCTCCTCAACCTCGCCGACGTGGACTATATCGACAGCTCCGGCATTGGCGAGCTTGTCGGCGCATACACCACCGTCCGAAGCGCTAGCGGCGAGTTGAAGCTGGTTTACCTCACCAAGCGCGTGCGCGACATCATTCAGATTACGCGGCTCTTCACCGTCTTCGATGTGCAGCCGGACGAAGCCTCGGCCGTTCGCAGTTTCCAGTAGCTCCAGTTCACTCCGATTCGTCGATTTCGCCGAAACATAACTTGAGCGACCGTCGGCCCGCCTTTCCGCTAGTTTGCTCAACCAACCCAGACTCTCCGCTTGTGTTCAGCGCCACCGGCGAACTAAACTTGCGCTCCACCGGCCCGGGCGGCAAGCCCGCCTCCTAGATCCGCAACCCACCGCGACTCTTCCGGGCGAACCGTGGTTGGGAGATTGTGTTGTGTATTTCTTTGACTTGCGATGACTCGTCAGCAATCTAAAGAAAACCGGCGAAGCGCTCGAATCCCGGTATCGAAGGGTGTGTGGGTGGCGTGGCAGAAGCCCAAGGGCTCGCGCAACGTCTCACGCGTGCGCGACGTGAGCGCCGGAGGCGTATTCATTTCGACCACGGCGGACGTCCCGGTCGGCACGACGCTTGAACTCCTATTTGCGTTGCCGGAGGGAGAAACGCGAGTCAGCGGGATCGTCCGCTACGCCGACCCGGCAAAAGGCATCGGAGTGGAATTTACCGATATGGGCGCGGGTGACCGCGCGCGCTTGCAGGAGATGCTGCGGCGGCTCAATCGCTAAGTCGCGCCCAACGTCCTCGATCGTCCCGCGCGCGGGGTCTATTTCAGCGATTTGTTCAGGAACGCCACGATCCGCGCCCATGCATCTGCTGTGGCTTCGGGCCGATAGGCGTTGGCGTTGGTCGAGTTCTCGAAGCCGTGCCCGGCACCGTCGTAAATCTTCACGTCGATTCGCCGCTTCATTCCCTGCATCGTCTTCTCGAACGCGTGAACGTCGTCCGGCGTGATTCCGCGATCCTCCGCTCCGAAATTGCCGAGTACCGGCGCGAAGATCTGCTGGATGTCGTTTGGGTCGGTCGGAAGTGCGCCGTAGTTCACGACGCACGCGGCCAGCCGCGGTTGATGGATCGCGAGTTGCAGCGAAAGCCCTCCGCCCATGCACCACCCGATCGAGCCGATGTGATCGCGATCAACATCCTGCCGCCCGTATAGATAAGCGAACGCCCCCTGCAAATCTGCAACGGCGCGGTCCTGGGGCAGCCCGCGCATCAGTTCGTGCGCCTCTTCCGGGTCGGACGTCACCTTGCCTCGGTAGAGGTCCACGGCCAGCGCGACGTAGCCTTGATCGGCGAGCTTGCGCGCCTGTTCTTTCACCCAGTCCGTGAGGCCCCACCATTCATGAATCACTACGAGTGCGGGATAGCGCCCCGGTTTTTCGGGCGTCGCCAGATAGCCGCTGATCGTCTCCGTCCCGGCCGGGAACTGCACCATCTGCGTCTTCGGCTCGTCCGCGCGAGTCGCCAGAATGGCGGTGAGCAAGCCGAGCGCGGCGATGGCCGCAGATAATTTCAACGTATGCCTCATCAATGCTCTCCTCTTATAACTTCTTATAACTTCCGGACGGCCATTCTAACTCTCGCGCCTCGTCTTCGTCATCTCGCCCTCGCCTGGCGACCTACGCCGCGTGCTCGACCTGCACCGCGGTCCCATACGCGATCACTTCGGTGACGCCCTGCATCACTTCGTTCGCGTCGTAGCGCACGCCGATCACCGCATTCGCGCCGTGCTCCGCGGCATGCTCCATCATCAGGTCGAGCGCCTGCTCGCGCGTCTTTTCGCACATCGTCTCGAAGAGCGTGATGTTGCCGCCGACGATCGTCTGCAGCGATGCGCCGAGCGTTCCAAAGATGCTGCGCGAGCGCACCGTGATACCGCGCACCAGTCCCAGATTTTTCACCACGCGATAGCCCGGCAGTTCGAACGCCGTTGTTACCATGCCCTGATTCACGCTCACGTTCATCCGCAGTCCTCCTCTTTAGCCTGTTCTGATTCGGTCGCCTTTGTGCTCGCTTCGTTCACCGCGCCGTCGCGCGCTCGACCTGCACGGGCGCTTTCTGCCTGAGCAGCCGGATGAACTCCCTCATCCACGCCGGATGGTCTGGCCAGGCCCGCGCCGAAATCATTTCACCGTCGATCACGGCTTCCGAATTTACGAACTCCGCGCCGCCTGCGCGCACGTCCGGCTCGAGCGCCGGATACGCGGCGGTCTTCCTGCCTTTCAGCACGCCCGCCGCCAGCAGCACTTGCGCCGCGTGACAGATCTGCGCAACCGGCTTTTGCTGCTCGAAAAAATGGCGCACGATCCGCAGGCAATCGGCGTTGTTCCGAATGTACTCGGGCGCTCTGCCGCCCGGAATCACGACCGCCGCAAATTCCGCGGGATTGACGTCGGCAAATGCGAGGTCCGCATTCCAGCTATAGCCGGGCTTTTCAGTGTACGTATCGTATCCCGGCTCGAAATCGTGTACGACGAAATGCAGCTTCTTCTTTGTGGGCGCGGCGATCTGTACGTCGTAGCCTTCTTCGAGCAGCCGCTGATAGGGATACATCACTTCGAGCGATTCCGCTGCGTCTCCTGTCAGTATCAAAACTTTTGGCCTTGCCATAGAGCACCTCCTCAACCTGGCTTTCGCGCGAAGAACATTATACTGCCGCGGTTAGACTTCCATCTCTTCAGGCACTATCTCAATCCCTTTTCTTGTGTTCTAATCCCGCCAATCTCGGGTTCCCGTCGGCCCAACTCACGAATTGACTTTTAGGGAGGAACTCACATGAGTAACCGCAAGCTAGCGGCGCTTCGAGCGGCGCTCGTCGTCGTTGGGATTATCTTCATCGTTGGAGTCTATCCTCTGACGATTCTATGGCCGTCCGGATGGGCTTGGCACATGACCGGTCATTCCACTTACTTACAGATGATTCTGGGCATTTACGCGACGCTGGGCGTCTTCCTGCTTCTCGCGGCGCGCAACCCGCTCGACAACCTGAGCCTCATCTGGTTCACAGTCTGGTCGAGCATCGTGCACGGCGGAATCATGGCCGTGCAGTCGTTGGTGTACCCCGAGCATCGCGGTCATTTGCTCGGCGATGTGCCTGCGCTGCTGCTCATTGCGCTGGTGCTCGCGGTGCTCACGTTTCGCGCTGGAAAGGCTGAAACGCTGCCGGGCGTTTAATTCGCCAAGTTGGGGCATGCGAGGGTCGTGGTGTGCGAGCGGCTGATATACTTCCTTGCTTGCAGAAGGGAGAATCCGCCATGCCGGAACTTGCGCCGCTCATCACCTCCACGCTCGCAGCCTATTACGAAGAAGTCCGCGACAAAATTCACGAATGGGTCACGCCGCTCTCGACCGACCAGCTCTGGCGAAAGCCGTATCCCTATGGCAATAGCGTCGGCCACCTGCTGCTGCATCTTACCGGCAACCTCAATCACTACATCGGTGCGCGTATCGCGGGCACGGGCTACGTTCGCAACCGCCCGCTGGAATTTACCGACGCTTCAAAGCCGTCCAAAGAGCAGGTGCTCGCGAATTTCGATCGCGCGATAGACATGGTCGCCGCCACGATTCGCAAGCAATCCGCGGACGACTTGATGAGGCCCTATTCCGATCCCACCGAGCCGCGCTCGAATACTCATTTCGCCGTCTTCCTGCGCATGGCCGCTCACGCCTACCATCACGTCGGCCAGATCATTTATCTCGCGAAGGAACTCTCGAAAACTGCAGCGTAACCGGTCCGTCACGCAAGGCGCATCAGCCACGCTCGCAAATCAGAAAGGATTCCCGCATAATGACGCGCAATGTGTGTCCTGGGAGATAAGCAATCGTTTGGGCGCGGGTCTGAGGCCCCGCTATGACCGGCCTTCGCCAGGGTTCGTTCCGCATTTTCACTATCTCGGGTATCAACGTCTACCTGCACTGGTCGTGGTTTGTCATCGCGCTGTTCGAAATAAATACGCGACAGAGATCGTATTCATCTCCCATCTGGAACGTCCTCGAGTATCTCGCTCTGTTCGCGATCGTTACCACCCACGAGTTCGGCCACGCCCTGGCCTGTCGCCAGGTAGGAGGAAACGCGAATCAGATCGTCCTTTGGCCGCTCGGCGGCGTCGCGTACGTCGACCCTCCGCAGCGGCCCGGTGCCACACTCTGGAGCATCGCTGCGGGACCACTGGTCAACGTCGCGCTCGTTCCCGTTTTCTATGCGCTCTACAAGCTCGGCGGCTCGCTCGATTGGGCGGTGACCATGCCCGATCTGAGCGAATTTCTATGGGCTGTTCAATTGACAAACGCCGGCTTGCTGGTTTTCAACATGCTGCCAATTTACCCGCTCGACGGCGGGCAGATTCTGCGATCCCTTCTGTGGTTTCCGTTGGGGCGCGCGCGCAGCCTGATGGTCTCTGTAATTCTCGGCTTCGTCGGAATGGCTGGATTTGTCGCGGTCGCTGTTCTGCGGCAATCGGTCTGGTTCGGTATCTTGGCTGCATTCCTACTTCTCAATTGTTGGAACGGCCTTCAGCATGCCCGCGTGCTCCTGCGCATGGCGAAGCTCCCGCGCCGTCAGGGATTTTCGTGTCCGACCTGCAAGGTTTCGCCGCCGATCGGCGACTATTGGGTGTGCGGCCAGTGCCGCAAGCCGTTTGACACTTTTCAATCGCAGTCTGTGTGTCCCAACTGTGGCGCGCGTTTTAGCACGACGCGCTGCCTCGACTGCGGCCGCCTGAGCCCCATGAACGACTGGACGGTTCCGCTCGTCGCGCCGCCGCTTGGCTAGGATTGTGTCCAAGGCGCGAGAAGCATACGATCTACGGACAATTCTCCTGCTGCGAGGGAGCATCTATGGCCTATGAGCCCAGGCACATGAAGTGGTGGGGATGGGGAGATGTCGATAAAGGCTTCCATTCCGAAGCCCATCCCGGCTTCTGGCCCTACGCGAAGACGCAGCTGGGTATCGAAGGAGACGCACCTCACACCCAGCCAGTCCCGCTCGAAGCAGTTCAACTTCCCGAGGCAACCATAAACTCCCGCTTTCTCGCTGAACTGAGATCTGCGTTGCATGCGGGGCAAATTTGCGACAGCCGTCTTGACCGAGTGGTCCACGCCTACGGCAAGGGCTTCCGCGACCTATTTCGCCTGCGGCGCGGCTCGGCCGAGGGAGCTCCCGACGTGGTGCTCTACCCGGAAAGCGAAAACGATGTGGTGCTGATCCTGCGCGCGGCGGCACGCCACGACGTAATGGTCATTCCCTTCGGCGGCGGATCGAATATCGCCGGTTGCCTTGAGCGGATGGAGAATCAGCGCATGGCCGCGTCGCTCGATATGCGGCGCATGCGCCGGGTGCTCGCAGTCGATGAGGAATCATTCATCGCGCGCGTCGAGGCCGGCGCGTTCGGTCCCGACCTCGAAGAACAGCTCAGCGCGCACGGCATGACCCTCGGCCATTTTCCGGACTCGTTTCTCCATTCCACTCTCGGCGGCTGGATCGCCACGCGCTCCGCGGGAATGCAGAGCGACAAGTACGGCAAGATCGAGGACATGGTGGTCTCTCTGCGCATGGTGACGCCCGATGGCGTGCTCGCGACGCGAACAGTCCCGAAGTCGTCGAACGGCATTGACGTAAATCACATGTGCATCGGCAGCGAGGGAACGCTCGGCGTCATCACCGAAGCGACGATGCGCGTCCATCCCCGGCCCGAGAGGCGAATCGTTCCCGCCTTCCTGTTTCCCGAGTTCGAGGGCGGCATCGAGGCCATGCGCGAGTGTACGCGCAGAGAGTGCATGCCTTCGATGGTGCGGCTCAACGACCCAGACAAGACGGCGCTGTCCCTGGCCTTCAAACCGCCGTCATCGCGGCTCTCGCAAGCCGTGAGCAACGTCCTCAAGCGCTATCTGCGTGCGAAGGGCTTTGACCTGCCGCGCGCGTGCCTGGCTCTGACCGCTTTCGAGGGCCGCAAAAAAGATGTCGCGCGCCAATTGCGTGAAGTAAGCGCGATTTACCGCCGGTTTGGCGCAGTCGGTTTGGGCACGGGCTCGGGCAAGTCTTTCGAGGCCACGAAATACGATTTTCCGCACATCCGCGATTTTCTGCTGGAGCACGACGTCACCACCGACGTGAGCGAGACCTCCACGGTTTGGAGCAATCTCTTTCCTCTCTATCGCGCCACGATGGATGTCATACGATCCCGTGTCACGGAAAGCGGCGTGCAGCCCTGGTCCGGCTGCCACATCAGTCACACGTATCGCAGCGGCGCGAGCGTTTACTTCACGTTCGGTTTCAGGCAGCAAGTGGGACGCGAGATGGAGCAGTATCTGCGGGTCAAGCGCGCCGCTCAACAGGCGTTTATCGATAACGGCGCCACGCTCTCACACCACCACGCCGTTGGCACGGAGCACCTGCCTTGGCTCGCCGCCGATATTTCGCCGCTCGGCGTCAAGGCAGTGGCCGCGATCAAGCACGGGCTCGACCCCGGCAACATCATGAATCCGGGACGATTGCAGCCGTCCGCGGAACCATTCGAAGAATGGTACCGCATCGGCAGCCATTTGAACGCCGATGCAAGAGTAAAGGTTGCGCACTCAAGCCAGTCCGAAAAATAAGGTCATATCGCAAGGGCATGGAGCGGCAGCGTCGCCCGCACCGCCGTGCCCCGACTTCCAGAACTGATATCCAATCGGCCGCCGAGTTGCCTCATTCGTTCTCTCATGCCCAGAATCCCGACTCCAAGTGCGCGTGGCCCGGCTTCCCGCCCCCGCAGATCCTCGGCCCGCATTCCCCGTCCGCTGTCCGTAATTTCTAAGACAATCTCGTTGTTCTCTTTCGCGAGCCTCATCCTTCCTGTGGAGCTTCCCGAATGCCGCTGGATGTTAGCCAGGGCCTCTTGCACGATTCGAAAAAGCGCTGTCTCGGACTCTCGCGACAACCGGCCGATATCCGCTGCCACTTCAAATTCGAGATCGATGCCGCTCCGTTGGCTGAAACCCTTGACGTATTCCTCGACCGCGGAAGCCAATCCAAGTTCATCGAGCAACGGCGGATGCAAGAGGTAGGCGAGTGAACGAATCTCTTTGGACAAATCCTTGACCATTTTTCGCGTGTCCGTCAGTATCTGCTTTCCCCGCTTGCTCCGGACATCAGCCGATTTGCCCAGTTCCGCCAGGCCCAAGCTTATGGCCAGCAGATTCTGGGAAACGCTGTCATGAACATCGCGCGCAATGCGCCGCCGTTCTTCATCCTGCAACTGGAGCAGGCGCCCTGAGAGTTGACGCAGTTCCTCTTCTTTCCGGGTTTGATCGGTGATGTCCTGCGCGACTCCAATCGACCGTTCGGTCCGTCCGTCCGGTCCCGGGATCTGAGTGGCCCGCGCAAAGTGTACGCGGTAGGTGCCGTCCGATGCTCGATACCGCAAAACGTGCTCGAACGGTTTGCACTCGGCGACCGCGCGTTCGATGTTTGCGCGGGCACGCTTGCGGTCTTCTGGATGAATTCTCGCCCAGTACTCCTCGCGGTTCCAGTTCAGCTCCGAGGCCAGACCAAATATATGAAGCATGTTCTTCGAGAGCGTCCACGTCCCGGTCTTGAGATTGGATTCCCAGCTACCGCAATTTGTCATCTGCTCGGCCTGCGACAAAAGCGCTTCACTTTTTCGCAATTGCTCTTCTTCGCGTTTCCGTTCTGTGATGTCACGTACGGCCGCAACAACGCCGATGATGTCGCCCTGGTCATCCCGGAGCGGAGCGAAATTGTTGGTCGTCCACCCTCGGCGGTTGGTTTGGGGAATGACGTAAGCGGTGTCATGCGAAGACACGATCTCTCCCGCAAGCGCTTTCTCGAGATCGGCGTACACTCCCTTCTCGGTCATGAACGGGAATAGTTCGAGCGGATGTTTCCCAATAACGTCGCCTGCCTTCAATCCGGTCATTCGCTCCATGTAGGGATTCCAGAGTGTGTACCGGAGCTCGCAGTCGTGGACGGCAATTCCTTCCTGGGCGCCCGACACAATCTGCCTGTTTAATTCACTGGCCCGCCGCAGCGCTGCCTCCATGTTCTTTCGCTCGGTAATGTCTTGATACAGCAAAACAGCGCCCGTTACTTTTCCCTCGGTGAAAAGCGGCACGGAAAAGCCCTCGACGTCGACGAGAGTTCCGTCACTTCGGCCTCGCTGCGCCACGATGTGCGTGGTTTTCCCTTGCCAGACTCTTTCCCGGCTGTCATCGATCTCGGGGCGAATCTCGGGAACCATCAGCAATTCGTATAAGGGTCGGCCAAGGATCTCCTCCTGGCGATAGCGAAACAGTTTTTCGAAGGCCGGATTGCACATCTGGACCGCGTGATCGGCGCCGATCGCCACGATGCCAAGAGGCGTGTTCTCGATCAGGGAGTCTAGGAAGTTCGTCCGCTCTGCAAGTGCCAGCTCTGCCCGCTTGCGATCGGTGATGTCGGTGAGGGTGTTGATTGCTCCGGTGACGGTTCCGTCGCTCGCAAACTGCGGCACGATCGTCACCTGAGTCCACAAAATAGAATCGGAGCCCGCTCGCCGCCAGCCGAGCACTTGACCGATAACCGGTTTGCGCGAGTCGATCGCTTCCATCACCGGACCCAGTGAAAACGGACACTCGGTTCCGTCCTCCAGAAAAACGGTCAAGTTCGAGTTCTCACTCGCTTGATCGCAAAACTGCTCCTCGGTCATGCCGAAAATATCGAGCGCGGCCTTATTGACAAATAGAATTTCGGCGTTCGGCCCGTGCAGGACCACGCCTACGTGGAAGGCTTGAAGGAGAGTATGAACATACTCCTCGCCCGATAGGCGAGGGTCAACCAAAGGCACTGCGCGGGCCGCCGTTCCTTGTGAGGAGCGAGCCGTTGGCATGTTCCAGTTCTCCCTGTGTCAGTCTGCAGGATCATTGTTAAGGTCCAGCCATCCCCTTCTTGGGGGGGACAATTGTCGGAATTGAAGCACTGGCATCCGGGAAAAGCAAGTGGCTCACTAGGAGCGCCACTTTTAGGGCGACCGTGTACCGTAGCGCTGGGCAAGATCGAGTGGCAGATAGACGATCACCGCGGGAAGGTGCCAGCTCGTTTAGGGGCCACCGACTTGAATCCGTAGTCCACACCAACAACTGCTTGCGCTCGGCCTCGCATCGTGCCAGCCTAAAATTTGAAGCGTGAAGTGGAAGTTT
>Ga0187816_10000667_pt1 | contig 10444 bp, 10 predicted proteins | sample NC_wetland_sal_i_16_FD_132960 | JGI IMG/M metagenome (GOLD analysis project Ga0187816, IMG submission 132960) | Wetland sediment microbial communities from Neuse River Estuary, North Carolina, USA - SO4_1 | ecosystem: Environmental > Aquatic > Freshwater > Wetlands > Sediment | place: USA... | reverse complement strand
TATTCGTTGAGATATGTCACCAGCTCCATGAGGTGCGCGTCTTCGTGAATCCGCAGGCCTCTTCCGCTTGCCAGGCGGCGCAATTCCCCTTCGATCTTTTGCTTGCGGTCCCCGGGACGGACGAGGACGAAATTGGCCCGCAATTTCTGGATGTAGTCCTTTGCGTCGAACACGGGGATTTTTGATTTACCGAGGAATCGGTGCCCGGACGAAGAATTCCCGGCCGCGGCATCGCCAAGGGTGAAGCGCAGAGGCTTCCCGTCCAGCACCGCAACCACCCAGCGGATCGGCCGTATGAAACGCAGACCTGTGGCCCCCGTCCAATACATGCTGCGCGTCCAGGGAATCTCCGCCACCGTTCGCGGCAGAATCTCTTCAAGAATTTCCTTCGCCGGCTTCCCCAGGATTACCTGCTTCGCGGAGAGATACTCTCCCTTGGGTGTCGAGATCGTGACCAACTCGTCGACCGGCAGATTCATCTTTTGCGCGAAACTTTCAGCGGCCCGCGTCGGTTTTCCGGAAGCGTCATAAGCGACAGACTTCGGCGGTCCTTGAATGTCCTTGATCTCGTCCGGTTGTTTGACGCGGACACTCGCACAAGATGCAGCCAGCCTGCGCGGAGCGCCGTAGACTTCAACTGGAGAACCTTGCGTCAAATTGTGGGCGCTTAAATATTTCTCAAGTATAACTTGAAGCTCTATCATCGCGCTCGGCAACATCCCCGCTGGGATTTCTTCGCAACCAATTTCAAACAGGAAGTCCGCTGTCCCCTTCGCCTTCATCGCGCAACCTCCGCGATGGCGGCCGCGCTGCGCGATTCCGACTGCTGGGCGAGGAAATCGACCGCAACCCGGCAAGCGATCTGGCGGATGCGTCCAATCAGTTGTGCTCGTTCGGTGGTTGAAATGACGCCGCGAGAGTCCAGCAGATTGAAAAGGTGAGAACACTTCAGACAGTGATCGTACGCTGCAAGGAGCGGAAAGGGCCGGTCCTGTTTTGCAGAGCGCTTCTCATAGAGGTCGAGCAACTGCCCGGCCTCTTTCTCATGCAGCTCAAAGAGTTTTCGCGTGATACCAAGGTCGGCGTACTCAAAATTGTAGGCGGAAAACTCCTGCTCTTCTAGGAGCCTGACCTGCGCGTAGCTGTGATCGTCCGACCAGCGAACGTCGTAGACGCTATCCACGCCCTGCAGATAGGCGCAGATGCGATCCAAGCCGTAAGTCAATTCCGCGGGGACTGGATCCAAGTCAATTCCGCCGCTTTGCTGGAAATAGGTGAACTGCGTAATTTCAAGGCCATCAAGTAGGACCTGCCACCCGACTCCCCAGGCGCCTAGCGTCGGGGCCTCCCAATTGTCTTCCTCGAACCGCACATCGTGCGCGGCAAGGTCCAGGCCAATGGCGGCAAGGCTATTCAAGTACAAAGCCTGAATATCGGGCGGCGACGGTTTTAGGATCACTTGGAGCTGGTGGTGCTTGAACAGGCGATTCGGATTTTCGCCGTACCGGCCGTCGGCGGGCCGACGAGAAGGCTGAACGTAGGCTACTCGGTAGGGCTCCGGGCCGAGCACACGGAGAAAAGTCTCGGGGTGCATGGTCCCTGCCCCAACTTCTACGTCGTAGGGCTGCTGGATTACGCACCCTCGGTCACCCCAATATTTTTGCAACTGAAGGATGAGGTTCTGAAATGTGGGGCCTTTGAGGGCTTTCGACTTCACTTTAGATTTCAATGATTCCACTCTCTCCCGTTTCAAATGTTTTCCTGGAGATCAATTTCTTCTCTATATGATGTTCCAAGATATCTAATGCATAACTTAAGATTTCTTTCATTGGGCCAGTGGGGGGATTTTCCTTCAACAATCGGTCCAATGTTCCTGCGAGCGCCGTTTTTCCAACTGAAAGCGCTTCTTTAGATATTGGTTTCATCCAATCATCCTTGCAATTCTCGCAATAAAGCTCTGCGAACCCCGAGGAATGAAAAGCGGTTTCGAGATTCATAGCTCTTCCGCAGCGGGAGCATCGATCGAGCGGTCCGAGCCAGCCACCAAGACGCGCCGTCCACAAACAAAAATATGCAAGGACGACTGGAGATGGCCCATGCGCTCGAATCGCCCGGGCGGTCAACAGGATCAGCCGGAACTGCGCGTCTGCCGCTTCCCGTTCACCCAGAACCGAGTCGGTAATTTCACTAACCAGGGCGAGACCGACCGCGGACGAATAGTCCTGCTGCACGTCCATGAACGATTCAATCAATTCGCACTGATTGATGCGAACCAGCTCCCTGGTTTCCCGCTCGAAATACCAAATCCGAATGTACGCAAGCACCTCAAGAGTTGAGCCGAATCGGCTCTTCGGAAGCCGCGCCCCGCGCGCGACGCCGCGCACCCGGCCGGCCTGGCGATCGAGAAAACTGACCAGCCGGTCGCCCTCGCCGAGCGGAAAGGTGCGAAGAACTATCGCTTCAGACTCCTTGAGTGGCATCCATTGAGTCGGCGCGCCGACCGACCGAGACTAACACGCAAGCAGATTTGCGCGACGAAAGTTTGAATTTGTTACTTACCACACCGGGCGACTCGAATCAATTGAGAACCGCAAAAGGAATTGGCTCCCCTTGTGCGCGATCAGGATTCTAGTAAGACGGCCGCCCGCCCCTGCGTCTGACTTTCCTGCCGGACAAAGAGCCGATCCGGCCCTCGCACCATCTACGCAATCAGCAACTCACAAGCTTCGCATACCCAACGTCTTACGGCCGTCGCAGTAATATGTTTACCCGAGAACGAGGCGCCCCAGAATTATCAGACGCGCACGGCACTCATTTCCCACTTGCGCCCGGATCGGATTTCCGTAGAGTGTCTTTGTGCCGGAAACCTATTCCGTCGTCGATATCGTTGGCGTGGGGCTGAACGCTACCGACACCATTATCCGCCTCCCGCACTTCCCTGCCTTCAATTCCAAAGTGGAATTCCGCGTTTCTGAGATTCTCCCCGGCGGCCAGGTTGCCACCGCGGTCACGGCCTGCGCGCGATGGGGCTTGAAGACGCGCTACGTCGGAAAGGTTGGCGACGATTCTGCAGGACTCCTCCAACAAAACGAAATGCAAAAGGCCGGGATCGAGGCGCACTGGATCGTCGTACCGGATTGCCAGAGTCAGTCCTCTTTCATTCTGGTGGATGAAGAGACCGGGGAACGGACCGTCCTCTGGAAGCGCGATCCTCGACTGGAACTCCTTCCCTCGGAGATCCGGCGCGACTGGGTGGTTCAGGCCAGGCTTCTACATGTCGATGGGCACGATTGCGCAGGGGCTACGCAAGCTGCCCGGTGGGCTCGCGCAGCTCATATTCCTGTCACAGCCGACCTCGACAACCTCTACCCCGGAGTGGAAGCATTACTTGAGAATGTGGACTACTCCATAGCTTCCAAGGATTTCCATACCCGCCTATGCGGAGAGAGCGATCCGTTTGTTTCCCTGCCAGCGATTGGCTCGCGATTCGGGTGCCGTCTGGTCGCAGCAACCTTGGGCTCCGATGGCGTGCTCGCGTGGGACGGCGCCCGCTTCCACTACTCCCCTGCGTTTGATCTGAAGCCTGTCGATACGACCGGCGCAGGCGATGTGTTTCACGCCGCCTTCGCCTATGCCCTCTTGCGCGGCGATGAACTTCCGCGATCGCTGGATTTCAGTTGCGCAGCCGCCGGGCTCGCCTGCATGGGAATGGGTGCACGCGGGGGGATCGCGAGCCTCGAAAAGATCGAAGAGCTCATTCGGAATGGGCGACGCAGGCCCGCAGCCTTCTCGCCGGAACAACTCGAAGCTGCCCGGGCGGCCCGATGATCCCGCTTCGCGTGGACATATTTCGCTCGCGCATAGCCATCATCAACGCGCTGCTGATCCTGGCGAACGTTCTCGCCTTCCTTCACGAGTTGACGCTGTCTCCCCGAGCGGGACGCGCCCTTGTTTACAGCTTTGGTCTCGTCCCTGCCCATGAGCAGTTGCTGTTCGGAAGACACGGAATCACGATCGGGCAAGCAATATTCCCGCTGTTCACGAGCATGTTCCTGCATGGGGGATGGATGCATCTTCTGGGCAACATGCTGTTTCTCTGGGTGTTCGGCGGGGCCGTCGAGGAAGCGCTGGGGAATTTTCGATATCTCATCTTCTACTTTATCTGCGGGGTGGGCTCGGCCCTGGTGCATACTGTCTTGAATCTTGGCTCCAAGGTTCCTACGATCGGCGCAAGCGGGGCGATCTCAGGGGTCATGGGGGCCTTCATTGTGCTCTTTCCGCGAGCGCGCGTGACCACGCTGATTCCTGCGCTCCTGTTGTTTTTCACTGTTAAGATTCCCGCTTACCTGATGCTGGGCTACTGGTTCTTCCTGCAGTTCTTCAGCGGCGTCGCATCCTTGGGGATGACCGATCAAGGAGGAGTCGCCTGGTGGGCTCATGTTGGGGGATTTGTTCTGGGGGCAGCGCTTGTCATTGGTGTGCGAACTAAAATGAGGAGAGCTGCTTACAGCTAGTCTGGTTTCATTATGGCGATATTAAGCCCGTCTGGTTTTCCCATTCGGTCTACTGTTGGGGAGACAGGCTGAAGCCTAACCTACTAAAACTTCTTTTCTTGCTGTGAGGGCTTCGATGCGTTCGATGCGCGGCGCATAGCCAATGCCGGGACCCTCCGGCACGCGGATGGTGCCCTGCGGCGTGACCACGACTTCGGGGTCGATGACGTCTTCGACCCAGTAACGGCGGCTCGCGGTCACGTCTCCCGGTAGCGAGAAATTTTCAAGCGTGCAAAGCGCGATGTTGTGTGCCCGGCCGATTCCAGACTCGAGCATCCCTCCGCACCACACCGGGATTTGCTTCGACTGGCACAGATCATGGATTCGCCGCGCCGGAGTATATCCTCCCACTCGACCGAGCTTCATGTTGATGATGCGGCATGCGCCGAGTTCAATGGCTGCGCGGGCGTGCTCCTCCGTGTGGATACATTCATCGAGGCAAATCGGCGTGTCGAGCCTGCGCTGCAACTCGACGTGGCTGAAAATGTCATCCCATCCGAGCGGCTGCTCGATCATCATCAGGTAATAGGCTTCCAGGCGCTTCAGGTGCGGCCAATCCCCGAGGCGATACGCGGAATTGGCGTCAACCATCAACCGGATCCTCGGAAACTGCACTCGAAGCCGCTCGACGGGCGTGACGTCATTCCCGGGCTTAATCTTGATCTTGATACGCTGGTAGCCTGCGGCCAATTCGCGCTCGACGGTTGTGATCAGTTCTTCGAGTGTTTCTTTAATTCCAATCGACACGCCGCACGAAATCTCCTTGCGCACTCCGCCGAGGAGTTTCCAAAGGGGAATGCCCTTTTGCTTCGCCTCCGCGTCCCAGAGGGCGGATTCCACCGCGCCCTTTGCCATGTTGTGCCCGCGAATAGGCTCAAGCGTGGACCAGACTTCCGCGGCGCTTTCGAAATCACGTCCCCTCAGCAACGGCCAGATGAAGTCCCGCAAGATGTGCCATGCGGTCTCGACAGTTTCGGGAGCGTAGAAGGGGCCTTCGCCAGCGACGGATTCGCCCCAGCCAGCGACGCCATCTGCTTCGGCTTCGACGAGCAACATTCGCCGGTCGGTTACGCGGCCGAAACTGGTTTCGAATGGCGTCACCAGCGGCATCCTGATTTCACGGAGCGTGATTTTCTGTACCTTCAAGTTGGGCTCCCGGGTTCGAGAATGTAATCCATGCCGCCTTCTCTCGGCTGCACCCCGGTCGCGGCGTAGCCTTTTTCCAACCACTTTAGAAACTGTGCGCGCACCTCGGATTGGGTTTGAAGCGCCGGCGCGGGATCGCTGCTCCTTTGCCGTTCCAGATTCGAGGGTATCGTGATTCGCACCGCTTTCTTCGAAGGTAACGCGCTCACTTGCTTCCCTGCCAGAACTCGGCGCACTCGATCGGACCGGAGGTGCCATTCCGCGACGAGGCGGTCCGTGGGAAGCGATCCATGCAAAGGACTGGTCGTAATTCCGTACGCGTTCGGCAGATATCGCCGGGCAATTGCTCCCAGTCGCATGAAATTGAAGTATGCATTCTTTGTCACCAGAGGATCGAAGGTCCACTCCACTAGGGAGATTCCACGCGCGAGGGCGTCTTCCCGCTGATACAGCTTCAATCGACGGCCAATCCGGCGGTCCCTGTACCGTTCGAGAACGGCCGTCATGTGGGAATGGAGAAGCGGTTTGCGGGCGCGCCACCCTGCAATCGCGAGAGTGAATCCCACGAGATCCGCGCCATGAAAGGCGCCGATGACCTGCCCTCCAGTTTCTGAAGCGACGACAAACAGGGGAATTGGCACCACGTCGATATCCGAAGACTTCCAGACTGCCCGTTCGACGCGCACGCAAGCTTCGAATTCTTCGATCCCGTGGCAGTGGCGGATGAGGATGCCATCGCCTGTTCTCTCAGGGGAGGCTCTCCGACTGGCACGCTTCCCTCGCATTCGCGATTTCATGGTTCGGATTCCGACGAATTATGCGCGCGTGCTTTAGATTTCGAGGACTCCCAAAGGACTTCCAGTTCTTCTTTCGATAACTGGGATAGGCTCTGTCCCAAATATAAGGCTGCCCTTTCCATTTCCTGAAACCGTTCCTTGAACTTTAGATTTGAATGTTTAAGTGTAACTTCAGGATCCAGTCCTAGGAATCGGGCCAGGTTTACAACTGAGAAGAGGAGATCCCCAACTTCTTCCTCGGCCGCGCGACGATTGGAAGCGGCGAGCGCTGCCTGAAGCTCCGTAGTCTCTTCTTCCAGCTTTTCGAAAATCCCTTCCACACGGTCCCAGTCAAACCCGACTTGCGCGGCGCGGCGTGTGATCTGGTACGCTTCGAGCAAGGCCGGAAGGTTCCGGGGGACTCCGTCCAACGCGGATGGGGCAGGCCCTTGTGAGTCTGCGGCATCCGGTGATGCCGCCCGTTTTTCGTTGGCCTTCAATTGGGCCCAGTTTTTGAGGACTTCGCCAGCCGTTTCCGCCTTCACGTCGCCGAATACGTGCGGGTGCCTACGCACCATTTTGTCGTGGATGCCGGTAATGACATCGGAAATGTTGAACGCGCCGGTGCCGCGCGCCAGGTCCGCGTGAAACAAGACTTGCAGCAGGAGATCGCCCAGCTCTTCCGCCAAATCCTGGGAGTTCCCCTTCTCTATCGCATCGAGGACTTCGTAGGCCTCTTCGATCAGGTAGGTCCGGAGGGTCGAGTGGGTCTGCTCGCGGTCCCAGGGGCAGCCGCCGGGAGCGCGAAGTCGGGCCTGGACGGCGACCAAGTCTTCGAACAGCTTGCCGATGCGCTTACTGGAGGACTTTGCTCTGTTGTTCCGTGTTTTGGCAATTCGTCGACGCGCATGCTTCCTGCCGCTTCTTGAGGCGTGCTTCGAGCGTTTTTTGCGTTTCGATCGAGAGGAAGGCACGTTGGCTCGCTGGCTCCTTGGGTGAAAGAAAACTCTACGGCACGTCCCGATAAATCACAAGGGCACGCTGCGGATACGGGGCCGCGATGTCATTCGGGTGAGCACTTGTGAGTGCGTGCGATGCGATGCTAAACTGTCGTTTCCATATAGCTGATATTGATCGATTGTCTGAGGGAGATTCCGTTGTCCGAATCCAAACATGACGAAAGCTTTAAGGTTGTAGACCGCCGGCTGTTCACGCCGGAGGGAGAATTTCGCAAGGATGTCGCGGAGCAGCAGGATCGCGAGCGCGAAACTGCACCGGCATCTGCGCCGACCAGCGGTGCGGGGACGGCTGGCAAGACAGGATCGGCAGGTGCGGGCACGACTTCCGGAAAGCCAGGGACGCCGGGTGCGATGCCAGTGGCAGCGCCGCCGGCAGATGCGCCGAAGCGCTCACCGGTGTTTGAAAATTTGATTCGGTCGCTGGGGCAGAACGCGGCGATGCTACTGGGCGGGTACGCGGACCCGCGAACGGGGCAGCCTGTGCTGGACCTGGAAGGCGCGAGAGAGATGATCGACATGCTCGACGTTCTCCACGAAAAAACTCGCGGGAACCTGGCGGCGGAGGAAGATACCCTCCTTCTGGACGTGCTTGGCAACTTGAAGCTGGCCTTTATGGAAATGGCGAAAGCCGCCGCGAAGCAAGAAAAGGCCCAGTCCCGGCCTTGATTGAGGATCCGCCCTGCCTGCAATCCCTCATTCCGCACTCGAACTTACGGTGCTCGGTTCCGGCACGTCCATGGGCGTGCCAACGCTCACGTGCCATTGCCGGGTCTGTTCCTCCACGGATCCGCGCGACAAACGGCTACGCCCTTCGATTTTGTTGGCTTACAAGGGTCAAACGGCCGTGATCGACACGACTCCCGATTTCCGGTTTCAGGCCATGCGCGCCGGTTTGGAGCGGCTGGACGCGATTCTTTTCACGCACGCGCACGCCGATCACATTCTTGGCTTTGACGACATTCGCCCGTTCAATCTGCGCCAGAAATCCGCACTCCCGGTGTACGCCTCGCCGGAAACCATTGCCACGCTGAAGCGGACTTTCGCGTACGTTTTTGAAGAATCGCCGGCAATCAGCGCCATCCCGAAGGTCACGCTGCATCCGATTGACGGACCTTTCGAGGTGATCGGAACGCGGATCGTGCCGATACCGGCGCGGCACGGGGATATCGGAGTCCTCGGCTTTCGTTTTGGCAGCGCGGCGTACCTCACGGATTTCAGCGTTCTGCCCGAATCTTCCAAACTGCTGCTCGCGGATCTCGACGATCTGATTATTGATGCGCTGCGCGACGAGCCGCACCCGATGCATCAAACAGTTGAGCAGGCGCTGGCGTTGATCCGCGAACTGAAACCGCGCCGCGCCTGGTTCACGCACATCGCGCACGAACTGCCGCACGCCGAAACGATCGCGCGACTCGTCGACGCCGGATACCCCAATGTTTCCCTGGCCTATGATGGACTTCATTTTGAGGTTCACGTCTGATGGCTTTTCAGGTCTTCGATACTATCCAGGAATGGGCGTCGCGATTCGGGGATGCGCGGCGAACGGCCGTTTCGGTCGGAACGTTTGACGGGCTGCACGTCGGCCACCAGAAGATTTTGCAGTCGGTGCGCGAACGCGCTCGCGCCGCGGGACACCGCGCCGCAGCCGTTACTTTCGATCCGCATCCGATGCGAGTGCTGCAGCCCGATCGCGCGCCGCTCATGATCCAGACGCTTTCGCAACGCCTCGCAGGCTTTGAGCAGATGGGGCTGGACGCGGCGCTGGTTTTGCGTTTCGACCGGGCGTTGTCCCTCGTTTCGCCCGAAGAGTTCATTGAACGAATTCTTGTCGGCGGCATGCGGGCGGGAGCGATTCTGGTCGGCGCCAATTTCCGGTTTGGCCACCGCGGCGCCGGGGACGTGCGGCTGCTAGGCGAACTCGGGAAGCGCGACGGATTTGACGTCGAGATTATTCCGCCCGTCGAAGTCGGCGGACAGATTGTTTCGAGCACCGCCATTCGCGGCGCTGTAGCGGGCGGCAATGTCGCCGGAGCGATTCCGTTGCTGGGTCGGGCGTTTTCACTGACGGGCGAAATTCGCGCAGGGGCCGGGCGCGGGCGTACGATCCTGTTCCCTACTCTCAATTTGGCGCCCGAACAGGAACTGCTACCGAAGCATGGCGTGTACGCGACCGAGTCCGCCGTGGGCGGGAAACTGTATTCGTCGGTGACGAACGTGGGGACGAGGCCCACTTTCAATGGATCGGGAGTCACGGTCGAGAGCCATTTGTTTGGATTCAATGAAAATCTCACGAGCGGGCCGATGGAAGTTCGGTTCCTCGCGAGGATTCGCGACGAGCAGAAATTTTCGGGTCCGGACGCGCTGCGTGCGCAGATCGCGCGCGATATCGAGGCGGCGCGGGAATATTTTGCTGGATCGAAACCCGGAGGGCCTTAAGGAGGTAAAGGAAAGACCGCCTCCCAACATTTGTCGCTGCGCCGAAGATCCCGATCCTCTACTTCGTCTACTTCCTTTACTTGTTCAATTTCCTCTGCTTCCCGCAATCATGATTTTCTGCACTTTTCGCAGTAGCCGCCCACTTCGGTGCGTGCAGTGGTGATCTCGATGCCACAGTCTTTTTCGATCTGCTTTTTCAGCTTTTCGTAGAGGTGCGACTCGAACTCGCGGACGGTTCCGCATTTCAGGCAGGCGACGTGGATGTGGTCGCGGGGGCCATGACTTTCGTAGAAGTGCTGGTCGCCGCGCAGGTGGAGCAGGTCGAGTTCGTCAATAAGGCCGTTGCGTTTGAGCAAATCGATCGTGCGGTAGACGGTCACGCGGTGGACGCGCGGGTCGAGCTTCTGCGCTCGATCCAGGATGGCGCCGGCGTCGAGATGGCGTTCGGCGTTGTCCATGACCTGCAGGAGAACTTTTCGCTGGCGCGTCAAACGAACGCCGCGCTTGGTGAGCG
>Ga0187816_10000663_pt1 | contig 10480 bp, 7 predicted proteins | sample NC_wetland_sal_i_16_FD_132960 | JGI IMG/M metagenome (GOLD analysis project Ga0187816, IMG submission 132960) | Wetland sediment microbial communities from Neuse River Estuary, North Carolina, USA - SO4_1 | ecosystem: Environmental > Aquatic > Freshwater > Wetlands > Sediment | place: USA: North... | reverse complement strand
CGTGGTGCATTTCATCTCTTGTTGCTGATTATTGCGCGACTCCCGGCTGAATTTTGTCTGGCCGCGCGAATTCGTAGATGCCCAGCGGATCGTTGCCGATCAGCAGGCGGTCCGGTTCGACCAAAATCGCCGACGCTTCCAGGCGCGCGCCGGAGGCTGTATAGATGCGGTAATTGGCGAGGCGCTTGCCGTCCTTGTCGAAGTGAATCAGCAACGTCCCCATGGCGAACCAGACGTCCTGATTTGCGGGATCGACGCCCAGCGCCGTGATAATGCGGTGCAGGACGGGCGTTTTCGTGTCCGTGCGAGCCATGGATTTGCGCGCGGATTCCGCCGAAGCCTCGAATTCCAGCGTATTGAGCGAAATCTCGAAGTCCACGTAACCGCCGCGATCGTACTTGCGCACCGTCGGCTCAGGCACGAAGTCAAATGCGAAATAAATGTTGTTGGCCGCATCGCGCGCCAGGTCGCCCAGGTTGGCCAGGCGGTTCACACCGTTGTTCGGGGTCACGTCTTCCAGGTTGCCGAATTCACGCCCGGACTTTCCCGTCATGTCAAACACGGTGATCAGATGGCTGCTGGTGGAATTCACCACGGCGATTTCCCCGCCCGAGAGCAGCACCACCGAACTCGGCGCATTCACCGGCACGTTGAGCGCGAGCGCGCCGTCCGGCGTGTACAATTTCACGGCGTCGGCGCCGCGGTCTGCCACAACTACGTTTCCGGCAGCGTCCACATCGAACGATTCGCCGTAGACCAGCGCAGAACTTTTTGCCGCGGCGGTCGCGGTGTTGGGCGCCTGGCCGAGGCGCGCGCCGGTGCCGTCAAAGATCTGCACAGCCGGCGCGGGTGCGGTCAGAATGTAGTAGCGCCCATTCGGGCCGGGATGAATGGCGCGAAATCCCGGGCCGATCACGGAGAACACACGTTTTCTGGCGAGCAACTCGTTTTCGAATGGGAACTGGTCCTGCGCGCGCAGCGCCGCTGCGCCAATCATTGCGAGAGCCACGGCAGCCGGCATCAGTGGGATGCGCAGGATTCGCGGCACGGCTCAGTCCGCCCGGAAACGGAGACGCTCGATCGAGCGCGCGCGGCCGGTCGCTTCGTCCACGTCCATTTCAACGGCGTTCATCTGCACGTCTCCGGAAGCCACTTCAAATCGCGCGGGCATGCCGTCGAGAAAGCGGCGCAGAATTCCCGTCTTGTCCATGCCGATGACGCCGCCGTGCGGACCAGTCATGCCGACGTCGCAGATGAAGGCGCTGCCGCCGGGCAGCACGCGCTCATCGGCGGTGGCCACGTGCGTGTGCGTGCCGACGATGGCGGAGACGCGGCCGTCCAGATACCAGCCCATGGCTTCCTTCTCGCTGGTGGTTTCGGCGTGCATGTCCACGACGATCACTTTCACGTCCGATGGGATGCGCGCAAGCTCCCGGTCGGCTGCCCGGAAGGGATCGTCAATCGAGGCCATGAAGACGCGGCCTTGCAGGTTCAGCACGGCGTAGGGGACGCCACCGCGCGAGGCACCGACGAAAAGTCCGCTGCCGGGATTGCCTTCCGGAAAATTCGCCGGCCGCAGCAGGCGCGGCTGGCGCGGAAGATAGTCGAAAATTTCCTTGCGGTCCCAGATGTGATTTCCGCCCGTGAGGACTTCGGCGCCGGCGGTGAAGAGGTCATCGGCCAGGCGCGGCGTGATGCCGAATCCGGACGCGGCATTTTCGCAATTGGCGATGGTCAGATCGATGCTCCGCGTCGCGACGATATCCGCCAGCCGGTCGGAGACGATCTGACGTCCCGACGAGCCCACGATGTCTCCGATAAAGAGTATGCGCATTTTGGCAGCAGGCGGCTCGAGGCGGGAAAAGGAAACGCGCCCGCGGCACAGCCCGGACTCGCATGAGATTCGGAAAATATGGAGCGGTCCACTTCGCCGTGTGGAGCTAGATCCTGAACCTCCAGTTTAAGTGGGTGCCCTGCGCCGGCCTTCAGGCTTTCCCGCCACGGACCGAAATCCGCGACAGGACATGCACAACGGCCGTCTGACCCGGGCTCCCGGGAGATCCATGTTGGTTCAAAAGATCTTCGCGCCAGCACGCGCGTTGCAGGCCAACTCCGCTTTACATTTTAGCAAAGACGCTTGCTCGAAGCGGCAAGCAATCGGTGAAAGTTCCTGTTTGAGAGGCGAGCCGCGCCGCGCCCTTCGCTACACTTGCAGGATGTCACCCTCGCGCGCCACCATCTCGTACAGCACAGGATTGACGAAGAATCCGAGGAGCAGCCGCGACATCAGCCCGGCGACGATCACAATCGCGAACGGCTTTTGCGTGTCCGAACCGATGCCCGTCGAAAGAGCGGCGGGCAGCAGGCCGAGGCACGCCACCAGCGCCGTCATCATGATCGGCCGCAAGCGCAGCAGCGAGGCTTGGCGCGTCGCTGTGCGGATGTCCATATTCTCCAGGCGCAGCTTGTTGATGTAGGACACCAGGATCACCGCCGTCTCCACCGAAACGCCGAGCAGCGCAAGAAGCCCCAACACAGAGCTGACGCTGAACGGGGTGTGCGTCAGCTTCAGCGCAACCAGCGCTCCCACCGGCTCGGTCATTACCACGCCCAGCGCGATCGTGACCGGGAACTTGAAATTCCCATACAGCGCGAACAGGATCAGGAAAATCAGCAGCAGGGCCAGCGGTCCGATGATGGAGAGCTGCTGCCGCGCCTCAAGATATTCGCTGTACTCGCCGCCCCAGTTCAGCGTGTAACCCTGAGGAATCGCCACGGCCGCGCGCACGTCCTTCTGCGCTTCCTCCACAGCGCGCGCCAAGTCGCGCCCCTCGATGCTGAATTGAATGCCGATGTATCGTGAGTTGTTTTCGCGGTAGATGAACGACGCGCCGTTGCCCTGCCGGATGTCGGCCAGCTCGGCCATCGGCACCTGCTGTCCCGTTGGAGTCGGCACGAGCAGATTGCCGATTTCGCGCGCGTTCGAGCGGTACTCCGGCTTCATGCGCACGACCAAGTCGAACAATTTCTCACCTTGAATCACCTGCGTCGCGGCCTGCCCGCCGACCGCGGCCTGCACCACGCCTTCGACGTCGGCCACATTGATGCCGTAGCGCGCGATTTTCTCGCGGTCCACGTCCACCAGAAGGCTCGGCTGGCCCAGTTCGCGCACCACGGTCAGCTCGGTGAAGCCCGGCACGTGGTCCAGCACGCGGCGGATTTCAACCGCCTTGGTTTCCAGGACGTGCAAATCCGGACCGAAGATTTTCACGGCCAGCGCGCTCTTCAATCCCGTGAGCGCTTCGTCCACGGCGTCCTCGGCCGGCTGCGTGTAATTGAAAATCACGCCGGGATAAGTCCTGAGTTTTTTATCGAGCGATTCGATCAGTTCAGCTTTGCTTTGAATGGGCCCCGAGTGCCACGTCGGGTCCTTGTAAGGCCGCAGGCCGACGTAAAACTCGCAGTTGAAAAATCCAGTGGGGTCGGTGCCGTCGTCCGGTCGGCCGAGTTCCGAGCCGACTTCGGTGACCTGCGGGTACGACATCAGGATCTCGCGGATTTCCGGCGCGAACTTGGAGGCCTCCTCGAATGAGATTGTGTACGGGAGCGTGGCGCGCACCCAAAGCGCGCCTTCGTCAAGATGGGGCATAAATTCGCCGCCGATGTAGGGCACCAGTAGGAGCGTTGCGCCGAAAATCAACGTCGCGCCCGCCAGAGTCGTCTTCGGATGGTTCAGGCACCAGTCGAGCTGTCCTCCGTAAATGCGCTTCACCCATTCGTAGGGCTTGTTGACGACCTCTTTCACGCCGCGCCGGAACCAGTACGACGCGAGCACGGGCACCAAGGTGAGCGTAAAAATCAGCGCGCCAAGCAAGGCGTAGGACATCGTCTCTGCCATGGGGTGAAATAGTTTTCCGGCCGGCCCGCTCAATGCATAAATCGGAAGGTATCCTGCTAGGATGACTGCGACGGAATAAAAAATCGGGCGGTCCACATCGTGCGCCGCGGCGATGATCACGTCGTGCAGGTTGTATTCCTGCCCCTGCCGCTCGGCCAATTCGCGGTAGATGTTCTCCATCATGACGACCGTGCCATCAATGATGATTCCGAAATCGATGGCGCCGATGGAAAGCAGGTTCGCGGGCACGCCGCGCGCGTGCAGGAAAATGAAGGAAAAGAGCAGGCCCAGCGGAATCGTCAGCGCGACGATCACCGCGGCGCGCACGCTGACCAGAAAGAAGATCAGCACGAGCAGCACCAGGATCATGCCGCGCCCGAGGTTGCCCTCGACCGTCTCGATGGTGAGCTGCACCAAATCGCTGCGGTCGTAGAAGGGGCGGACCTTCACGTCGGGCGGCAGAATTTGGTGGTTGAGCACGTCGGTTTTTGCCTCAACGCCCTTGAGCACGTTTTGCGTTTGTTCGCCGCGTCGCATCAGGATCACGCCTTCGACGGAGTCGTCATTGTTCTGGAAGCCGAACTCGCCGAGACGCGGCGCATGGCCGAGGGTGACCTCGCCGACGTCGCGCACGCGCACGGGAACTCCGTTGTTGCTGCCGACAACGACGTCTCCGATGTCCTCGGTTTTCGTCACCAAGCCGAGTCCGCGCACGTAGAAGAATTGTCCGCCCTGTGAGTAAAAGCCGCCGCCCGCGTTCGAATTGTTCGCGGTGAGCGCGTTGAGCACCTGCGGCACCGGGATGTGGTAGCTGTAGATTTTGGCCGGATCGAGCAGCACCTGGTACTGCATGGTCGTGCCGCCGAACCCGGAATCGTCCGCGACGCCTGGGACCGACTTGTACGCGCGCTCGACCACCCAGTCTTCGAACGTCTTGAGCTCCTGCGGGCTGCGGTCCGGGCTGACCAGGACGTAGCGATATACCAATCCCGAGGGGCTGAACAGCGGCGCCATGCTCGGCGTCACTCCCGAGGGCACCGTGGCGTCTGCAATCCTTTCAAACACCACTTGGCGCGCGAAATAATCATCCGTGCTTTCCGCAAACGTCAGGCGGATGTCAGAGAGTCCGTAAAGCGAGATGGAACGCATGTACTGCAATTGCGGCACGCCGTTCATTTCCAGCTCAAGTGGAAGCGTTACCAGCCGCTCGACCTCCTCGGCCGCGTGCCCCGGCCACTGCGTGATGAGTTCGACCATGGGCGGCGAAAGATCCGGATAGGCGTCCACGGGCATGCGTTGGAACGACACCGCGCCCGCCACGGTCACAAGCACAGCGAGCATCAGCACCAGAAAGCGCTGGCGGAGCGCGAATTGAACGACGTGATGAATCATCGCAGTTGAGGGTCCTCTCTTCAGCGCTGCAGCGAATTCTGGAATTGCAGGAACAAGCTGCCGTCACCAACGACGCGGTCGCCGGCGCGCAGCCCTGTGACGATTTGCGTTCGGCCGCCTTGCGTTTCGCCCAGGGTCACGAGTTGGCGCGCAAACTGGTTCTCGCTCGTTGCCAGATAGACGTAGGGCATGTTTTCGCTGTCGCGCAGTACGGCGGAATCGGGGACGGACAGCGCGCCGGGAATCACTCCGGCGCGAACCTCGACCGTGACGTACATTTCCTTTTTCAACCGCTCTCCCGGATTGGCCGCTTCGATGCGCGCCTGGAGCGTGCGAGTGGCGGGGTCCAGCGCGGAGGACAAGTACGAGATCTTCCCGTGCACGGAGCCGGGGAAGGATTCGTTTTCGATCGAGACCTCATCGCCGACGTGGATGAAGGCGAGATCGTTCTGATAGACATTGGCCAGCACCCAGACCGAACTCATGTCCGAAAGCGTGAAGCATTGCGTTGCCCCCGCTTGCAGCAATTGTCCGGGCGAACAAAGCCGCTCAACCACTTCACCCTCGAGCGGCGCAAGCAGAGGCACTTCCGGCGACGCTGGCTTGTTCACGGCCGCGTCCGGGTCGGAAATGCCGACGATGCGGAGCGCGTCAGCGCTGGATTGCAGGTCGGCCTGCGCCTGCGTGCGAGTGGTCTCGGCCTGCTCGAGGTCGGCCAGCGCGATGGCGTGGTGCGCGTAGAGATCTTCGGCGCGCTTATAAAATTTGTCGGCAAGCTGGAAGGCCTCGCGGGCCTTGACGTAGGCCGATCGCAGCATCGAGTAATCCGGGCTAGCGACGTAAAGCATCGGCTGGCCCGCGTGGACGTGCTCGCCCGGTGCGACCATGATGCGGCTCACCGGTCCGCCCACCTGTGTGATCACCGGGGTGGTCTTGAACGCGTTGTACTGCACCGAGCCTGTGAGTCGCAGCGTGCGCGCCAGCGGCCCCGGCGCGACGCTCACCACCTGAATGTGCGACATTTGTTCGGGCGTAAGAGAGAACAGCTCGGGCTTGTTCGCCGCGCTCACCGCCGCGGAGTACGAAGTCATCTTGCCCGCCTGCTCTTCGGCGCCGCCGCAACCCGCCAGCCCCGCCGCAGCGGCGAGCGCTGAGGCGCAAACGGCTGCGCGGGCGCGCGCGCGCGAAAAATTCCGGTTGAACCTTCCGTGGTGCATTCTCATGGCAAGCTCCTGTTTCCTACCGACTGGCGCAGTTGCTCGAGCGCCATCATGTAGTCAGCGAGAGATTGCAGGTATCCGAGTTGCGTCGAGCGATACGTGCGCTCGGCGTCGAGAAAATCGAGCAGGCTGGCGGCGCCGCGCTGGTAGGCGTACTGGCTGATGTCGAGCGAGTCCTTGGCTTGCTGCAAATAGCCGGACTGATAGAGCTGCACCACCTGGTCGCTGGTGCGCAGCGATTCGTAGGAGTTGGCGACGTCGGTCATTACAATCGAGGATTGCTCGCTGGAAAGGTCCTGCGACTGCGTGACGGCATAGCGCGTGCGCGCGATCTCGCCCTGATTGCGGTCGAAGATCGGCAACTGAATATTGAAGAAAAACGAACCGGTATTCAGATCGCTGATGTGCGTGTAATTGAAAGCGGCGCCGAAATCGCGCTTGCCATTGGCCTGCGCCAGCTTGAACTGGCTCTGCGCGGCGGTCACGCCCTGCTGCGCGGCGCGCAAGTCTGGCCGCTGCCGAAGCGCCATCGCTTTCAGATCGTCCTCGCCAAGTTTCACCGGCTGGTAGACGAGCTGCCCTTCGACGCCATAGCTCTCCGGGACCGATTCGTACCCCAGCAATTGCCGCAAGCTGGCCAGGGCCTGCACTTTGGCGAGGTTGGCCGCCGACAGGTCCATTTGGAATTGCAAGAGCTGGAGCTTCATCTTTAGCAGGTCGTCTTCGCTGATCGCTCCCGATTTGTATTTCGACTCGGTGACGTTCACCGTCTGCTGAAAACTTGCGAGATCTTTTTCGGCCAGGTCCACTTCCGATTGGGTCAGAAGCACGCCCACAAATTGCGATGCAACGTTGAACGTTAATGTGCGTTCATTATCGGCGACCTGTGAAGTCGTCACGGCCGTCACGTCTTTCGCCGCTTGCAGCCGGTGCTGGCGCTTTTTCCCGCGCTCGAACGTGTAGCCGATGCCCAGATCGAATTGGGCGCTGTTGTCCAGGTAGGTCCCGGAAAAATTGCTCGGCTGGAAGATGGGCAGGAACTGCGCGTCCCAGCTCAGGACCGGATTTGGCCGCAGGTTGGCGGTGATTTCGAGCGCCTGGCTCTGCTGAATCGTCGTGCGCGCGGCGGCCAGAGCGTGGTTGTGCTTGATCGCGAGATCAATCGCCTGGTCGAGCGTGACGCGCATGGGCGGTTGCGCCGGGGCCGAAGGAGGAGATTGCGCCGCCGCGTTTCTCGCGCCAGGAAAGCCGAGCGCGGCCATCGCGCCCAGCCCGAGAAGAATTCGCCTTTCGCGAGCACGGAATATTGCGTTCATAGCTCCTCTCCTGCCTGCAAGATCTGATATCTGGGGCCGATTGCCGCGGCGTCATCGGCCGCACTCCGCGGCGTGAATCTGAAATGCCGGACTGAGAATTCGGGGACCAGGGAACCTTGCCGGACGCCTTCGCACGCCAGAAAAAGCGCGCGCAGCGCACAGCCCCTTCGCCAGGCGAAGGGCTCAAAAGCTAGACGGCGAGAACTGGGCGGTGTTTATGCGACGGGGGGAGCACGCGAAGAAGTCTGCGAAAGGACGGGAGCGGTTTGGGGTGCGGAATCGGCCGGAATCGGCAGCGAAATAAACGGCACGAGCGCGAAAAATGGATGGATCGGCGCGGCCTGAATCGCGGGCTGGACGCTGGCGTGGCAGTACGGGCAAGTCGCGCAGTTGTCGAAATCGCGGCACGGGCAGCCCACGCAGACCACGATGGCCAACACCAGCACCGCCGCGACAGCGGCAAACAATTGCAGTGCGCGAATTGTCTTTCGCACAGACATGGCCGGGGCTGCGAGATTCGCCCTAATTCTATCGAGGTGTAAGACGCAAGGAAAGCGTCAATCGTTGCGTGCGATGAAAAGGAAACGGGGCGCGGGCTCGCACGGTTTCTAATGCAGCCAGGTGTGCTCCTGCCAGCTCCAACCCAGGCGGCGCAGGAGGCGGCAAACGTGATCGCGGACGTAACGCACATGGAAGCGGCGCCAGATTAATTGCGCGACGCGGTCCGCCGTCCACACCGGAGTGGCGAAGCCAAACGCTTCCGGCCCGCGTGCCAGAAGAGCGGGAAGCTGAGCGAGTTGCGAGGCCGCCAGCTTGGGCGGGCATCCGGACCGTGGCTTGTGGCGCAGGCCGGCCGCTCCGGAATCGCGATATTGGCGAACCCAGCGATAGACCGATTGCGGGTACACGCCGAGAGAATACGCGACCGCTGACACGGATTCGCCGCGCCGCAGGCGTCCCACCGCCATCAGTCGGCGGGCTTCCAATTGCTTCGCGTCGCGCGAGGAACGAATCGAGTGACCTGGCATCTTGCACCCCAATTACGCATCAACGACCGATCGTTCAGGCCTGCCCGCCGCGGCGGGCCTGCCTGCCGCAGGCAGGCTGCTGCCGATAACCGGGGATCTTCGAACCTCAACAACATAGCAAGGCCGGGGCGGCCCTCCGATGCAGCCGCCCGGGCATCGCCCATCGCTTCCTAAAAGTGGAAGCCAAGCTCGACGGTTTCCGTCCGCGGGGTGACGTAGTGCGTGCCGCTGAACGTCGAAAGGAAGTTGTAGAGCGCGACTTTGTTGGTCAAGTTGATCACCGAGAAACGCAGGCTCCACTTGCGCTTGTCGGTGTGAAAGAGGTTGTCGTCTCCGATGGCAACGTCGAACAGGTGACGCGGCGCGATGCGCTGCGGATTATGGTCGTCGTTTTCCGTGTTCGTCGCCGGTATTTTTATCAATGTGGACCCGAGCGCAGACGCGGAGCAGGCGTAAAACCCGTTCATCAACGTCCCGATGGGTTTTGTCGGGGTCGCGGCCACTCCACCACACGTGAGCCCGGACTCGAACTCCTGATCGGCGGTGAGGGGAAATCCGTTCAGGTTGTTCACCAGGGCTATAAAACCTGCCGGCACGGGGGATAATCCCGCTCCCCCAGGATCTCCACTAGACGTCGAAAACGAGCACGTTCCAGTTTGCGCCTCGCACGGCACAAACCCGCTCACAAGCCCGCTGTCGTAGCGCCAGTTGAAGCCGAACCACGGCCCGGTCTTCCAGGGCTGGTATTGCGCGTGCGTGGTCTGCTCGAAATTCTCGTCGTGGTCGATGCGGAATACGCCGGGCGGCTGCGGGGGCGCGATTCCGCTGACGGTTGGCGGGAAGAAGCGCGCGTTGACGTGAGCCATCACCACATAGGCCGTCAGACCGTGAAAGTCCGGAAAGCTAGCGCGGATTGTGTACCCCGGAATCTTGGAATTGTGCCATTCGATGGGCAGAAAAATGGGGCTGGCGCCGAAGACGTTGAAGTCGTAGCCATTGTGCGTGAATTTCCAGATGTACTCGGCGTCGAGCACAAAATACTTGCCGAAAGCCTGTTCGACGCCGGCGTGGAATTCATTGCGAAAGCCGGGAGTCAGCGGTGCGGGTGTGCAGGCGAAGCCTTGAGCGACGGTCATGATCGCGTTGACTACAGCGTTGCTGCATCCCGTGCCTGAAAGGATCAGGTTCTCGTTGAACGGGCTCTCCATAATGCGGCCATAGGAAATGCGAAGCACCGTGTTGCTTGGCTTGATGTTATAGGCGATGCCGAGACGCGGCTCCGGCTGCCGGGAAATGGCATCGAGGCCATTATACAAGTCTCCGCGAATGCCCAGATTAAACGACCAGCTGCCCTTTGTGATCGTATCTTGCGCATATAGCGCTGTTTCCTTCACGTCGGTGTGCCCGCGGTAATTGAAGAGCTTCCCGCCAGTCGTCAAGTCGTACGGCGCTAAAGTCGCGCACACTGGGTTGCTCGAAGTTGGACAGCCGAGCCCTGGAAGCAGACCTGGATTCACAATTCCGAACCCGTCGTTCTCGGTAAGGAATGTCTGTTCGTATGTGGCTCCGACCTTGATATTGTTGATCCCCTTGACGTACGACCAGGACGCGCGAACGCCTGTATTG
>Ga0187816_10000661_pt1 | contig 10484 bp, 10 predicted proteins | sample NC_wetland_sal_i_16_FD_132960 | JGI IMG/M metagenome (GOLD analysis project Ga0187816, IMG submission 132960) | Wetland sediment microbial communities from Neuse River Estuary, North Carolina, USA - SO4_1 | ecosystem: Environmental > Aquatic > Freshwater > Wetlands > Sediment | place: USA... | reverse complement strand
GCCGAAAGCGCGGGACGGAAGAATACAAGTGGCGAGCCTGCCTCATTCCCTGCCGACTGGTCTTCGAGAAGGGCAATCACGCTATCCCCGTCATCGGCGGTTTTCTACGTGACGAATGTAAGAAACTATTCGGTTACAGGGCTCGATAGGATCGCAGGCTAACATAAACCCTGACTGATTCATTCTGTTCCGGCCTTCTTTTCAGCGGGCAGCGTGGAATAGTGAACGTGAACCAAGCACCAACGGTCGTGGTTCTTGCGATAAATCTGGGTTTCCATGCCACGGAATGAAACTGACGACCCTTCTTTTCTTCGCTTGGCTGATAAATTCCAGTTGAATTCTGCCCAAGCCGCATCCGAGTACACCTGAACGGAAACTTCGCTGATTTCCAAGTCTCGCACCGAATACATCTCGCCTATATCATGGCGATAAAAGCCCATTATTTGCTCCAGACCGTGCCAGCGGCCTACAGGGTTGATAAGTGAGTCTTCCGATGAGTCGCACCAGATGCGTGATGCCAATGTTGGGTCGGCTTCGTCCGCAGCTTTGGCGTACATTGAGATTAACTGCTTGATTTCGTCTTCCTCCTGCCCGACATTGGCGTTGGTTGCTTGTCGCTTGTCTTGTGCGGAACAAACCGTGGCAGCGAGCACGGCGGCGAGAGGGAGCAAGCGAGCAAGTCTAACCAAAAAGGGTTGGTGGGGAGTGAACCTCATGCGTCCTCCTATTCCTGAATTCATGAATGGTTATACCAATCCGAGTGCGGCGACCAGCGGCTACAGGACAAGCACCGTGTCTCAGTCCACTGGTGAAGGCACGCTGGGCACACCCCTCCCGTGTCGGACGTGTTCCACTCATTCCCGCATGTGCAGAACCATTTGGCCTCTTTGCGTGGCGACCAGCCGCAGAGCGGGCAACGGATGCGTGGACCGGAGGAATCGTGGTCTCGCTCAAGGCCGCGATCAGGCACTACCGTTCGAGTAATAGTCTTAGTGCTCATACTGCTTTAGGGGGACGTCGACGATTTTCGAAGTGCGACTCCTAATTTTGTCCAGTATTCATTCCTCATTCCATAACTCGTAGGATGCGGTGTGCAGGCGAGAATGGCGGAGGCTCGGCGGACAATGTTCTCTTTTGGAAACGATCCTCCAGCAGTCGTCCCCCAGTGCTCAATCTCGCTCAATCCGTAGCCGTCGCATGTTGGAGAGGTATAGCCATGTGCGGATGGAAGCGAAGAGGACGGCAATGGAGGCCCTTGCTGTGAGTACCAAAACAGCAGGTTATGACACAAGCCGTGACACAAACGTCGTGGTCGTGGGGACTCGCCCGGTCTAAGTTCTTGGGAAATATGGTGGACCTGGTCGGGTTCGAACCGACGACCTCTTCCATGCCATGGAAGCGCGCTCCCAGCTGCGCCACAGGCCCACCGCGGTGTGGACAGAACAATTCTCGCTTACTGGATAACGATAGTCAAACATGTCACCGATTGGCCACCGATTCTGATCTTTCTTACCGTAACGGACAGCGCCAGCAACTCGCAAGACGGCAAGCGCGAGCGATCGGTTTTTCCTGTTACCAGTAGCTCACCGACAATCAGCACCTATCTGGTCCCGCCGAACTTCAGAGGCCGTTCCATCCACAGGACGTCCCAGTACTTATCAAACTTGCGCCCCACTTGGCTGAAAGTGCCGATGATCTTGAAGCCGAAGCGCTGATGCAGGGCGTTGGAGGCAAGGTTCGGCTGTGCGATGCCGGCGACGATTCGATGGACATCCTGGTCGGCGATCGCTTCGAACAGCGCGGCGTATAACACCTTCCCAAGACCCCGACCTATGGCATCCGGCCTACAGGCCACGCTGGCCTCAACTGTGGTGTCGTAAGCATCTTTGTTGCGAAAACGCCCCGTGCACGCATACCCGAGGACACCTCTCGCGGGATCGTCGGCTACCAGCAATCGGTACCTACGACCGTCTGAATGATCGTTGAACCAGGACCGGCGCTGCTCGGGATCGAAAGGTTGGACATCGAAGGTGATATGCGTATTGATTACGTAGTAGTTGTGGATCTCAGTCAGGCTGGGCAGGTCGTCCAACGATGCCGGCCGTATAGTGACATCTTGCATTCGAATAATTTCTCCAGCTTGTTGCTTGTTTTCCAGGTGCTCTTCGGGATCACGAATATCACCATGATACCTTTCCCTCATGACCCTAATTCGGAGGTGTACCAGTGCCCGTGGGTATCCACTGCGGTTTTACGAATCTATTCAAAATGAGTATCCTGAAAGCCAAGCCGGGTCATGAGAGCCTTCTTCATTGCTGAGTTAGGGTTGGGTCTGTCGGTCTTGCTGGTAGCGCTTGCAACCGCACAGGTTGCTCCCTCCAATCCTCCGCCCTCTGCCGCTCCTCCGGTCCCATATTCTTCGGTCAGCGAACTCAATCTCCTGCTGTCGCAACTGGAGCAAACTTCGCAAGCTGTGCAGTTGGACTTGGCCAAGCTGCGAATCGAAAAGTGGAAGACGGATGCGAATACCAAGCGCGGGACCCAGGCCGACGCAGATTCAATCCAGCGGAATTTGCAGAACGCGCTGCCCGAGATGGTTGCCCAGTTACGGAATTCACCCGAGAATCTCACCGCCACGTTCAAGCTCTATCGCAATCTGGACGCGCTTTACGACGTATTTGCTTCGGTGGTGGAATCCGCCGGCGCGTTCGGGTCGCGTGACGAGTTCCAATCCTTGCAGAACGATTTCAGCGCGTTGGAGAGGTCGCGCCACGCGGTCGCCGATCGCATGGAAACCTTGACCGACAGCAAGGAAGGCGACTTGGCGAAACTGCGCACGGCGCTTCAGAATGCTCAAGCCGCCGCAGTGGTGGCCCCCGCGGCTCCCAAGAAAGTGGTTGTCGACGACACTGAGCCGGTCAAAAAGCCAGCCAGCAAGAAATCGACGTCCAAGGCCGCGAAAAAACCTCCCTCCGCCGCTCCACCGCAACCCGCTCCGACTACCGGTGGTCAGCCCTCCCAACCGAGCCCGCCACAGAGCCAATAGCGGCCGTAGTGCTCATCGCCCGGTCGATGCCATCTCACAAGTTACGGCCCTCATGGTCTGCTCTTCTGCTCCGGAAAGCTGTAGGTCTCTGAAAACAAGCGTTCTCCGCTGGGGAACTTACTCCAGCCGCGCGGGGTCTATATAACAAGGGGCGCGGTTGCGGGAGCGTACAGCCCAGCGGTAACGCCATGGGTGGTTACATTTTCGGGGAAGCCGATGGCGAGAAAAGAACCTATAATGGAGTTCGCGCCATGAGAGCAGTGGCGGGAGTAACCACGTTGGGTGATCTCGCGAGTGCGATTGCAATCCGCAGCCAGGAGTCAGCCATCGTGGCCGAACTCAAGGCTGGGTCGGAAGAAGCCTATGTGTGGTTGATTGGAGAATTCCACCAGCCGATCTACAGCCTCGTCTATCGCATGGTGACCGATCCAGCCGACGCCGCGGATACCACCCAGGAAGTCTTCCTTAAGGTTTTTCGGGGCATGAAGCACTTCCACGGTGAGTCCAGTCTCAAGACATGGATTTATCGCATAGCGCTTCATGAGGCTTCCAACCGCCGCCGTTGGTGGTTCCGGCACAAATCCCGGGAATCATCCATTGACGCTGCAGGAAGCGAAGCCGTTCCACAGTTGGGGCATGCGTTGAACAATTCCCTCATCGATAGCGCGGAATCACCGTTCGACCATGTGGCTCACGAGGAAGTCAGAGCGAGGGTGGAGGATGAACTGCGCCATGTTCCCGAACCCTACCGCACCGCGTTAGTGCTGCGCGATCTGGAAGAAATGTCCTACGAGGAAATCGCGGAAATCACTCAGGTTTCTCTGGGAACCGTAAAGTCGCGATTGACCCGCGGACGCGAAGCGCTTAGACAACGTTTGCGGGCATACGTGCGGGAGGCTGGTCCAGCGCTGGGTCTGGAACCTATGGAGGGCGAATCGAAAGCAGAACCGCGCTCTCCGGTGGCTGTTGGAGGAAAGGAATTCGAGGTGGCATCATGAGATGCGCCCAAGCCAAATCGCTGTTTTCGCCATATCTCGACGGTGTGCTGACCGGTGCCCAGATGATTGCTCTCAGCCAGCATCTGGATGATTGTGACGGCTGCCGCGGGCACTACGCCTCGCTCCGTCAGACGCAACGGTTGTTGGCGGCGGTAGGAAAGCGTAAGGCACCGCATGATCTTCCCCTGAAATTGCGCTTGGCCATCTCGCGTGAGGTGGCGCAGTCCAGCCATCCCTACTTCGCTGGCTTGCGAATCCGGATGGAGCACGCGATCAATGCCTTTATGGTTCCGGCCACGGCAGGCTTGGCCAGCGCGGTGCTGACGTTTGGATTCCTCATGGGCGTCCTCGCATTGCCTTTGCAAGCCGGCAGACCCGATGTGCCTCTCATGTTGAACACCGCCCCGCAACTGGAGCAGTCGGCTTTTGGTAGCGCTCTGAGCTCGATCAAAGGTGATTCTCTGGTGATCGAAGCCTATGTCGATTCCAACGGGCGGGTCGAGGACTACCGAGTGTTGTCCAATCCCGAGGAACCGAAAGACCTGCCGCCCCAGGTGAAGAACATGCTCATCTTCACGACCTTTCGTCCCGCGACTTTTATGGGACGCCCCACCGCCGGAAAGGCTGTGCTGTCGTTTTCCAAAGTGAGTGTGAAGGGGTAGAAAGCGATCGACCGTCGGCTGCCTGCGTTTGACCCTCCGAGCAGAACCCCTTAAACTGGCAGTGAAACTCTCACATCCCGCCCTCTGGTCAGGAGGCTTTCCCTGGTTTACAGGTTGAGAAGTACGCTGGTGGTTGCCCTATTCGGGCTGTCAGTGTCGGTGTGTTCGGCACAAACCTCGGGAAAAGTGGCGTTGGAAACCAGCGAAACTCTGTTTACCGTTCTGAGCGCGATGAATGCCTGCGGGTATGACGCGGAGCTGAGCCTCTCGGACCCACTGCGGGCTCAAATGCGAGCGGAAATTACTACGGCGACGCAGGCTTACGACCAAGCGAAAGAAGAAACTGAGATCCTGTGCAAGTTCTATCACGACCACGAGCAGGCAGACAGTGCCCGGAACTTGGCGCAATACATTTCCCTGGCGCTGTGCCTCGATGCTCCTCCCACTTTCGCCTTCAAAGTAAAGGATGCTGATCTTCCACCGGATGCCGGAGTCGTGGCCGGGATCGTACCGATCCTGCAGAAGTTTTACGACGTAGCCGGACTCCACAACATCTGGCAGCGTCATCAATACGCTTATTCTGCCCTGCTCGCCCGTTACCACGACCCGCTCTCCAAGGTCCTGTTCGACACGGAAATTTACCTGAAGATACCATCATCGGGTTTCTTGGGACGCAGCTTTACCGTGTTTCTTGATCCCATGGGAGCGCCGGGACAAACCAATGCCCGCAACTACGGGGCGGATTACTACCTGGTGATTTCTCCCGGTATTGGTTCGACCCTGAAGACCGCGCAAATCCGGCACACGTATCTTCACTACTTGCTGGATCCGCTGGCCCTGAAGTATCCGCAGACCGTGCAGCGCCTGGAACCGCTGCTGGCGGATGTTAAAAGGGCGCCGATGGATGAGGGGTTCAAGATTGATATTTCACTTCTGATCACCGAGTGCTTTATACGCGCCATCGAGGCGCGGACCATCGGGTCGGCCAAAACACCGGAGGAAGAGCGGCGACAAGCGGTTGTGCAATCGGTGGCGCAAGGCTACATCTTGACGCCCTATTTCTACGACTCCCTAATCCAGTTCGAGAGGGGCCCGACAGGCTTGCGGAACGCGTATAGCGACATGCTTGCAGGCATTGATGTAAGCAAGGAGCACAAGCGGGCGGCGCAAGTGCAATTTGCCAAGAACGCCGATCCGGAACTGTTGCATTTGTCGCGGCCGGCGCCGGTCAAGTTGCTGATGGCGGCGGAGCAAAAGCTTTCGACCGGAGACTCAGAGAGCGCCAGGAAGTTGGCGCAGCAGGCGCTGGATGCCAAGAGCGAAGATCCGGGACGGGCCCTTTTTATTCTGGCGCAGGTCGCCACCATGAACCGCGATATGCAAGGCGCCCGCAACTACTTCGAACAAGCCCTCGGAGTCGCGCACGAACCCAAGGTTGTGGCCTGGTCTCACATTTACCTGGGACGGATCTTCGACCTGCAAGAAGACCGTGCGGCCGCCCTCGATCATTATCGCGCGGCGCTGAACGCCGGAGAGGCGCTGCCGGAAGCCAAAGCCGCTGCGGAGCGCGGGTTGCGACAGCCTTACGAGCCGCCCAGCCATCCGCAGGACACAAAAGATTGATGTCACATCCGCATTCTGCGACAGATAAGCCAGAAGCGGAGTTCAAGGAGAGAGCATGAAGCGAACAGCCATGATGTTCCTGACCGTGGCCGTGGCGAGTTTTGTATTTGCGCAGCAGCCCACGCCTGCCAAGCAGAATCCGCCCTCAGGACAGTCAAGTTCAGCTCCGCAGGGGGCTGCCCCTTCCACACCGCCGCTAGGCAAACGTCCGCCCCAGGCCAAGACGCAGGCCGAATTCGACGCCTACAAGGCTGCTATGGCCAGCATGAATGACGGCCCGGCTATGGAAAAAGCGGCGGATGATTTTGCCGCCAAGTTCCCCGACAGCGAACTGCGCGTGCTGATGTATCGTGCCGCGATGCATGCCTACCAGAGCGCCAACAATGCCGACAAAATGTATGAGATGGCCGAGAAGGAATTGAAGATCGATCCGGATGATCCCGAAGCACTGATTGGTGCGTCGGAGGTGATCGCGGAGCGCACTCGAGACACGGATCTGGACAAAGACCAGCGTTGGGCTGAGGCGCAGAAGCAAGCCCAGCACGCGCTGGAAACCGCCGACACGGACCTGGCAATCCCGGCCGGCACTCCGCAGGAGAAGATTGACGCCTACAAGGGCTTTTTACGTTCGTCCGCATATTCCGTTCTGGGGACGATTGCCTTCAGTCAGGAAAAATACACCGATGCCGAAGGCTATTTTCACAAGTCGATTGACGCCTTTCCGGCTCAAGCGGATCCGGTGGTGGTTCTTCGGCTGGCCATTGCGTTGGATAAGCAGGGACGATATCCCGACGCGCTGAAAGAAGCCAACCACGCGGTGGAATTGACGCAAGAAAACACTACGTCCGGAACCTTGGCGCGCCGGGAACGGGATCGGTTGGTACAGTTGACGGGTGGCAGCGCTCCGGCGCCAGCGTCCAAACCACCTGCTGGAACCGCTCCGACTCCAGCCCCGCCTTCGCACTAGCCGGAGAGGTTCGACCGGAAAGGGCCGCGTCGATATCGAGACCATTACAGCTGGATTGGCCTGCTACTGCGTGCCGGGCGGCGCTCAGTTGAGAACATGAAGTCACGAAACATGGCGGACCTGGAGCACACTCTTGCCTATCGATTCGCCCGGCCGGAGTTGCTGGAACAGGCGCTCACCCACAGTTCTCAGGCACGAGAGCTGGAATCGTCTCAGCCGTCGGCCGCCCGTATCGGCGATAACGAGCAACTCGAGTTTCTCGGGGATGCGGTGCTCGGGCTCATCACCACGGAAGAGCTCTTCCATCGCTTCCCCCATTTTCGGGAGGGGGAACTGTCCAAGTTGCGGGCCCACCTGGTCAGCGAGAAGCATCTCATAAGGGTGGCACAGCTACTCGAACTCGGGCACTACCTGCACCTGGGGCGAGGCGAAGAAAAAAGTGGAGGCCGTAATAAGACGGCGCTGTTGGTAGATGCTCTAGAAGCCGTATTGGGAGCGATGTACGTGGATAGTGGGCTGGAGGCAGTTCGTCGCGTGGTTCTGCAATATATCGTTGCTCCCGAACTGGAGCAGGTCGCGCGCAACGGCAGTAGTTTGCCCTTGACCGACTACAAGTCGGCGTTGCAAGAAAAACTGCAAGCCATGGGGCGTCCGCAGCCTTCCTACGTCCTGGTAAAAGAGCAGGGACCAGAGCACAGCAAAACGTTTACGGTCGAGGTTCGACTGCAGTCGTCGGCAGACCGGCACGACGCTGAATTCGTTGGGCGAGCCGAAGGCTCTACCAAGAAAAATGCCGAACAAGGTGCGGCACAGCAACTGTTGGAGCATCTGGAGTCGCTGGCGGCAAACTCGGGAGGAAAGGTGCACAACCGGACTCGCACCTCTTCGCACTCATGATGGAGGCTGACCAGAAGTCGCGGGTGGATTGGTTGAGTTCCCTGCAATCCTTGCTGACCACGGTCGTCATTGCGGTCTTCGTCATCACTTTTGTCGTACAGGCTTTCCAGATTCCCTCTGAGTCGATGGAAAACACTCTGTTAATCGGCGACTACCTGCTGGTGGACAAGCTGCGTTATGGCGGCGGATCCCTCTGGGACCACTTCATTCCCTACCGCCAGGTGCATCGCGGTGACGTCGTAGTTTTCCATTATCCCGTAAATCCCGCGCAACACTTCGTAAAGCGGGTGGTGGGCGTACCCGGAGACCGTGTACGCCTGATCAAGGGTCAAGTCTACGTGAATGGAAACCTGTTGACTGAGCCGTACGTGCGCCACTCCTCTTCGATTCCTGATGTGTATCGCGACAACTTTCCCCAACTCATGGACGTACCCGGAGAGGCGGCGAGTTGGGCGGGACAGATGAAGAAGTGGATGGAAGACAAGCAACTCATTGTCCCCGAGGGTTTCTATTTCGTGCTAGGGGACAATCGCGATGAGAGTCTCGACAGCCGTTACTGGGGTTTTGTTCCCCGGGAAAACATTATTGGACGGCCTCTGCTGATTTACTGGTCGGTCCGCAGTGTGAATGACGAAATCTCAGCCAAGTCCAAGCCAGGTGATAAACTTTATCATTTCGCATATGTGGTCAGTCACTTGTTTCAGATCACCCGCTGGGACCGCACATTTCGACTAATCAATTAAGCAAAACAGGAAGAGTCTTCGTGGCGAAGAAAGAGAAAGAAAAGACCGAACCGGAAAAGCCCCGCGAAACCACGGTGGAGTTTCTGGCGTCGTTGGCGGCGGTATTGGTGACCGGGCTGTTCATCATTACTTTCATCGTACAGGCATTCGAGATCCCCTCCAGTTCCATGGAGAACACGCTGTTGATCGGCGACCACGTGTTTGTGAACCGCGAGCAGTTTGCGCCTCGCTCACGCTGGATTGGCCCACTTCTCCCCTACCGGCAGATTCGGCACGGTGACATTGTCGTTTTCCTTCACCCGGCGGAGCCCGGTCTTTACGTGGTGAAGCGAATCCTGGGCACGCCCGGAGATCGCATTCATTTGCGCGATGGGATTGTGTACCGTAACGGCGAGAAACTCGACGAGCCTTACGTGATCCACCCGGCTACGGGAACCAGTTACAATCCGTATCGTGATAATTTTCCGGCCGTGGCTCCTTCAGACTTCAACAACGTCACTCCAGAATGGCAAATGACGATGAAGCAGAACATCCAGGGAGATGACCTGGTTGTGCCTGAGGATCACTACTTCGCCATGGGCGATAACCGCGACGTCAGTTACGACAGCCGCTACTGGGGCTTCGTCCCGCGGGAAAATGTGATCGGCAGACCGATGTTCATTTACTGGTCGTTTGAGACGCCGCCCAACGAATATTTGGAGACGGGCGTCGGCCAGCGGCTTGGAATCATCGTTCATAAGATCATCCACTTTTTTGACGAGACCCGCTGGCGGCGTACTTTCAGGTTTGTGCGGTGAAGTTTTTCCGATCCAGGCGCGCAGTGATCACGGCAGGTGTTCTGCTGCTGCTCATACTTTTTCTCATCCGGCCGGGAGCCAACCGGCTGCGGACGCGCATCGTCAGCTCCATCAGCCTGGCCTTGGGCCGCCCGGTGGAGGCGGCTTCCGTCAGCTTGCGCCTGCTGCCGCAACCCGGATTCGATCTCAATGATTTCGTGGTGGAAGACGATCCCGTTTTCGGCGCCGAGCCCATGCTGCGCGCCTCGGAAGTGACCGCGCTGTTGCGCCTGACGCCGTTGCTGCGCGGACGCCTGGAAATTGCCAGCCTCAGCCTCACCGAACCCAGTTTGAATCTGGTGCGCAACAGCCAGGGACACTGGAATCTGGAGAATCTCCTCGAACGCGCGGAGAAAATTCCGGTCGCTCCCACCGCCAAACCCAAGACGGAGCGGCGTCCCGGGTTTCCCTATGTGGAAGCCAGCCGTGGCCGCATTAACTTCAAATTCGGACCGGAAAAAAAGCCTTACGCGCTCATGGACGCGGATTTCTCCTTGTGGCAGGACTCGGAAAACGCCTGGAGTATGCGGCTCAAGGCTCAGCCGATGAGGACCGATTTCAATCTCACCGACACCGGGCTGGTCCGGATAAATGGATCGTGGCAAAGGGCCGCCACTCTGCGCGAAACACCTCTCAATTTCACGCTGCTGTGGGATGGGGTGCAGCTCGGACAATTGACCAAACTGCTCTACAGTGCCGACCAGGGTTGGAG
>Ga0187816_10000660_pt1 | contig 10493 bp, 7 predicted proteins | sample NC_wetland_sal_i_16_FD_132960 | JGI IMG/M metagenome (GOLD analysis project Ga0187816, IMG submission 132960) | Wetland sediment microbial communities from Neuse River Estuary, North Carolina, USA - SO4_1 | ecosystem: Environmental > Aquatic > Freshwater > Wetlands > Sediment | place: USA: North... | reverse complement strand
TGCTGGCCAGGCGCATGATAAATGCAGCCGTTTTGGTGAGGACCTCATCACGATCATGATCTTTCATGATCAAATGATACGAGTGATAGAAGGTGACAAGATACTTTTCCCGTGAACCGATCAATTTATAAATCTCGCGGCCATCACGGGCTGGTACGACATGATCGTGTACCGAGATCATAATCAGCGCCGGTGCAGTTATCTGGGGCAACTCAGCCCGCAAGTGTGGCAAAAATTGCACCATGCTCTCCACCGGTAACATAGGCGTCCAGCGATACACATCTCGCGTGTGTCGACGACGCGCCTCCCGGTCGCGTACATCTTCACGCAGCGTTGGCAACAAGGGAGTCACATATTTAGCGATTTTCACAATAAATTCTGTGCCAGGGTGTAGATACAGCGGAGCACACATGCTGACAATACCCGCCACTTCTTCATGAGCAGCGACATGCAACGAGAGCGCGCCGCCCAGAGAATGCCCAACCAGAAACACGACATCGCAACGTTGTTTGAGCGCAATTAACTCCTCGCGCACAGCCCGCGACCAATCCGACCAGCCCAGGGACATCAGTTCTCGTACATGCGTACCATGTCCCGGCAAGAGTATATTATGGGTAACCACGCCACGAGCTTGCAGAAACTCTTCCAGCTCTGTCATATCTCGCCTGCTCCCATTAAACCCATGCACCAGCAGTACACCTATAACTGGTTGCTTTGCCGTGTTGGATGTGGATGTGTTCTGTGGCTTCTTGAATGTCGTCACCGTTTACTCCTCGTGATTATGTGGACTCTGCTGCCCACTGTGGGTATATCATAGTAATATACTTACTATTGATACGTTTCAGTAAGGAAACGGTTACAAGTCTTCTTCATCACACCGCTTGCCACACCTGCACTGTCTTATCCCTACCAGCAAATGTGCACTGATTGTAGAGGTACATCCTGCAGGCGTCAAGGTACTCCCGGATTGCCCTTTCCAGCCATACGTGGTATAGTCACCTTCATAAACAACGTTCCTAATATTACATAGCAGGAGTTATCGATCATTATGAAATTCGCAACAAAAGCTATTCACGCCGGGCAGGACCCCGACCCATCGACGGGTGCCATCATGATCCCCATTTACCAGACATCAACCTATGCCCAGGCGGGCCTGGGTGAACATAAAGGGTACGAATATGCTCGCAGTAGTAACCCCACACGCACCGCACTCGAAGCATGCATCGCCGCCCTTGAAGACGGACAATATGGCCTGGCCTTCGCCTCAGGCATGGCCGCCGAAAGTGCCATTCTCAGCCTGTTGAACGCAGGCGATCACATCGTCTCGTGCGACGATCTCTATGGTGGAAGCTATCGCATCTTTGAGCGTATTATGCGCCGCTACAATGTCGATGCCAGCTATGTACCCGTGCGTGACATCGCAGCCTATGAGCAAGCCATGCATCCAAACACCAAGCTGGTCTGGCTAGAGACTCCCACCAACCCATTACTGAGCCTGGTGGATATCCAGGCAGTGGCCTCGCTTGCCCATAGCCGGAACATACTGGTCGTCGTTGACAATACCTTCGCCAGCCCGTATTTCCAGCAGCCACTGCACCTGGGCGCAGACATCGTTATACACAGCACCACCAAGTACATCAATGGGCATAGCGACCTGATTGGTGGTGCAGTCGTCACAAGCAATGCAGAAGTCTACGAAGCTATCAAATTCTACCAGAATGCAGCAGGTGGTGTACCTGCACCTTTCGACTCCTGGCTAACGCTACGTGGCATCAAAACCCTGGCAATACGCATGCGTCAACACGAGCAGAACGCACAAGCCGTGGCCAAGTTTCTGCTAGAACACCCGCGTGTCGAGAAAGTTTACTATCCTGGCCTGCCTTCACACCCCGATCATCCACTGGCCAAACGCCAGATGAGCGGTTTTGGTGGCATGGTCTCCTTTCAGTTCAAAGGAATACGTGCTGACGTCGATCAGGTGGTGCGCCGCTTCAAAGTCTTCACACTCGCAGAAAGCCTGGGTGGCGTTGAATCACTCGTCTGTCATCCCGTATCCATGACCCACGGCTCCATTCCTAAGCTTATACGTGAAGCTCGCGGCCTCACCGAGACACTGTTACGCCTCTCGGTAGGCATTGAAGATATTGAGGATTTGTTAGCAGACCTGGAGCAGGCTTTAGCATAGGGGTGCTTAATGCAAAGCTGTTTTCTTTGCGCGCTCGACCCACACTCCTGCACGACGACACAGCTTGAAGGGCACATCATAGCCGCCAGAGAACGCATCTTCGACGGTGAGACAGTCCCAATTATCACAGTTGATACAGGTACAACGCTTGTCGCAGTGGCCCTCACACGCTACCATCGTAGCCTGGTCAAGGGCCTGATCGCACTCGGCAGCGTCATGCGCAGCCTTACCTTGCGCATCTATCATCTGCCGGGCGCTCCCAGCATTAGCGAATACAAAGGCAAACCTCTGCACCGCTACCAGGCAAATTCCTATTCGTTAGTCGTGCTGGAACCTGATACCCTGCTCAACATCACCGACCTCAACCAGGCTGAATATTGCCCCAGGCAATACCTGCTGCGCCGTCTCGCCGCCTCACCAACTTCCGCCGCTGCCATACGTGGTAACCTTGTACACACTTGCTTCAAAGAACTTCTTAAAGAGCATGATCGCGGCGAACTCATGACAGGACACACAGCCAACGATCAAGAGGTACCACTGGCAACCCTGTACCGTCATCTTGAGCAAGCATTACAACGCAGCAGCCTTGACCTGGCCCTGGCTCATGTATCAACCGAAGCCATCCGTGTCGAGGTGGCGCCACATTTAGAAAGCCTGGCAACGTGGTACCAGAATCAGCGTGCCAGCCTCTGGGATATGCCAATGGAGCATGCCGACGACCAAAGCGAGGAAGAGCGAGCGCCACGCAACGAAAACCTCGTACGTGCAGAGACCTTTTTACTGGCTCCTGAGATAGGACTTAAGGGGCGACTCGACCTGCTCTGGCAACAATCAGGCCGCCAACGCTTGCTCGAGTTGAAAACAGGGGGCACCGGCGACTTGCCCAAACGCGATCATCGCTGGCAAGTGCATGGCTACCACGCACTCTTAACTGTGCGCAGAGATTCTAAGATGAAGAAGGCACTTGCCACGCTCCTCTATAGTGGCACACCCGCCGAGGCACAGGCATTCGGCATCCCTTTCAGTGTAAGAGAACTCCAACTCGTCAACGAGACACGCAACATTCTGGTACTCAGCCATGTCACCGGCATTGCGCCTGCTCCGCCTGGCCCATCACGTTGTACGAAGTGTGCAATGCTCGAACAATGTACACAGGTCTCTTCACTGCTGAATTGGCAACCGCCGCAACCCGATGGCTCCGCATCCCTGCAGGCCCAGCAACAGGAATCCGTTGAAATCCAAGCAGAATATGTCTATGACGCAGAGGATCGTGCTTTTTTTGCCAGGTACTACCACCTACTGCAACTCGAAGGACGCGCAGGCGAGCAACAACAAGCTCTGCTTTGGGAAACAGCAGTAGCCGAGCGCGTCGAACGCGGCACAGCCATCAACGACTTGCAGCCACTAGGAAAACCAGAACCAACAGGCCAGGGCGAATGGTTGCAGACATTTCGCTGCACAAACAACTCGGAACTACGCGAAGGCGACGAAATCCTACTCAGCGACGGCAATCCTGTCACCGGCGAGGTCGTGACAGGTACCATCGTCAGCATCAGCGCAGAGCAGGTCACCACCTGGAACCCGGAACTCATCGCTCATCCCACGCTGATTGACCGCTATGACACCGACATCGTCCATGTGCGTACGCTCCAGAACCTCCTTCGATGGCTCCAGGCCACCCCGCGTATGCGAGGCCTGGTGGCAGGGCAACTGCAGCCACAATTCAACACCATTCCCGTTTCACCGCGCATAGACTTCAATGCCGAGCAAAACCTTGCGATCGAACGCGCCATGCAGATGCAGGACTACCTGCTCATCCATGGGCCACCTGGCACCGGTAAGACCAGCGTCATAGCCGAGATCGTCAAACGCTTCTGTCAGCAGGGCCAACGGGTAATGCTCGCCGCCTTCACCAACTAGGCCGTTGATAACATGCTCAAACGGATCGACAAAGAGGGCTTTCATGGCTATGTACGCCTGGGACATGACCGCAGCGTCGATAAAAGCGTACAAGAGCGCCTCCTAAATGCACTCGTGGCCCAAAAGCAGGCAGGCGCCGTAGGGGCCTCAGCGAAGCTTGCGGAGCAGCGACGCAGTCTGGGGGACTGCGTGTCAATCCCGCGCCCATCGCCTCAGCGAAGCGAAGCGGAGCGCGTATCAATACTTCGGCCCGCAGAATCGGACGACACAGTAGGATACCTGCTCCCAAGACAGGGTGCCCTGCCTGGGGGGCAGGTATCCCGATTTACCGCACCTGTGGAGTGGAGCGGGGCAAACGTCCACGAAATCCTACGCACATCGCCTGTAGTCGCCTCGACCACTGCAACGTGGTCCTCAGAGAAATACGCTCACAATGGCACCGGCAGTGACAATGACGATTCGCCGCTGCAATTTGATGTCGCGCTCATCGACGAAGCAGGACAGCTAACCGTCCCCGCCATCCTCGGTGCCCTCCGCTTCGCCAAACGCTTCATCCTCGTGGGCGATGAAAAGCAACTTCCTCCGCTCGTCCTCAGCAAAGAAGCGGCAGCCCTGGGCCTTGCCAGGTCCCTCTTCAGCGACCTGAAGCAGCGCAATGAAGACTATAAGAAAAATAACCCCAATGTGGTGAGTGCATGTGTTCCCTTACGCATCCAATACCGCATGCACCGGCAGATCTCAGACTTCGCTTCTACAACCTTTTACAATGGCCTCTTGATTCCAGATCGGTCAGTCGCGAACCGCGTGCTCAAACTAGCACCGACCGGTTTATGGTCAACCACAACAGCCCCTGCTATCAAACAAGCCATCCAGCCAGGCTCTCCGCTCGTCTTCCTTGATGTCCGTAGTAAGCAAGAGAGCAACGGAGCGAAGATCAGTAATGCCGAAGCGCGTACGGTACGCGAAGTGGTGGCGGAACTGTTGCTGCAAGGCATTCTTGAAGCAGAAATTGGCATTATTGCGCCTTACCGGGCGCAGGTTGCAAACCTGCGCCGTCACCTGTTAAGCGATGACCCTGCGAACAGATGGCAAGGACTCAAGCCTCATTCACCGCTGAGCATTGACACCGTGGATCGTTTTCAAGGCGGTGAGCGCCTGGTGATTATCATTTCATTTGCTACCACTACTCCGCCCGCAGTCGACAGTTTACAGCACGATTTTCTCACGAATCCTAACCGTTTGAATGTTGCTCTCACCCGTGCTCAACGCAAACTCATTCTAGTAGGATGCGCTCCCGCCCTGGCACATTTACCCTTTTTTCAGCGCCTCCTGACCTATTGTCAGCGCCTGAATACATTGATCCCACATCGTTCTTTTACATCTCCACAAGCAGGAGGCGCCTATGGCGAATAACACTATCCTTGTGGTTGGTAGCCTGAATATGGATCAGATCGTGCAGGTTTCGCGTCTTCCTATATTGGGTGAGACGTTACTGACCGCAAGCTCGCTCAGAATCGTACCAGGTGGGAAAGGAGCCAACCAGGCGGTAGCGATGGCCCGTCTGGGTGCCTCTGTGACATTGGCCGGGCGGGTGGGGAACGATCCTTTTGGGGTACAACTTCTGCGTTCGCTGAAAGCTGACAACGTAGAAACGGGCATGGTTGTTACCGATCAAGAGGCAAGCAGCGGCGTTGCTCTGATCTTTCTTACTCCTGAGGGCAATAATGCGATTGTCGTTGCCTCTGGCGCAAATATGCGCGTTGGCCAGAACCAGACAGAGCTTGCCCATTACTTCGCGACTAGCGCTGAGGGCCGAGGACTAGTATTGCAATTGCAGATACCGTTAGAAACAGTGACCACTTTGATTACAGCCGGACACACTAGCGGTATTCCGGTGGTGCTGAATCTTGCACCTGCTCAACTGCTACCATGGGATATTCTGAAGCAAGTAGAGGTATTGGTTGCTAATGAGCATGAGGCAGGCTTACTTTGTGGTCAACAGGTAGACAACGTGGAAGACGCACGCACTGTGGCAACACTGCTCCACCAGCAGGGCATAGCCACGGTGGCTATAACGCTAGGGGCACAGGGTGCTCTCCTCGTCACCGGTGATGGGGTCAGAGGAACACGCAGCATCTACCAGCCCACACCCAAGGTCCAGGTCGTCGATACGACCGCTGCCGGCGACTGCTTTGTCGGAGCGCTGACCGTCGCCTTGACCGAAGGCCAAAATCCTGAACAGGCCTTACGCTTCGCCGTCTATGCCAGTGCCCTGAAAGTGACGAAATTCGGAGCACAACCAGGCCTGCCCACCCGAGCAGAGGTAGAGGCATTCAAGCAACCTTGATTGAGGAGTCAGTATATGATACCATGAGATGGAAACGTAGAAACCATATGCTGTGATTAGAACCGACGCAGTCGGTTATCATCACACTTATGTTTTGAACACATTGAGGGAAGCAGATAGCAACCATGCCAGAGATTAACGAAGCTGAAGTGATGGATGCGCTACATGAATGTTACGATCCAGAGATTCCAGTCAATATTGTCGATTTAGGCCTTGTCTACGGCGTTGATATTAACAATGAGACCGGCCAGGTTAACGTTACCATGACTCTTACGGCCATGGGCTGTCCCATGGCCGGTGACGTAATCTCCGAGGTGGAGATGCGAGTGGGTGAAGTCGAGAACGTCAAGTCCTGTAAATGCGATCTGACATTCGATCCACCCTGGTCGCCTGATCGCATGACAGAAGATGCCAAGTGGGAACTGGGCATGGTCTAAGACGTCGTAGACCGGGCGTAAGGGCGGAAACTGTAGGGGCGGGAGTAGAGAGGCGAAGGGGTGGGGAGCTTGCCTCCGCCCGAAGGGGAAGGGCACCATGCGAAGTTCCTTAGGAGGCATGACTATTCTACTCATCATATTGGCTCTCCTTGTGATGGCAAGTGGCATCGGGCTCATCTACTACTCAGCGGTCTTTCACCCTGACCAACTCTATGCTCAGGCCACAACTACGGCTCAGACTGCACAGGCTCAAGCCAGCGCGACAGCGAAAGCCTGGGCTACAGGAACTGCTCAAGCCTATGTCAATGCCACCGCTACAGCTCAGACCGTAGCCACGACACAAGCGATAGCAACCACCACTGCATTCCAAAATATCTACAATCAGGTAACGAGAGGGACTCCCATCCTTAATGACCCTTTGAATGGAAACAACATCAATAATTGGGACCTGGGCAAAGCCAGTTTAGGCGGTAGTTGTGAGTTTAGAACAGAAGCCTACCACGTTATAGAGCCAAATAAAAGTTATTATTTGACCTGTCTTGCCGAGTCTACCAACTTCAGCAACTTCGCCTATCAGGTACGAGTGACGATTATCCAGGGTGACGAGGGTGGAGTTATCTTTCGCGCTGCTGGCACAAAGCTTTATTCCTTCGGCATCAACCGTGATGGGCTCTTCAGCCTTATAGTTTCTAAAAACAATAACCCTGGTAAACCGTTGATCTTTGGCCCAATTTCGGCTATCAACATAGGCCTGAACCAGCCCAACTTACTGACAGTAATAGCGCGTGACAGTACGTTCTATCTCTATATCAACAAGCAATATGTTGACACTATCAGAGATACTACCTACCGCTCTGGTCAGATTGGAGTGTACGCCGCTTCCAGTACACACTTTACAGACGTCGCATTTAACGACGCTCAAGTGTGGCAACTGTAATGCACAACGTGTTCAAGAGATGAGTAAAAAGGACGTTTTCTACGCGTAATATTGCAGAGGCATACCCATCCTTGGCATAGTCATCGTGAGCGTGATATGCTATTACTATTGTTCACATCTTATTGATTGAGGCATTTTCCAGATTCACGTTCATTTGGAGAAAGAAGCTTGCCATGCAATGTACCACATGTGGAACTACACTTCAGCCTGGAATGACAACCTGTCCATCCTGCGGTGCGGCAGTACCCACTGATACATCCGAGTCGTCACCATATGAGACCTATGCCGAAACAGTCCCTTACATTCCTTATAACACTTCAGAAGAAAAAGCACCAGCATCTGCTAGCTCACCATCATCTGGAACACCAGCACTAGAACAGAGTTTTTACGGCCCAAGCCCACTCGGCGGGTCATCGATGCCGCAAGGAGAACCGCCAGCAGATCAGGGTTCACAAGCTTCGGAGTCGGAGGTAGCATGGCCATTCACCGATCTAGAACCACCCGCTGATGAGGTTGCGCAGGCACAACCACCACTTCCTACACCTACACAGCCAGTGCCACAGCCACGTCGAGGTCTCTCGGCGAGTGTAACGGCTCTGTTTATCATATTGGCGCTGCTTATTATCGGAGGCGGGGGTGGACTGACATACTATGCAGCGATCTTCCACCCTGCTGAACTACATGCTCAGGCAACCGTTGTTGCAAAGAACGTAGTGGCAGAGGCTACTGCTCGTTCTGCCACTATCAACCCACAGCTACTCTATACACAGATCACCAGCAGCACACCAAGCATCACTGATCCATTGAACAATGCTAATAGCAGCATTTGGGAAGCTACAACTGCATGTAACCTTACTAACGGAGCCTACCATGCCAGCATTGCAACAAAGAGCGAAATAGTCTTCTGCAGAGCTCTGTCGACTGACTTTCACAATGTTGCTTTTCAGGTGCAAATGACGATTCTCAAGGGCGACCTGGGTGGACTGATGTTCCGCGGCAGCCTTGACGCTGCAAACCAGGTACAGAGTTATTTCTTTGCGCTTGATCCTGTCGGAGGCTATCATCTTTTCACCCTTCTGGGTGGAGGTCTAAACCCATTGCGCGAAGCCACTAGCCCAGCGATAACATCAGGCTTGAATAAACCTAATCTGATTACAGTGATTGCACAGGATAGCAGATTCTACCTCTACGTAAATAAGCAATTTGTCGCAGTCGTCAGGGACAACTCTTATTCATCCGGCGGGGTTGGGTTGTTCGCTCTTGATCTCAACCTTCCTACGGACGTCGTATTTAGTAACGCACAGATGTGGGCATTGTGAGGAAGAAAGCCACCATACACCACACATACATCATAAGGAGAAACTACTATGCACTGCATTAAGTGTGGCACAGCGCTCCCATCTGAAACGGCAACATGTCCTACTTGCGGCACATCCACGCCTTACAACGTTACTATCTCATCAACCCCAAATACCGGTGTCGAGGAGACCCCTTCGTCCTCACTGGCCTGGCAGGTGGAACCCCAGCCATCTTCAGACTGGCAGGAGTACCAATCGACCTCGGAGCATCAAACTCCTCAATCTGAAGTATCCCAACCGGTCACTCCTCAACCAACGCCGGTATCGCAGCAGCCTCAACCCACATCACAATCCTTGGCTGATCAGTCTCTTCCCATACAAAAAGAAGCACAGCGTCGAGATTCCTCACTGGCCAGACCACTGCTGCTTACTATCCTCGCGCTACTCATTATTGGCGGAGGTGGACTGATCTATTATGTGTCCATCGGTCGCCCTGCTGAGTTTCATGCTCAGGCTACCGCAATCGCCCAGACCTTCCTTACGCCGGTGTCGCCACAAGACGTTTACACCAATTCTACCAGTGGCAAACCAATGATCAATGACCCTCTGAACAGCCCTGGCAGTAGCACCTGGAGAGCATCCGGTGGCATAGGCAACAGTTGTGCCTTCACAAATGGGGCGTATCATCTTAGTATGTCGGGGAACACCTTCATCACGCAATGTTTCTCTAAGGCCGGCAGCTTGAGCGATTTCGCCTTCCAGGTACGGATGACGATTACCCAGGGCTCTTTGGGCGGGCTTGTTTTTCGTGTCGATGATACGCAGTCAAACTACTACTTTTTCTTTGTCAGGTCCGATGGATTCTATGGCCTCCTGCTTCACACGAGTACAAACCAGGTTAAATTATTGAACTACGGTCCCAGTTCGGCGATCAATGCCGGCCTCAATCAGCAAAATCTCCTCACGGTAATAGCCCGCGGCAGTAGCATATACCTGTACGTAAACAAGCAGTACATCGCTACTGCAAATGACCCTACCTTCCGATCTGGTGGGATCGGCCTGTTTGCTTCCAGGGAAGTTAATCCCACTGGAGATGTAGCATTCAGCAACGCACAAGTTTGGAAGTTGTGAAAATTGTGAAACCTGCTATTGACAAACCCCCATACTATTGCTATCCTAATACCAACGAAAGAACCAACATATAGGCAATGAACGGGACAAGTACCTTTCGCTGAGCAGCAGAGAGCTGCGGATCGGTGCAACGCAGCAGCCAGCAAGAGCAAAATCCACCCGCGAGCCAACGCGATAAGCGCCAACGGCCGTCTCCGTTAAAAGATAACATCGAGGTCTTTCATCTCCTCATATCTCT
>Ga0187816_10000658_pt1 | contig 10511 bp, 11 predicted proteins | sample NC_wetland_sal_i_16_FD_132960 | JGI IMG/M metagenome (GOLD analysis project Ga0187816, IMG submission 132960) | Wetland sediment microbial communities from Neuse River Estuary, North Carolina, USA - SO4_1 | ecosystem: Environmental > Aquatic > Freshwater > Wetlands > Sediment | place: USA... | reverse complement strand
TAGATGTCGGCGTTAAGGATCGTCGTGCTGTACCCGGACAGGCCCGGCAGGGGCAGGCCCGTCCCGCTGCCGAGGGCGGAAATCCGCTCGAAGACCAGCATGATGGTCGCGGCCAGCACCCAGGTGGCGATCGCGAAGTACCCGCTGCGCAGCCGGGAGACCAGCCACCACAGGGGAAACACGGCGGCGCCGGAGCAGAGGGCCGCGAGGGGAAGCGCCCAGAACGGCGAGATTCCCTGCAGGGCAAAGATCAGCACGAAGTAGGCGCCGAGCCCCACGAAGCCCTGCTGTCCCACCGACACCAGGCCCGCGTACCCGGCCAGCAGGTTCCACATGCAGGCGAGGGTGAGCACGATGAAGGCCTGCACCAAGATGGTCGTGGTGCCCGAGTACACGATGTAGGGGAGCCGCTCCAGCACGATGACCGCGATCAGCGCGCCGACCCCGGTCCAGGCCACGTTCCTGCGTGACCGTGTGACCCGGAACCTTTCTGCCGAACGGGCGGTGGTTTCCGTTACCGTGCTCATCGGGCTCTCCGGGCGGTCAGACCCTGCGGTCGGATCAGCAGGACGGCGAGGAAGACGATGTACCCGGCCAGTACCTCGTCGGAGGTGTTGATCTGGGCGCCGATCAGCTGCGCGACGCCGAGTATCACGCCGCCGAGCAGGGTGCCACAGAGCGAGCCGAGCCCGCCGATCACCACCGCCGCGAACGCGAACAGCAATATGGTGTCGGTGCCGGTGGTGGGCGCGAGCTGGGAGTACATGCCGTAGGCGATCCCGGCCAGGGCCACGGTGCTGAACGCGATGGCGGCCGCGATGCCGAACACGTGCCGGTAATCGACGCCGCACAGCTGGGCCGCCTCCTTGTCGTCGGCCACGGCCCTGATGAGCCGGCCGTACTTGGACCGCGACAGGAAGTACTGCAGGCCGAGCAGGACGACCACCGCCACCCCGAAGATCAGCAGCAGCAGGTAGGGGATGGTGATCTGGGAGCCGATGGAGAACGAGCTCGTGATGAAGGCGTTGTTCACCCCGAGCCCGCGGCTGTTGGCGGTGAAGAACTGGAGCAGGCCGTTCTCGATCACCACGGACAACCCGAAGGTGACCATGAGCGTGATGAGGACGCCGCGGTTGAGCGCGGCCTGGATCAGCGTCCGCTGCAGCACGTAGCCGAGCACCGCCATGATCGGCACGACGATCACGAACGACCACAGCACCGGGATGTGGGTCACGGCGATGACGCCGACCGCGATGTAGCCCGCGACCACCGCGAGGTCGCCGTGCGCGAGGTTGACCACCTTCATGACCCCGAACATCAGCGAGAGCCCGCAGGCGAACAGCGCGTAAAGCCCGCCGGTCAAGATCCCCTGGATGATGTCGTTGACCCACTGCATAATGAATCGCTTTCCCTTTGGACCTCGTGTCCGGCCCGGGCCAGGCCAAAATAGGCCGCCTCGACCTGCTCGGCCGTGACGTCGGACGGTCGGCCTTCCAGCGTGGTACGCCCCTCGAGCAGGCACTGCAGGTGTGACGCCACCCGCAGGGCCTGGCTCACGTCCTGCTCGACCAGGAGTACCGTCAGCCCGGTGGCCAGGATCTGCGGCAGCATCCCGTAGATGCGCTGGACGACCACCGGTGCCAGCCCCAGGGACAGCTCGTCGAGCAGCAGCATGCGCGGGTTCGCCACCAGCGCCCGGCCGATGGCCACGGCCTGCTGCTCACCGCCGGACAGCTGCGCCGCGCGCTGGGACCGGCGCTCGGCCATCCAGCCGAACATCTCGTACACGCGCTCGATGGTCCAGGGCCCTTTTCGTGCGTAAGTGGCGCCAACCTGCAGGTTCTCCTCCACCGTGAGCGATTCGAACAGCCGGCGCCCCTCCGGGACCATGGCGATGCCCCGGGCGGCGCGGCGTTCGGGCCGGACCCTGGTCACGTCCTGGCCGTCGAACCAGATCGCGCCCTCGGTCGGGCGGTGCAGGCCCGCGATCGTGCGCAGCAGCGTGGACTTGCCCGCGCCGTTGGCTCCGATGATCGCGTACACCTCGCCGGGGAAGACCTGGAGCGATACGCGGTCCAGGGCCCTCAGCTGGCCGTGGTGCACGGTGAGTTCGCTTACGTCAAGCAGCGGCGTCCCGTCCGCCGGGCGCTCGCCGTTCGTCGGCAGGGTGTTCACGGGGCGCTCCGATCGCCGTCGGGAGACGGGGCGGCCGCGGGGTCGCTAAGGTCGCCGCCCAGTGTCCCGCCGGCCAGTGTCCCGCCGGCCAGGGACGCGGTGACCTCGCTGCCGAGGAACACCTCGCGGACGGCGGGCTCGGCCAGCACCGCGGCGGGGGTGCCGTCGCCGATGAAGGCCCCGCCCGCCAGGCAGATGAGCCGGTCCACGACCGGGGTGAGCGCGCGCACCACGTGCTCGATCCAGATCACCGCGATGCCTTCGGTATTCACGCCGCGGACGATCTCCACGAGTTGCGCGACCTCCGGGTCGGTCAGGCCTCCCGCCACCTCGTCGAGCAGCAGCAGCGTCGGTCGCGACGCGAGCGCGCGGGCCAGTTCCAGCCGCTTGCGCTGGAGCAGGCCGAGCCGCTCGGCGGGCACGTTCGCCTGGCCGGGTATGCCGCACCGCTCCAGCGCGTCGACGGCCGTCGCGTAACTGGCCCGGCGCCGGAGCCCGGCCCCCTGCTGGGCGGCGACCAGCACGTTCTCGAACACGGTCATGTCGCCGAAGGGGCGCGGCACCTGGTAGGTGCGCCCGATGCCGAGCCTGCACCGCGAGGCCGCGTCCAGCTTGGTCACCGTGCGCCCCGCGAACCGGACCTGCCCCGCGTCCGGGGACAGGTCGCCGGAGATGAGGCCGAACAGGCTGGTCTTGCCAGCGCCGTTCGGCCCCACGATCCCGACGGTGTCCCCGGGCCCGACGGCCAGCGACAGGTTCTCCGCGACGACGACCCGGCCGAACCGCTTCGCCACCCCGTCCAGCTCGAGCAGCGGGCTGGTCATCCGGTCACGGGTTGGTCGCCAGCAGGTCGGCGGTGATCTTGGCGTCTGGGAGCTCTGTGTTGTCGACGATCTGCATCTCCAGCGGGTACTTGGTCCCCTTCTGCCACTGCACTCCGGCCGGCGGGGTGATCGCCACGCCCGGCGCGGGCCCGCCGGAGGCGAAGTTCAACGGCCCGGCCAGCGCGTTGATGTTCACCTGGTGGAGGGCGGCGGCCACCTCGGCCTTATCGTGCGGGTCGCTCACCGAGGTGAACGCCGAGTAGGCGACCTCGAACATGCTGTAGTTGCTGATGTTGGCGTTCCACTGGGTGCCGCTGGCGGCCTCGTACTCGTTCGCCATCGCCTGACAGGTCTCGCCCGTGAACGTGGACGTCCACGGCAGGGTCGGTACCCACCAGGTGTCGGTGGCGACGTTGTACGCCAGCGAGCCGAGCGCGTAGGCGTCGGTCGGGAACAGCAGCACCTTGGCCACCGTGGCCAAGGTCGGCTTGAAGCCCTGCTGCGCCGACTGCTTCCACATGGTGGCGAAGTCCGGCGGCAGCGGCACGTTGGTGAAGAAGTCGCACTTCTCACCCTTGAACTGGGAGATCATCGAGGTGTAGTTCGTGGTCCCGTCGGTGTAGGCCGCCGATACGTCGAACGTATAGCCCGCGGCCTTGGCGATGGGCGGGAACACCGCACGGAAGGCGTTGCCGTCGGAGTCGTTGGGGAACGCCGCGCCGACCACCTTGTCGGTGTGGTACTGGGCCTGGATCCGGTTCCACATCGGGATGAAGGCCTTGACTAGGTGCTCGGCGCCGAGGAAGTACAGGATCACGTATTTGGCCGACTCCGTCGGCGTGGCCAGGCTGCCGTGCGGGAACAGGTTGAGGTACCACGACTCCCAGGGGCAGTTCGCGCAGACCAGCGGCGTGCCGAGGGTTTCTGCCGCGCTGGCGACGGCGTTGACCGTTTCCGGCGTCGAGGACGCGAACAGCATGTCCACCCGGTCGGTGTTGATCGCCTGCTGGGCCAGCTGGCCGGCCCGGGTGTCACTGGACTGGGTGTCGTAGGACTTGAAGTTGATGGTGAAGGTCTTACCGCCGATCTTGAACCCGTTCTTGTACTGGCTGGTCGCCATGATCTTCGAGACCACCCAGTTGTCCGCCGCGCCGAACCCGGCGAGCGGGCCGGTCAGCGGGTGGATCCAGCCGATCGTGATGCTCCCGCCGCTACTGCTGCTGGCGCTGGTGCTGGTGCTCGCGCTGGAGCCCTTGACGCCCGAGCTGCACGCTTCGAGCAGCCCCCCGCCACCGACGACGGCCGCACCGACGCCGGCCATGCGCAGCAGGCCGCGCCTGCTGAAGCCGTCGTCCCGATTCGTACTGCCGGGTTCCGCAGTCTGGTCACTCATGTGCAATCGATCTCCTTTGAGGTCACGCCGGCGCGGGACCGCCTCTGTATGGGCTAACTTCACCTGATCCTGATGAGAGAACAGTGGATGTGCTGCAGCGCACGCATGACCTGGTGAGTCCGGGAACCTGAGTGCGGGGTGAGGTGTAGAGGCTCCTTCTGGTCTAGGCAGTGACACCGATGGTCTAATGCGCGACGGTGTGCGCTCTGCGAACGAACGTACAGATGAAGAACAGTATGGCCATCCGAGGGTTATCTTTTGGCGATAGTCAGCGTACGTTTATATAACGGTTTCACATTGTGAGATATAGAGGTCAGGGGCCTGGTCGGGCCCGTATACCGCGCAATTTCATGGTTATCCGTCCTCCGGTGCGCCGTGGGTTTGCTTTTCCGGCTGCTGCTGATCGAGCAGGGCCGTGATGACGCTGCGCAGGTGCTGCCGCGCGGCCTGCTCGGCCTCGGCGGGCCGCCGCCCGGTGATGGCGGCGATGATGGCCAGGTGCTGGGGCAGCGAGGCCTGGGCGCGGCCCGGCCGCAGCGACAGCCGGAACTGATGCCGGACCAGCTGCCCGTTCAGCCGCTCGAGCAGGCGGGCCGCCACCGTCTGGCCGGAGATCTCCCTGACCATCCGGTGCAGTTCGTGATTCAGCTCGGAGTACTTCAGCGACTCGCCGTCGGCGACGCTACGCTGCATCTGCTCGCCGAGCTGGTGCAGCCGCACGGCCTCGGCGTCGGTGACCAGCTCGGCCGCCTTGGCCGCGCACAGCCCTTCCAGCGCCATCCGGCACTCGGTGATGGCGACCGCCTCGCCGATCGTGATGACCCGCACCCGCGCGCCGCGGTTGGGTATCCGCTCGACCAGCCCCTCGGCCGCCAGGTCAAACAGAGCTCCGCGCAGGCTCGCCCGCGTCACCGCGAGCATCCCGGCCAGCTCCTCCTCGATCAGGCGCTGGCCCGGCGCCATGTCACCGGCCAGGATCGCCTGCCGCAGGCGCTCGCCCGCCCGCTGCCGCCCGGGCGCCCCGGCCAGCAACGTCTTCTCGGCTCTGCGCCCTGGCACGCGCCGATCCTAGAAATATTCGACAATATTGTCAACAATTTGGTGCAGGGGCTCGTGTGCGGGGCCCGTGCGCCGGCCCGGAGCCGGGCCCGGGGCGGGATCTGCGATCTGATTACTAGTCAGCGACGGTTGTCTGGCACAATGTGATGCTGACCGTCTGGCCATGCGACGCCCTCTCCTCGTTCGCCCGGCCTGGCTCATCTGTGCGGTCCCGTCGGCTGTTCCCCCGGTCGGCGTGGGTCCGCCGCCTCGCACCTAACGCTGGGAGAAGACCACACCCGTGGCTGTCAAGATCAAGCTGAAGCGCCTGGGCAAGATCCGGGAGCCCTACTACCGGATCGTCGTCGCCGATTCGCGCACCAAGCGCGACGGGCGCGCGATCGAGGAGATCGGCAAGTACCACCCCAAGGCTGACCCCTCGCTTATCGAGGTGAACTCCGAGCGGGTCCAGCACTGGCTGTCCGTGGGCGCGCAGCCCACGGACCCGGTTCGCGTCCTGCTCAAGGTCACCGGAGACTGGCAGAAGTTCAAGGGCCAGTCGGGCACGGAAGGCACGCTCAAGAAGGCCGAGCCGCGCGCGGACAAGAAGGAGGCCTTCACCTCCGCCGCGAAGGAGAGCCAGGCGAGCAAGGACGCCAAGGACGACAAGGGCGCCGCCAAGGCCGCAACCCAGTCCAAGGCCGCCCGGCCTGCCAAGGACAGTGCCGCCAAGGACAGTGCCCCCAAGGACAGTGCCCCCAAGACCGCCCCCGCCAAGGACGCTCCCGCCAAGGACAGTGCCCCCAAGGCCGCCCCCGCCAAGGACGCTCCCGCCAAGGACAGTGCCCCTAAGGGCGGGCGGGCCAAGGCCGCGGACGCACCCGCTGCGGAGGCGCCCGCTGCGGTCGACACTGCCGCGGAGGCGCCTGCTGAGGTCGACACTGCCGCAGTCGACACTGCCGCCGAGGTGCCCGCTGGGGACGCGCCTGCCGCGGCAGACACCGCCGCGGAAGCGCCCGCTGCGGACGACAGTGCCGCGGAGGCGCCCGCTGCGGACGACCCTGCCGCGGCGGCGGAGGCGGACGATGGCGAGCCGGGGAGCGGATCCTGACGTGCTCGAGGAGGCCCTCGAGCACCTAGTGCGCGGCATCGTCCAGTACCCGGACGAGGTCCGAGTGGCGAGTCGGACGCTGCGCCGCGGCAATGTCCTGGAGGTGCGGGTGCATCCCGACGACCTCGGCAAGGTCATCGGCCGCGGCGGGCGGACCGCCCGGGCGCTGCGGACCGTGATCGGCGCCCTGGCGGGAGACAATTACGTCCGCATCGACCTGCTGGACGCGAACGAGGTCCGCTGACCCCGATGCGGGTGATCGTCGGCCGCGTCGGCCGTCCGCACGGGATCCGCGGTGAGCTGGTGATCGGGGTCAGGACGGACGAGCCTGACCTCCGATTCGCCGCGGGCGCCGTCCTGGACGTCCACGCGGAGCCGGACCCCGCGGAGCCGGGCGACCAGCCCACCCTCACGGTGGCCCGAGCGCGCTGGCACTCTGGCCAGCTCCTGGTCGCCTTCGAGGGGATCACGGATCGGACCGCGGCCGGGGAGCTGACCGGACGCTGGCTGAGCGTCGACTCCGGTCAGCTCCCGCGCACCGGTGACCCGGACGAGTTCCGCGACCACGAGCTGATCGGGCTCTCCGTGCGCACGCCGGACGGAGGGCTGGTGGGCGTGGTCACCGACGTGCTGCACCACGGTCAGGACCTGCTCGTGATCGAGCGCGCGGACGGCGGGGACGGGGAGTGCCTCGTCCCGTTCGTGAAGGCGATCGTGCCCGAGGTGGATGTGGCCGCCAGGCTGCTCGTCATCGACCCGCCGCCCGGCCTGCTCGACCCCGAATTACCGCCGTTCGGCTAGAAAAAGAGGTGACGGCGTGGGACTCCGCATCGATATCGTGACGATCTTCCCCGAGTACTTCGAGAGCCCGCTGCGTGTGTCGCTGATCGGGAAGGCGGCGGCGCGGGGCGACCTCGAGTTCCGCGTGCACGACCTGCGGCGCTGGGCGACCGACGTGCACCACACCGTGGATGACGTGCCGTTCGGCGGCGGGCCCGGCATGGTCATGAAGGCGGACGTCTGGGGCGATGCGCTCGGTGAGATCGTCCCCGACGGGGCAGCAGGCCCGGTCCGGCTCGTCGTTCCGACGCCCAGTGGAGTGCCGTTCACGCAGGACCTGGCGGCCGCCTACGCGGCGCAGTCGTGGCTGGTGTTCGCCTGCGGGCGGTACGAGGGGATCGACGGGCGCGTGGTCGAGGCCATGCGCACGCGGATGGCCGTGGACGAGGTGAGCCTCGGTGATTACGTGCTGGCCGGCGGCGAGGCGGCCGCCTTGGTCATGGTGGAGGCGGTGGGGCGGCTGCTGCCCGGAGTCCTGGGCAACGCCTGCTCCGCCGGAGACGACTCCTTCGGCGGCGACGGGGATCCCTCGATGCGCGGGCTCCTCGAGGGCCCGGTCTACACCAGGCCGCGGTCCTGGCGCGGGTACGAGGTGCCCGAGGTGCTGCTTTCCGGCCATCACGCGGCGATCGTGCGCTGGCGGCGTGACATGGCGCTGCGCCGGACCGCGGCGTGCCGGCCCGACCTCATCGCGGCGCTGCGGGACCTGGACCCCCGCGACCGGCAAGTCCTTACCGAGGCCGGCGTTCTTCCGGGGCCTTTTCCGGGTAGTGGCGAAGATATGGCACACTGAAGGTCGCTGTCCTCCCGGGCGTGCGCTTGCTGCCGCGTGCCTGTACCACCACCACCACCGAGGAAACCACCGTCATGCATACCTTGATCGCCGAAATCGAGCAGGCCCAGACCCGGCCTGACATCCCGGACTTCCGGCCCGGGGACACGCTGAAGGTCCATGTCCGGGTCACCGAGGGGAACCGCTCTCGGATCCAGGTGTTCCAGGGCGTGGTGATCCGGCGTCAGGGCAGCGGGGCCCGGGAGACCTTCACCGTCCGCAAGATCAGCTACGGCGTGGGCGTCGAGCGCACGTTCCCGGTGCACAGCCCCTCGATCGACAAGATCGAGCCGGTCACCCGGGGCCGCGTCCGCCGCGCCAAGCTGTACTACCTGAGGGACCTGCGCGGCAAGGCGGCCCGTATCAAGGAGCGCCGGGACCAGACCGGTAGCTGACATGCTCGACGGGGGAGCGACGGACGACCGGTACAGTCCACGGGCGTTTTCGTCGACTCGCACCGTCGAGCGGGGCAGGCACGCCGCGCCACCGTCGGGGGATCGCGGCTCCGCGGACCGCGCCTCTGGATACCGGGCCGGCAGTCCGCCGGGTCAGCACCGCGCCGGCCAGCACCGCCGCCCGCGCGGGAAGAATCCCGGCCCGGCGAAGCGTAACCGGGGGCCCTTCTGGCGCGAGCTGCTCATCATCGTGGTGGCGGCGGCCGCGCTCACGCTGGTGGTCAAGTCGTTCGTCATCCAGGTGTACAAGATCCCGTCGGTGTCGATGGACAACACCCTGGCCGTCGGTGATCGGGTCCTGGTCAACCGGCTCGTCTACCACTTCCGCCCGGTCGCGCGCGGCGACGTCATCGTGTTCAGCGGCCAGGACTCGTGGGGACCCGACGCGCCCCCGGGCCCCAGTGACCCCGTGCTCGGGTTCTTCCAGGACGTGCTCTCGGACATCGGGCTGTACAGCAGCCAGACCTACTACATCAAGCGCGTCATCGGCCTGCCCGGCGATCACGTGGCGTGCTGCACCGACGGGAAGGTCACGGTCAACGGCGTTCCGCTGGAGGAGACCTCCTACCTGTACCCGGGTGACGAGCCGTCGTCGTTCAGCTTCAGCGTCGTCGTCCCGCCCGGGCACCTGTGGGTCATGGGGGACCACCGCAGCGACTCCGGGGATTCCCGCTACCACACCGAAGATCCCGGCGACGGCGCCATCCCCATCGACGAGGTGGTCGGCCGGGCGTTCATGATCATCTGGCCGCCGTCGAACCTCCGCGACCTGCCCATCCCGTCGACGTTCTCACAGCCCGCCCTGCACGGCGGCACCGCCGCGGCGGCGCTGGCGACCGTGGCAGGCTTCCCCGTGGCGGGCACCGCGAGCGTCGCCGCAGTCATCGGCGCCCCGGTGCTCCTCTGGCGCCGGCGTCGTCGTCGTCGGAGGTAATGCGTAGCAACGCATGGGCAGTATCCTCGGCAGGGTGAAGGTCGACGAGGGGCGTGGGTACCGGTGAGCGGTTCTGATCAGGACGACGCATTCGGCACCCGGGACCTAGGGCGGGTGTACCGGTCGGATACCGGGTCGTGGCGGGCGGTCGGGGGATCGGGTCCGTCGGGTCCGTCGGGTCCCGAGCAGGACCTGGACGGCGGGCAGGCCGGTGATGAGGACACAGGCGCGCCCGGTGCCGCCGCGTCCGGGCCGCCCCCGGACGACGAGACCCCGGGATCTTCGGCCGGGCCCGCTCCGGGCAAACGCCGGCACAAGCGGTCGTTCTGGCGCGAGCTGCCGATCCTGGTCGTGATCGCCCTCGTCCTCGCGGTCTTGATCAAGACCTTCGCAGTCCAGGCGTTCTGGATCCCCTCGGCCTCCATGGAGAACACCCTCGAGATCAACGATCGCGTCTTGGTCAACAAGATCGTTTATCACCTGCGGGACATTCACCGCGGCGACATCGTGGTCTTCAACGGCGACGGCTCGTGGGATCCCGGGACGATACCGGCGCCCGGCAACGTCTTCGAGCAGTTCTACGACGGGTTTGCCAGCATGTTCGGCTTCGGGAAGGGCGGAGACATCCTGATCAAGCGGGTCATCGGGATCCCCGGTGACCACGTGGCCTGCTGCGATGCCCAGGGCCGCGTCACCGTCAACGGCGTCCCGCTGAACGAAGGGTCGTACCTGTACCCGGGTTCGGCCCCCTCGCTGATGAAGTTCAGCGAGGTCGTGCCGCCCGGCCGGCTGTGGGTCATGGGGGACAACCGCCTGGTTTCCGATGACTCCCGGCTTCACCAGGGCGACCCGGGCGGCGGCACCATCCCGGAGAGCGCCGTGATCGGCCGCGCCTTCATCATCATCTGG
>Ga0187816_10000656_pt1 | contig 10545 bp, 12 predicted proteins | sample NC_wetland_sal_i_16_FD_132960 | JGI IMG/M metagenome (GOLD analysis project Ga0187816, IMG submission 132960) | Wetland sediment microbial communities from Neuse River Estuary, North Carolina, USA - SO4_1 | ecosystem: Environmental > Aquatic > Freshwater > Wetlands > Sediment | place: USA... | reverse complement strand
AGCAGGTCCTGCGACCAGTCGGCCACCCCGACGACGTGCCCCTCGATGGTCGCCAGTACGCCGTCCGGGAGGATCACGTCCTCGGCCGTGACCTCCGGCCTGGGCAGGAACGAGACAAGTTCGTTGCCGTAGTGCTCGCTCTCGCTGAAGCTCAGCACCTGGCCGCGGAACACGTTGTTCACGCGGATCAGCCGGTCGATCTCGTCACGAGTGGCGATGGCCGCCGCGCGGTCGGCCGCCAGGAGCTCGAGGCCGGTGTAGACCGGGCTGAAGTCCTGCTCGGCACGGATCCCGATCACCACCGGCGTTCCGTCGGGCGCGGCCGTCAGCATCAGGCCAAGCACGACGACCTCGGTCTGTTCGTCAGGCCCGATCGGTGCCGTCCCGTAGTTGGCGGCGCTGACCCGGGACGACGAGGAGGAATTGATCAGCGAGAGCATGTTCTCGTGCGGCCGGTGGAACCCGCTCGCCAGCCCGATCCATCCCTCGCCGCCGCCGTGCGCGGCCAGGTAGGCGTCGACCCCGCGCTGGACGTTCACGTGCTCCCAGAGCTTGAAGCGCTCGGTCACCGGAACCACATCGGCCAGCTCGCAGCCGAGATGAGCCATCACGCTCCGGCCCGCGGCGGATGGCCCGGCCTCGTCGCTCAGGGTCCGTTCGGCGAGATCGACCACCTGATGCAGGCCGCGCGCCAGCCCGCGGATGTCGTCAGGATCTGGCGCGGCCAGGAGATCGGGGGTGCTCACCCGGTAAACAATGCCCCAGGGGGCCGACCCTGCCAAGGGGTTATCACGCTGCGTGAAGCGCCGTTCGGGATGAAAATGCTGGACAGCCCGCCGGAGGATGTCCTTGCTTCTTGCGCCGCGCAACCATCAGTGGCTATGTTCTGGGAATGACTTCTGTCCTAGCGAAGAATAGAGTGCGCTTCGTCGCCCTGCTTTTTACGGTGTGCACCGGCCTGGCCGGGGCAGCAATCACGACCACCCCGGCGAGCGCGGCGGCCGCGAAGCCGTCGGGCACGGTCAACGTGGCCTACGCGTCCTCGCTCCAGTTCCTCAACGAGAAGGTCGTCAGCCCGGCCTTCACGGCGGCCGAGGGCTACAAGTTCTCCGGGTTCGGCATGCCCTCCGGTGCACTGGAGGCCGACATCGCCGCCGGCGAGATCCACCCGAACGTGTTCGAAGCCGTCGGCGCAGACAACATCACGCCGCTCGAGCCGGCGTTCACCAAGTGGTACATCCAGTACGCGGGCACCTCGATGGTCATCGCCTACAACCCGCACAGCAAGTACGCCAGCCAGTTCAGGGCCTACGCGTCCGGCCAGAAGTCGCTGCGGAGCCTGTTCACGCTGCTGGAGACCCCGGGTCTGAGGCTCGGCAGGACCGATCCCAACATCGACCCGCAGGGCCGCGACTTCATCTACATGCTGGAGCTCGCCCAGAAGTACTACCACCTGCCGTCGAACACGGTGACCAGGATCCTCGGCACCAACTACTACGGCACGCCCGACTCGAACCAGATCTACGCCGAGTCCGCGCTTGACTCGATTCTCGAGTCGGGTCAGCTGGACGCCGCCAGTGCGTTCGTTACCCAGGCGATCGAGCTGCACCTGGACTACATCAAGCTGCCGACCGCCATCAACCTGGGCAGCTTCGCGGACGCGGCCCTGTACAAGACGGCGTCGGTCATGATCACGGGCGACGTGGTCAAGCACGGATCGCCGCAGGTCATCGACATCACGATCATCGGCAAGCCGACTGCGGCCGGGATCGCGTTCGTCAGGTACACGCTGTCGGCCGCGGGACTGGCAGAATACAAGCGTGGTGGCTTCACCATCCTGACCCCGACGGTGACCGGAAGCAGGAGTTCAGTGCCTTCGGCAATCTTGAGTGAGCTGGGCGGCTAGCCCGGCCGCTGCCGCGGGCGGCGCTGTTCGGGGGGATTCCCCTCCTCCCGGCCAGCGCCGCCCGTCCGGGCTCGCACGGATCGGCTCGGCATCGGCGATAGTGTCGGTGGTCGGGGCGGGCGTGATCTGGGTGGCCCTGCTCGGCCCCGTGATCGTCCTGTTCGACCACATCTCGGGCAGCGCGATCGCCAGCGCGCTGACGCAGCCGGGAGCGCTTCAGCCGGTCGCAACCTCGCTTGAATCCGGGCTCGTCACGCTGGGCGTGCTGGCCTTCATCTGCACGCCCCTATCCTGGATGCTCGCCCGCGGCAAGCTCCCGTTCCCGCGCGTGTGGGAAGCGGGAGTACTGTGCAGCCTCCTGCTGCCGCCGCTGGTCATCGGCCTGCTACTGATCTTCATGGTCGGCCCGTACACGCCGATCGGCGAGATACTCTCCGACCTGCACCAGAACGCGACCAATACGTTCCTGGCGCTGGTCATCGCGGAGGTCTACGAATCGGCGCCGTATTACGTGCTCGGCGCGCAGGCGGCCTTCGCCAGCGTCGAGCCCCGCCTGGAGCAGCAGGCCGGCCTGCTCGGCGACCGGCCGGGACGGGTGTTCCGCCGGGTGACGCTGCCGCTGGCCGCGCCCGGCCTGGCCATGTCGCTGTCCATCGCCTGGGCCCGGGCCATGGGCGCGTTCGGGGCGGTCATCATCATCGCCTACCACCCCTACGGGATACCGTTGGAGATATATACGACGCTGCAGGAGACCGGCCTGCCCTCCGCGCTGCCGTACGCCCTGGTCCTGCTGGTGGTCGCGCTACCGCTGCCGCTCGCCGCCTACATCTGGAGCGCCCGTGCTGCACGCCGACGTTCAGGTTGACCGGCGTGAGTTCACCGTGCAGGCCGCGCTGCAGGTGGCGCCCGGTGAGCGGCTAGCCCTGTTCGGGCCGTCCGGCGCGGGAAAGACGACGCTGCTCGAGACCATCGCCGGGCTGGTCCAGCCGCGCCGCGGCCTTATCTCGGTCAACGGGCGGGTGCTCACCTCGACCGATCCCCCGGTACGCGCGGTGCCGCCCTGGCAGCGGCGGGTCGGGCTGCTACGGCAGAACCCGGGGCTGTTCCCGCACCTGTCGGTCCGGGACAACCTGCGTTACGCGCCATCCGTGCCCCGCTCCGGGACCGAGCTGTCCTCGCTGGCTTCCGTGCTCGGGATCGCCGACCTGCTGCCGGCGATGCCTGCCCGTCTGTCCGGCGGGCAGGCGCACCGGGTCGCCCTCGGCCGCCTCCTCCTGGCCCACTGCGACGTGCTGCTGCTCGATGAGCCCTACACCGGCCTGGACGCGAGCCTGCGGCGGACGCTCACCGACCTGGTGAGCACGCTGGTGGCCGAGCGGGGCGTGCCCACCGTGCTCGTCACCCACGAGCTCACCGACGCCCAGGCGTTCGCCGACCGGCTGGCCGTGCTCGACCACGGCGAGCTGCTCCAGGCCGGCGCGCCGGATGAAGTCGTGCTGCGGCCCTCCTCCCGGAGGGTGGCTGAGCTGATCGGGTATCGCGGGTTCGTACCCGCCGCGGCTCCCGGTTCAGGGGACCAGGCGGTGGCCGGGGTCCATCCCGAACGGGTGATCCAGGGCTCGTGGCCGGACCGGGGCCTCGTACTGACCGGCGTGGTCGCGGCCGCCCGCCCGGCCGGAGCAGGCTGGGAAGCCGACGTGCGGGTCGGCGACGCGCTCATCACCTGCCGCCTGCCCGACCGGCCGCCGGATCCTGGCGGCGAGGCGGTCGTCACGGTCCTGGACCCGCCGTACTTCGGGGCCGACGGGGGCGCTCTACCCGCGGTGGCCGTCACGCCGGCCAGTCCCGCGCAGATCCGGCCGTAGCCAGACGTGAAGCGAGGGGCCAGACCCGGTAATCGACGGTCAGATGGTCTCGGCGCGGGCCTGGCCTGACCACCCGGCCTGGATGCGCGGGTTCATGCGGATCCTGCGCGCGAAGGCGCCGAGCCAGGCGTAATCGTCAGGAGCGGCTGGCCTGCGCTCCGGACCGTTCAGAGACCTGCGGGGTGACGTCGTCGAGGAAGCCGAGCGCGGCGGCGGCGGTCGCGCGGCGCCACGCCAGCAGGACGGCGTCGAAGCCCTCCAGCTCGGCTCGCTGGGCTTCGATGGCCTGGGCGATCGGGTCCAGGGCGGCTCTCTGGCGCTTAAGCAGGTCGGCCGGATCCCAGCCGGCTCGGTACAGCAGCGCCAGCTTGATCAGCAGGTGCGACCGGATGTCCCTGACGTGTTCTACCGGCGTGCCCAGCCAGTCCTCCACATCTTGGCAGCCCTGCGCGGTGACCGCGTAGATGGTCCGCTGGGGGCCGAGGCCCGGCTCGACCGACTCGGGCCTGATGAGCCCGGCCTCGACGAGCCGGCCGAGGGACCGGTAGACGACCGGCCTGGGGACGCGCCAGATGCGGCCGAGCTCGCCGCCCGGGGCGGTGAGCTGCGCTAGGGCGAAACCGTGGGCGGGCTGCTCGCGCAGCAGCGCGAGCACCGTCCACTCCGCCAGCGACAGCTTCCCTTCCATGAGCCCGAGAGTAGCGGGTTCGCGAGGCTACGGTACGGCGGCCAGCCGCGTATGGTCGAAGTCGCCTTCGGCGGCGCCGGGCCCCGGTTCCGCGGTGACCGCGCGCGCGTCGAGCGGCTCGCCGCAGTGCGAGCAGGCCGGCACGGCCAGCGTGACGTGGCCGCAGGCGGTGTGCCTGGTCTCCAGGGGCGGGCCGTCCGGGGCCGCCCACCGGTCGCCCCACTGGCGCATCGCCGTCACCACGTGCCACAGGTCGCGGCCCTTGTCCGTGAGCCGGTACTCGGACCGGGGCGGACGGTCCTGGTAGGCCACGCGCTTGAGGACCTCATGGTCGACCAGGCGGTTCAGGCGCTGGGTGAGGATGTTCCTGGAGATGCCCAGGCGGGCCTGGAAGTCGTCGAACCGGGTCACGCCGAGGAAGGCGTCCCTGACGATCAGCAGGCTCCACCACTCCCCCACCACGTCGAGGCACTGGGCGACCGAGCAGCGCATGTCCTCGAAACTTGTCCGTTGCACGATGCCAGCATAGTGGGTTGCGTAATAGAACGCACTATTACTAGACTGAGTTTCATGAGAAAACTTACGCAGCGAACGGCCGCCGACCGATGAGCACGGACGCGGGCATCACCGGCGTTGGCAACGGGTCCCGTGCGGCGCCTGGCCGCCGCCGGGAGGTCACCTGGGAGGATCCCGGCGTGGGCGCAGCGCTGGCCCAGCAGATGAGCGGCCTGGATTTCCTGCGAGGCATCGCCGAGGGGCGCATCCCGGCCCCGCCGATCGTCAAGCTGCTCGGGCTCGGGATCGTCGGTGTCGAACCGGGACGGGTCACCTTCTCGCTCGAGGTAGGCGAGCACCTGTACAACCCGATCGGGTCGGTTCACGGTGGTGTGTTCTGCACCCTGCTCGACTCCGCGATGGCCTGTGCGGTGCACTCCAAGCTGGGCCCGGGCCAGGCGTACACCACGCTGGAGCTGAAGGTGAACCTGGTGAAGCCGCTCACCGTGGACACGCCGCGGGTGGTGGCCACCGGGCAGGTGATCAGCTCGGGCAGGCGGGTCGCTACCGCCTCGGGCCAGATCGCCGGGCCCGACGGGACCCTGTACGCGCACGCCACCACGACCTGCCTCGTCATCGAGACCCGGCAGGCGCCGGCGAATGACCCGGCCCGGGATGGGAACGTCAATGGGCGCTGAGACCGGTACCGGCACGCTCCGGGCCACGCCGAGCCTGGACGCCGGTCCCCTGGATGACTCCGGCGCCTTCCTGCGCGCGGCGGGCCTGGCCTTCGACGAGATCACCGCGACCCGCGTCACCGGGCACCTGGTCCTCGGCCCCGATCACCACACTCCCTGGGGCATCGTGCACGGCGGCGTCTACACGACCGCAGTCGAGAGCGCGGCCAGCGTCGGCGCCAGCACCGCCGTGCGCGACCAGGGTCAGGTCGCCGTGGGGCTGACCAACACCACGCACTTCCTGCGCTCGGTCACCGCCGGGCGGGTGAACGTCGAGGCGACCGCCCTCAGCCAGGGGCGTACCCAGCAGCTCTGGCGCGTGGACATCACCGACGAATCCGGCCGGCTCGTCGCCCACGGCGAGCTGCGGCTGCAGAACGTCGCTGGCCAGTCCTAAGGAGAACATCATGCAGATCATGCGCGATGCAGTCATCATCGACGCGGTCCGGACGCCGATCGGCAAGGGGAAGCCGGGCGGAAGCCTCTCGGCGGTCCATCCGGTCGACCTCCTCGCTCACACCCTGCGAGCACTCACCGAGGCGTTCGCCAGCGTGGTGCTGGCCTGGCAGCGCGAGACCGGCGCGGACCTGCACAAGGTCAACGTGCACGGCGGCGCCATCGCCCTGGGCCATCCGCTGGGCGCCAGCGGCGCACGGATCATGACCACCCTCGTCCACGCGATGCGGGAGCGCGGCGCACGCCTCGGCCTGCAGACCATGTGCGAGGCGGGCGGCCTGGCCAACGCGACCATCATCGAGCGTCTCTGACCGTATGCTTCCGGGGTTAGGGACCGGTGAGCATGCGGCCGCGCAGGTCGCGGCGGATGTCCTGGCCGAGCCTGCGGGTCTCCCGGCCGTTGAGGAACGCGCCCACCGCCGCGCCGGTGAGGAGCGGGCCCAGCGAGAGCGCGCTGCGGCCCGCGCGGGCGGCGAGCCGCCGCCGCAGCAGCCGCGCGAGCGGGGACCCCGCGACGAGGACCACGCCGCCGGGAATCATGTACACGCCCCGGCGGTGCGCCCAGGACGCCACGTAGGCGCTCATCCGTTCCGCGACGTTTCCCTCGGCGGGCATGCCGTAGGCCTCGTGCAGTTCGGCGACGAGCTTGATCTCGATCCCCACCAGGACCAGGGTCTCCGCCGCCACCTCAGCCGGGAAGGCGGGCAGCGTCGGCAGCACCGCCCAGAGGCCGGCGACTCCCCCGGCCGCGGCCGCCGCGCGAGCGGCGCCGTCGACGAGAGCGTCGGCGATGTCCTCGGCGGACTTGCCGCCGAACTGCTCTCGCAGCGCCGCCTGGTCCCGGACCCGCAGGCGCGGCGCCATCGCGGTCACCTGCGCGGCCAGCCAGGCGGTCCCCGAGCGGGCACCGCCCCCCGCCGCCCGCGCCCTGCGCCCCGCGGCCCGCGTGCCGCGGCCGGCCACCCGCGCGCCCGAATGCGCGGCCCTGGCGAACGCCTCGACCAGCCTGCGCCGGTCCTGCGGGCCCTCGGCCTCGCTGGCGTCGGCGGCGACCTCGGCGGCGCGCAGCGAGATCTCGCTCGGTTCGCTTCCTGGTTCTGCCATGACGTACCCCTACCCGTGATCGCGCGGGCCCACCGCGCGGGGCGGGCGGGCAGTTGGGCCGCTGTCGCGCCGGCCCACCGGGCGGGCCGGGCCGGTCAGTTGGGGCTCTGCGGCGTGTATCGCAGGTCTGGGGCCGGGCGCGACGTGGTGGCCTTCAGGACCGCGGTCTCGCGCGCCAGCAGGGATCGCTGCGCGGTCAGCCTGCGCACGGTGTCGGGCTCGGCCAGCAGGCTCTGGCGTTCCGGTAGGTCGATGACCATCGCGGCAGCGATGAGGAACGACAGCAGGGTCGGCTCGCTGGGCAGGTCATCCACCTTCACGACGGCGCCGCCCCCTTCGGTAAGCGCGTCAACGTACGCGTGGAAGGCCACCTGGACGGCGCGCACCAGGGGCGCCGCGGCGTCAGGGTCGACGGCCCCGTCGGTCAGGGTTTCGACCTCGCCCTGCAGGTACTCCAGGCTCTGGTCGAGGGCCACGAGCCTGAACCGGTTGGTGCCGACGGTCACGATGTCGAACCGCCCGTCGGGGTACTGCTCCACTCGGCGCAGGGTCGCGATGCAGCCGATCTCGTAGAGCGACTGCACCCCCTGTTCGCCGGTCTCCCGGCCCTTGCGGATCGCGATCACGCCGAACCGACGGGGATCTGGCTTGTCCATCAGGTCCCGCACAAGCTGGCGGTACCGCTCCTCGAAGATGTGCAGCGGCAGCACCATCCCGGGGTAGAGCACCGCGCCGAGCGGAAACAACGGCAGCGTCTCGCTCATAACTTGAGCGTACGCGCACGCGGCCACCCTGTCCCTGGGCGCTTAAGGCAGCAGGACGATCTTGCCGAGGATGTGGCCCTCTGCGAGCCGGCGGTAGGCGTCCCGGACCTCATCGAGCGGGAACGTCGCGGTCACCGGCACCTCAAGCTGGCCGGCCGCGATCAGCCCGGCGAGTTCGGCCAGAACGCTCGCGGAGGCTCCGGCGGCGCTTCCGTCGCTCTTGACCCCGTACTTCGCGATAGCCTCCCGGTTGGCGATCGTGTCGATCCGGGAGGGCTCGACGCCAAGTGAGAGGGCCACCTCGACGTAGTCGGCGCCAAACGTGTCGACGAACGCGTCAACCTGGCCCGCCGCCTGGCGGATCCGCCCGGCGACCCCGTCGCCGTAGGCCACTGGGATGACCCAGTGCCCGGTCAGCCACTGGCGGTGGTCATCGCCGGCCACCCCGATCACGGTGGCGCCGGCCCGGCGGGCCAGCTGGACGGCGATCGAGCCAACCCCTCCGGTAGCCCCGGAGACCACCACCGTGTCGCCCTCGCTCAGCGCGACGGCCCGGACGGCCGCGTAGGCGGTGGTCCCGGCCACGAACAGCGCTCCGGCCACCTCCCAGGGCACTGCGGCCGGCCTGACGGTCAGGTTCTCCTCCTCGACCACGACGTACTCGGCCTGGCTGGCCCGGTGGTCGGTATAGCCGATCACCTCGTCGCCGACGGTCCAGCCCGTCACCGACTGGCCGGTCTCGGCCACGATCCCGGCCAGGTCGCTCCCCTGGCCGGACGGGAATGTGGCCGGCCACAGGTGGGCGAGCAGGCCCGCGCGGATCTTGGCCTCGCCGGGGTTGATCCCCGCCGCCTTGACCTGGACCAGCACCTGGCCCGGTCCGGGCGCAGGCCGCGGCACGTCCACCACCTCCAGGACGTCCACCGGACCGTACTCGTCGAACCGGACTGCCCTCACCGGCGTGCCTCCGTTCTCCCGGAAACAGTCAACTGCGGGTCGCTCCCTGATATGCCCATCGGCGTTGACGTACCCGGCGCGTAGGGTGCCCCTGTGGCCGAAGGCTGGGATCGTGCGCGGGTGGTGGCGCTGGCGCCGGACGCGGCGTCGCTGCGGGCCGCGCAGTCCCTGGCGTCTGGCGGCTCGTGGCCGCTGACGGGGGCGGGCGACGGCGACGCGGTCTGGGGCGAATGCCAGGGCAGTGCCGCCACGCCGTACCGCACCGCGGTGGACCTGTCCGGTCCCGCCTACCGGTGCTCCTGCCCGAGCCGGAAGTTTCCCTGCAAGCACGCGCTGGCGCTGCTGCTGATGTGGTCCGGCGACGGCATCGCGAACCACGCGGCCGCGCCCGACTGGGCTGCGAGCTGGCTCGCAGCCCGGGCGGCGAAGGCTGGTGACGCGACCGAACCGAAGCCTGCGGCCGACCCCGCGGCCGCGCTGCAGCGGGCCCAGCAACGCGAGGCCCGCGTCGCGGCCGGCCTGGCCGAACTCGACCGGTGGCTGTGCGATCAGGTCCGTCAGGGCCTGGCGGCCAGCCAGCGGTCCGGTTACCGGCACTGGGACGAGATAGCCGCCCGCATGGTGGACGCGCAGGCGCCCGGACTGGCCGAGCGCCTCCGCGCGCTGGCCGCGGTGCCGCACTCGGGCCCCGGCTGGGAGGGCAGGCTGCTGGAGGAGTACGCGCTGCTTCGGCTACTCGCCACGGCCTACCGCGGGCAGCAGGCGCTGTCACCGGAGCTGCGGGACACGATCCGGTCACGGATCGGCTTCACCGTCCGACAGGCCGACGTCCTGGCCAGCGCCACGCCGGTCAGGGACCACTGGCACGTGCTGGCCCGGCGTGACCTGGACCAGGACCGGATCAGCACCCGGCGGGTGTGGCTGCGCGGCGCGCGCACGGGCCGTTTCGCCCTCGTGCTCAGCTTTGCCGCGGTCGGCGAGTCGCTGGACAACTCGCTGACCGTCGGCACCGAGACCGACGCGGACCTGGCCTTCTACCCCGGCGCCGTCCCGCTGCGGGCCCTGGTCGCGACCAGGTACGACACCGTCGAGGCAGACGCGCCGCCCGGCGCCGCGATCAGCGGACTCCTGGCGGAGTACGCGACGGCGCTAGGCCAGGACCCGTGGCTGGACACCTGGCCTGCCCTGCTCGAGGTGACCCCGGCCCGTGCCCCGTTCCCCTGCGTGTCCGACGCGGCCGGCGACGCCCTGCCGCTGCACCCGGGCACCGCCGGCTGCTGGCCGCTGTTCGCGCTGTCCGGCGGCCGCCCGGTGACCGTGGCCGGCGAGTGGACCCCGCGCGGCCTGCGGCCCCTGACCGCCTGGGCCCCGGGCGGGATCGTGGTGCGGCTGTGAGCGAGCCGAAGGGGCGCGGTGCGGCCTGGACTGAGGAGCGACGAGGGAGCGACGAGGGAAGGCGGCACCTTAAAGGCGCCCCGGCGGCGAGCGGGAGAACACTGTGAGCGAGCCGAAGGGGCGCGGTGCGGCCTGGACTGAGGAGCGACGAAGGAGCGACGAGGGAAGGCGGCACCTT
>Ga0187816_10000654_pt1 | contig 10563 bp, 9 predicted proteins | sample NC_wetland_sal_i_16_FD_132960 | JGI IMG/M metagenome (GOLD analysis project Ga0187816, IMG submission 132960) | Wetland sediment microbial communities from Neuse River Estuary, North Carolina, USA - SO4_1 | ecosystem: Environmental > Aquatic > Freshwater > Wetlands > Sediment | place: USA: North... | reverse complement strand
CGCGTGCAAAGCGTCGCGCGGTCGGTCGCCCCCGGCCCGCCCCGCATCGGCGCAAAGCGCCCCGACAAATCGCCGGGGCATGCGCCGCTGCGTCCCGTCCGCCCCGCTGGTCTCCTTCGTCGCCCAGCGGGCGCTCCCCGGAAACAAATGCCGGGCATCCTGTCTCCAAGACCGAGCCGGTCATCGGTGGTTGCCCCATCACGCGCTGAGGTGCGCGCGCGCGCCTCGATGCCGCGTGAGCGGCCGCGCGGTGTCCACAGTTCCGGGCGAAGTGTCAGCCAGACCTGCCAGCCACAGGCAGGCAAACCTTTCGCGCCCTGCCGGGCGCCGACTCAGAGAAAAAAAAGAGAGAGCATCCATCGCTGCGCACTGCGCGCGCCGTCTCCGGGCGGGGGCGGCGTGCGCGGCTTCGCCGCTTCGCCCGGCGCAAAAGCAGCGCCGAAAAACAGGCCCGACGCCCTCCGCCTGGCGCGTGCAGCCGCGCTCCCCAAATCGAGACCCAAATCCCGGTCCGCGATGTGCGCCAAACAGCAATAGTGACAAATCGAGCAACACGCGGGAGAATCAGCACAGCCGACAATCACCGCGCGCGCCATCCCCCGGCTGCACCACTTCAGCCAGGCGCGCGCGGCTTCAAAAAAAGGGGTCCCACCAGGTGCCCTCGATAGACGACAAACCCGGCCCCATCGAACGGATCCAAACGCTCGAACGAGAGAAGGCCGACCTCCAGCACGAGCTCCTCAACCTCAAGGAGACCGTGCGCAGGCTCGAGGAAAATGTGGACACCGCCGACGAGCGCGAGGAAAAACTCCAGCGCGAAATCGCGCGCCAGGCCAGCGCGGCCAGGAGACTCCGCCGCGAGGAAGTGAACGAAGCGGCGCACCGCGTGCGGCTCGACGCCGTGCGATCGTTGAAGAAGCTGCTGCGCCAGGCGCAGACGCAAGCGGCCAAAGGCAAACCCGCGCTGCTGCGCCTCATTCTCAGGTCCACTCGATAGACCCAGAGCGAAGTCGAAGGGGAAGGTGAACCCATGAAAAAAGAACGCACCGCAGGCCCGCAGACGAACGCAGCGAGAATCCCTGAACACCCAGGACGCGGGAAGATCCTGCAACAGGCCGAGCGCACGTGCGCGCGTCTGCTGCCCACCGCAGCGCGTCAAGCGCGCAAAGGCAACAGCCGCCTGCTCGCGGAGATCCTCCACTTCCTCCGGCCCACCCCGCCGCAACTGTGACGCCGGCAGCGCGCGCCAGGTACGCCCGATATCGCCGCCGCCGCCGAGAGCGCCTGGGCGAAGAAGCCGACAAACAGCGCCAGCGCGACGCGGCCAACAAATCCTACGCGCTGCACCGCGCCGAAATCCGCGATCGAGCGGCCGCGCGCGCGGACCGCCAGCGCGCCCGCCTCCGCAAGGAAAAATCGCTGACCGAAATCAGCGGCAACGCGGAGACCCTCGGCGGGCTGAGCGTGGTCAACGAGTACGAGCTCCGCGAGCCGACCTTCCACAGCACAGGGCCGCTCGCCACCAAAGCCGAGCACATGAGCCGCCGAGAAATCGCCGCCGTCACCACCGACGCCTTCAACGAAGGAATCGTCATCGCCTGCGCGATCGCTGAGGCCCGCGAAGGAGATCCGCGCAGGCTCGCCGCCATCCTCGAAAAGCTCCGTCGTGAAATCCCCGCCGCCTTCGCAAAGGAGACTCAGGAGACCATTTCCACAGGTCTCCAGAAACCGCTTGGAGACCAGCACCGCAAGGAGTAGTCTCCACGCAAGGAGTGGAGACCGAAACCCAGCCGACCCCAACCCACAGCGTTGTTCGATTCTCGAAACTGGCCGGGAAAACGCCGCTTGACTCGCTGGAAGTGTTTGTATAATTGCGCCGCGTGGGGGAATTCTAATCCATGGGCTCTCAATGGTTTGGTGTACTACGCCGGTTGGGGCTTGCGTCTAGCCGCTCAATCTTCGTTTGCTTGCTGGCTGCGTCGGCGCTGCCGGCGCAGCAACAAGTAACGTCGGCTCCAAAACTCGAAACCGCGAAGGATACCAACGATCGCATCGCGCAACTCGCGCTGGCCAGCACGGCCAAACAACCTGACTACGTGATCGGAAGCGGCGACCTGATCTCCATTGAAGTGTTCGACGTGCCTGAATTGTCGCGAGAAGTGCGCGTCAACGAAACCGGCTATATCTCCCTTCCGTTGATTCCCGTAAAAATTCGCGGCAGCGGGCTGACCACGTTTCAATTGCAGGACAAGATCGCGGAGTTGCTCCAGACCAATGGTTTGGTTTCCAACCCGCAAGTGACGGTCTTCATGAAGGAACAGAAGAGCGAGCCGATCACCGTGATCGGCGCGGTCAAAAGCCCGCTGGTGTTCCAAGCCGTGCGCCAAACGACGCTGCTCGAGGTGCTGTCGCAAGCCGGCGGCATCGCCGACGATGCCGGAGGAACCGTGATCATCACGCGCGCTGCGCCTGCGGCCGATGCCGCACCCGGCGCCACTCCCGAAAGCGGGCCGAAGTCCGCGGATCCCATGGACGCCGCCATCGCCGCGGCGAAATCGCCCGACGCCGCGCCGCCGGCGCAAACTATCACGATCAACCTGAACGACCTGCTGAACGGCGGGGATCCGAAATTCAATATCCCCCTGCTAGGCGGTGATGTCGTCAGCGTCCCGCGGGCCGGAATCGTTTACGTCGTGGGTGCTGTGATGCGTCCGGGCGGGTTCGTTTTGCAGACCGATCGGGACCATCTGACGGCGCTCAAGGTCCTTTCGCTCGCCGGCGGGACAACGAACACCGCAAAGGCGAGCCACGCGGTTATCTTGCGCAAGAATCCGCAGACCGGCGCGAATGAAGAATTTCCCGTGGATTTGCAAAAAGTCATGCAACTGAAGAAGCAGGACGTCACGCTCGAGGCCAGCGACATTCTTTACGTTCCTGACAGCACGGGGAAAAAAGCGCTGCATCGCGCCGGAGATGTGGCGATTTCGCTCGGCTCCGGCGTGGCCTTGTTCCGCTTGGCGAATTACTGAGGGCGCTCCGGCCGGAATGCAGCGGGCGGATGGATCAGGGAGTCCGGAATCACCTATGGATGAAACGAACAATCTGGCACCGCGCGAGCCTTCGCAGGGCAATTCGATCGAGGTGTTGCCGCCTCGCGCGCCTTTCCTGATGCTGGACATGATGCCGCGCGAGCCGCACCTGCTCGACTACCTCATCATTCTGCGGAAGCACCAGTGGCTGATTCTCTTCTTTCTATTGATGGTGGTTTCGATCGTCACGATTGCCACCGTCCGCATGCAGCCGATCTACCAGGCCACAACTCGCGTTGAAATCGACCGGGAAAACGCAAACGCGATTCATTTCTCGGATTCGGATTCCTACGACATGTTCATGGACCTCGAGGATTACATCGAAACGCAATCCAAGATCCTCACCAGCGAGACGCTGGCCATGAAGACGATCCGGTCCATGGGGCTTGAGAATTTTCCGCAGTTCGGGGGCGATCCTATTCATCCGATCAAGCCGGCGCCGCCGGGAAGCGAGGCGAGTCTCGAGCGTCCCCGGGCGTTGAGCATTTTTCTGGGCGGGCTTACGGTCAAACGCGTGCCGAATACGCGCCTGCTGGACGTCACGTTTGAAACCACGGATCCCAAGCTGGCGGCCAGGATCGTCAACGCGCACCTCAACAATTTCATTGAAGAGAATTTCCGCAGCCGCTTTGAGGCCGCCAACCAGGCTTCCACCTGGCTCGCCACGCAGTTAAACGAGCTTCAGATCAAGGTCGAGAAGTCCGAGGACGCGCGCCTGGCCTACGAGCGCGAGAATCAAATCTGGACCGTGGATGAGAAGAACGACATCAGCTCGTCGAAGCTTGCCGAGCTGAACAAAGCCGTCACCGACGCTCAAGCGGACCGCATCGCCAAAGAGGCGGTCTACCAGCTCGCCGAAGCGGGGAATTACGACGCGATCGCCTCCGTGCGCGAGAGTCCGGTCATCGCCGACATTTTAAAGCAGCAGGCTACTTTGAGCGCGGAGTACACGGATGCCGTGAACCAGTATGGGCCCAAATTTCCGAAGGTGATGCGCCTGCAAGCGCAGCTCAAAGATCTTGACGGGCTCGTAGCGCGCGAGAAAACGAACATCGCCAATCAGGTCGAAGCCGAGTACCGCGGGGCCCGGCAGCGCGAACTCCTGCTTCAGCAAGCGCTGGATGAGCAGAAGACCCAAGCGAACCAGATGGCGGAAAAGCTCGTCCAGTACAAAATTCTCGAGCAGGAAGCCGACGCCAACAAGCAGCTCTACAACGGCATGCTGCAGAAGCTGAAGGAAGCGGGCATTACTGCAGGATTGCGGTCGTCCAACATTCGCATCGTGGACCCGGCCCTGATTCCGACCGGGCCGTCGCGCCCGAACAAGATGCGCAACATCCTGCTTAGCGTACTCGTGGGGCTGGTGGGTGGAATTGGGCTCGCGCTGCTGCGCGAATACCTCGACAACACGGTGAAAACTCCGGACGATATCGAAACGCTGGCGCGGCTTCCCTCGCTGGCCGTTGTGCCCGCTTTGACGGCCTCCAACGGCCATCATCGCGGACGCTTCGCCAGATTGCTGAAGGCCCCCGATCAAATTTCCAAGGAAGGGCGCGCGGAGCTGATTTCGCACAGCATGCCGAAGTCGCAGATGTCGGAAGCGTTTCGTGCTCTCCGTACTTCTCTGCTGCTCTCGCAAGCCGATCATCCGCCGCAGGTCATCCTGATGACCAGCGCGCTGCCGCGCGAAGGGAAAACGACGGCCGCGGTGAACCTGGCCGTCACGCTGGCTCAGCTCGGAGACAAAACGCTTCTGGTGGACGCCGACCTCCGCAAGCCGGGCATCAATCGCGCGCTGAGTCTGGTGGACGGCAAGCACGCCGGGTTGAGCTCCTATCTGGCCGGCGTATCGTCGCTCGATTTGATCACCGTGCCGCACCCCGCCATTTCGAATCTCGCGGCGATCCCGACCGGGCCGATTCCGCCCAACCCGGCAGACTTGCTTTCTTCGCGTCGCCTGCGCGAGCTCATCGTGGATCTGCGTTCGCGCTACAAATTTGTGGTCATCGATTCGCCGCCGATCATGGCCGCCACCGACGCCGTGATTCTTTCGGTGCTCGTGGATGGCGTGCTGCTCGTCGTGCGCAGCGGAGAGACTCCCAAGGAAGCGTTCACGCGCACGCGCGACCTTCTGGCCGGCGTGAAGTGCCGAATGCTGGGCGTCGTGCTCAACGCGGTGGATTCGACTTCGCCCGACTATTACTACTCCTATCGCTACTATCCTTACGCCTATGGCGGCTACGGGCAGGACGAGGGAGAAGAAGGACGCCGCGCCCGCGCCGAACAAGCGGGCGATTGATCTGCGCGGAGCGGGCGCTCCGCGGAAGGAGAACGAGTGCGTTATCTGATCACTGGTGGCGCGGGCTTCATCGGTTCGCACCTGGCCGAACGAGTGCTCGAACAGGGACACGAAGTCCTGCTCATGGACAATCTGTCGACCGGCAGCATGGAGAATATCCGCCACCTGAAAAGTTACGGCGGAATGCACTATTTTCTCGAACCGCTCGAGAACCGCCAGTTGCTCGCCGAACTGGTGGATGAGTCGGATGCCGTCTTCCACCTCGCCGCGGCTGTGGGCGTGCGGTTGATTGTCGAAAGTCCCGTGCGGACGATCGAAACCAACGTCAATGGCACCCAGATGGTGCTCGAAGCCGCGTGCAAGAAGCGCAAGCTCGTTTTCATTGCCTCGACCTCCGAGGTGTACGGCAAGAACACAAATGTGCCGTTCCACGAAGATGCGGACCTGGTTCTAGGCCCGACGACCAAAGGGCGCTGGAGTTATGCGGCTTCGAAAGCTCTCGATGAATTCCTGGCTCTCTCGTATTGGAAGGAAAAAGGGCAGCCCGTCGTGGTCGCGCGTTTCTTTAACACCGTCGGACCGCGCCAGACTGGCCGCTACGGCATGGTGATGCCAAATTTCGCGAGCCAGGCGCTGGAAGGCGCGCCGATCACGGTCTACGGAACCGGGCAACAGTCGCGGTGCTTCTGCGACGTCCGCGACACCGTCGAGGCCGTCCTGCGCTTGATCGCCACCGATGCGGCCGTCGGCGAAGTGGTGAACATAGGCAACGATTTCGAAGTGACCATCGAGGGCTTGGCGCGGCTGATCAAAGAGCGCACCGTGAGTTCCTCACCGATCACATTCGTCCCGTACGACCAGGCCTATGAGCCCGGCTTCGAAGACATGTTCCGGCGCGTGCCGTCGCTCGAAAAGCTGGAGAAATTGACGGGGTTCCGCCCGCGTACGCCGCTCGAGGAGATTGTGGACCGCGTCGTGGCTTACCAGGCGAAAAAAAAAGATCTGGCGGCGATCCCTAGGCAAGCTGCAGGCGCCGCGAGCTGAGTTCCCCGACGGACCGCGCGCGTTCGGAGCGCGCTGCGGCTTCACAAGAGCAGCCATGTGCGGGAGCGCCTCGCGGCGGCTCTTCTCGGCGAAGCGGGCGAATTGAAGCTTGTGCGGTGAGCGAGGTGAAGTTCAGGTGCTGAATAAATGAACGGCGCGCATTGGGAGAGTGCGCTGGAAAGTCAAGAAGGCCTGGTGTTTGGCGGAGCGAAGGAAGCTGCCCGCGTCACCAGCAGCCGCTTTTCGGCCTGCGAAAAATTCCTCTTTGTCCTGTTTCTTTTTACGCTGCCGCTCGTCAATCCCTGGGTTCGCGGCGATGGAGTGGGCTACTACGCCTACGTGCGCTCCCTCTTGATCGACCACGATCTGCGCTTCGAAAACGACTGGCTCGCCGGAAACGCATCGTTCGTCAGCGCGCGCACCGACGTTGCCGGTCACCTGCTTCCGGACCAATACACGCGCACTGGATACGTCGGCAATCATTTCTCGGTGGGGCCCTCCATCCTTTGGGCGCCGGCGATCGTGGCGACGCACGCGGCCGTGCTCGCATTGGACCGCCTGGGTGCGCACATCCAGGCCGACGGGTATTCGCGCCCCTATCTCATTGCGATGGCCCTCACTACGGCGCTCTGCGGCTTCGCGGGAATCTTCCTCTCGTTTCTGATAGCCAGGAAATATTTCAGCGAGCGCTGGGCGTTGCTCGCTGCGCTGGGCGTTTGGCTGGCCAGTTCTCTGCCTGTTTACATGTACTTTAATCCCGCGTGGTCGCATGCGCATTCCGCTTTCGCCGCGGCACTCTTCATCTGGTACTGGGAACGCACGCATTTACGCCGCACGCTGGCGCAGTGGACCATCCTCGGCCTCATTGCCGGGCTGATGGTGAATGTCTACTATCCCAACGCCTTCCTGATGGTGTTTCCCGTAGTCGAAGTCATCTTCAGCCTGCGCCGCAGCACGCGAGGTTGGAAATCGGGCGAATCGTTCGGCCGGATCGCTGCGAGCACTGCGCTTTTCGGCGCGGTGTTTATGCTTGCGCTGTTGCCCACCTTCGTGACGCGCCAAATCATCTACGGGAGCCCGTTTGAAACGGGCTATCCTTCCATTCGTTTTTGGCACTGGGCGTCTCCCCTCTTTGGCAGCGTCTTGTTTTCATCTGACCACGGATTGCTGACCTGGACTCCGATTCTCGCCCTGGCGATTCTGGGCCTGGTATTTCTCTGGAAACGCAGCGTGCTGCTGGCCGGCTGCGCAACATTGAGCCTGTTGCTCTTTTTATATTTCATCGCCAGCTATCCGGATTGGGACGGTCTTTCGAGCTTTGGCAACCGCTTCTTCGTTTCCCTGACGCCACTTTTCGTAATTGGCCTCGCCGCATTTTTCGAAACCCTGGCGCGATGGATCGGCAACGCGCGACGCGCGTTTGTCGCCGTGTCCTGCGGAGTCGCTCTCTTTGCCGTTTGGAACGCCGCGTTCGTCTTTCAGTGGGGCACTCACCTGGTGCCGGTCCGCGGCCCGATTTCCTGGAGTGAGATGGTGCACAACCAATTCGCCGTTGTGCCGGGGCGCGCCACGCGCGACCTCGAAATCTATCTTCTTCGCCGAAAAGCGATGATGCAGCACATCGAGGAAGAAGATATGCAACAGCAGAAAGCACAGCGGGGTCAGGAGAAATAGCCCGAACCGCCATGGCCACGCAGGCTAGACTCGCGACGTTTACGCAACCGGGCGCCCCCGGCGTCGTGCGCATCGCTGCGCGCCGCCGCTGGGCGAGGATTGATCCGGCCGAACTGTGGAACTACCGCGAATTGCTCTACTTCTTCGTCTGGCGCGATCTCAAGGTCCGCTACAAGCAGACCGCCGTGGGCGCCGCGTGGGCCGTCCTGCAGCCGGTAATGACCATGGCCGTCTTCAGCCTGTTCTTCGGCATGCTGGCGAAAATCCCCTCGCAGGGCTTGCCGTATCCGGTGTTTTATTATTGCGCGCTTCTGCCCTGGACGTATTTCGCGACGGCCATGCAGAACGCCACCAACGCCGTCGTCGAAAATCAGCACGTCATCACAAAAGTTTATTTTCCTCGCATCCTTCTGCCGATTGCCGGCGTGCTTTCCGGATTTGTGGATTTCCTCATCGCGTTTGGCGTGTTTCTGGCCATGATGCTCTACTACGGCATCTGGCCGACTCGCGCGGTGCTCTGGCTTCCGGCCTTCACGCTCCTCGCGATTCTCACGGCGCTCGGCGTCGGACTGTGGCTTTCCGCGCTCAACGCGCTGTATCGCGATGTGCGCTACGTCCTGCCGTTCCTCGTGCAGTTCTGGCTGTTCGCTTCGCCTGTGGCCTATCCAAGTTCGCTGGTGCCTGCACGTTGGCGCTGGCTCTACGGGCTGAATCCCATGGCAGGCGTGATTGAAGGATTTCGCTGGGCCCTCACCGGTCATGGCCAGCCGCCGGGCGCGCTCCTGCTTGCGTCCACGGCCGCGGTGCTGTTGGTCGTCGTGAGCGGATGGATCTACTACCACTCGATGGAGGGCACGATTGCGGACGTCGTGTAACGCATGAGCCACGTCGCCATTCACGTCGAATCGCTCGGAAAACGCTACCGCTTGGGCCAGCGCGAGCGGTACGGCTCGCTTCGAGACCGCCTCGCGCACGCCGCGGGAGCGCCGCTGCGCTGGGCGCGTTCGGGGAAGTCGAACGCCGCGCAGAACGCCCCGCGCAATCTCTGGGCGCTGCGCAATGTCTCGTTCGAACTAGACGAGGGGAAAGTGCTCGGCCTGGTTGGCCGCAATGGTGCAGGGAAGACGACGCTGTTGAAAATTCTCTCCCGCGTGACCGAGCCCACCGAAGGCGGCGCCGAGATTCGCGGGCGCGTTGGCAGCCTGCTGGAAGTGGGCACCGGCTTTCACCCCGAGCTGACGGGGCGCGAGAACACATATCTGAACGGCGCGATTCTCGGCATGACCAAGCGCGAGATTGAACGCAAGTTTGACGAGATCGTCGCGTTCGCCGAAGTTGCAGACTTCATTGACACGCCGCTCAAACATTACAGCACGGGCATGCAGATGCGGCTGGCGTTTGCCGTGGCGGCTCATCTCGAACCCGAGATTCTGCTGGTGGATGAAGTGCTGGCCGTTGGCGACCTGGCGTTTCAAAAGAAATGCCTCGGCAAGATGGGCGAGGTCGCCCACGCGGGGCGCACGATTGTCTTTGTTAGCCACCAGATGAATCAGATTCGCCGCCTCTGCCCGCGCGTGATGTGGATTGACGCCGGAGGAGTCCGTATGGACGGCCCGGCGAGCCAGGTGGTCGGCGCCTACGAAGCGGAAATGACTTCGGTCCGCGCGACTGGCCGCCCCGGGACGGAGCAGACACGTGCATCGTTCGTGCGCTGGGAAATCGCCGGATCGGCCTCGGCGCAACAGAACCTGCTCGATCTTTCCGGGCCGGTTACTTTTCGTTTTGTCGCGGAAGTGAACCAGGCCATTCCTCTGGCCCAGCATGGGATTGCGCTCTACGATTCCGAGCGGCGTCTGGTGTGGGGCAACGGCTTTCGCGGGTTTGCGCTCGAGCCGGGGAACCACGAATTCGTTCACGAACTGCCCGAGCTTCCGCTCAAACCCGGCGCGTATTCCTGGCGCGTAACCCTGTGGGACGATGGCCAGCTCGTGGATTGTTGGGATGCCGCGCCGGACTTGCTGGTCGGAACTCAGCCCATGACCCACTGGCTCGACGAATGGGCCGGCATCTTGAACATCCCATCGCGCTTCCATCTTTTGCAATCCCAGGCTGAGTGCACGCGAGTAACTTCGTGATCCCTTCGACCAATTCCGCCGTCCTGCCCCGCCTGCGCCGCTATATTCGCAGGCCGTGGCCGCAAAAAATTCGCGCAGCGGGACTCTATGCGCGCTACGCGATCCCATCTCTTCCGGTGCCTGTGCGGCTCCCCTTCGGCGCGTGGGTTTTGGCGTGGAACGATGACCTCGGAAACCACATCCTCGCACGTGATTTCGAACAGCCGGAATATGCCTTTGTGGGGAGATTTCTCAAACCTGGAATGACTGTGCTGGACATCGGCGCAAATCAAGGGTTGTACACGCTGCTGGCCTCGAGTCGCGTGGGGCCGAAGGGGCTCGT
>Ga0187816_10000651_pt1 | contig 10582 bp, 6 predicted proteins | sample NC_wetland_sal_i_16_FD_132960 | JGI IMG/M metagenome (GOLD analysis project Ga0187816, IMG submission 132960) | Wetland sediment microbial communities from Neuse River Estuary, North Carolina, USA - SO4_1 | ecosystem: Environmental > Aquatic > Freshwater > Wetlands > Sediment | place: USA: North... | reverse complement strand
CGACTTTGACGCCGGCGACCGCGCACGCCCGCACCATCACGTTTTCGATGACGTTAAAAATATCTTCCTGGCGCGGGAAAGACATCTCCAGGTCGAGCTGCGTAAACTCCGGCTGGCGGTCAGCGCGCAAATCCTCGTCGCGAAAACACTTCACGATCTGGAAGTAGCGGTCCATCCCGCCAATCATCAGGATCTGCTTGAAGATTTGCGGCGATTGCGGCAACGCATAAAACTGCCCGTGATGCACGCGGCTGGGCACCAGATAATCGCGCGCCCCCTCCGGTGTCGAACGGGTCAGCATCGGCGTTTCCACTTCAATAAAGCCCATCTCATCCATGGCCTTGCGCATTTCCAATACGATCTTGTGGCGCACCGCCAGGTTTTGATGCTGCTTCGGCCGCCGCAAGTCCAAATAGCGGAAGCGCAGCCGCGTCTCTTCCGCCGCAGTGATTTCCTCCTCGATCGGAAACGGCGGCGTTTTCGCGGTGTTCAGGATGTGCAGTTTCGTTGCAACCAGCTCGATTTCGCCCGTGGCAAGCTCCGGATTCGCTTTTTCGCGTTTGAGAACTCTGCCTTCCACGGCGACCACGAATTCGCTACGCGCGTGCTCGGCCTTCGCGTGCGCCTCCGGCTGCGTCTCCTTGTTGAATACCACCTGCACGATCCCGGAGCGGTCGCGCACGTCGAGAAACAGCAAATTGCCCAAGTCGCGCCGCCTGTGGACCCAGCCCATCACCACAGCGGCGCGCCCGGCATCGGTGGCACGCAGCGCCCCGCAGTAGTGTGTACGCTTCAAATTCCCCAAAAAGTCGAGCACAGCGTTTATCCTCTCTCCACTCGAATCTCGCCCTGTAGCTCAGGCCTTCAGGCCTGAGGGTTTCCATAACACGAGCTTGGTCGCCACCGCAGCGAAAAACCTCACCCCTGAAGGGGTGAGCTACAGGGTTTCTTCAAAAACTCCAACAACGCCGCCTCTGTATATTTCGCTTGCGAGCCATCCGCCAGCGTTTTCAGAGTCCATTGCCCGCTGGCCACTTCGTCCTCGCCGAGAATCAGCGCGTAGCGCGAGCCCAGTTTATCTGCCTGTCCCAGCGCCTTCCCGAATTTCTGTTCCACCGGCGGCAATTCAACGCGGAAGCCCGCGTTGCGCAGCGTCCGCGCCGCGGCAATTGCCGTGGCCTGCGCCTTCTCTCCCATCCACGCGATGTACACGTCGCGTCCCTGTGCCCCGCCGCCCTTCCCCGCTTCCTGCAGCGAAAGGATCAGCCGGTCCTCGCCGATGGCAAATCCAATCCCCTTGGTCGGCGGTCCACCGAGCAATTCTACCAGCCCATCGTAGCGCCCGCCGCCGCACACCGCATTCTGCGAACCCAATCCCTGCGCGGCGATTTCAAACGTCGTGCGCATGTAGTAGTCCAGCCCGCGCACGAGCCGCCAGTTTTCCTTGTACGCTACGCCGCGCAGCCCCAACTGCCGCTTCACTTCCGCATAATGTTTCGCGCAATCGGCGCAGAGGTGATCGCCAATCCGCGGCAGCCCCGCGATGATTTCCTGCTCGCTCTCCAGCTTCGAATCGAGTACGCGCAAGGGATTCGTCTCGATACGCCGCTGGCTGTCCGCCCCAAGCTTATCTTTCACTTTCAGCAGTTCCGCGCGCAGCAATTCCACATATTGGGGCCGGCAGTTGCGGTCACCGATGGAATTAATCTCCAACTGCACGCCCTGCAACTCCAGCCGCCCGAAAAACACCATCACCATCTCAATCACTTCCGCGTCAATCGCGGCGTCCTTCGGAATATCCTTCGCGCCGCCCTGCCCCTGCTGCAGCGCCTCCAAGACTTCCGCCCCAATCTGATAAAACTGCCGATATCTGCCCTTCTGTGGCCGCTCCCGTCGAAACATCGGCCCCGTGTAATACAATTTCACCGGCTGCGTAAGCGCATGCATGTTGTGCTCAATGTACGCCCGGCACACCGAAGCCGTCGCCTCCGGCCGCAGTGTAACAACGTCCCCCAGCTTCACCTGCTCGAGGGCTGATCTCACATCGTGGGACAATCCTTGAAGTTCAGAGCGTAGAGAGGGATCCCCTAGCGCCACTGAAAGGTCACCGAGACGTGTGATTGCGTGACGGTTTTCAGGCGTTCGCGGCACAGCTCCGGCGTGGAACGCACGTTCTAGAGCGGCATAGAGGTCTCCTAGGCGGTCGCGGTAGGCCTCAATGCCCGGCAGGTTATCCACGGACGGATTCCTCATCTTGAGGTCCGAACGGGCGTAAGCGAGATCAGGCAGGTCATGATCTTCGAAGGTGTACATCTCTTTCGCGACCACGTCCGTTTCCGCACCGATGGCCCGCGCAAACAATTCCGTAGGCTCAAAAATCGGCGGGCGAATCTCCCCAAACCCAAACGTGCCAAACACCTCGCGCGCCGTCTGCTCCACGCGGTTCCACAACTCCGTCTCCGGTGGAAGCAGGTCGCGCGTGCCCTTGATTGCCTGAAATTTTTGTTTATTCGCCATGGTCTAAAAGCAGATTCCTCGCTTCGCTCGGAATGACATTTTGGATTAGGTCAAGCGCGGGACACGAGTCACGAGTCACGGATCACGTAACCGCCCCGCTCAGTCCCGCTCTCTGCTCCAATCGATTCTGTCGCCTCGTTCGGCGGCTTCCTGGCGATAGATGTCTTTGTACCCGGAGTAGCGCTCGGCGTATGCGGAAATCGAATTCTGGTCGATGGCCGTCAGCGTGCGTTTCACTTTTCCCGGCGATCCCATCACAAGACTCCCTGGAGGAATCACCGTTCGTTCCGTGATCAGCGTCCCCGCCGCGATGATGCTGTTCGCACCAATTACCGCGCCATTCAAAATGACGCAGCCCATCCCGATCACCACATGCGATTCAATCGTGCATCCGTGTAGCGTCACCGAATGCCCCACGGTCACTTCGTCGCCCAGCACCAGCGGGTTCAGCTCTTTCATCACGTGCAGGATGCAGCCGTCCTGAATATTCGTGCGCTGCCCAATCCGGATGTAGTGGACATCGCCGCGCACTACACACATCGGCCACACGCTGGAGTCTTCGCCGATCACCACGTCGCCAATAATCACCGCGGCCGGATCGATATAGGCCGAGGCAGCAATCCGCGGGTATTTGCCGCGATAGGGACGAATGTCAGGCGCGCGATTCAAGAAGGCTCAAATTCCCCGTAAGTGATTGCAGGGCCATGATATAGTCGCACCCCGCGAATTTCGCGAGCACGCCGCGAATATCTCAAGATAGCACCCGCTTCCCCTTGCTGACAAGGAATCCGCCAACAGCCTTCGGGCATTTTGTGCTTAGAAAATTTGGATTCAATGCATACGTATTTTGCGTAAACAGGCACAAGGCGAGTGGGTGTACATTCGCCAAATCCGGGAGGTCAGAACGCACATCCCGGCGAAAACACACCTGATTCGGAAGGGCAGCGCCCCGCTGTCGCCGCAGCAGGCAAGAGTTGCAAGGAGTCAATCATGCTGAGACGAGCGAACAAAGTCTGGATTATCGCGATCATCACAGTGTTGGTTGTGACCGGAACCATGCTTGTGAATGCGGCGGCGCAAAAAGCATCCGTTCCAAAGCCGCAGGATAAACTGGCGATCGGAGAGAATGAAGTCAGGCAATTGCTGCTCCTGATGAATACCGATAAGCAGGGCAACGTCTCCAAGCAAGAGTATATGAAGTTTATGGAAGCGGAATTCGAACGGCTGGATAAGGATAAGAAAGGGGAGCTGAACGTCAAGGAGTTGACGCAATCGAATCTCAGCGCAAGCCGTTTTGCTGGGAAGTAACGGTGCCATCGCGTCGCCAGAAGCAGAAAAAGTTTTTACAGTTGTTAATCCATCGGCGAGTGGGATAGGTACTCACCCATAGACCTCGACGTACGCCACCCTTCGCGCCATACTTTCCTGATGCAGACCCGCTGCGCGAAGTGCAACGCTCCCATGAACTGCCAGCCCGAAGGCGGCTGCTGGTGCGCCGAGCTTCCGCATCTCCCGATGCCTGCGGATGCGCAAACCACCGGCTGCCTCTGCCGCGCGTGCCTTCTCGAAAAAATAAAGGCCGCCGGCGCATCTTCCTCCGGCGACTCCTGCGCCTCTGACTCGCCCGCCTCCCGCTCCTAATTCCAGTGCTTCAGCTTCGGCCAGATGGTCTGCAAATCACCAAATTTCGGCCCGCGGCAGATGTACACGTCGAAATGGTTGTAAGGCATCGACAGAGGGTGATACACCGTTCCGGCCAATTCCACGCTTTCGAATAGTTCATGTAAGCGCCCCGGCCGATCGGCCATCACGATCATGCACGCGCCCGTATATCCCCGCGGCCCCCAGTAAAAGTAATTCTGATGTCCCGAGATGGCGTTCGGCAGTCCCATCTTCGCGCCGAAAAAGTCGATCGCCCCCGCCTGCCCGTAACTCTGCCCAAAAATCGCGCAGGACTTTTGCTCGTCCGGCGGCAGCTTGTGATATGCGTCCGCCACCACCTGCGCCATCTCTTTCCAGCCGAACTGATCGGCATAAATCTGCGGCAATGGGCCCAAGGGATGAGTTTCGATGCGTGGTGGTTGGAAATGCCAAAATCGTGAATAGGCCAAATACTGATCCACCGTCAGCATCGGGAAATACGCAAACGATGCAATCAGCACACCTGTCACGACCAGCAGAATGATGTACGCAGGTTTCAGCCACCGTGCGCTTCGCAGCCGCGCGGACCACCGCTCAAAGGCCACGCCTCCCGCGGCAAACAGCATCGGATACGACGGCGCGGGATAGTACATCCGTCCGTGCATCGTCAGCATGCACGCCATAATCACAAGCCAGGTAATGCCGAGAACTCGCCAGCCTTTCCTTTCCCGGTCGCGCAACAGTTCCACCAGCCCGGCGATCCACACCGGCGCCGTCAGCGGATGAAAGATCATCAGCGCTTGCATGACTAGGAACCGCACCGGCCCCACTTCCACATTGCGCCCGCTGCGCTGCACATTCTGCAGCAGTTCGACGGTGGGAAAGTGCCGCTGGATTTCCCACACAAGATTCGGCAGAAAAATCAGGAATGCGAGCACGCCGCCGAGCCAAATCCACGGCGAGGCAAACTGCCTGCGCTGCTTCGTCAACACCAAGCCCACGAACAATCCAAATCCGAAGAACAGCATAGAATGCTTGTTCAGCAGGCCAACTCCACAGACAACGCCAAACAGTAGCCACAGCTTGGGGCTCGCCCCATTGAAAATCTTCAACGCAATCAGCGCCGCGCCCATCCAGAACAGCGATTCGAACACGTTCATCGTAAGCAGAGAATCCAGGCCCAGATAAATCGGCGCCACCATCACGCACACGCACGCCAGCACCATCCCGAATCGCCGCGCCCCCAGTTCCCGCGCGATCAACCCGGTGAGCAGCACCCGCAACCCGGCCGCCGCCGCGGGCAGAAAGTGCAGCGCAGACAAAGAATCGCCGAGGGTGACGCGTTCCAACCAGGTTATGACCGCGATGAGAGGAGGCTGGTCGACATAGCCCCAGGCAAGATGATGGCTGCACGCCAGGTAATACAGCTCGTCCACAAAATAGCCGTACCGCCCGCTCACCAGCATGTGCGCCACAAAAATAACAAAAGACAGCCCGCCCAGAAGTGCCCAATCTCCCGGACGGGCGCCCAGGGTACGTTCGGTTGGAAAGGATTCGACCGGTACGGATCCGCCCATGGAAACGTCCTTTCACCTCATAACGAGGCGCACAGCCGAAATGTTTCAGGAGCGAAGTATGAAGAGCAAGAAACCTTTGTAGCGGCTGCCTTCCGAGGCGGGGCGCCTTTTCAGCGCCAATCAATCCGAAAGGCAGGCCCACCCGACTTAGCCGCAACCTCTCCGAGCGGGCGCCCCATCCTCGTTTTGTGAGGGTGGGTCTTGGGTTTTCTTGCCTCTAACTGTCGACTAACAACTGTAAACCGTAAACTTCTTCGCCGGGTGCCCCAAGGGCCGTCAATCGATCTGAACGGTCGGCCCGCCCGAGGTAGCCGCGACCTCCCCGAGCCGCGCGACAACCGCCTTGGTCACGCGATACAAACTCTGTGCCGCCGGGGCGCTTTCGCCCAGCGCCGCCACGGGACTCCCGGTATCTCCCCCGAGCCGGATTCTCGGGTCAATCTCAATCTCACCCAGCACGGGCACGCCATATTCTATGGCAGTTTTCGCGCCTTCGCCGTGGCCAAAAATGTCCACCGGCTTTCCGCAATGCGGACAATGGAACGTGCTCATATTTTCCACCACTCCGAGCACTTCCACGTTCACCTGCCGGAACATTTCGATGGCCTTGCGCACATCCGCCAGCGCCACCGTCGACGGCGTGGTCACCACCACCGCGCCCGTCACTTCCACCGTCTGAATTAGCGTCAACTGCACATCGCCCGTTCCCGGTGGCAGGTCGATCACTAAATAATCCAACTCGCCCCACTCCACACTGCGCAGAAACTGCGTAATCACGCTGTGCAGCATCGGCCCGCGCCAAATCACCGGCTTGTCTCCCGGATTCAGCAGCCCCATCGAAATCATCTTCAGGCCCTGTGCCTGCACGGGAATAATCCGTTGCTGCGGCGTGGCCATCGGCTCCGCCGTCGAACCCAGCATGATTGGCACGTTCGGCCCGTAGACATCGGCATCGAGCAGCCCGACTCTGTGGCCCAGCTTCACCAGCGCCAGTGCCAGATTCACAGCGACTGTGGTTTTCCCCACGCCGCCTTTTCCGCTGGCGACCGCGACGAGATACTTCACTCCCGGAATCGGCTGGCGTTGCGGCGTCTGTCCTGGCATTGTCCCCGGTGGCATGAACGATTCCTTCCCCTAATAAGGCCGGCGCTAATCCTGCTTCTTTCTTGTCCTTACTTCCTTACTTCGTTGCTTCATTCCTCTTACACGCTCGCCCCGTGGCATTTCTTGTACTTCTTCCCCGAACCGCACGGGCACGGATCGTTGCGCCCGACTTTCGCGCCTGCGCGCACGGGTTTTGGCGCTTCGGCCTGCCCCGCCCCAGTCTGATATTGCAGATCCTTCTGCTGGCGCTCCTGCTTTCGTTCCAATGCCCGCGCAAAATCGGGCAATCGCTGCGGCGCTTCCTCCGCGCGAGCCGCGGCACTGGCAGCCGCAGCAATGGCGCTGGCGGGCTGATGCCGTGGCGGTTCCGGTCTCGGTTCTCTCGGCTGCGGCGGCGCCTCGCCCTGCTGAATCTGCACGTGGAAGAGATAACGCACGGTTTCGTTGTCGATGCGCGTCATCATGTCTTCAAACAAAATGAACGCTTCCTTCTTGAACTCGACCAGCGGATCCTTCTGCCCGTATCCGCGCAGCCCAATCCCTTCCTTCAAGTGGTCCAACGACAGCAGGTGATCCTTCCATTGCGTATCGACCACGTCCAAAATGATCCGCCGCTCCAGCCACCGCAAAAGGTCCGGGCTGAACTGCTTTTCCTTTTCCGCGTAGCGATTCCTTACCGCTTCTGAAGTCGCCTCCACCAACTGATCGTGGTTCAACGTCGTGGGATCCGCGCCCGCGGCTTTTGCATCAATTCCGAACTGGCTATGCACTTCGGCCAAAAATTGTGTCGTATTCCACTGTCCGGGATGCTGCTCGCGCGGGCAATACGTTTCCACCAACTCGTGCGCCACGTCCTCCGCAATGCCGAGCACGTAATCGCGCTGATCCTTGCCCTCCAGCGCGGACCGGCGAATCGCATAAATGGTCTCGCGTTGCTTGTTCATCACATCGTCGTACTCAAGCAAATGCTTGCGGGCATCGAAGTTTTGCGCTTCCACCGATTTCTGCGCATTCTCAATGCGGCTCGAAATCAATCGCGATTCGATCGGCACGCCTTCGGTCATTCCCAGGCGGAACATCAGTTGCTTCACGCGTTCGCCGCCGAAAATCCGCATCAGGTCGTCTTCCAGCGACAGGAAAAATCGCGACGAACCCGGATCGCCCTGGCGGCCTGCGCGCCCTCGCAATTGGTTATCAATGCGCCGCGCTTCGTGCCGCTCCGTACCCAAAATGTGCAGCCCGCCCAGCGCCACCACTTCATCGTGCTCGGCCTTGCATTGCTCGGCGAACTGGTCGTACACCGGCTTCCACTGCTCCTGCGGCACCTGGAAAATTTTCCCCTCGTGCTGGAAGAGAACCATCGGCACAGTGGCCTGCGCTGCATTGCCGTCCGTGCCTTCCGCACCGATCACCGCCGGAGCGGACGCATACGGTATGGCCAGCTTGTTCTTCAGAAAATGTTCGCGAGTTAGGGACTCCGGGTTGCCACCCAGCAGAATGTCCGTTCCGCGGCCAGCCATGTTCGTCGCTACAGTGACGGCACCCTTGCGTCCCGCTTGCGCCACGATGCGCGACTCGCGCTCATGCTGTTTCGCGTTCAACACCTGGTGGGGAATGCCGGACCTTTTCAGAATCTCCGCGATGGTTTCGGATTTTTCAATGGAGATCGTGCCGACCAGCACTGGCTGTCCCCGCTCGTTTAATTGGCGGATGCCGTGTGCCAGCGTGTTATCTTCCTGCAGGATGCCGTTCACCACCGCTTCGAACTTCTCTTTTTCCGTGCGATACACTACGTCCGGATTCTCGATGCGGATCAACGTGCGGTTCGTGGGAATCACCACCACATCCAGGTTATAAATCTTGCTGAATTCCGCCGCTTCCGTTTCCGCTGTGCCGGTCATACCGGACAGTTTCTTGTACATACGGAAGTAATTCTGAAACGTGATCGTGGCCAGTGTCTGGTTTTCCCGCTCGATCTTCACGCTTTCCTTGGCTTCCACTGCCTGGTGCAAGCCATCCGACCAGCGGCGACCGGGCATCTGCCGCCCGGTGAATTCGTCGACGATGATGACTTCCCCGTCTTTGACCACATAATCGACGTCGCGCTTGTAAAGGGAATGCGCGCGCAGGGCTTGGTAAACGTGGTGCATGATTTCCACGTTGTTGAGATCGGAGAGATTCCCCAACCCTAGCAGCCGCTCGCACTTGGTGAAACCCTCTTCCGTCAGCGTGGCCGTGCGGTGCTTCTCGTCAAGCGTGTAATCGATGTCCTGAATCAGCTTGGGAATAATTTTGTCGATCTTGAAATATTTGTCGGTGGATTCTTCCGAAGGCCCGGAAATAATCAGCGGCGTCCTAGCCTCGTCGATCAGGATGGAGTCCACTTCGTCGACGATCGCGAACTGGTGGCCGCGCTGCACGCAACTGGCGAGGTCGTACTTCATGTTGTCGCGCAGGTAATCGAATCCAAACTCGTTGTTCGTGCCGTACGTGATGTCCGCCGCATACGCCGCGCGCCGCTGCGCATCGTCCAGGTCGTGTACGATCACACCGATCGTCAGCCCCAGCGCTTTGTAGAGCGGGCTCATCCATTCCGCGTCGCGCCGCGCCAGGTAATCGTTCACCGTCACGATGTGCACGCCGCGCCCGGCCAACGCATTCAGCGCCGCCGGCAATGTGGCCACGAGCGTTTTGCCTTCGCCCGTTTTCATTTCGGCGATCTTGCCGTCGTTCAGCACCATTCCGCCGATCAACTGCACATCGAAATGGCGCATCTTCAGGAATCGCCGCCCCGCGTCCCGCACCAGCGCAAACGCCGGCACGACCACAGGCCCCAGCGCGCGCACCAAGTCCTCTTTGTAGGAAGGTTCCTCGGGTTCGCTGTCCTTCAACTGCTCCTGCACTTGCGTTTTCAGCGCGGCAAAGCGTTCCTTCAACTGCTCATCGCTGAACGCCTGCACTTCCGCTTCTTGCGCATTGATGGCGGCCACCAGCGGCTGCAACTTCTTGATGTCGCGCTCGTGCTTCGTGCCAATGAATTTCGCGACCACCTGGTCGAGTATTTGGGCTACTTCCATGGACGGTTTGTCGTTTCCTGTTGTTCCTGTAGCGCCGCGCCTTTAGGCCGGCATCTTTTCTGCGCTTTGCACGGGCCATTCCTCCAGACCCGCACAAACACTTTATTGTAACTGGTTGGATGCGCCCGCGCCAAGAATCGCCACAGCGGGGGTGTGGGACTCGGAGCGGCATACTCACCCCTTTTAGGAAATCCCGATTACACTTGTTCCTCGTTTTGTTCGTGGGAGTTTGACAGGAGGTGGAGGAATGGCTGCGGAATTCGGCAACAAACTAGCCTTGGTGGCCGGTGGCACGGGCGGGTTGGGACGGGCAGTGAGCCTGGCATTCCTCGAACAGGGATGCAAAGTGGCCGTCACCTACCAACGGCAGGAAGAATGGGAAGCTCTGCAGAGCGCGGCAGGTGCGAATAAACAGAACCTGGAGGGATACAGTCTGGATGTCACGGATGAAACCGTAGTTGCCGGCCTGATCGAAGATCTGACCGGAAAACACGGCCATCTGGATGCGCTGGTCAACACGGTCGGTGGCTACGCAGGTGGTGTCCGGCTGTGGGAATTAGACACAAAAGTGTTTGACCTGATGCTGGCGCTGAATCTCCGCTCGGGTTATGTGTTGTCGAGGGCCGTTGTACGCGTGATGTTGAAGCAGGCCTACGGCTCAATCGT
>Ga0187816_10000650_pt1 | contig 10593 bp, 6 predicted proteins | sample NC_wetland_sal_i_16_FD_132960 | JGI IMG/M metagenome (GOLD analysis project Ga0187816, IMG submission 132960) | Wetland sediment microbial communities from Neuse River Estuary, North Carolina, USA - SO4_1 | ecosystem: Environmental > Aquatic > Freshwater > Wetlands > Sediment | place: USA: North... | reverse complement strand
CCAACTCCTGCGAGGGAGCCAACAGCGTGGAGACATGCACCGTCACAGCCCTTGATGCGATCACCGCTTTCGCGGTCCCAAACCCCAACTGCTCCTCGCAGAGCCGTCGGTTTTTTCAGGTCTGGCTGCTCCCTGGGGTTGCCCCCCGGAGCTGATCACTCAGCTTACTTCGGACTGGCAAAATTTTATTTAAGCCAACCCTTTCAGCCGTCGACGGGAGCAACCTTAGAGAGTTGCTTAAAGATTGTCAACGCCCGTTTTCAGTGCAATCGGCCGGTTGCGACAGATCAAGAACGGGAAACGCAACCCATTGAATCGTTTGACGCTTAACGAATTGGAGATCAAATTCTTTCCATTTTCCCACAGGAACATCCACAGGCGCTCGAAGGCGTGGACAGGTACCACAGAGAATGTGTGCAGGAACCATGTAAGCATCTTGACTCCGGGAAATCGGTCACGCATGGTGGTAACCGGCGCATTCACGCTATGACAAACCTCGTGGCCTATATCGATGGCGGCTCTCGCGGCAATCCAGGCCCGGCTGGCATTGGAGTGGTAATCGAGGGCTCCACCGACGGCACCATTCGAATCGCCAAATCGATCGGCCGCCAGGACAATAATGTCGCCGAGTACGTTGCGCTGCTTGAGGCGCTGCAATGTGCCCTGGGACTTAAGGCGGCCGCGCTTCACGTGTTCTCAGATTCCGAGGTGGTGGTGAAGCAGATGAGTGGCGAGTACAGTTGCCGTAGTCCGCGGCTCTATTCGCTGAATTAGATCTGCCGGAAACTGGCCCGGTCGCTCGATTTCTCGATCTCCCACGTTCCTCGCGAGTACAACACCGAGGCCAATGGTCTGGCCAGCTCGGCCGCTCGCAGGAACATTGCTAACCTAAGAGCAACCGCTCGTACTGCCACAGGTCATACACCGATAGCAGGAGCCGTTTCTCACCATCAGTGAGCCGCAGAATTGGCACGGCGGCGCGTCTCCCAACTCAACGACCTGCCCCAAGCCTTCGACTACGCTGGTCACCTCACGCTGCGGTTGGGCCAGCTTCGGCAATTCAAACAGAAGTCCCTGTTCGCCTTTCAGGAAACGCAGTTCAAGCCATCGGAACAAATAATCGGTTAGAGACTTGGCATAGCCAATCTTTGGATTGCCGGACCACCCGCTTGGCTCGAACCGTGTGTGGCTGAACTTGTCGCACAGGACCCGCAACGGGACGCCATACTGCAGCGCCAGGGACACTGCGGTTGCGAAAGAATCCATGAGCCCGGAGACTGTCGAGCCTTCCTTGGCCATCCTGATGAACAGTTCGCCTGGCAGACCATCCTCGTATAACCCTACTGTGACATAGCCTTCCTGCCCGCCCACAGAGAAGTGATGGGTCAAGCTGTGGCGCTCGTCCGGCAGACGTCGCCTCACTGCTGGAGGGCCATCCGCGCCCGGGGCATGCGTGCCGGTGAGGTCGCCTGACCCGTTGCTCCCCGCTTCCTTGCTTGCCTTCAGGGAAAGCTCTTTGCTGTGCTCGATGATAACGATTTCCTTTGCTGCTGACATCACGAACCCTAACCTTCCTGCCCGCCGTCTTCTTCGGAACCGCAGGCCGATTGAGACTCCGTGTTCGCGTCTGTCTCATCGCCCGCATCGTGCCTTTTGTAGGTTCCTCTCACCGACAGTAGTTCTGCGTGGCTTGGAGGGAACACATAGTTCTGGACAAACCAAAGTGCCTCATAAGTAAGCCGGCGGCTCGCGACGGCACGCCCGTGTTCCTTGACGAACTGGCAGAAGTCGTCGGCATGGATGATGTTGGCTTTCGTTCCGGCAGTGGTGAGAGCGCGCGACTTGAGCCAACCCAGGTCGATCCATTTTTGGATTTCGTCGGGGCGGGTGTGCAATGCCCGAGAGAGTGAGAACTTGGTGAACCATTCTCGTCCTGTTTTGCCGCCGATACCGAGCCGGTGCAACATCGAGCGCACGGACCCCGCGGGCCGCCGCAGGATTTTCGCGGCCTCTTCCACGGGCATCGCGGTGATCAGATCCAGGAGGCGTTGCTGCTCAGGCTTTGTCCATTCGCGATACGCTCGTTTTTGATTTACGCCAAGCTCGCGCAAGAAGCGTAAACACGCGTCTCGTGGGTTTCCAGAAATCGCAGCAAGCTTTGTGACCAGCATTCGCCGGCCAGTCTCAGTGTGCTCCTGGCTTCTGCTGGTTCGTTCCTTGTATTCTCTGACCAGTTCTCTTGCTTCTTTAGGCCAGCGGAACATACGGCGCTTATGGACACCGTCGGCTTCGCCCATACTGCTGCCTTCCGGGGGCTGGGTCCTGATGGCAGTTAATGTCCCAGGTCCGTCTACACACACTTGTCTCTACGCCTCCGGAATACCTCCTCTCCTGCTGCAAAAGCGCATGCGCCGATTTCCTTCGGAACATGCTGCGCGACGAAGGTGGCGGGTGGAGCTTAGCCCCACATGAGCCAAGTGGTAGCGGGCAGCCTACATCGATAGTCAAGCCGCTTTCCAAAAACTTTTTTTCTGCAGGAATTCGTGCAGGTGGCCACTTCCGGTGCAGAAAATCGGCCTGCGTGGCCGAGCCTTGGCCGAAGGACGAAACGTGCTGAGTACCAATCACTTGACGCAGCTGTCGGCCCAATTCCTGGGCGATGTGGGCCGAATCCAGCTATGGACAAGCAGACTCGGGCTGCGTAGAAAAGAGGTTTCTTTGCACAAAAAGTGACATTTTCTCCGCAACTAAGGTGATCACAGCCGGGTTTAACGCGTAAAAGCAAGTACCAGACTTGGGCGCTGCAGGCCCGTGGACTGAGGACTGCTAGCCCCCGGCGGTTGTTATGCCAGCCATCCCCGAACCGCGCCCCCAACGAGAGAAAGCTATATCCCTGTGTGGCGACTATTGCTCTCGTCTGGGTAGCCCACCTTCCTCTGAAATGTTTGGTCTTCCCGCAGATTTGACGCTGTGCGATGAAATTTCGTCGTTCGTAGTTCACCAACCGGAGTTTGGAGAAACCTGGTTGCAAACTTTCTCATGAGAGTCGAACTATGTATGGCGCGCGTCGCAGAGGAATTGCTTGGAAGGAAATTGCCAAGGTGCTCCACCTGACCCGACCTGTGCCCCGGGCGACCTTCTGGCGGGAAATCAAACGCCCGAAGGCGAAAAGTGTCGCAGCCCAGCCTTCTGAGATTGACATCCTGGACGAGAGAGATTCGGATGCGCTGAAGCTTGGCAAGCCAAGAGCATCTCGCTAGTCGCAGTGGGGGCCGGCCTTTCAAGGCGATTCGTAAGTCGGCGGTGGCGCAACAAGCGACGAAGAAAAACCGACTTGACCCCTAATCCGAAGGACTTTCCCCAAGCATCTCTGCGCGCAAAAGTAATTGGCCAGACGATTCCGCTGCCCGGTCGGCGCACAACAACTCGGCACAGGAATTCATGAACCCTGTTGATGTGTAATAGGCCCGATTTGGCCTCACGCGCGTTCTTGTTGGGTGACCGTCATGTGAGTAAGCTGACCTACGCCCGCGATTCGGGCCCATTCACAAGCAACAACCTCTTGTATCCAGTCTGGCGACCACCGTCTTCGGACCTCGACGGTCCCGAATTCGCGCACCTGCTGCCAGTCGTCATTTCACTCCAGTCACGCTGGAGAGACGGCAAAGAACCCGGTCGAAGGTGTACGCATACCACCGTTCATCGTCACTGAAGGCAATATACCGGACATTGAGCACTCCGGCTCGCGAAGGCGGCGCAAGCTGCCTGACGAGCACGCGCTTACCGGTGGACAGATCAAGGCGCTCGACCCGCGCGGGTACTTCCCCGCGTCGATAGATCAAAACTGATTGACCATAAGAGGACCAGTGGATCACTTCGTCGTCGGGAGCGGTCCCTGGCACGGGCTTTGGTGGGCCGCCAGCCACGGCATAGATCGAGAATGTCCCATCCGCATCTCGTGCAAGGATGGAATTTCCGTCAGGAGAGACAAGTCCATGGGTGGTTCCTGGTGGCGTCGCCGCGTGGGGCGGTCCATCCGCCAGTTCTTGTACATAGCATCTCGCAGCCTGTCCGGCTTCACTACCGCAGGCCAGAACTCGCTTTCCGCCGGGGAAAAAACGGGCCGCGTCATAAGTCTGGATGTTTCCATTATCGAGTGGCCTTGGCTCACCGGCTCCGGTCGGATAAAGCGTGAGCCGCATCGGAGAAGCGGGAACAATCGACAAGGCCCATTTGCCGTCCGGAGAAAGCCCTTGCGCATTGCCATCACCCAACCGTACTACGGGCGAGCCGTCCGTCTTACGTAAGCAAAGCGCGTAGTTGACGCCCACTGTTGTGGAACCGTCGGAAAAAAGCAGGGTCCGGCCATCGGCAGACAGCACAGCATTATTGGAGCTGTCCAGCCAGGACATTTCCTGCTCGTTCTTTGAGCTCGGAGCCAAGGCCATAAGCCGCTCTTGATATTCGCCACGACTGACCAGCAGCTTGCCATCTTTGGACACATCAAGGACCCAAAGATCATCCGGGGCAGCAAGCACCGTTCTTCTTTGCCCAGACAGCGTCAACTCATAAACCATGAGATTGAATCCGTTCCCAACCTGGCCAGAGAAGAAGATCGTTTTACCCGTTGGCGCCCAGGCCAAGCCCTCTTCGGCCTGGTAGCCATCCGAAAGCACCGAAGTGTGTCCTGCGACGTCAACTACGTCGATCGATCCGCGGTCATCGTATTTGACGGGATGATCGAAAAAGGCGATCCGGTCTCCTTGCGGCGAGAAACGGAGGTCGCTCAGATACCCAGAGGTTACGTAAAGCACTTTCCCGATGGGAAACTCGAGGCGGTCCTTTCCGTCGATCTCGCGGATGACGGCCAGTTTTGTTCCATCCGGAGACCAGTCCGCCTCTCGGACATCCTGCAGAATCTCGCGAGGTGCGCCTCCTCCTATTGCAACTTCTGACAGCGTGCCCCTGAACTGTCGTTGCGCAAGATAGACAGCATGGGTGAGGACTGCGACTTCTCCTTTCGCCGATATCGATAGCAGGCGGACATCGTGGAGGCCCATAGACTGCGGAGCAGGATAATCCGCACGGTGGATAAACAAATCCGGAGTGTTGCCGTCGGTGGCGGAACTGTACAAGACAGTTTCGCCATCCGGCGCGAATCGCGCGTTGAAGACGGCCTCGGACTGAAAGGTCAGCTGTTGGAACAAAATATTTCCCAGACCGGAGGGTTCTCTCATAACTAGCCTAGTCAGCAGGTATCCCACTGCGGTGCCGGCAAGAAGAGTGATCACTACCGCCAACGGACGAAGCCATTGGGGCCGACCTGACAAGTGGCGTGCGGGTGCCTGAACCGCGATACTACTGGACGCACCGGAAAGGGCTTCGATGGCGAAGGCCAGATCGCTTGCCGACTGGAACCTGCGCTCTGGCGCCTTCTCCAGACAGCGGCGGACAATGCGCTCCAGGCCCGGACTCGCCGGCGGGCCACCGTGGGTCAATTCGGGCGGTTCCGCCTTGAGGATGGCGTTCATCGTCTCAATGCTGGAGTCACCCTTGAAAGCGCGCTCCCCGGAGACCATCTCATAGAGAATTGTGCCGAAACTGAAAATGTCAGAGCGATGGTCCGTTACTTGCGCGCGCACCTGCTCTGGGGACATGTATCCGACTGTGCCCAGAACAACACCAGCAGCAGTTGGTGTAGGGCCGGTTAGAGTTGCCCCCTCTGCCGAGACCTCGGCTGCACGCGTCTGCTTGGCCAGTCCGAAGTCCAGAATCTTAACCCGCTCATCGCGAGTGACGAACACGTTGTCCGGCTTCAGATCACGATGAACAATTCCTTTCTCATGCGCCGCCGAAAGTCCACTCGCGATTTGCATGGCATAGTCGGTTGCTCTGCGCTGCGGCAACGGACCGCTGCTGAGGCGTTCGCGCAGAGTCTGCCCGTCTAGAAACTCCGAGACCAGGTAGTGGATCCCACCCTCGGTGCCGACGTCAAAAATAGAAAGTAGGTTCGGATGATTCAGCGCGCTCAGAACACGTGCTTCGTGCTCAAACCGCTGCAAGCGGTCGGCGTTACTGGCAAAGGACTCGGGCAGGACCTTGACCGCAACGATTCGGTTGAGCCGAGTATCGAGAGCACGATATACCTCGCCCATGCCGCCTGCGCCCAGCGTTGTCTGGATCTCATAGGGTCCGAGTTTCGTGCCTGCGGCCAGTGTCATTTTCTCTTCAACTCCGCGGTCCAATTGGCAACCACGGTGATCGGTGGAGACTCTCCCGTATTGACGAGTTGGTTGAGCAGGAATTGCTGCCGGCTGGGGTAAACCGAGTAGTCTACATGGGTTGCGCCGAGAAAACTTTCCGCCGGGCGGATGGAGAAAAGTGGGCGAGGGGGGCGGAATTGAAATGTAGGGCCTGGAATCACATCCGTCGCCATCATCGTCGTGCCCGAGATGAAATAGATCTCCCGGCCATCAGCGCTCCACAGTGGCCAATATCCGCCACTGGAGGACACTTGCCATTTGCTGCTGCTGGGCGGGAACGAAGAGACAAAAACCTCAAAATCACCGGGATGGTTTTCATCAGAGCAATACACCACGAAGCGGCCGTCTGGAGAGAATCGGCCGTTCATTTCCGCTGCGGATGTCATTGCAAATGCCTCGGGTTTGCCGCCCGGGTTGAGTGGCAGAAACAGCAGGTCTTGGCCTGTGACCGGCGAATACTCGATATAGAGGAGAAACCGATCGTCTTTCGAGATGTCCGACGGCGAGTCAATGTTCACTGATTTCAGCACCAGTTCCGCATCCCCCGAACCATCTGCCCGCTTGCGGTAAATGTTATAGACGCCGTTCCGATCCGAGTTGAAATAAATCCAACGCCCGTCATGCGACCAAGTGGCGCTTCCATTTCCAAAGGTATCAAAGGTGAAACGCGTAAAGGCACTGCTAGCCACATCCACCAGCCAAAGAGCATACGCGCCTGGTACATTCGGGTCTGGCATCGAGACCGCGATCTTCTTCTGATCAGGCGACAGGGCCGGCTCGTTGTACCTCCCCGGGGGCCCGATCGTTCGAATGGTGTTCCCGCTGCGGTCCACCAGGGTAAGCTGCGAAATCGTCGATACATCGTTGCGATAGACCAGGATTCCCGTTGCAGAAGCGGAGGCCGAAAGATAACCTGTGGGACCGAGAATGCCGATGGGTGAAATATTTTCAGCTAAGCGAACCGGGTTGCCCGTAACCCTTAGGTGGTCGGTGCTAAAGGATTGCGCGACCAGGGAACCGCCGCTCGAATACACCAGATATCCGTCGGCGTAGATTGCGGCAGAGCCCGTGGGCAAGGTGACGAGAACCTGCGTTTTGGTCGAATCGAGGGAACCGACGGCCACGGCATCGGGAGACTGTTCGTTGCCCTTGCCCTCTTCCAAGAAAACGAAATGGCGTCCGTCCGGCAAGAAAAACGGCCAGCGGTCGCTTCGCTCCTGGCGCGCAGGATCGAAAACTGTGGCGGGAACCGGCGTGCCTCCCGTAGCCGGTATCTTCATGAGTACGCTGTTAACTTCCGGGGTAAAGACAATGGTCCCGTCGGCACTCCACGCCCCGCCTCGCGAGGTCCCCATACCGCAAAGGTTTTGAATCGAGCCGTTGTCCAGATCGAGCCGTTTCAGTTTGCCGCTGGCGAAAAATCCGATCGACTTGCCATCGGGCGACCAAAAAGGAAAGTCGCCCTGTTCCGTTCCCGGAACTGGCTGCGCTTGCAGCGAGTCGAGGGGCCGCATCCACAGCATCTGCTTTCCGCTCGATGTCGCAACGAAGACCAATCTCGTTCCGTCAGGCGAAAGCGCAAAGGCGCTGCCCAATTGCGCGTCGCGCGGCGGAGCAATCGTTAACCGCAGGGATTGGGGCGTCGCCGCGGAACGGTGGAAATATGCGACGGCAAGAAATGACGCAATGACTACGAGTGCAGCGGCCAGCGCCCACGGCAGAACACGGCGCCAGAGCGGAGACGGAATCGGCGCAGGGGCAGGAGTCCAGGACGACGAATCCGGCGACGCTCCGGACAGAGCTTCTTCAATCGTTATGCGCGCATCGCCGATGGATTGCAGCCTCTGCCTCGGGTCCTTTTTCAGACAGCGTCGCAACAACTCGCAGATGCGCGGCGGCGCTGCCTCTGGAATCGAAGACCAGTCAGGCTCTTCTTTGATCACCGCTGCCAGCGTGTCGGTCACGGTCTCACCGCTAAACGCCATCTTGCGGGTTAACATTTCGAACAGCACACAGCCGAACGACCAAATGTCGGCGCGGCGGTCGACGGATTTGCCCTTGGCCTGCTCCGGCGACATGTACGCCGCCGTGCCGAGGATGATTCCTTGTTGCGTTGCGAGCCTGGTAATGGTCGGCGAACTGGAGATGTCCGACAACACCTCATCCCCTTCGAGCGCTTTGGCCAAGCCAAAATCGAGAATCTTTACCGAGCTGCTGTTGGCGAGCTTGATATTCGCAGGCTTAAGATCGCGATGCACTATCCCGCGCTCGTGTGCGTATTCAACCGCTTCACAGATTTGCTTCGCAAGGGACAGTACTTCGTCAACGGGAATGGCGCCTTTCGTGAGTCGATCCGCAAGCGTCGGCCCTTCCACCAATTCCATCACCAACGCGCGAACTTTCCCGGAGTCTTCCAGGCCGTAGATCGAAGCAATATTGGGGTGATTGAGAGAGGCAAGAACTTGCGCTTCGCGCTGGAAGCGCGCCATTCGCTCCGCATCTGCAGCGAATGCCACCGGCAGCACCTTCAGCGCGACGTCTCGGCCGAGCCGGCTATCACGTGCGCGATATACCTCGCCCATGCCGCCAGCTCCCAGAGCGGATACAATTTCGTACGGCCCGAGCTTCGTTCCGGAAGTTAGTCCCACGGATAGGCGGATTATACAGGGGGCAGCGTGTAACCGAGACAGTTACTGTAGCTTCGCGTACTCCGCTTTGGCTTGCTTGAGGATGGGAACATCCGGGTCGGCGTCTTTCCACAGGGTGAGGAAATCTTTGTAGGCGGCGAGCGCCCGGACGCGGGCGGCGTCGGCATCGGCACCTTGCGCGGTTCTCGACTGCAAGGCATTGGAGCGAGCCACGCCCAGACGCGCTAACGCCCCCGTCCAGCAGTTCCAAACGATACCGCTGTGGTCGAGAATCTTCTGGAACTCGGCGGCGGCAGCCGTGCCCTGTCCCGCTGCCAAGTATGCTTCTCCGCGTACATACGTCGGATAGAGGCAGGAAATATTGGCGACGAACGGAAGTGTCCCGAACTCGATGGGTGTAGCAGCTTGCAGCGCATTCAGGGCGACAGCGGGGGCCTTCCGGTTAAGCGTCAATTGCGCCTGAATCGCTGGCAGCCAAAGCGCTTGCATCTGGGTGTCCAAGGGAGAACGCCGGCTGATGTCTTGCGCCAGGGATTCGGCACGTGCCGCATCATCCGCCATGGCAAACGCAAGCGCGGCTTCGAGCTCGACGACCTCACTGGTGGGTGCGAGTTTTAAGCCGTCGGCCGCTGCCTGTTTGGCTTTCGACGCATTGCCGAAGGCGGCTTCGCGCACAGCCGCATTCTCCTCCCATATTGCCCCGCCTTCCTTGCTGTCGGCGCGGATGGCGGAGTCTACAGACTGTTTTGTCAGTTCCCGTGCCTTGCCCAGATGACCTGCGTATGCCTCAGTGTCGGAGGCGAGAGAAAGCCCGAAGTGCGCATACTCGGGCCTGCCGGCTAACCACTGTTGCTGTTCCGCCATCGCCGCGGAGTCCGCCGCCAGAAAGGCGAGAGCATACAGAGCATCGTGGAGCGGGTAATCATCCAGTTTTCGCGCCAGCGCCTGCTGGATGGTCTGTCGCGCTTCGTCGAAGCGCTGCAAGGGGAGCAGGTAGCCGGCGAGGAAGTAGTATGGGGCGACACTATCGGGGGCGAGGCGCAGGCCTTGGCGATCCACGTCGACCGCTTTCTCGTACTGTCCCAGCGAGGCGTATACGTAGGCACGATCGATATATGCTCTATCGTCTCGCGGGTAGCTCTCAATCTGCTGCTGATAGGTCTGCCCCGCTTTGTCCAGATCCCCGGTTACGTTCTCATAGTAAGTGGCGGCGATCACCAAGTTTTCCCGCTCGCTGGCATGATCCCGCAACTGGAATGCTCTCGTAAAATATTCGTTGGCCCGCTCTTGCTCCTCCAGATGCGAGTAATCGTCGCCCACTCCCCAATATCCCATGGCAAAGTTCGGATCGAGTTCGATGGCGCGTTGATGGTAAGGCAGGGATGCGGCGGTACCTTTGTCGTGATACGTCATGTCGCCAAGGCTAAACGCTTTCAGAGCTTCGAGCGAAGACGTGGTGGCCTGTGCCAGCGGTACATCAAATTTTTGCACGGTAGCCAGCGATTCGCCCAGTTCGCGACGCAGCTTCGACGCCGCCTCGCCCAGCGCGTCCAGCACCTTCTCCTTGGACGCCGCCGTCACCTGCTCCTGCGCGAGCGTGTCTCCGTTCTGGCAATTCACCGCCTTCAATCCCAGCACATACTCGCTGCCCAGACTCCCGATCGCTCCTGCAATATAAGCCT
>Ga0187816_10000648_pt1 | contig 10607 bp, 6 predicted proteins | sample NC_wetland_sal_i_16_FD_132960 | JGI IMG/M metagenome (GOLD analysis project Ga0187816, IMG submission 132960) | Wetland sediment microbial communities from Neuse River Estuary, North Carolina, USA - SO4_1 | ecosystem: Environmental > Aquatic > Freshwater > Wetlands > Sediment | place: USA: North... | reverse complement strand
TGTGCCATTCCGACGTTCTGATGCCTGTCGTCTCCATGTTTCACGTAAACGGCTGGGGACTCCCGTATGCGGCGGCCATGGTGGGGTGCAAGCTCGTGCTTCCCGGCCCCTATCTGGACGCAGAAAGCTTGCTTGAGTTGTTCGAGAAGGAGAACGTCACAGTGGCCGCGGGTGTACCGACCGTCTGGCTAAACGTGGTCGACTATCTGGAGAAGTATCCCGGCCGTTGGAAGCTGCCGAAGATGCGCGTCGTTGTTGGTGGCGCTGCTCCGCCGTTATCGTTGATTCGCAAACTCGGCGACTACGGATTGAAATTGCAGCAAGGTTGGGGACTCACGGAGAGCAGCCCTCAGGCCACAACCAACCAGCTCAAAGCTCACATGATGGATTGGCCTGCAGAGAAGAAGTACGAGGTTCAAGCCAAAGCGGGTATTCCGGTCCCGCTGGTCGACGTCAGAGTAGCCAACCAGTCCGGCGAGGTTCCGCGGGATGGCACGACCATGGGCGAGGTGCAACTCCGTGGACCTTGGGTAGCCGCCAGTTACTACAATCTGCCGGAAGCGGACGATAAATGGACCGATGACGGCTGGTTCCGTACCGGCGACGTAGGAACCATGGATGCTCAGGGGTATCTGGCAATTGTCGACCGCACCAAAGACTTAATCAAGTCGGGCGGCGAATGGATCAGCTCGGTCGATCTGGAAAACGCCCTGGTCGCCCATCCTGACGTGCGCGAGGCTGCGGTCATCGCCGTGCCGCATCCGAGGTGGCAGGAGCGTCCGCTGGCAATCGTCGTTGCGCAAGATGGAGCAACGCTCAGCGCTGAAGACCTGCGCGAGTTTCTAGCAGGAAAGTTCGCGAAGTGGCAGCTGCCGGATGTATTCGTCTTCGTGGATGAACTCCCCCATACGTCTACGGGGAAGCTGCGAAAGACGGAGTTGCGACGGCGCTATCAAGATTGGCAATGGGAACGATAAGAGTTGCAGCGGAGCGACGGCGCTACTTCTCTTGCAACGACGCGATGTAATGATTGAGATTGGCGATGCGTTGCGTAACTTCGCCCTCGTGCCCTTGACTCATCTTCCAAAATACCGGGCCCCACACCGGCATGTCTTGTGTACCGTGAGCCGCGAGCTTGGCCTCACCCCGAAGGACGCTTGTGACCTTCATGTCAGGATAGTGGCCGCCGTTAGTCTTGGCCAATGCGGTCAGGTCGGCAGGCGGTGTTTTCAGCGCGGAGGCGGCGGGTCCATCGCCTTTAGCATCTTTGCCGTGGCACGATGCGCAGTAAGACATAAACATTTCCTTCCCGGAAGCCGGTGAGGTCTGCGCTGCTGGCGAGTGTTTGATCTCCGGTTTCTGATCTTGCCCTCTGGAAAGAATCGTAACCACACTGACAAATGCCAGCGAGTAAACCGCGCTACGAACTGCCATGATGCCCTCCTCATTTAACAAAGCGGTTTTCGTTTGCACATCAACCGAGCCCGTAGGCGGCTGGCCGTCAGGATAATGGGGACGGACAGCCTGTCTGCGGGTGTGGCACGCTAGAACGTGAACTTCATTGAAAACTGAAACTGCCGCGGATTGAGCATGGTTCTCGGCAATCCGAAGGTGGAATTCGGAGAATTCGGAATTGACACGGGCAAAAGTCCCAAGGCAAGCCAGGCTGGTGGCGCCGCCGCGGCCTGCTGCGTGGCGCACGACACCGATGCTGCACCCTGCTCAATGGCGAGTGTCGTGGCGTCCTGGTAGTGCCTTGGAATGGCCGGAGATGCCCCGCAGAATGCGGGCGAACCGTAAATCGAGTTCACTTCGTCCACGTTCCCCCGGTTCAGTACATTGAACGCATCGACCGCCAGATTAACTTTCAAACGCTCAGTGAACTGGAAATACCGTGAGACACGCAGATCCCAGGACCGCAGGGGGTCGCCGACGTAGGTGTTTCTGCCGATGGTAGTGCTACAGTTCGCCACAGAAGTGCAAGTACCCGTGATGGGCGCTCCGCCCACACGGTCCGTGCTGAGGCCGGCGACGTCGCCAAAGGTATTCTCCCCGGGGAACAAGGTGAAAGGACGTCCCGACTCCAGGGTAATGATGCTGCTGAATTCAAAGTTCCGGAGCACACTATGTTGCGGTGCGTCCGCTGTAAAGTTCGCCACAAAATGGTGGCGAACATCCTGGTTGGAGTTGGCGCGCTCCGAAGCGTAATCGAACTGGTTGGGAGGCAGGTTGATGAAGGTGGTGAAATTGCCGTTGTCGATGGTGTGCGAGTAGGTGTAGTTGGCGGTCAGGTTAAAGTATTTACCAACGCGCTCCAGCGCGGTTAACGTCAGGCCATTGTAGACTGCGTTAGCCACATTGTTGTTGTAGTCGAGGAGACCGCCACTGAGCGTGGGCGGAGCACCTGCGGCTCCGGGCACACCAAATTCCAACCCACTTGGATTGACGGGAAGGAGAGGATTCGGGGGTGCAAAGGACGGAGGAATCGGGCTTGCGGGACCCAGCCAGTCGAAAAACGGGCCCAAGCCCAGCGGTCCAAGAATGGGGGTTCCGCTGCACGGAGTGAGTGAGCCGTTCGGATTGAGCAGCCCTTGGGCATAGTAAGGATTGGACGGCTTCGCAGTGCCGTAAGGACAGGGGACATTGAGATTGTTACCGCGAACCAGCTTGTGCGCTCCCACGAAGAGATATCCCAACTGGACCGTGAGTCCTTTCCCGAACTGACGATCAACCTCGAGACTTGCCTGTTCGGCGTACGGAAGCCGGCCGTCACGCTGAATACCACCGGAACCAACGCCGCAGGCCCCGGTCGGCGCCCCCGTTACGGGGTTAGCAGTGCAAGGCCCAGTCAGACTCACTGGAGGGTAAGCGTTCGGGCCATCGGCGAGGATGCCGAGGGCCGTTAGAGCTGCAATGCTGATTGTGCCACCGGGCGCGCTGGCGCAAAGGCCTGCTGGTAATTTCAAAGCCGCGCACGGAAGGGACGGCGTGCCCGGGAATCCGGGCTGAGCGGACAGTTGCCAGCCGCCGTCGGCCGCCCCGTTGCGGATCATTGGAACCACCACCCCCTGTGCGAATCCGTTTGCAGCGCAACTGGGATCTGCACTCGGTGGATTGCAGAAGTATCCGGGAAGCGTCTTCTGGTTTCCGGTGGTGAAGAAGAACGTCAGGTTGTTGCGATCAAAGAAGGTCCCGAACCCCGCGCGGATGACCGTTTTGGGGTCCGGAGAGTAGGCGAAGCCAATGCGCGGTTGGAAAGCCCGATAGTCTGCGTTGATCACGTTGCCCAATCCCGATTCGAAATCCCAACGCAGCCCGTAATTCAAAGTCAGGTTGTGAGTGATTCGCCATTGATCTTGCCCAAAGAATCCCCAGTAGCCATGGTTCAACGTGTAGGCATAGTTTGAATACATATTAGTCGGAAACGCATTGGGCCAGCCGCTGCCGAATCCACCGCCGGTCGCAGGGGCCGGGACGTAACCGTTGGTAAATCCCGTGCGCGGGAGAGCAACTCCCCAGTACATGAATGCCACTCCATCCGCTTGGGGCGAGAGCGGGCAGGCGGACGCATTCGGAACCGTGCCATAAGCGCCAGTCGTCAACAGGCTCACGGCGTTGGCAAACGCATACACGCAATCGAGGTTGGGAAACAGAATCCGCTCGGGTGTGAACCCTGGATAGTTGTTGTAACCCCAGGTGTAGTTCCCATCGAATCCAAACTTTGCCACATGATTCCCTTTGACCCACGACAGCGAGTCGGAAGCTTGTGCCCGGCTCTCGTAGATAGCGTCATAGGTGCCGAAATTGTGCCCAAACTCCAGATCGTTCACCACGCTCAGGTCCGGCTCGCCGGTCGCTCCGGGAAAATTGTAGTGCCGCCTTGCATATTGCCCCAGAACCGTATTGACCAAGTTGGGCTTCAGCACTGAATTCAGCGTGCCCACCAGAGATTGGTCCCGGATGAAGAGATCACGCGCTCCGCTGGGCGTGCCCACGCCACCGCCATCTTCCGTGTTGCCGATCAGTTCGCCGAGATCTCGCGCGTCCTCCACCACGTAGCGGATCGCCAAACGGTTGTTGGTGTTGATCTGGTGATCAAGTCTGGCAAAACCGTAGTCGTTATTCGCCGACTTCAGCACCGCTTTGAGATAGGAGAAGGGAGACTGGGTGCATTGCGCCGGAGGAAGATAACAGCCTTCCGGCGAGAGGCCCAAGTACCCTTTGGCTTGGTCGATCGCGGTGATGTTATTGAACAGATCACTCGGGTAAGTGGGGGACTCCGCCCGTCGCTTACCCTCGTAGTTCAAGAAGAAAAAAGTTCTGTCTTTCCTGATGGGACCGCCCAGGGTTCCGCCGAATTGGTTCTGCCGCAATTGATGCGGCAATGGCGCCGGCTGCAGGAGCGAGCGCGCGTCGGTGGCGCTGTTCTGCAGATAATCGTAAACCGAACCATGAAGGTCGTTGGTACCGGACTTGGTCACGATGTTGACGATTCCGCCCAGCGCCCGGCCATACTCCGCCCCGAAACTATTGTTTACCACACGAAATTCCTGGACTGCATCCTGCGGGGGCGTGGCGCGCTGCACTCCGCTGATGGTATTCACGAAATCGGCGCCGTCCACGGTGATCTCATTGCTGAACGAACGCATGCCCCCAAAAGAGATCTGCGTCACCTCGAACTCGGTGAACGTTGTGCCCAGACTGGTCCGGCTGGTGGCGACACTCGGCGTCAGCAGAGCAAAGTCAGTGAATAGTCGGCCGCTGATGGGCAGGTCCTGGATTTGCTTGGCCTCGATGACCTGACTGATCTCCGTCTTGGTGGGTTCGATGACCGGCGCTTCGCCGGTAACGACGACGATTTCCCCAGCAGCCGCCACCTTCAGCGTGATGTTGACGGTCGCGGTCTGACCTACCGTTAACTCAATCCCAGTCTGCGTAGTTTTTGCAAACCCCAGGGACGACACCGTGACCTCGTAGTGTCCGGGAGGAAGATTGGGCAGGACGTAGAATCCGGTGTCGGTGGTAGTGGTTTTGAAAGTCTGATTATTGTCGGTATTGCGCACTGCCACCGGTGCCTTGACGACCGCCCGCCCGCTGGTGTCGAGTACCGTTCCGTTCAATTGGGCGAAGCTGATGGTGGCCTGCGCAAAGGCAGACGGGATGCAAAACAGGACCGCTGACAAGCCAACTAGAACCGTCAAAAGCACAAGTGTTCTCATAGCACCCTCTTCTAGAGCGAACGTCCGTTCTATGGATTGCAGCAAAAAAGGGCCGGATGGCGCCGAGCGGTTACCTCTTGGGAACCGCTCCATATGAATGATTTGCTTGGGGGTTCTTAGCTCGACCGACGGGGCGACGTTACGAGCTGGCCCCAGACGGGAACATCGCTCTATCGAACGTCCGTTCATCTATTACCTAGGGAGCAGTATTTTGCATAAAACGGCGCCACTGTCAACCTAAAAGAATGATTCCGGCTCGGGGGGTAGGATTTTAGGGTTCGAACGCCAGTTCAGTCCGATCACGCTCTGGCATGTATAGGGGCGGTCTTCCCGTCGACTTCTCTGGTTGTGTTCTCCAGCGCAAGCACATCCGCGGACAGAACATCGACCGCGAAAACTTGGGTGCGTCATCCGATTCCCTCGGCTAATTGCACTCGGCCCTGCAGGTACGCCGCGCCACTCTCCACCGCTACTGGCCGGTCCACCATGGTCTGTTCTTTCACCGTTGGCGTGAGGTGCGCGGCGGTGTCGCGGGTCACAGCCCAGGCAACCTGATCTTGCACTTCCAGCAAATCCTGGATCTCCGCTTCGTAGCAGCCAACCCACTCATTGTGATCAGTCGAGGGATCAACCAGTCTGGCTGTGATTCGCACTCGCTTGCCGGAATGCGCCACCGCTCCTTCCAACACTCGGTCTACCCCGAGTTCCTTTGCAATCCTGGGGATCGACTTGTCGGTGCGCTTGTACCGCATCGCTGTAGTTCGAGAGGAGACGCGCAGGGAACGATTGGTTGAAAGATAGGTCGTGAGCAGCTCCGTGATTCCGTTCGCCAGGCAGATCGCTTGGAGTAGAGCGCGATTAACGGCATTTTCTATGGCAAGGGCGAGGTTTGCAACGCCGGCTCGCGATTGTTCGTAGAGAGCAAAGTTCAGGATCAGTTTATGGAAAAGCTGGTCGCGCGGGCGAAGAGGTTGCAACCCGGCGATCCGCTTGATCCCAAAACCCGAATGGGTTCGATTGTCAGCCAGGAGCAGATGCAAACCGTTCTGGGATACATCGAAGCCGGGAAAAAAGAGGGTGCCAAGCTGATCGCCGGCGGGAATCGCGTAACCGTCGACGGTAGCAGGGGATTCTTCGTCGAGCCGACAATCTTCGGCGGCGTAAACAATGACATGAAGATCGCGCAAGAAGAGATTTTCGGCCCTGTGCTAGCCACGCTGACCTTCGACGACGTAGATCAAGCGGTGGACTTGGCGAACCGAAACCCGTACGGCTTGGCAGCGGCAGTCTGGACACGAGATGTGAAGAAGGCCCATGTCGTTTCTCGCCAACTCAAAAGCTGGAACGGTGTTGGTCAATACCTACGGGCTACTGAATGCGGCCTTGCCCTTCGGTGCTTGTAAGTTACGGCTACGTCTGGACCTCTTGGCAACGCAGTCTGCGGCTACTCGAAAGCGGCAAGGTCCAAGCCGACCAACTCGCCTCCCATGAGCTTCCTCTGCGGGACTTCGAAGAGGGGTTCCGGCTAACACGAGACGGTACAGCGACCAAGGTAGTGTTCAATCCACAGGCTGGGTAGGATGCCCCGATCCCTCGGCGGAAAGAGCGCGCACACTTGGCGGTCATTTCGGCAAGGCGTAAGCCACAAGGCTGCCGCCCGATGGCGCTTTGGACTTTCCGCCACCCGCCGCAATCACAATGTATTGCCGGCCATTGACTTCGTAGGTCGAAGGCGTAGCGTTTCCTGCCGCCGGCAGAGTCGTCTCCCAAAGAAGCGCGCCCGTGGCTTTGTCGAATGCGCGAAATTTCTTGTCGAAACTGGTAGCGGCAATAAAAAGTAGGCCACTCGCGGTCACCACCGGCCCTCCGTAGTTCTCGCTTCCAGTATTCTTCCATCCTTTCGCGACCAGCTCAGGATACTCTCCTAGGGGAATGCTCCAAGTCAGTTTGCCGGTGTTGAGGTTGATCGCGTTCAGCGTGCCCCAAGGGGGTTGTATTGCGGGATAGCCGTCGATGTCCAGAAATCTGTTATACCCGTCACTCAGAAACCTCATGTCAATCGGCGACGGCGTGCTGCTTTTGTCATTCACGCTTTTGTCGTTGCCGTAATAAACGTAATCAAACAAGGCTTGCAGCTGCATGTCACCCAAGCGTGCGAAACTCGGCATTCGCCCGGCACCTTGGAGAAGCAAATTATGAACGTTCCACTCGTCGTACCGATCTGCGAGTCCGAGCAAAGACGGAAATTCCGGGGGTGATCCCTTCAAATCCGTGCCATGGCATGTCGAGCACTCGCGAAGATAAATGCCTCGCGCGTCCGTCGATCCGACGCTGGGTTTCTGCTCCACCATGCGCAGAACCCAGGCCATCTCGTTGGCGTTCACATAGAGCAGCCCTGTGTCGGGATCGAATGCCGGCCCTCCCCATTCCGCGCCACCATCAAAGCCCGGAAAAATAATGGTCCCCTCTCGACTTCCCGGGACGAATTGTCCGGCGCTGCGCAGCTTCTTGAAGCGTTCGAGAGCGTCCTGATGTGCCTCTGGGGTGCGCACAGTGAGCATGTCCGCGGTGAGCTTCTGGCGGGCAAAGGGAGCGGGTCTCAGCGGAAGTGGCTGCTGATCGGCGGTAACCTCGCCCTCCAGATCAGAGACCGGCACTTTCCGGTTCTTGATGGGAAATAGGGGTTTCCCAGTTTGCCGGTCAAAGAAAAACACGTAGCCATGTTTCGTGACCTGCACGACCGCGTCCACCTGGTGCCGTCCGCGTTTCACCGTTACCAGGCTGGGTGCGGTGGGCAGATCACGATCCCAGAGGTCGTGCCTCACGAATTGGAAGTGCCACAGGCGCTTGCCGGTTTTCGCGTCCAATGCAATCAGGCAATTAGCGAACAAATTGTCACCCACTCGATTCGCGCCGTAAAAGTCAGCAGCGGCGGACCCGGTCGGAACAAATAAAACCCCTCTTTCCGTATCCAGCGACATCCCTGCCCAATTGTTAGCCGCTCCGCTGTACTTCCACGCATCCTTCGGCCAGGTCTCATAACCGAATTCGCCGGGATGCGGAATGGTGTGAAACGACCAGCGCAGCTTCCCGGTGTGAACGTCGTAAGCGCGAATGTCCCCAGGAGATGCGGGAAGGGTTTCACCCATCGAACTGCCAACGATCACCATATCCTTGTATGTCACTGCCGGGCTGGTCATGGTGACCCAATTTCGAGGCTCCCGCCCGAGGTCATCCCGCAAATCAATTCGCCCGGAATTCCCAAACAACTGATCAGGCTCTCCGGTTCGAGCATTGAGGGAGTAAAGGTATTGGCGGGCGGCAAAGAAAATTCGCTCATCCTTTTGATCTGACCAATAGGTCGCACCGCGGTTCCGGAGCTTGCCGATGATCTTCTGCCCCTGATTTGGATCAAACCTCCACTTCAGCTCCCCGGTGGAGGCGTCCAGGGCAACCACGTTCGATTTTGGTGTGGTTGCGTACAGAACTCCATCGACCACGATCGGATTGCACTCCATTTCCGACCCCGGATATGCGTCCCCACTCTCAAACGTCCATGCAACCTGCAATCGGGAAACATTGTCCCGGTTGATTTGCTGAAGTGTGGAATAGTGGATATTGTCTGGCCCTCCGCCATAGGATTTCCATGTCCGCCATTGGTCTGGCGGTACTTGGCCACTAGACAGGTGCGGGAGACAGAGCAGGGTCGCAAGCAGCAACCAGAAGATCCGAGCTTTTGTGTGCATGTTCGTTTCGATAGAGAACTTTGATTTCCAAAACTTAAACGCCCGCACAGCAACCAATAATTTCCGAGTTCAGCGCTGAGCGTCAAAAATAGTCTCGATAAGAAACTCGCGTCGATTGATCATTGGTCTATTCCGCGTTTGCCCTCGAGTTTTCTTGCGGCCATCCTTCACACGTCGCACAGATCGACGGCCTGGCGCAGGCTCACTAGTGGATCGCCGGTAGGCACGAATTCATGTGCCACGTAACCTCTAAAGCCGGTCGCCGCAATCCCACGCATTACACCATCCCACTGCACTTCCTGCGTGCCGTTTAGTTCATGGCGCGCTGGAACTCCGCCGGTATGAAAATGCCCGATCCACTCGATGTTCTGGCTGATGGTAGCGATCAGATCGCCCTCCATGATCTGCATGTGGTAGATGTCGTAGAGCACTTTTACTCTGGGCGAGTTAACCTCCTGCATCACACGCACGCCCCATGCAGTGTGGTCCGCCATGTAGTCCGCATGGTCCACTTTGCTGTTCAGCAGTTCTAGACAGATGGTTACGCCGTGATCCTCAGCGATCTTCTTCACCCGATTCAAGCCCGCCACCGTATTCCGAGCTCCCTCCTCGTCCGTCATGGCCCGCCGATTTCCCGAGAAGGTGATCACATTGGGCACGCCAGCCTTTGCGGCCAGCGGAATGTTCTTGCGAAAGCCCGTTTCGATCGCGTCGTGGTTCGCGGTCGTGTTCAGAGCCTCTTCAATTTTGCCGCCCCCGGCATAACCCATCGTGCAAATCAGCCCATAGCGACGCGGCACTTCGTAGTCCTCCGGCTGCAGCAGGTCTACGCCTTTCAGTCCGATCTGGGCAGCGTACGCACACAGGTCGTCCAAAGGAATCTTTTCGTAGCACCAGCGGGAGACCGACTGGCGAATTCTCCCCTTTCGTGCTGGAGCCGATTTATTTTCGCTTCCCGTCTGTGCCCACGGCAGTGCCGGACTCGCGGCGGCAGTCAAGCCAGCCTTCAGAACAGACCGACGTGTCATCCAATCGCGCATGTCCACCCCTCTTCCAAGTCTGACCGCTCAGGTTACTCCTGCGGCCTCCTCTTTATCCATCGCTGCGTTCGGCCCCGCCCCAGGTAACGAGGAATCCGTGGCCTCAAACGCCAGGCGGAAGAACAGCTTTGTCTTCGGCGTTTTCTGCGAGGCTTCAAAGGGAGGCGATACAACCCGCTGAAGACGTAGAGTAGGTATTGCACGGGAAAGAAACTGAGCGAAAAGATGCGTCCGCTCACCTACGCCCACTCGCGCTTGTTGCGGTCGGCCAGAGGTCCGCGATCTGAAGCCTATGCGTGCTGGCAAACGCCCGGCGCCAGGGTCCCTAAGCAGAGCGTCGGGCCGTTGCATTTCTGCGTTTCCCACGCCCCACTAAGGCCTGACTAGCTTGAACTGGAATGTGTACGCCGCAAAAGCATTGCCGTAAATGGTTACACTGTACGTGCCCGCCGGGTCGAGTACCCCGTCATGTTTTGTGCACAAACCAAACCCATAGACTCCTGGGGTTTGGGTTTGCGTAAACGCATTGTTTTTCGAGACCACGACTTGTGAGACCGGCTTCCCATTGCCATCGGCAATCTGCGTCACGGAGATGCCGGCCT
>Ga0187816_10000647_pt1 | contig 10608 bp, 11 predicted proteins | sample NC_wetland_sal_i_16_FD_132960 | JGI IMG/M metagenome (GOLD analysis project Ga0187816, IMG submission 132960) | Wetland sediment microbial communities from Neuse River Estuary, North Carolina, USA - SO4_1 | ecosystem: Environmental > Aquatic > Freshwater > Wetlands > Sediment | place: USA... | reverse complement strand
CCGCTGAAGCACCTGTACAGAGTCTCTACACAGATGCAGTCGCAGCACTGGTTGCAAGCGGCGCGGCCATCGCCGCGAATTCGGAGCCCTGTTTCAAATACCACTTTCAGCAGACCCGGAAACTGGGTATCTCACGCGAGGACATGATGCTCGCAGTGAAGACGGCTCAGAGCGTCAAGGAGACTCCAGCGAAGGCCATGTTGCAATTGGCGCATCGGTATCTCGAAGGCGATCCTGTTGGTTTGCCGACAGTGCAGAGTTGTTGCGGTTAACGGTTATCCATCGAAATCAACGTATTCGTCAATAAGGTCAAGGACTCAATGTCAGCAAAATCCTCTCAATTCAACATGGTGCGATTCTTTCAAGCTTTGGGCGACAATACCCGTCTGCGCCTGCTCAACCTGATGGGAGACCAGGAGATTTGCGTCTGCTATTTTGTCGAGATTCTTGGGCAGGGTCAGCCCAAGATTTCCCGTCATCTTGCCTATCTTCGTAGCGCCGGGATCGTTGAGGCCCGGCGCGAAGGAAAGTGGATGCGCTATCGAATCGTCATGCCGGAGAATCTCGGCGCAGCTCAGGTACTACGCCAGACGCTCGCGTGGCTAAGCGAACACCGGGCAATGCAGGCGGATAGTGCGCGACTTGCAAAAGCTTGCAGTAGCCCAACAAAGTTCGTTGCTCTTCAGAGTGCTCCCGTGCCTATTCCGGTCGAATTCCAAATCGCAATTGAGACCAAGTAATCATGTCCAGCAAACCGTATACTCAGGGTCAAATATGCGTTCCGTTACAGCGCAGGAAACTCTCCTTCTTCGACCGCTTCCTTACCCTCTGGATATTACTTGCGATGGCGATTGGAGTGGAGATGATCCTGCCATCCCGAACAATAGGCACATAGTTGTTGTGGCAGCAGACATGCGGAACGCGCGGACGCATACTCGTTCTCACAATCGGCAATAATATAGCGATGACAAGAACTTCCCTGACTCTGTTGTTCCTTTGCTGTTTTGCCATGCTTCCCTCCGCGTTCGGTCAAGCAGGTGGGGGTTCTGCTGATGGATTGGCGCTTGGAGCCAGGGAACTTGACTTGAGTGGGCGAGACACTGCGGTCCGACCCGGAGACAACTTCTTCCGCTATGCCAACGGGGGTTATCTGGATCGGCTGGTGATTCCCCCAGACCGGTCTGGCTATTCGACGGGCTCAGTATTGACAGATGCTGCACAGGCGAAGGTACGCGGGCTGCTGGAAGCCGCGGCGCAGCAGGGTAGAGTTGGTTCCGTTGAGCGCATGGCTGGAGACTACTACGCGGCCTTCATGGACGAATCGGCGATTGAGCATCTTGGCATTACGCCAGTTTCGCTGGAGTTGAAACCGATTCAGGAAGCGAGTTCGCGAAAAGCTCTAGCCTCTCTGATGGGGCGAGAGAATGCCAGCTTTCTTGGTAGTATCTTCCACCTAGATATTTCGGCCGATATCATGGACCCTGAGCACTATGCCATTCAAATCAGTCAGCCAGTTCTGGGCCTGCCCGATCCCACCTACTATCTTGATCCGAGTTACACAACCCAACGCAATGACTATAAGACATACATCACGAAGCTTCTTGAGTTAGCCAACTGGCCTGAGCCATACGAACGCACGGAAGAGATCGTGCAATTTGAAACCAGCATCGCCAGGGTTAGTTGGAGTCGGGAGCAAGAGCGGGACTCCACGAAGACGTACAATCCAGTGACTCTACAACAGCTTGAGGCGAGCGTTCCAGACTTCGCCTGGAGAGAATTTCTAACTGCCGCAGGACTCGGCCACGAAGAGAAGTTCATTGTCGTCGAACAAACCGCAATCCCTCGGATCGCAGCCTTGTACGGCCAGACACCATTGGCAACACTTCAGGCATGGGAGGCGTTTACGCTTCTTGACCATGCGGCACCCTATCTGTCAACGCCATTTGCCAACGCAGCATTTGAACTGCACGGCAAATCGCTAATGGGGCAGAAGCAACAATCGGCGCGATGGAAGCAGGGACTGAAGCTTGTGAGTGGTGGCAACGACATGACCCAAGTGGAGAGCGCTGCCAACCTTGGGGACGCGGTTGGACAGCTTTATGTTTGGCGCTACTTCCAGTCAGACGCGCGCGTGCAGATGGAAAAGCTGGTTGCCGAGGTGAAGGCGGCTTTGCGGGCGCGCATCAAATCACTGACATGGATGGCACCAGCAACAAAGACTGAAGCCTTTCATAAGCTGGAGAAGTATGCGATTCAAATTGGCTATCCAGATCATTGGCGCAGTTACAGCGGGCTGCGGATTCGACAAAACGATCTCGTCGGAGATATTGAGCATGCTTCAGCTTTTAATTGGCAGTTCCGTGTGAATCGGCTTCGTGCTGCCGTGGATCGGCAGGAGTGGGAAATGGAGCCGCAAACCGTGAATGCATACAACGACGGCGCTCTCCGTCAGATCGTTTTTTCGGCAGCAGTGCTGCAGCCTCCGGTCTTTGATCCCCAGGCAGATTCCGCAGTGAATTACGGTGCCATTGGAGCAATCATCGGGCATGAACTAACCCATGGTTTCGACGATCAAGGCCGCCGATTCGATAGTGACGGACGCATGCGAGACTGGTGGGCCGCTGACGATGCCAAGAAATTCTTGGCCAAGGCCGCAAATCTCGGCGCGCAGTTTGATGCTTGTGAGCCACTCCCGGGAATACACGTGAACGGCAAGTTAACAATGGGCGAAAACATCGCAGACTTAGGCGGACTAGTCCTGGCATTGGACGCCTACCACGCCTCACTGAAAGGCAAGCCGGCTCCGGTGATCAATGGACTGACTGGTGATCAGCGCTTCTTTCTCTCATTTGCCCAGGTACGACGCAGCAAAAAGACGGAGCAGGCGCTTAAAGAGCAAGTCCTGATCGATCCTCATTCCCCTGATGAGTGCCGCGTGAACATCGAAGTGCGGAATTTGGATACCTGGTATTCAGCTTTTCATGTGAGGGCGGGCGAGAAACTCTATCTCAATCCTGAGAACCGGGTGAGCATTTGGTGAGTCCGAAGAAGCGGCGCTATGGGTAACTACGTCTGGGCTCGTCTTGTTAGCCGCTACCTCTCCGATTGCGCAAGTCACGGGAATCCGGAAATTTTCCTGTGGACCCACTTCAACAGAGTTCGTCCAGCCCGGATGGCCATTCCGACTTTACCGCCGCAATACTGCCAGGAGCTTGCGCCCACGACTGCGCATGGCGGGACTCCCGGTGGCGGTGAGATGTTCGAGAAGATGCATGACACGAGCCTGTAGCCGTGGATCCTGTAGTGCAATGTCCGCCAGAGATTGCATGGTACAGGACGTCGGGCAAACGCTCGTGAGTGAGAACGAGTTCACTTTCGCTGCCGTGATCAAGGAATTCGACGGTTACCAACATAACGACTTCATCCTCTTCTCGTGTCCAGGTGAATACCAATTTCGAGGGTGGCTCAACTACCTGGTAGACGCCAGTGCGCACGTGATCGCCGTCTTTTCCCTTCATGACGATCCGGTAAGAGCCTCCAACCCGCACATCGAGCGAGGCGTCCGCAGAGACAACGTCTCCAGGGCACATCCACTCTCGGATGCGGCGCTTCGCTGGCCGCGCCTTGCACTTCCTATGTTGGGGAACCTTCGCTGTTGCGGTCGCCTGGTTTTTTCGAAGCGCCCGGGTGGCGGCCCTCCTATTTGTTATGGCTCTGGTCGTGCTGGGACTGCTTTACCACTTTGGGCGTCCCCAACCTCGTCATTGGGCATGGAGATGTTTGCTTGGGCTTCCCCTGGTCACGGCGGTGATTTGCGGGGCATATCCTGGATGGTTAGCAGTTCATCGTCTGGACGATGGCAATTACGGAACGCGCCGGATCGAAGGCAATGGCGTTACTCTCATCTGGGCACCGGGCAGCCGGGTGCTCGCAGTTCTCAGCGTCATCAAGGAGCCAGGGAGGCAAATCAACTACGGAACAGGCAAGGATGTTAGCGACGAAACCATTCCGAGTCCCCCGAGGAAAGTGTGCACGTTTTCTTACTAAGACAATAGGCAGCTCAGCGCGGCCTTTACGTGAATCTGAGTCGTATCAAGAAACGGGATGCCGCAACCCGCCTCCCGCAAAATCAGCGGTAGCTCTGTTCCGGCCAGAATCAACCCCTGCGCGTGCTCCTGTTTAGCCAGCCGGTCGACAATCGCCAGCAAACGCTCCCGCGTTTCGGGCAAGAATACGCCTTTCACTAGTTCATTCATGTAAATATCGTGAATGTAGGCTTGCTCGTTTTCCTCGGGGATGACCAGGGCGATCCATGCTTTGGAAAAGACGTCCGCGTAGAAGCGTCCCTGCATGGTGAAGCGCGTACCGAACAGGCCGAGTCTGCGTAGTCCGAGTTCTTCCGCGGCTTCGCGCGTCGCATCCACAATGCTAATCAGGGGGATGGACGATCGGCGCTGAAGCTCGTCAAAAACAATGTGGGGAGTATTCGCCGCAAACAGTCCGACATCGGCTCCCGCTCGTACCAGCCTTTCCATTTCTCCGCTCAGATAGGCGGTCACCTCAGGGAGCGCATTGGCAGCGATGAGGTCGAGCATCTTCTTCAAGTCGATGCTGTTCAGGAGAATGGAGGGAGAACTTCCATCCTTTGTCTGCTCACGCCAGGCATGGATGAGGGAACGATAGTAGTCAATTGTGGATTCGGGTCCAATGCCCCCGACGATTCCTAGTGTCTTCATGTTGCGCCTATGTTGGTGTCCCAAATAACGAAATTAGTTCTACCGTTGCTCGGCGGCGTTGAGGTGGCGGGCAGCGTCCGCTCCAAGGCGAGAGAGTTCGCTCAACAGTATCGCGGCGAGAATCAATCCGCCGCCGGCCTCAATGTTTAAGGTCATAGCCTCGCCACCAAGCCTCCACGAAAAAATTGCCGCGAACCCCGGTTCCAGCGACAACAACAGAGCCGCCCTAATGGGCGAAACATGGCGCTGACCAACCATCTGAGCAAAGAATCCCAATACTGTTGGAAAGAGCGCGAGGAATCCTATGACGAACCAGTCGGGCGTTGCGCTGATGCGGAATGAGGCACGGCTGGCGGCACCTGCCAACAGAGCAGACAGTCCGGTGATCCAAAGCTGGTGGAAGGCCAGGACGACCGGATCACCGGTTTTGACATAGCGGTCGGTCAGCAGCAAGTGCAATGCATAAGCTGCCGCAGCGATAAGTGTTAGCCCGTCACCTCGATTAAAACCCAGAATCCCACCGGTGAGCAGCCACAGTCCCGCAAGCGCCAAAATGATGGCGACCCACTGGGAGGGCCGCGGTTTGCGGGAAAACAAAACAAGACCGAAAACGGGAACGAAGAGCACGAACAGTCCGGTGATGAAGCCCGAGTTGGTCGCGGTCGTCCATTGTAGCCCCACAGTCTGGCTCAAGAACAACGTAACGACAAAAACGGACAATAGCGCGCCTTGCGGCAAACCGGCTCGCAAGGATCGACCACGCAAGAACGGCAGAATAAGCAGGGCCGAAAATAGGAAACGGTATGCGATTAACGGCAATGGCTGCAGGTCACGAAGGGCATGCTTGACTATGAAGAACGTCGATCCCCAGCACACAGCGCAGTAAAGAAGGGCTGCCTCGCCCCAGCGCTTCGCACCAATCATGGCCGCCGTTGTCCCAGAACTTGCACCAGCGGCCCCGCCACTGAGAGCCAGGACAACCTCTTCTGGCACCAGACCTGTCGCCCGCCCGCGTCAGGCCTTGACCCCACACGAAGCCCGCCCATTTTTTCCAGGGCCCTCTGCGAGCGAATCTCGACCCAAAGACTTGCATTAATTAGATGGCGTGCAGAAGAACCGCTTTTGAAGTGATCACCGAGGTTCTTCATCTTCGACTCCTTTTCCGCTGAATCTTGCTACGCAACCACTTGTTACGATCAGCAGTTTCTCCCTTTAGTCTAAAGTGGCATTCTCACCTCAACCTGACTGAGTACGAAATTGTGAGGCGGAGGTCTGCCGTCTTACGCATGAAGTCCCAGTAGGGAGCGGCGCTGATTGAGATGTTGCCTTTGCGTTTTGTGAACATTGGTCCCACCCCCACGGTGTCGAAACCGCCACGTTCGTATTCCTCCTGAGCCCTCGCACCTATCCAACTGGGCAGCCCCGGAAAGCCGCCAATTGCCTGTGTGTGCGAATCAAAGAAGTAACCGGTGGCTTTGAGCGGAATGCCCCACTCGTTGATCGCGGTGAATCGGATGTTCTCTCCTTGGAATTGGATATTCGTGTCGACTACCGCCTCATCGAATGCGTGGTTGGAGTACTCATACCAGGGGCCGGCCAGAATCCCTAGGTCAAGGCCATGAGCGATCCTGAATTTCCTGCCCGCTAGCATGAGACTGTAGGCATCGGATCCACTTGGAGCGGCCCAATTAATGTTCCGCAGTTGCCATTGGCCTCGTTCCACAAACAAGTTCGCATATCGGTCCAAGCCATCGCCGATCGCTGCAACCGTGAACGTGATGGGAGTGTGACTCCCGCAATTCATCCCAGTGGCATCAGTGTTTTGCTCCTTATATGGATCTTCTGAGGAATTCACGGCGACTTGGGCACGCGCTGTTCTTAGCGCGATGCCGAAGAGGAATGCCGTCAGCAGGCTGTACAGACGAGTTTTCCGGAACACATGCGGCATTCTTGCGCCCTTCACAGTTTCTTGCTACCCGTTTCTTGCGGATCAACTTGTTGGCACCATACCGGCTGCGCCACTTACAAGCGACCAGCCGGGCAGTTACTTCCAGATTGACCATCTGCCGCACGACTCCAGAGCTAGCTTGCTCGTTTCAACACGTACATCACCCACGGAGGAATCTTCGTCTCGCTCACCCAGGGATAGGGCTCGTCGCCTTGGGCCAGAGGTTCAAGCATCTGCGCAACTTCCAGGCCTGCTACTCGGTACACGGCCCGATACGACGCGTCGGTGCAGACAATGTCTTCGACGGGTCTTCGGTCCTGGTGATCGGTAACGATGATGTGCACAAGATCGCCGCTTTGTGCCGCTGCGTTTTCCGGATAATCCTTGGTGCTGAATGAAGCCCATTCATGCGTGTAAATTTGGGGCGACGAAACCAGATTGACGACGATTCCACTCGGCGCGAGCAGCTTTGACAAATCGCGAAATATCTTTGCCTTCGCCGCTTGGGGAATGTTGTCGAACGTGAAAGCGGAAAGCACGAGATCGAAGCTTCCTGCCGCAAACTCGTCGAGACTGTCTCCGGGCACAAGCCGATAATCGCCGGTTGGATCTGTGGCGCGTGCGATTCGCAGCATATCTTCCGAAATATCGACGCCGGTTGCGCTGAAGCCGAGCTCCTGCAGGAACCGTGTCGACCTCCCGGTGCCACAGCCGAAGTCCAGCGCTCGTTCTCCTGGCGCATACTCGGCGAAGATCGCGGGCAGGTCGCGGTATGCCAAATAATAGGTGTTGGCGAACTCTAGCGTGGCGTATGCCTTGGCACGGGTTACATCCTCGTAGCAGTTAGTGAAGTTCGTTTCTCGGATTTCTTCTTCACTTCTCGACGGCTCCCGTCCACGTTTGCAGTCCGAGCAGTTGCTCCCCGCCAGCAGCACCATCCCGCGGTTTGAATCGATCATGACGGTTCCTCGATGATTTCAGGACGGCACAGATCAACGCAGCGCCGTCTTGTCCTTGCCGTGCAACCCCAATATCCATCTCAAATTGGCTTGCTTACAATAGCCATTATTGAAATAATCGATAAGGCCACTTTGGCTCCACTCCTGTGGCGCACCAAGTGCAATACCATGGGCAAGACCGCATCCACCCTGGCGCTGGCCCACATCGTTCTCGATCGCCGGTCCACGATCCCCCTCCACCGGCAGCTCTACAACGCTCTGCGAGAAGCCATGCTCACGGGACGACTCCGCGCCGGCACGCGTCTGCCCTCGACGCGTACCCTGGCGCAGGAACTGGGCTTGTCGCGCATCACCGTGATGGACGCCTTCGATCAGCTTTTTTCCGAGGGGTGCCTTGAGGGCAAGATCGGATCCGGAACGTACGTTGTCTATGGCCGGGACGGCCGCGTTGTGGGCCGTCTGGCCGATCAAAAGCCCACTCGCCGCGCCCCACGGCGCGCGCGCCTGCTTTGCCTGCGCGGGAAGCGGATGAAGGGATCGCTGGCGAATTACCCCAAGTGGGTTTCTTCGACGGAGTCGTTCGCTTTCCAGCCGAATGTACCCGCGCTTGACGAATTTCCTTTTCGAATCTGGGAGCGTCTGCTTGCCCACCGCTGGCGGCTGGCGTCAAAAACGCTTTTTGGCCAGAGGGATATCGCTGACTACTTTCCGCTGCAAGAAGCATTGGCCGAGTATCTGCGGACTACACGCGGCGCACAGTGTGAACCCGAACAAATAATCATGACGACAGGCTCGCAACAAGCTCTCGATCTGATCTCCCGTCTGCTGGTCGATCGCGGAGATGCTGTATGGATCGAGGAGCCAGCGTACCTTGGGGCTCGAAACGCGTTGCTGTCGGCGGGAGCAAGACTTGTTCCCGTGGCGGTGGATCGCGAGGGGATCAAGGTTGATGAAGGCCTACGCCGCTGCCCGCAAGCCCGCTTGGCCTACGTTTCCCCCTCGCATCAATATCCCCTGGGCGTGACGCTCAGCCTCGACCGGCGTCTTCAGTTGCTCGACTGGGCACGACGCGCCAACGCTTGGATCCTCGAAGACGACTACGACAGTGAGTACCGTTATGTCGGATGGCCCCTCGCCGCGCTGCAGGGACTCGACCGTTATCGGCGCGTTATTTATCTAGGCACGCTCAGCAAGGTTCTGCTTCCTGCCATTCGTCTTGGCTACATGATCGTTCCCCCGGACTTGGTGGATGCTCTTGTTGCCACGCGACTAATAACAGGGCGGATGCCCTCGATTGAGCAAGCCGTATTGGCGGACTTCATTGCCGAAGGTCATTTCGCCCGGCACATCCGCCGCATGCGCCATCTCTACGAGGAAAGGCAACGGTCATTGATGGGGGCTATTGAACGAGACCTGAAGGGAATACTCGAGGTACAACCGGCCGAGGGCGGAATGCACGTTGTGGCTTGGTTGCCGCCGGGCGTGAACGATCAGGTCGCGTCACAGCTTGCGTCAGCCCATGGGGTAGGATGTCCACCTCTCTCCCTCTACTACATTGGCAAACCCAAGCGAGGAGGGTTAGTCCTGGGTTACGGCGCATGCAATGAGCGGGTCATTGATGAAGGTACGCGCCGCATGGCGGAGGCCCTGCGCACACTCCCGCACTGAGGACCGCCAAGCCCCCAAGCTAAGGTCTGGGAGGGAGATCGGCATATACTATCTCGGGACCGGAAGTTCAAAATGGAAGTCTCGGATCCATGGCGAACACAAAAACACAAGCCGCCACATCAGCGCATTTGGATCCGAACCCCCAAGAAGCTTTCTCGGGCGTATTCAATGCACTTCTCTCCGGCACCAGCAGGCGTTTTTACGCTCCCGATCTCCTCGGCGCGCTCTCGATCAAGGCCGTTCTCGCCGGGTCCGTCATATGGGAGACGGGCGGTCAGAGATACGTCGTCCGGGAAAACAGCTATCTCGTCGTCAATCAGGGGCAACCCTATACCTTCACAATTGACTCCGCCGCGCCCAGCACCACTCTTTCCGTTTTCTTTCAGCACGGTTTCGTCGAAGAAGTCCATCGCGCTTTGACGCAGCCTGATTCCGCGCTACTGGATTCTCCAGACGCTGCGCCGCCCGGCTCGCTCATTTTCCGGCAGCGCCTCGAGCCCGAGCCAAGTGGCGTGCTCGTCGCGCTCCGCAGCCTTCATGCCGCCAGGGCGCGCGGTCAGATATCGACCACCGCGACCGAAGAAGCGTTTTTTCGCATCGCGCGCGCCCTCGTCCGCGAATTTCCGCGTGCCGAAGAAGCCGCCTCGCATCTTTCGGCTGTGCGTGCCTCCACGCGCGAAGAGCTTCTGCGCCGCGTCCTCCGAGGCCGCGATTTTCTCCTCTCGCGAATGGACGAATCCGTGAGTGTCGCCGATGCCGCCCGCGCCGCGTGCATGTCGCCGTACCACTTCCTTCGCGTGTTCCGCACCGCCTTCCGCTTAACACCCCATCAATTCCTCACCACGCAGCGTCTCTCGCGCGCGCGAACGCTCCTTCGCGGCGGCAAACATACCGTCACCGACGTGTGCCTCGAAAGCGGCTTTCAGAGCCTGGGCTCCTTCAGCTCGCTCTTTCGGCGTCACTTCGGCGTGTCGCCCCAGGAGGTGCAGCGCGGCCTTGCTGTCGACGTAGCGGCGCATTAGCTCCAATCCGCTCCGTCAGGATTAGCAATTTCCGAGAAGCGCCGCTTTCCCCGTGAGGCTACTCTTGCATGAGTGGCTGGTGGTTGTACTGTGCTGTCAGAAGTCTGTGGAGAGATCGCTATGGGCCGGACAATCGCCTATGTCGGAGTTCCCACCAGTCTTGGGTCGTACAGCCCTGGACAGGAGAAGGCTCCACAAGCCTTCCGAGACGCGGGCTTTCCGGAAATGCTTCGGAAGGAAGGGCTGACGGTCGTAGATTACGGCGATCTTTCCGT
>Ga0187816_10000645_pt1 | contig 10610 bp, 7 predicted proteins | sample NC_wetland_sal_i_16_FD_132960 | JGI IMG/M metagenome (GOLD analysis project Ga0187816, IMG submission 132960) | Wetland sediment microbial communities from Neuse River Estuary, North Carolina, USA - SO4_1 | ecosystem: Environmental > Aquatic > Freshwater > Wetlands > Sediment | place: USA: North... | reverse complement strand
TTGAGGCGATAGAAGTAGCGATCGCCTGGCTTCAAGCCATCAGCGACGGCGCGATGATAGCCGCACGCCTCGGGCCGCGTCTCGATGAATCGCTCGGCGGGTGAGACGACGTGGACTTCGACCTTCTCGGCGCGAGGCGCCCACACGAGGAACTCGTACCGGTCGCTGCCGACGTGAGTGCAGCCGAGATCGGCCTTTGCGCCCACGCTCACGTGGCAGCAGGCCCTCGGAGGAGCATGTCGATTCCCTCGAGCGGGATGGCGACCCAATCCAAGCGATGATTGAGCTCGTATTTGAGTTCGTAGATGGCTTTGCCGAGGAGCCAGAAATTCAGCACGAACTCGCGTTCACCGGGATTGGCCGGAAGGAATTTGGCGGTCGACGCTGTGGCCGTATCGAAATACGCGCGCAGATATTCGCCCGAAGCAGCACGATACCATGCGTTCGCGAATGGGACGAGCGATCGCGATTCGTCCGATTGCGCGCCGGCGCTGCCCGCTCGGCGAAACAGCGCTGCGTAGGCCGCATAGTGGAACGATCGCACCATCCCGGCCACATCGCGAAGAGGAGAATGCTTTTCGCGGCGCTCAGCGAGCGTGCGCGCCGGTTCGCCCTCGAAATCGATGAAGATGAAGTCTTCGCCCGTGAAAAGGACCTGGCCGAGATGAAGATCGCCGTGAATGCGCGTGCGCAAGCCGGTTAGCTTTCGGTCCACCAGCGAACGAAAACGGTCGGTTAGTGTTTTCTCCGAAGCGAGCGCAGTGGTGGCCGCGGCTTGAGCGTGTTCAGGTAAGTCAGGCGCGCGTTGGCGGAGCATGCCGATCGTCTCGTGAGCGAGGCCGATCATGGATTCGGATAAGCCGCGCTGATGGGCGGCGGAAAACGCTTCCGGAGCGAAGCCCGGGTCGCTGCGATCCGAGGCGAGCGCGCCGTGCATCTCGGCCGTGCGGCGCCCAAGCAACTCGGCCTCCGCACGGTAATTTCCCAGACGCTGCGCGACGGAGTTCTGAGATTTTGCATTCGGCTCCGGAAGATTCGCGGTCGCGACTTGATCGTAGTAGCTCGAAAGGGCTTTCAGCGTGTGTTCCCAAGCATCTCCCTGATTCGCCACGAAGCCCTGCAAAATGGCCATAGTCGCGGGTTCGCTATTTCCCACTCTGTATTCGAAGGCGCCCGCAACCGGCGGGATATTTCGAAAGGCCGCCTTTTCCGACAAGAAACGGCCGAGCTCAAGATCCGGGTTGATTCCCGTTTCCAGGTGGCGGAAAAACTTCAGAACGAATGCTCGCCCGTAGAGTACCGAGCTGTTGCTCTGCTCGACTTTCATGAGCGATGGCGCGAGTTTTCCCGCCGCCGCGATTCGCAGCCGCTCAAGGGAACGCTCGGGGATGCCAACCAGCTCGCCGACCGCGCCTGCAAGGCGGCGCGCCTCGCGAATGGCACCGAAAAACGTTTCGAGGATGGCTTGATTCGAGAGCGCATCCGAAAAGATGTGCTCCGCGTCGTCAGCGTCGCGGACGCGAATTCGCGTGTTGTCGTCGCTCGCGGGAGGAACCGCGCCGGGGCCTTCGTCGAGAAGCGGCACCGTATACGTGTCGCTGGGGCCTTGCAGATAGTTCACCCGAGCGACAACAATTGCGGCCGCGATGGCCGGGTGCGGAATCGGAATCACATCGGCGATCTCGACAGACCGGATGGCGCGGGTCTTGCCGCCAAACCATCGCCGCGCTCTTATGAAATCGGGAAGCGCCCGTTGCAGGCCGTCCTGCAAGCGGGTCCAAACCGTGGATCGGGAAGGAGCGTTCATCGCTTCATCCACCATATCTGGCTGGGGCTTCAAACTCACAGCGGTGAAATCTCTTCCTGCTTGGCTCGTTCTTCTTCTTTCTTGGGTTCGGACGGCGGAAACATTCTGTCGAGCATGCGGTGCGCGGCATCGCGTCCGCCGCTCCCAAAAGCAATCGCAAGCGCCAGCATGATCGCGCCGAAGGCGATGGCGAACGTGATCAGGACGGTGCTGCGCGCAAGAGCAATCTGTTCGAGAGCCATTGCCACGGTGAGCAGAATGATGATGAACCGGACGAATCCGCTGATCGCGCGGGCAGACGGCAGATTCGCGTTGACCGCTGCCAGCAGGGCCGCTCGCGAGAAAAAGTTAGCCGCAAGCAAGCCGCCGAAAAGGACGAGCAGGGCGACGAAAATCTGGGGCAAGAACAGAAAGAACTTTTCGACTTCCAGTTGGAGTTCGGGAACGCCCAGGGCGTCGACGCCGATCAGCAGAAAACCGAACCAGGTAACCCAGAAAACGAGGCTACTGAAGAGATCCCCGGCCGGAGGAAGATCCGCCTTCGACAAAATCTGGCTGATGCCGGCGTCTTTTGAGAGTTTGCTTACACTCACGAACGCGAAGATGCGGCGCGTGACGAACTTCAGGATGATCGCCACGAACCAGCCCACGACCACAATAATGAGCATCACGAGCAGGTGAGGTAAGAATTGAAGCAGCATGTCGTCGAGCTTCTCGAACGTCTGGTTGAGACTTCGAAGAACCACGTCCTTCATCGCTCACCTCCGGCTTTGGCGCTCCAGCGGTCGATCAGATAGGGCTTCTGGCGCTCGAATTCCTGTCCCAGGTCCTCCACTCTTTGGTCCAGCTTCGCGGCGGGCGCCTTTGTGTTTTGCAATATGAACGAACTCACGCGAGCCCGATAGAGCGGCGTCAGCGCTTGAAGAAGATGGTCGCGATTGATTGCCGAGTGGTGATACGCGGCGGCAAATTCGTAGATCGTTTTCACCCAAAGTTCGTCCGGGCAGCGGAACTGCTTATCCGGCAAGTCGATCATTTTGCGAATCTCGACAAGCGTGGCCGGCGTGAGGATCGATTCGAGAACCGGGACGAGCTGGCCGATGTTGGAGCGGAAATTATCGAGAATCGTCTTCGTGCTGAGTTTGAGCGGCTCGAGCGCGACGTCGTACTGAAAGCCGAATGTGGGGAGACTTTCGGAACCGGTGCGTGGAAGCCAATATGATTCCTGCATCTCGAGGCATTTGAAGAGCGCGCCGACCACCTGGCGGATCGTGCCGGGCAGATCCTGGCCGAATTGCGGGGCCGGCTGAATTCTCGGTCCAAGGAATGACTCGGATATTTTGAAACCGTGGACGATCGCCGTCGTCGTCATCCAGATTTCAAGGCCGAACGTGGTCACGTCCTGGTCCCAAATGTTTTGCTCGAGGAAATGACGGGCCAGTTTACCGGAAAGGCCCAGATCGCTCGCGATAGGCTCTCGAATTCGAACGCCGTAAGCCGCGCGAACCACCGGCGCGAGCAAACCCTTGAGGAGCAACCCATCGAATTTCTGGCGCTGATATAGCGGCGCCACAAAATCAAAGCTTTCGCGATAGGCCGGTCGAACGAGACTCTCGATCCATTCCGGCGTGACGCTCAGCGAAGCCGGAGACAAAATTGCGCAGGCCTTCGCGCGCAGCAGGTCCGCCGCAACGAATAGCGTGCGCAGCGCCGTTTCCTTGCCGGGAATGCCGTGGTAGGGCGCGCTCACGCGGTGGAACGTCCGCAGCGGGTTCGAGGTGAGCATGATCTCGAAATCGCTGACGGAAGCGTTCTTGAATATTTCCGGCGTGCCGTCGGTGGAACCGCCATCCGGATTGATCAGGACGCAGCGCTCGCGATGAAAATATTTCGTGAGGCCGATCTGAACCGCGCGCACCACTCGTTCGATCGTGTCTTTATTATTGAAGGTGGGGATTCCGACGAGGACGTCTACCTCGCCGACAGCCGAGAGCTGCCGGATGAAGTCGTCCGAGAGTTGTGCGGTTTCAGCCAACTTTAGGTCCCCCAAAGGCGTTGTTTCGCGGCGTCGCTCGCGCAAGTCACAATTAAAGCTGCCGCAAGCGAAACCAATAAAATTGATACGGCCCGAGCGTTAGCAGGTACGGCAAATCTCCTATACGCGGAAAGGGATTGCCGCCGAACATTTCGATGGGCACGGTGCCCTTCCAGCGGCGCAGGTCGAGTTCGGCGGCCTGCGCCTGGCTCGATAGATTGCTCACCACCAGAATCTTCGCGCCTTCGAACTCGCGCACGAAGGCCAGCACGCGATGATTGAGCGGTTGAAGCATGTCCATCGTGCCACGGCTGAAGACGCGCGTGGACTTGCGGACGCGGATCAGCTGCTTCATCCAGGAGAGCAGCGAATGCTCGGAGCGCCGCTGCGACTCGACGTTCACGACCTGATAGCCGTACAACGGATTCGAAATCAGCGCCGCATAGAGGCGCTCGGGATCGGCGTCGGAGAAACCCGCGTTCCATCCGCCGTTCCATTGCATCGGGGTGCGCACGCCGTTGCGATCGCCGAGATAGATGTTGTCGCCCATGCCGATTTCGTCGCCATAGTAGATGATCGGCGTGCCGGGCAGAGACATCAAGAGGCCGTTGAGAAGTTCGATGCGGCGGCGATCGTTTTCCATCAGCGGAGCGAGGCGGCGGCGTATGCCGATATTCAGCTTAGCGCGCGCGTCCTTGGCAAATTCGTCGTACATGTAATCGCGCTCGTCCATCGTGACCATCTCGAGCGTGAGCTCGTCGTGGTTCCTCAGGAAAGTGCCCCACTGGCACGCGGCGGGAATTGCGGGCGTGCGTTGCAAAACATCCACTAGCGGCTTGCGGTCTTCCAGCTTGATGGCCATGAACATGCGCGGCATCAACGGAAAATGAAAGGCCATGTGGCATTCGTCGTCATTCCCGAAGTAGGCGCGAACATCCTGGGGCCACTGATTGGCCTCCGCGAGAAACATTTTGTCCGAGAAATTCTCGTCCAGGCGGTGACGCAGAAACTTCAGCACGGCGTGAGTCTCCGGCAAATTTTCGCAGGACGTCTTGTCGCGCTCGACGAGGTAAGGGACGGCATCAAGGCGCAGACCATCGACGCCCATGTCGAGCCAGAACTTCATGACGTTCCACATTTCTTCGCGCACGGCGGGATTGTCGTAATTGAGGTCGGGCTGATGACTGAAGAAGCGGTGCCAATAATAGGACTTGGACGACATGTCCCACGCCCAATTGGATTGCTCGGTATCGGTGAAGATGATTCGGGCGTCCTTGTAGCGATCGGGCGTTTCGCTCCAGACGTACCAATCGCGCTTTGGATTGTCTCGCGAGCTGCGCGCCTGCTGAAACCACGGGTGCTGATCGGACGTGTGATTCAAAACGAGCTCGGTGATCACGCGGATGTCGCGGCGATGCGCTTCTTCGAGGAACGCCTTGAAATCATCGAGTGTGCCGTATGCGGGATGAATACCTGTGTAATCGGAGATGTCGTAGCCGTCGTCGCGCCACGGTGAAGGATAGAACGGCAGCAGCCATACGGCGCTGACTCCGAGATCCTTCAGATAATCGAGCTTGTTGGTGAGCCCCTTGAATTCGCCGGCGCCGTCGCCGTCGCTATCGTAGAAGGCGCGCACGTGCAGCTCGTAAATGACGGCGTCCTTATACCAGAGGGGACTGCTCTGCATTTCTCGATCCTAGATTCGATCCGCACCGATCCTGCGGCTCGGGTGCTATTCGAAATAATCGAAATCCTGCTCGGAGCGAACGTGCCGGCGAATGCGGAAAATATGCGCCGGCGCCGCGGCTGGGTCGAGCTCCACGTAATTGCGCGAGCCCTGCCAGATGTAGCGCGCGTCGCTGAGCAGATCGTGCATCTGGTAGGGCTGATGTTCCGACAAACCGAGAGTTTCGAGCGGGAGCGTAACCCAGCCGTTGTGCTTTTGGTACGGATTCAGATTCACGACAACGACAACCAGCGACGAGCGATCCTCGGTCGATTTCGAGTAGGCGATAAAATTGTCGTTGTCGATGGAATGAAATTTCAGCCCGGCATCGCTTTGCAGGCACGGGTTTTCGCGGCGGGCCCGGTTGATTCGGGCGATCCAATCCTTCAGACTGTCCGGACGCGTGATGTCCCAATTGCGCAGCTGATACTTCTCCGAATCCAGGTATTCTTCGCTTCCCGGATAGATGGGGTGATTCTCGCACAACTCAAAGGCCGGGCCGTAGATTCCGTAGCTGGCCCCGAGCGTGCCGGCAAGGACCGCGCGCGCCATGAACGCGGGGCGTCCACCCAATTGCAAATTTTCCGTAAGGATGTCGGGCGTGTTGGGCCAGAGATTCGGACGAAAAAACTCGTTGACCTCGGTTTGCGTCAGCTCGGTGAAGTATTCAGTCAATTCCCAGGGCGTGTTGCGCCACGCAAAATAGGTGTAGGACTGTGAGAATCCGCGCTTCGCGAGCTCGTACATCACCTTGGGCCGCGTGAACGCCTCGGCCAGGAATAAAACATCAGGATAGTCGCGCTTGATTTCCGCGATCAGCCACTCCCAGAAGGGAAATGGCTTCGTGTGCGGATTATCGACGCGGAATATGCGGACGCCGTGGCCGATCCAGAAGAGGACGATGTCTTTCAGCTCGGCCCAAAGTTCGCGCCACCGTTCCGTATCGAAATTGAACGGAACGATGTCTTCATATTTCTTTGGCGGATTCTCGGCGTATTGGACCGTGCCGTCGGGGCGAATGTGAAACCACTCGGGATGCTCGCGAACGTAAGGATGATCGGGCGCGCACTGGAAGGCGATGTCGAGCGCGACTTCCATTCCCTGCTGGCGCGTCGCATGCACGAGCGCGCGAAAATCCTCGATCGTGCCAAGCTCGCGAAGGATCGACTTGTGGCCGCCGTCGCGCGAGCCAATCGCCCACGGGCTGCCGGGGTCGTCGGGTGCCGCGACCGTGCCGTTGTTTTTTCCCTTGCGATGGACGCAGCCGATCGGGTGAATGGGCGGGAGGTACAGGACGTCAAATCCCATTTCGGCAACGTAAGGCAGGCGCGCGACGCAGTCTCGAAACGTACCGTGCCGGCCGGGTTTCGGAGAACAAGAGCGCGGAAACATTTCGTACCAGCTGCTGAAGCGCGCTTTTTCGCGATCGACCACGACGCGGAGAGGCTTGTCATAGGTGCTGCCAAGGCGCCTGTCGGGATATCGATCCATCAGCTGCGCCACCCGCCCATCGAGTGCCTGCTCGGCGGCATAACCAAGATCGCGATCGGCATTGGCGCGCACTGAATCGGCATGCGTGCGGAGTTCCTTGCTTTCAGCGCCCAAGGCGCGCTCGGCGGCCCACGCGATCAGATTCGTGCCAATCAGTAAATCGACCGAAGCATGTTCCCCAGCCTCAACACGCTTGATCATGTCGCGGCGCCATGTCCTGAAAGGGTCGATCCAGGCCTGAACGGTATAGACGTGCTCGCCGATCGACGAAACGCGAAAGCTGGCTTCCCATCGATCGTTCTCGAGCGTCGTCATCGGAACTTCGTTCCATAGGGTTTGCCTGTCGGTGCGATGGAGTAGGACAGCCGCGAGAACTTCGTGGCCGTCCGCGAAGATGTTGGCGCTGACTTTGACTTCGTCGCCGATGATGCGCTTGATGGGGTAGCGGCCGTCGTTCAGCTGCGGGGAGACATTCGTAATCGTGACACGCTCCGGGTGGCTACTATCCGGCACGTCAATTCGCGAATGCTTCTGGCCATTCATCGCGTCGTTTTCCTCCCTGATTGGACGCGTTCCAAGTCCGAAGCGGAGCGAGCGAGGCGCAAAATACTCGCCGCTTTTATCTTAGCGTATTCGGGTGAACGTCAAGAAACGGCTTTCAGTGCACTTTCACGAAGTGAACCACGAGCCCTGCAATTGCGCCGAATAGAACGAGCCACGCCGAATTAAGCCGAAAGCGCAAAAGCGCAATGAGGGATGCGAGGGCGAGGAGCGCCGTCACGAGATCGACGATAGACGCGCGCCCCAATTGCCACGTGACCATCGCCATTAGCGCGACAGAGGCCACGATTACGCCGTCGAGAAATGCTCCCGCAAGTTTCGACTTGCGGATGTGCGGCAGCAAAGGTCCGCTCGCTCCGACAAGCAGGAACGCGGGGAGGAAAATGCCGATCGTCGCGACCGCCGCTCCCTTCGCGCCACCAAGTAGATAGCCGATGAAGGTAGCTGTCGTGAAAACGGGACCCGGCGTGACCTGGCCGATCGCAACGGCGTCGATCAGCTGAGAATCCGTCAGCCAGCCGCGGTGGACCACCAGGTCGGCGCGCAGGAAAACGAGGAGTACGTACCCGCTGCCGAACACGACCGCGCCGATTTTGAGAAACACGAGAAAGAGCGATCCAAGGCTGAAGGGAGCTGCCAGAGCGCCGGATCCAAGAACGCTACCGGCGAGCGCATTTGATGGCGTCGCCGCCGGACGCAGGGCAGCGAACGATGCGGCGGAAACACCGTCCCGGATGCGACCGAGCAAATCTGGGGACGCCACCAGCAATCCAGCAATCACGAGCAACAACAACGGGTGAAGACCCAGCGCGGCCAGAACGACCGAGACAAGCGCAACCGCCGCAAGGAACTTGCTCTTGATGGCCGTCCGTCCAAGCGCCCACAGCGCCTGGAGTATCACCGCGATGACGACGGGTTTTACTCCGTAGAGAAGCGACGAGATCGCAGGCAGTCGGGCGAAGTGCACGTAGACCCAAGCAAGCGCTGCCACCATGCACGCTGCCGGAAGGATAAAGCAGGCGCCCGCAACAAAAAGCCCCGGCAAGCCCGCGCGGAGGTAACCGATGTGAATGGCGAGTTCGCTCGAGCTCGGGCCGGGGATCAGATTGCTCGCGCCGAGCAGGTCGAGAAACTTCTCGCGCGAAAGCCAGTGGCGACGGCGGACAAGCTCATCTTCCATGATCGCGATGTGCGCCGCCGGACCGCCGAACGCGGTTACACCCAGGCGCAAAAAGAAGGCCGCAAGTCCAGCGAGAGAGCCACGGCCGGGCGAGATCAACGCGGAGGAAGTCTCGTGTGCGTCTTTTGCGGACATTGGCTTGAGCGGGTTGCAATAGTCTGCCGCGAAACCATCCGCGGGTAAAACCCGCGGGGCTGCATAATGCGGTCGATCGGACGCCTTTCGCGATCAGCGAAGCAAGTGCGGCTAGCTGGATTTCTTCTTGGGCACCTTCGCGCCTCGCTTGCGCGCTTCCGAGAGGCCGATGGCGATTGCCTGCTTGCGGGTCGTCACCTTGCCGCCTTTTCCGCCCTTTCCGGACTTCAATTTGCCACTCTTCTCGAGACGTAGCGCTCTTTCGACGCTCTTGCTGGCTGCTTTGCCATACTTTGCCATGATCGCTCCTCCTGAAATCCTTCCACTCTGAGAATTAGATTACTTCCCGCCCCCACAAGCAACCGCGGAGAACATTTTAGATCACAGCGATCTGGCTATTGAGGCGTACCGCGACCTGCTGTAGGATGCCCCCGGGTTCAAGTACAGGTGTTTGTTTCGGCCATTGGGGCTCGGGGGAAACATCGATGGTTCGGATCTCGACTGTTGCTGTGTGCCTATGCTTCGCGGGGATCGTCGTGCCCGCGTTTGGGCAGACCTTGGACAACAAGCCGGTCGAGTACAAGCAAGTCGAGAACTACGAGCCCGTCACCAACGAAATGCTGCTGCATCCCAGTCCAGACGACTGGCTGATGTACAGCCGCACATACGACGCATGGCGCTACAGCCCGCTTTCGCAGATCGACACGAAAAACGTGAGCCAGCTTCGCATGGCATGGGTGCGCAGCCTTCCGGATGGCGTCACCGAGACGATTCCGATCGTGCATGACGGCGTAATGTACGTGATCGCGCCGGGAGGTATGGTGGACGCGCTCGATGCCACGACCGGCGACCTCATCTGGGAGTACAAGCGCGAATACAAGAATCCGCAGATCGGCTCCACCGAAAGATCGAAGTGTCTCGCGATCTATGAAGACATGGTTTATTTCACGGCGCCCGACGGCTACGTCGTCGCGCTCGACGCGCGCACCGGAAAAGTCCGCTGGGAGACCTTCAAGACGGAAACGGCAAATACGTCCGGCCCGCTCGTGATCGGCGGCAACGTCGTATCGGGCGGCACCTGCGGCCACGGTCGCGATACTTGCTTCATCGAGGCGGACAACGCCGAAACCGGCGAAAAAGTTTGGCGCTTTTACAACGTCGCCGGACCCGACGATCCCGGATACCCCTCGTGGGGGGGCGGCGACAACTCGCAGGATACGGCGTCCACATGGGGATTGCCCGGGACCTTCGATCCCGTGCGCAACGTGATCTACTGGGGCGTGGCAAACCCGATGCCCGATCAGCGCATTTTGCGCCACGGCGGCAATCCGGATGGCACCGCGCGGACTTCGCCTGCAGACCTCTATAGCAATTGCACCCTGGCGCTCGATCCGAAGACGGGAAAGCTGATCTGGTATTTCCAGCATCTGCCGGGCGACGACTGGGACACGGATCACACACACGAGCGCACGCTGGTAAACGAAGCCTTCGATCCCGATCCGAAGGCCGTGAAGTGGATCAATCCCGGTGTGCCGCGCGGATCGAAGCACGATATGGCGGTGATGGTCTCCGAGGGCGGCTCGGTTTTCGCGCTGGATCGCAACGACGGCAAGTTTCTTTGGGCCATGCCGTTTCCTTACGACGATCCGAATTTCAACCTCGCGAGCGTGGACGT
>Ga0187816_10000644_pt1 | contig 10611 bp, 5 predicted proteins | sample NC_wetland_sal_i_16_FD_132960 | JGI IMG/M metagenome (GOLD analysis project Ga0187816, IMG submission 132960) | Wetland sediment microbial communities from Neuse River Estuary, North Carolina, USA - SO4_1 | ecosystem: Environmental > Aquatic > Freshwater > Wetlands > Sediment | place: USA: North... | reverse complement strand
GAAGCCGGCGGCGTGGCCAATGATGCCGGGGATACCGTGATCGTCTCGCGCCCCGTCCAGGAGCCACAGGCGGACTCCTCCGAACCTCCGGCCATCAGCCCGGAAAAATCGGATACCTCGTCTGCCCCCAGTGGCACAATGCAAATGGGCTCGTCCTCCAAAACCATCGCGTCTCCCTCCCCAGCGACGAAGGGCTCTTCGGCAACTTCCCAACCTCCCGAGATTCCTACAGCCACCGCGGCAGCGCCCCAGAAATCGTCTGCCAGTGCGTTTGCAGATTCCGAGCCTCCGGCATTGAACAACACGATTACTATTAACCTGAACGAATTGATGGAGGGTGGCGAGGCCGCAAACAACATTCTTTTGCAAGCGGGAGACATTGTCACTGTGCCGCACTCCGGGATCGTGTACGTCCTGGGGGCCGTGGGCCACCCGGGTGGATTCGTTCTTTCCAATGACCGGGGCCAAATGAGCATCTTGAAAATCCTGGCTCTCGCCGGCGGAACTACGAGTACCGCGAAAACCAATCACGCGGTGATCATTCGCAAGGATACTCAGGGGCAACAGCACGAGGTCGCCGTGGATCTCAAGAAAGTCCTGGCCCGTCAAGCTGAGGATTTGCAGCTTCAGCCCAGCGATATTCTCTACGTACCGCAAAGCGCCGGAAAGCAGGCCATGCTTCGCGCGGCGGAATTCGGCCTGGCTCTCGGTGCAGGCGTTGCTCTCTACCGGGTCGCGTATCACTGACAATGATTGACGATAACAAACTCGTGCCTCGCGAAAATGGCTCCGGCGCCCCGGTGGAATTGGTCCCCGTGTCTGCCCGCTTCAGCTCTTTGGACTTGTCACCTCGTGAGCCCCATCTCTACGATTACCTGCTCATTCTCCGGAAGCATCAATGGCTGATCCTCTCCTTTTTGCTTGCGGTTGTGACCATTGTGACGATCGCCACGTTCCGCATGCAGCCGGTATATGTCGCGACCGCGCGCATCGAGGTGGATCGCGAAAACGCCAACATCCTTCCCTTTCAGGGCGCCGATTCCTACGACTACATGATGGATTCGGAAAACTACATCGAGACCCAATCCAAGATTCTGACCAGCCAGACTCTAGCCCTGCAAACGATTCGCAACGCAGGCCTCTCCGCGCGCCCGGAGTTTTCCTCGCCGGCAGGGCCCTCGGAAGCTTATGCCAGCGGCAACCTGGCCAACCAGGCGCGCCCCCCGGAGCTCAGTGAGTTTCTGGGGAGTCTCGGCGTTAAGCGCGTTCCCAACAGTCGTCTCATGGACGTCAGTTTTGAATCCACCGACCCCCAATTAGCCGCCAGAATTGTCAACGCCCACATCGCCACGTACATCGAGCAGAATTTCCGAAGCAAATATGAGTCCACCTCGCAAGCCTCCACTTGGCTTCTCGACCAACTCGGCGAATTGAAAGTCAAAGTCCAGAAGTCGGAAGACGCGCGCATCGCGTACGAGCGCCAGAATCAAATATGGACCCTCGACGATAAGCAAAGCATCACCACCCAACGCCTCTCCGACGCCAACAAACAGCTCTCCGATGCCCAGAGCGAGCGCATGAAGAAGGAATCGCTCTACCAGTTCGCCAAGAACGGCAATTTGGATGTTGTTCCTCAGGTGCAGTCCAACGCTGCCCTTACCGATTTGTTCAAAAAACGCACTGACGCCTCCACGGAATACGAAGAGGCCCTAAGCCAGTACGGTCCTAATTTTCCCAGAGTTCAGCGTCTCCGGAATCAATTGAAGGATATTGACGCCAGCATCGAGAAAGAAAAACAGCAAATTCTCAATGTTCTCGAGAGCGATTACCAGGAAGCGCGCCAGCGCGAATCTTTGCTCACCGCCGCGCTCGATCAGCAGAAGGCCGAAGCCAATCAAATGGCCGAAAAGCTTGTCGAATACAACATCCTCAAGCGCGAAGCGGAAGCCAACAAAGCCCTTTATGAAGGCTTGATGACCAAATTGAAGGAAACCGCCATTTCCGCGAGCTTGCGCTCCTCCAACATTCGCATCGTTGATCCGGCAATGATTCCCTCGACACCGGCGCGGCCCGCCAAGGCTCGCAACGTGGCGCTGGCATTTCTCGTGGGACTTGTCGGGGGTATTGGGCTTGCTCTTCTCCGCGAATATCTCGACAACACTGTGAAATCTCCCGATGACATCGAGACGCTCGCGCGCCTTCCCTCTCTCGCTGTTGTTCCGCAGTTTGTGGGGGTCAATGGCCAATCCAAGCGCGCCAGCCTGCTGCAAAGTGCTTCCGGGAATGGCCACGAAAAGCGCATCGAGTTGGTCGCGCAGCACCTGCCCAAATCGCAGATGTCGGAAGCCTTCCGGGCCTTGCGGACTTCGATTCTTCTCTCCCAGGCGGACCATCCGCCGCAAGTTATTTTGGTCACCAGCGCTCTCCCGCGCGAAGGCAAGACCACGGCTGCCGCAAATCTGGCCGTCACTCTCGCGCAGCTCGGCGACCGCACCGTTCTTGTGGACGCTGACCTTCGCAAGCCCGGCATCGGGCGCCTCCTCAATCTCGGCACCGGAAAATACGCTGGCTTGAGCTCGTATCTCGCCGGAGTTTCCAGTCTCGATCTGGTCTCCGTTCCGCATCCCGCGATTCCCAATCTCGTTGCCATTCCCACGGGACCTTTGCCGCCCAATCCTGCGGACCTGCTCTCCTCTCACAAGCTTGCGGATGCCATCGCCGAGCTGCGCACGAAATTCAAGTTCATCGTGATTGATTCGCCCCCCATCATGGCCGCCACGGATGCGGTCATCCTTTCTGTCCAGACCGATGGGGTTCTCCTCGTCGTTCGCAGTGGCGAAACTCCCAAGGAGGCCTTCACCAGGACGCGCGACCTGCTCAACAGCGTGAAGTGCCGCATTCTCGGCGTCGTTCTCAATGCGGTGGACTCCAGCGCTCCGGACTATTATTATTCCTACCGGTATTATCCCTATTCGTATGGCTACGGCCCTCAGGAAGCAACGGATCATCCGCATCAGGAAGAATCGGAAGCCATCGCTCAGCGTAGCTCACAGGATCGGGACGATGACTCGCAGGCGCTTTAAGGAGGACAACTTTTGCGCTATCTAATCACCGGCGGCGCCGGTTTTATCGGTTCGCATCTAGCTGAGCGGCTTCTTGATCGTGGCGATCGCGTCGTAGTTCTCGACAATCTTTCTACCGGCTCCGTGGAAAATATCCGGCATTTGAAATCCTCTGCGCAGCTCCAATATCACCTCGACAACATCGAGAATCGCCAGTTGCTCGCCGAACTTGTGGACGATGCCGATATTGTCGTTCACCTCGCCGCGGCTGTCGGCGTCAAGCTCATCGTTGAAAGTCCCGTCAAGACCATCGAAACCAACGTCAACGGCACGCAATTGATCCTGGAAGCCGCTTGCAAGAAGCGCAAACTCGTTTTGAACGCCTCCACCTCCGAGGTCTACGGCAAGAACACCAATGTCCCCTTCCGGGAGGACGCCGATCTCGTGCTCGGCCCCACCACCAAAGGCCGCTGGAGTTACGCTGCTTCGAAGGCGCTCGATGAATTTCTCGCGCTTTCCTATTGGAAGGAAAAAAAGCTTCCGGTAATCGTCGTCCGCTTGTTCAATACCGTCGGGCCGCGGCAAACTGGGCGCTACGGCATGGTTCTCCCCAATTTCGTTAAGGCCGCATTGGACCATTCGCCAATCCACGTTTACGGAAACGGCCAGCAGTCTCGTTGCTTCTGCGATGTCCGCGACACCGTCGAAGGTCTCATCCGTCTGATGGACACGAGCCGTTCCATTGGAGAAGTCGTCAACGTCGGCAATACCGAGGAAATCTCCATCGAGCGCCTGGCCCACCGCGTGAAAGAACGCACCGGCAGCTCTTCCCCCATTGAATACATACCGTATGACAAAGCCTACGAACCGGGCTTCGAGGACATGATGCGCCGCGTGCCGTTGGTCGAGAAGCTGGAATCGCTGACCGGTTTTCGTCCCCGTACTTCCCTGAATGAGATCATCGACCGCGTTGCCGATTATTTCCGTCAGAAGGCTGACCCGGGCGCGGCTCGCAAGATTGCCACCACCAGCGCCGTCTAATCCACGCTCTGATTAACGGATCACTTTCATTCCAAGTCGTTTAGGCCCCGCGCCCTTGAAATCCGGCCCCAAAGACCTAGGCGCGCTCGCCTGCCTTTTTCATCAAACTTTTCAGTTTTTATTTCGTCTTTACCTCTAGCTCATTCTAGGGGTACCAGACCGCCATGACTCAGAACACGGCAAATGGGCCAGTCAGCCTCACTACCGGCTGGTTCGACTCATTCTCACGGGACCTCAGTTACGCCCTTCGTACGCTGTCTCGCACACCCGGCTTCACTCTTGTGGCCGTCTTGACCCTTGCCCTGGGCATCGGCGCCAACACCGCTATCTTTACACTTCTCGACCAGGTTCTCCTCCGCCTTCTCCCGGTTAAGAATCCTCAGCAACTCGCGCTTCTCACCATGCGTGGCCGCCACTACGGAAACAATTGGGGCGCCAATGCCATCTCCTACCCCATGTACCGCGATTTTCAGGATAACAATCAGGTGTTCTCGGGAATGTTCTGCCGTTTCCGGAATTCTGCGAGTCTGACCTTTGCGGGCAACGCCGAGCGCGTGGATGTCGAACTGGTTTCCGGCACATACTTTTCCACTCTTGGCGTCAGTCCTGCTCTGGGCCGCCTTTTCACTCCCGATGACGACCGCATTCCCAACGGCCATCCGATCGTTGTTCTCAACTACGCGTATTGGAAATCACGCTTTTCCAGTGACCCCGCCATCCTGGGCAAGGAACTGGAGCTGAACAACTACAAGATGACCATCGTTGGGGTCGCGCAACAGGGCTTCGACGGCGTTGAGCTCGGCTTCTCACCGAAAATTTTCGTTCCCATCATGATGCAAGCGGAAATCATCGTAGGTAATCCGCAGGACATGCTGAAGGAGCGCCGCAACCGTTGGGTGAACGCCTTTGGCCGCTTGAAACCCCGTATTTCACGGGAACAAGCGAAGGCTTCTCTTCAACCCTTCATGCACTCGATGCTTGAAATGGAAGTCCAGCAGGCCGCTTTCAGTCACGCTTCGGCCTACGACCGCCAGGAATTTCTGAAGTGCTGGATCGACGTTCTTCCCGGATCGCAAGGACGGTCCTACGTTCGCAGCCAGCTTTCCACTCCGCTGTGGGTCTTGATGGCCACAACGGGCGCTGTGCTCTTGATTGCTTGCGCCAATCTTGCCAATCTGCTGCTAGTGCGCGCCACGACACGCACAAAGGAAATCGCCGTGCGCCTGGCCATCGGCGCAACGCGCTGGCAAATCATTCGTCAGCTCCTCATCGAGAGCCTTTCTCTCTCCGCTCTCGGCGCGACTGCCGGTCTTGCTTTGGCCTTCTGGGCAGACAAGGCGCTCCTTGGAGCCTACCTGCCTTCCGATTCCGCCGGCCTGCACATCTCCAGCGCCCCAGACCTGCGCATCCTCGGTTTCACTCTTGCCGTCACGCTTCTCACTGGGATCATCTTTGGACTCGCGCCAGCTCTTAAGACCACGAAACCAGATATTGCCGGAACCCTGAAGGATCAAGCAGGCGCGGTTGTAAAAGGCGGCCACGCGGGCTTCCGCAAGTCCCTGGTCATCGCCCAGGTGACGCTCTCGTTGCTTCTCTTGATCGGAGCGGGTCTATTTGTTCGCAGTTTATCTAACCTGCGCAATCTGGGTCCGGGCTTTCCCGCCGAAAATCTTCTCGGCTTCAACATTGACCCATCCCTGAACGGCTATAACGACCAGCGGATGAAAATCTTCTATACGCGTTTGTCGGACGAACTCGCTTCCCTTCCCGGCGTGAAGTCCGTCAGCTTGGCCTCGGTGCGCATTCTGGAAGACAACGAATGGGACAGCGGCATGACCGTCGAAGGCTTCTCTCCCGCAAAGCCTGATGAACATGCCCAGCCGTTCATGAATCAGATTAGCCCGAACTACTTCGCCACTCTCGGCGTTCCGATTCTCTCCGGCCGCGACTTCAACTTGAACGACAACCGCGAAGTCAAGGACGGCCCGAACGATTACGACTGGACGCCCACAGCCGTCATCATCAACGAAACTTTCGCTCGAAAGTTTTTTGCCGGCCGCAATCCCATCGGCCTTCACATTGGATTCGGCACCGACCCCGGCACACCAACTCCCATGGAAATCATCGGCGTCGTCAAGGACATCAAGTACACCAATCTTCGCGACGACATCCCGGAACAGGCCTTCATTCCTTATCTCGGCAGCCGTTATCTCGGCCAAATGACGGTTTACGCTCGCACCGCCGCTGATCCTTCGCAGGTTGCTACCCTTGTTCGTTCGAAAATGCGCGAAATGGACCCCAATCTGCCGCTCTATGCCGTGCGCACGACTCAGGTCCAGATCAATGATTCGCTCTCCACGGAACGCATGATCGCCAGCCTCTCCGCCGTCTTCGGCTTTCTCGCCACCTTGCTTGCCGTGATTGGCCTTTACGGTGTGATGGCTTACACGGTCGCGCAGCGCACTCGCGAAGTCGGCATTCGCATGGCCCTTGGCGCGGAATCCGGCCACGTCATTTGGATGGTCATGCGCGAAGTGATGCTGCTGGTAGCCATCGGCGTGGCGGCCGGAGTGCCCGCCGCTATGGCTCTCACGCGCGTAGTCAAAAGCCAGCTATTTGGCTTGACTCCTCACGATCCTCTGACGCTCGTGCTCGCTACAATCTCCCTGGCGCTGATTGCCTGCGCCGCCGGCTTTCTCCCCGCCTTGCGCGCCAGCCGTCTCGACCCCATGGCGGCTCTCCGCTACGAATGACGCAAGCGCGCGAGATCGCGTCGCCCCATCATTCGTACTTCAGCGCCACCAGTGGATCGACTCGGCTCGCGCGCCGCGCCGGCACGAAGCTCGCTAACAGCGCAGCCGCCACCAGGACCGCAATCATGATGGCGAACGTCAACGGTTCCGCGGGCTGCATTCCTTCTACCGAGTGCTTCAGGAGACGCCCTGCCGCCAAAGCCGCAAGTATGCCTGCCCCCACGCCCGCGAAAATCGTTCCAATGCTTTCCCTGAGCACCAGCCGCATGACATCGCGCGCGCTGGCCCCAAGCGTCATGCGTATGCCCATCTCCGGCACGCGCCGCCCGGTCAAGTAGGCCAGCACGCCATAAATCCCGATGCACGCCAGCAGCAAAGCCAATCCGGCGAACACGCCAAACAGCAGCAAAAGAAATCTCTGCCGTGCGAGCGTGCCCCTCGCGAGTTGCTCCATGGTGTGGATTTCATAGAGCACTTGGTCCCCGGTGGCTCCGCGCAGTTCCCGCCGCAGCGGCCCTACCGCGTTGATCGGGGGAATTCTGGTCCGCACCGCGAGCGACATCAGTTCCGACCAGCGCCGGAGCAGATCGTCCGGCACCTGCGCAAACGGATAATAGAATTGCGCGCGCACTTGCGCTTGGTCGTCGCTCGCGGGCCCCCATTGCCGGACGTGGCCCACCACGCCCACTATCCTTACGGCGTCCGCTTCGTTCTTTCCCACCGACAAAGGGCTGTCCCTCCCCGGAATCCACAGGCGCTTCCCGATCGGATCCTCTCCGCCGAAAGCCTGCTGCGCCAAAACTTCATCAATCACCACCACCAGTTCACTGCCCACGCGATCGTGGTCATCGAAGAATCGCCCCTCGCGCAAGGGGATGCCCATGACTTTCAGGTAGTCGGGCGACACGCTGTTTGCCAGCGCCAGCGGCGTTTTGTTCGCTGGCGGCACATCCGGGCTGGTCCAGTATCCGATTTGGTTGTTACCCTCGCGCATCGGCACGGTATCGACTGTGACGACGGACTCGACTCCCGGAACCTGCCGCGCCCGATCCAGGACGTCCTGCCACGCCGCACGGATCCGCCCTTTGTCGGCCAGCGTAGCCGGCGAAAGCGCCATCCGCGTCACCAGCACGTTCCGGACGTTCATGCCTGGGTCGAGGGAAGAAAGCCGCAGCAGCGTGCGCCCGAGCATCCCGGCAGCGACCAAAAGCACGACCGCCAGCGCGATCTCCGAGATCACAAAACCGCTGTGGAGCCGGCGCGCGCTTCCCGCAATCGTCCGTGCACCGCCGCGCAGTATCTGTTCCACGTTCACTGTGGGCGCACGGAGCGCGGGTGCTAATCCGAACAGCAGGCCGCTCAACAGCGAGGCAGCCAGCGCAAACAGCAACACATGCCAATCGAGTTGAACCTCCTCTGCGCGCGGCAAACTTCCCGGCCAGAACTGCACAAACGGTCGAATACCAAGATTTGCAAGCAAAATGCCGAGCACGCCTCCACAAAGCCCCAGCAGCGCACTCTCGGTCAGGCATTGCCGCACCAGCCGCCCCCGCCCCGCACCCAGTGCGACGCGCATGGCGAGTTCACGCTCGCGAGAAATTGCGCGCGCCAGCAGCAGACTGGCTACATTTACGCACGCGATCAGCAGCACCAGGCTTACCGCGGCTAGCAGCAGCCACAGCGTTGGCTGCACGTCCCCCACATCCGGATGCCACTCTTGCACCTTAAACGTCCGGCCCGCGTTTGTGTCCGCGTACTGCTCGCTCAAATGACGGGCGATCAAGGCTAATTCCGCCTGCGCTTCGGCCAGCGTCGCGCCGGGCCGCAACCTCGCCACCGTGCCTACCGGATGCGGCCCGCGGCTCCGCATATACGCTGCCGTGTCTTGGCCCGCTGGCGTAAATACATCTGGCTCGGCTCCATAGAGCTGGAACCTTGCAGGAGCGATTCCGACGATGGTGTGGCTTTTTGTGTCTAGAACAAGCGACTGGCCGATAGCTCGCGGGTTCCCGGCAAAGTGGCGCTGCCAAAAACTATAGCCCAGGATAACTACGGGCGCCGCGCCGGGCTGGCTCTCCTCGCGTAGAAACGCGCGCCCGTGCAAGAGGGGAACCTTCAGTACGGAAAACAATTCCGGCGAGATTTCGCGCAGGTCAACGTACTCCGGGTCTCCGGGCTTGCTGACTGTGCCTCCGGTGTACACCGAGCCTGCCATCTCTAAAGTGCGGCCTTCGCGCTGACAATCCAGAAAGTCAAGGTACGCAAGATTCTGCTCGCCGTACGCTGCTGTATTCCACGTATCGGAATGGCCGTGCACCATAACGAGCCGATCAGGCTCCGGATAAGGCAACGGCTTCAGCAGCACGCCGTTGATCACCGTGAACATGACCGTCGTCGCTCCGATGCCCAGGGCCAGCGTCAACAGCGCGACGGCGACAAACCCAGGTTGCCTTCCCATGGTGCGGAAGGCGTACCCGGCGTCCTGAACAAAATCTGCCAGCCAGCGCCATCCCCATATGTCACGCGTTGTTTCTTCCGCCAGGCCAACGTTCCCGAATTCGCGGCGCGCCGCCGCCCGGGCTTCCTTTTTGCTTCGGCCGGATTCCAGCTCTTCGCGCTCGGCAAGCGTCAGGTGCGCCTGAATCTCTTCCTCCAGATCTTCGTTGCGCCGTTTTCGTCCCCAGAGCGGGAGTGTCATGCTTCGCTCTCCTTCTTGCCTGCCTTCAGCACTCCGCCAATGGCTTCCATCAGCCTTTGCCACCGCGAGCGCTCCGATTGCAGTTGTCTTAGCCCGGACTTCGTCAGCCGGTACACTCTCAAACGCGGTCCTACCTCGGACTTTCTCCATTCCGCGGCAATCCACCCTTTGCGTTCCAGCCGGTGCAGCGCGGGATAAAGCGAGCCCGTGTCCACTTTCAGGATTTCGCCGGAATTGGTGCGGATCGCTTTGCTGAGCGCGTACCCGTGGCGCGGCGCCCACTGCAGCGTCTGGAGAATCAGCAGATCCAGCGTGCCTTGCAGGATTTCCGTACGGTTCTGATAGCGATCTTTTTGTGTGGCCATGACGCGCCTATGTAGCCTATCTCCCTACCCGTAGGTAGAGACTCTACATACCACAGACGCGCGGCCCCGGCAAACGTTTCCGTTCTTGTTGTCGCCCATGGTTGCCCTCTCCTGATGGGCGCCCAGCGGGGTTTCCCCTGAGTGGGCTATCGCACGGAGAATTTCATGGCCACGTTCTAGCACCATTGTTTCCAATTTGTGTTGTTCCGCTTTGCGGACCGGCCTGCTTGCCGTATGCTGTCTGTGGGGATATCCAATTCTAGGCTCGACGCTCGACTCCGTGAAAAATTATGCCTTGGCAATCTTGCTTTGCGCATTTTCGCACGAGACGCGGCGTCGCTTTTTTCGATGAACACTTCGACCTCTCTCTCCATTCTCGTTCCCGCTTATAACGAACAGTACTTGGTCCGTCCAAGTCTCGAGCGGCTCAAACTTCTCGCCGGCTCGCCGCTGCTCGAACGCATCCAGGTGATCGTAGTGAATGACTGTTCGACCGACCAGACCGGCACGGTTCTTCGCGAGGTTGAGCTGGCCGAGGCTGCAGCTCCCACTCCGAAAATGGAATGGCTTTTTCTGCATCATGATGTCAATCGGGGCAAGGCTGGAGCCATTCGTACCGCGCTGGCGCGCGCGAACGGAGAGTCGACCGTTATCCATGACGCGGATCTCGAGTACCATCCTCTGGATCTCCT
>Ga0187816_10000643_pt1 | contig 10629 bp, 8 predicted proteins | sample NC_wetland_sal_i_16_FD_132960 | JGI IMG/M metagenome (GOLD analysis project Ga0187816, IMG submission 132960) | Wetland sediment microbial communities from Neuse River Estuary, North Carolina, USA - SO4_1 | ecosystem: Environmental > Aquatic > Freshwater > Wetlands > Sediment | place: USA: North... | reverse complement strand
TTGGGCCGCGAGGTCGGCTGCCGTCGCGCGGTCGACGGCGGCTCGCGGCTGCGAATCGTCGATGGTGGCGAGCACCTGGCCGCGCTGCACGCGGTCTCCTTCGTGGACGCGAATTTCCACGATATTTCCCATCATCTGGCTCGCGAGGTCGCTGGTTTGGGCCGCGTGCACTGTGCCGAGCGCTTCCAGAAGATCGGGGGAGCTGGCTTGTTGCGCTGCGAGCACGGGAATGTTGCCTATGGTTTCTGGGGACGGCGTCTTCGCGAGGTGCTCCGTCGAGCAACTGCTGAGGCTGATCACTCCGGCTACGATCAAAATACCCAATGCTAGTCCTGCATTCTTACGATTCATGGCTTCACCACTGGGGATTGCGGATTCAGGCTGCCACTCGCCAACTCCAGATTGGCGTAGCTGGTATGGAAGCGATAAACCGCCTCCCAATAGTCGGTCTGGCTGCGGCGCGCCGCTTCTTCCGCTCCTAACAAATCGGTAATTGTCGTCAAGCCGCTGTCGTAGCGGTCCTGGTTGATGCGCAGACTTTCCTTGGCCTGAGCGATTGCCGCTCGGGCCACTTCGACCTCTTGCCGATTGGCATCGGTCTCGTAGTAGGCCCGTCTGACTTCGAGCCGTACCGCATCGCCAGCCGCCTGCTTCATGGCTACGACTTTTTCTTCGAGGGCGCGCTGCCGGGAAAGTTCCGCCCGTTTTGCGCCGCCCTGAAAGATGTCGAATTGCACTTCGATTCCACCCAGCCAATTGTTCCCTCCGCCACCGGCGACGAAGGTGGGGTTGTCCATTTCCCAGCCCGCAAAGGCGTTCACGCGCGGACCGAAAGACGCCTTGGCAATCGAAACGTTCTGCCGCTGGGCCGCCTCTTCGGACGCGATGCGCTTCAAGTCCGGCCGATTTGTGAGCGCCTGCTTCTCGACTTCCTGCATCGTAGGGATCGGAAGCGTGCTCTCCGCCAACCCTTCGGTCAACTGGAACGAGGAATCGATCGCGATGCCCATGGCCGTGTTCAGCTCCGCTCGCGCCTCCTCCAACGCGTTCCTGGCGCGGATCATCTCCTGCTGTCTTGCCGCCATGCGAACCTTCGCGGTCAGCAGATCCGACTCGACCGTCAGCCCGCTGTCGAATCGGGTCTGGCTGCGGTCCATGATCGACTGGGCAGTTTTGACCGACTGCTCGGCGACTTCCAGTTGCTTGGCCGCAAGCAGAGCGTCGTAGTAGGAGCTGACCACCCGGAAGACAATCTCCTGATCCGTGCGGTCCAACTGGTGTCCGGCAGCTTCGTTCATCTGTTTTGCCTGATGGACGGCGTGCCAGCTGGCAAACGAGTCGAAAAGATTCCAGCTCCCCCCGAACCGTGTGGCAAAGTTGCCCAGGGGTAGCGGCGAGTTCAGTTTGTTGAGTGCGAAGTCTGCATTGGTGAAACGCTGTTGCCGGAGCCTGCTGCCGAACACATACACGGGATCATCCCCGCGAGTCGCCGTTTCGGAAAAATTCAAATGCGGCATGAGGAACGAGCGCGCCCCGCGAACTCCGGCCGAAGCAGCTTTCGTGTCGGCGATCGCTGCCTTGCGCTGCGGATTTTTCTCGAGCGCGATGGTCACCGCCTGCTGCAAGGTAAGAGACCAAGGTTGGGCATCCTGTTGGGCAGATGCCACCGCCAAAAGCAGCAACATGGTGGCCACGCTCAGAACAACTTTGCGGAAGGCCTTCAACCTTGCACTCCTACAGCCTGAGCCGGGTTCATCCACCCGGTCTTCTCTTCCACGATTTCGTAGGTGGTATGAAAACTGGCGGTTTTCTGAACCATCGCGCCAACCGAGCAGTACTTTTCTTCGGAGAGACGGATAGCTTCCTCCAGCGCCGCCACGTCAATTTCAAGGCCTGTAACCACATGGTGGATGCGCACGGCCGTGAAAACCTGCGGCGGACGCTCCGCCTGATCGGCTTCAACCCGCACCTCATAACCGGTGACTTTTTGGTGATACTTCTGGCGGAGAATGGTGACAACATCAAACGCGGTGCACCCGGCCAATCCCGCGGCCACCAGTTCAATCGGTTTGGGCCCAGTGCCTCCGGCCGCATCGTCCAAGATGAAGTTGTGGCCGCTTCCAGTCTGAGCCACGAATTGCCGCCGCTGCCTAAGTGGCTGAGTTAGTTCGACTTTGGCCGTGATCATGAGTGCCTCCTGCGGGCGCTTCCGATAAAGCACACGAATAAATGCAGCAAGTTGGATTTTGTTACAGAAAAACCGCCCGGGAATCTGGCGGTGGGGGATTGGGCAGGGCCCTAAGAACGCGGCCTGGCAGACGCGAGGGCTGCTTCGTAGTTCTTCAGCAATTGCTTGCGGAGCCGGACGGCCTTCTTACTCGGAGGGCACACCGCCGGCGACGTTCGGCACCTTTCAATCGTTGCTTCGAGACTGGAGAGGAACGCCTGGCACGGTTCGCAGCCACCCAGGTGACGCTCCAGTTCCTCGCAAAGCGAATCATCCAATTGCTCGTCGAGATAGTTCGACAGTTCTGCAAACATGGCCTTGCACCGGGCAGGTCTGGGCTGTTCGTGGCCTGGCATTTCTTGGGAAGATGCCCGCGAAGTAACGGTGGTTTTGCCGGAGCCTGGTTTCAACCCTTCCATCAATTCCTTTCGGACGAACAGCCGGGCGCGGTGGAGACGAACCCGCACTGTTCCAGAACGTAGCCCGGTGATCTCGGTCACTTCTTCGTCGGTCAGCCCTTCCATGTCGCGCAGCACCAAAACAATGCGGTATTGCGGCGGAAGTCTCTGGATGGCATCGCGCAATCGTCCCGCTTCCTGACTCCGAATGGCGAATGCTTCGGGATTGATGCTGCCGCCGTTGCCAAGTTGCTCAAGTTCCTTCCTCTCGGGCATGAGCTCTTCCAGAGAGAGGTCTGGATTGGGAGCAAACTTGCTCCGGCGCCGGCTCATCAGACAGCGGTTCTTCGCCACCTTGTAGAGCCACACCACAAGGGCTTTGGGACTGTCGAATTTGGACAGGTGTGGAACCGATTTCAGCAGCACTTCCTGCATGGTGTCTTCCGCGTCCTCGCGCTGGCCGCAAACGCGCATGCTGAAAGAGAACACTGTGTTTTGGAGCAGAGCCAGGGCCTGCTCCAGCGCCGCATCGTCACCCCGCTGCAGTAGATGCACCGCTTGTTCGATCTCAGGCCGCATCGCTTTGAATGTAGCACTCTGTCGCTCGTCTTCACCATTTGCTTGGTTCGGCTCGATCATGACCGAGATCCAGCGGTGGGGGCGGCTCGCCCTCCGGGCGACTCCGATGGACCAAGGTCAACTCCCGGATAGTCGGCTGGGCGGTGATCTTACGCCCGCGTGCCGATGAGGAACGAAAAGTCGGCTTGAACTGATCTCCACACTTGGGATCCCCATTTTGTTTCAGGCAAGTGGAGAGGGAAGAATTGTTGAAATCGCAATGCAAGAACCTGCACACAAAAGAGCCCGGCAAATCGTAGGATTTCCCTATAAGTATCTGAATGTTAAGGCTCCGGAGCTCCCGGCTGTCCAAGATTGACACGGTACAATAATTGCTTGCTATTCTCTATAAACTCGATAGACTTAATAGGAGCAATTATGGTAGCAGGTGACAAGATCCGGAAGCGCGTCGGTCCGCAACCCCGAAGGGCAATCCGGTCTGGGCCGAAAGAAACGAATTCCTCCCGACCTCGCCACGCCATCGATTTTGGATGGCGTCTGCACGGAAGAACGATTCGCCTGCTTCGGGACTCGTCTTTGACGCTGCTTCCCGCTCGCCAGCGAGCGACAGCAGCGTTGCTGACCCAATATTGCTCGGACGTAAATTCGCTGTTGTCCTGCCTGCAGTGCGGCGCCTGCACGGTGAACTGTCATCTTGCCGAAAGCGATGGCGCCTTGTTCCCGCGCCGCCAGATGACGCTTTTGCAACTCGGTGAGGTGGATAAACTGCTCGCCGACCCCAGCGTCTGGCTCTGCTTCAATTGCCGGGACTGTACCTTGCGTTGCCCGGCCAACGCTGGGCCCGGCCGGATCATGGCGGTCGTGCGTCGCCTGGCCGTGGAGCACTACTCCGCGCCCCGCTGGTGGAGTCGTTTGGCAAGTCAGAGGCGCGGTTTTCCGGTCATGCTGCTGGCGGCCATCGCTCTCCTGCTGGTGGCCATCGCTCTGGGCGGTTCGTTCTCACCCCAGATCACGCCCGTTCGCTATGCCAGTATGCTTCCGCATTTCACCTTGAACCTCTTCTTTGGCATGCTGGCCGGCGCGGTGATGATCTTCGCCGCAATCAACACGGCACGCGCTTGGATGGCATTCACGGGAGAATCGCTCTGGGAAGCCAACCTTGGCCGTCTCGTTCACTCCCTTGCCTCCGCCACCCGCCAGATCGCCGGGCACCGGCAATTCTCCGAATGCCAGCAGTTTCCCATGAGCCGATGGGCGCACATCTCTGTGTTTTATGGCTTCATGACGCTGTTGGGGTTGGCAGGCGCCGCGGCTACCTTGATCGCTCTCGGTGCACCTTATCCTCTGCCGGTTTTCCATCCGTTCAAAATTGTCGGCAACCTGGCGGCGGTGGCAATCATCGCCGGCAGTTTGTACTTCTGCGTTCAGCGGCGACGCGCGTCCCAGGACCGGGAAGCAAGCTCATGGTTTGACTGGGCGCCATTGGTGCAGCTTTTGCTCGTAAGCACGACAGGCTTACTGGTTGAAATCTTTCGCTACGCGAATCTGGGCCGACTGGCGTATCCAACCTACGTTTTGCATTTGGTCTTTGCTTTCGTTCTGCTGGCCGGTTTAGCCAATTCCAAACTCGCCCATCTCTTCTATCGGACGGTTGCGCTTACGGCCGAGCAGTACAAAGTAATGTCAGAGTCACCGTTGGCCGATCTGCAACCTGAGAGGGTGGCGGCATGAACCGAAACATCTCGCCTACGCAGCAGATATTTCCCGCCGAATTGCTCGCGAAAGGGCATGAGGAGCTCAAAGAAATTTCGGACGGCCAGCTGGTGTCGGCCTATGAATCCATGCGCGACCAGGAGACTGTCGGCCACGCTTATCCGAATATCAAATGTCTGTACGGGACTCCGCTGGAACGGGAGAAGGACCGGCGCGAAATCCGCGAGCTGGTGGAGAACTGCGATGTCGAGATGCAGGAGTGGTACGAGAAGGCGCGCAACCAACCCTGCACCTGGTGGCTCGAAAATCATCTCGTCGCCAAGCACGCCCTGAAAAGCTGCATTGCCTGCGGCGTTTGCACTGCCCAGTGCCCGGCCGCCCAGTATTTTCCCGAATACAATCCCCGCACCATCGTTGACGCCGCCCTTGCCAAGAATGAAGACCGCCTGGTCGATCTGCTGAAGTCCGACATTCTCTGGTATTGCGGACAATGTGGCTCCTGCAAGCCCAAGTGTTCCCGGGAAAACAACTTAATGGGCCTAATTTCCTCGTTGCGCTTTCTGGCGCAACTGAAGGGATATCACCTATGCAGTGTCCGCGGCCGGCAGCAATATGCAATGCGGCATTTGTGCGGTGGAAACCTCTGGAATCGCGCCTGCACTCTCTACTTCCGCAATGTTGACGCCGAACATCACTCCGACTTCGGTCCCCGCTATGCCCGGTACCACGCAGAGGCCGAGGAACAAATGCTCCGCTTGGGCGCCAGCCCGGACCGGCCGGGGCCGTTTGGCGGGCGCAAGCTTCCTCCACAAACCATTGCGGAATTTCGTTCTTGCCTGGCTACGGGGGGAACGCTGGTTTTGTGGAATCGGCTTGAACAAAGCGCATCGGAAGACGCCAAGAAAGACGGCCTTTCGCTTGACGAATACCGCGACCGCGTGAGCCGCGAAGGCTGACTGGAGGGAGAGGCGGAGAATTATGGCGATTGCTTCGACCGCGCTGCCGGGAATCGTTAAGGAGATCCCCGAAAACGACTTTTTCTTGACTCCGAGTTGTATCTTGGGGGCCGTCAATCCCGGAACCGAGGTCCTGATCGGCCGCATTTATGACTTGCTGGGCCTGCGCTGGAGAGCGGCGGGAGATCGAGCGGAATCGCAATGCACTTGCTGTACGGGGTTTTCGTCGCACGGCGACCTCATCACCATCGAGAGCACGCTGCTGGTGGCCGCACGCATCTGGTCCGTCGCTGCGGAACTGGGCTTTGAGAACCTCACGACTGCCTGCGTAACTTCGTTCGCAATTCACACCGAATGCCTGGAAATGTTGAAACACGAACCCGGGCTCGATGGGCGCGTGGATCGATGGCTCCAGCAAGCCTGTGGCCGGCGGTTGCAGATTCCGAGGCAGGTGGTTCACGCCAGTGACATCGTGTGGCGCTATCGGGATGCCCTGGCGCAGAAGCTGCGTTATCGGCTGGTTGACCAGAAAACCGGCCAGCCCTTGCGCATCGTCGATCACGTCGGATGCCACTACGCCAAGGTTTTTCCCGAAAAGTCCGTCGGTGGCTCAGAAGCGTGCGCTGTGCTGACGGGGCCCATTCTCGCCTGGGGCGGCGAGACGGTGGATTACCCCGAACGGCGTCACTGTTGCGGCATGGGATTCCGGCAGTGCGCCATGCGTCCCAACCGCGGCTACACCATGGCCTGCGTCCTGAAAAAACTGGAAAGCATGGAGCCTTGGAAGCCTGACGCCATTCTCACCAACTGTCCGGGCTGCAACCTGTTTCTCGACAAAGAGCAATGGGCCATCCTCCAGATGACCGGGGTGGAGTACAACATCCCAACGCTCTCCTACAGTGAACTGGCGGGCCTGCTGCTGGGCTGGGATCCCTACGACGTAGTCGGGATTCAGGCCCACACCGTGCCCATCGAACCTCTCCTCGACAAGATTGGGATTCCGTACGACAAGTCCAAAGCATGGCTGACAAAAGAAAATCTGGAGGTCTCGTAGAACTGGTATGAAAAAACCGGTATGCATCATCGGAGGCGGGGTTGCGGGCATGCAGGTGGCGCTGGTGCTGAGCTCCCTCGGAATGCCATCTGTGCTGGTCGAGAAAGCCACGATGCTTGGCGGCCGCGTTCCCAAACTCTCCAGGACTTTTCCCTTTTTTAACGACGATGGATTCCGCGATGGTAAGGAGTTCACCGACGCCATCGAACGCGACCTGAGAGCGTCGCCTCTCATCGAGGTTCGCTGCGGCGCCGTGGTCCGCGCCTTGCAGGGAAATTTTCCCGAGTTCACAGTCGAGCTTAGCGACGGGACTTCCATCGCCGCCGGCGCAGTCGTGGTCGCCACCGGATTCACGCCCTTCGATCCCACCAGCCTCAAAGAATATGGGTATGGAGCCTATCCCAACGTGATCACGGCAACCGAGTTGGAATGGATGCTGAACCCGCGCGGCCCGAGCGGCGGAAAACTCGTCCGTCCGAGCGATGGCAAAGATGTTGAACGGCTGGCGATCGTATTCTGCGTCGGTTCGCGCAACAAGCGCATCGGAGCGCCCTTTTGTTCCCGCATCTGCTGTTCGTATAGCACCAAGCAGGCCAGCACGGTCATGGAGCGCAATCCCAAAGCGCTGGTGGCTTGCTTCTACATGGACGTTCGCACCTATGATCGCGGCTTCGAAGAGATGTACTCGCTGGCGCAAGAACGAGGCGTCCGCTACATCCGCGGCCGCGTCTCCATGTGCCGGCAACTGCCGGATGGTTCCATTTCCGTCCGCGCGGAAAACACACTCCTGAACCGCCCCTTCACCGGCGAATTCGATCTGGTCTCTCTTTCGACCGGAATGAGGCCGTGTGAGGATGTCAACCAATTGGCGAGCAGTCTGGGAATTACCTGCGGTCCCGACGGATTTTTTCTGTGCCGGGAATGGTTCCGGCATCCCCACGATGCGACTCGCGACGGCGTTTTTCTCGCGGGATGCGCGACCGGCATGAAACCGATCCGCAATTGCATGATTGACGGCGCGGCCGTGGCCGCGCGCGTGGCCGCTTTACTACGGGAGGCTCTTGTATGAGATACGGAGTCGTCATCGACAGCCGCAAGTGCATCGGCTGCCATTCCTGCACGGTGGCATGCAAAACCGAGAACCGAGTCCCGTTGGGCGTCAACCGGACGTGGGTCAAATATGTGGAGAAGGGACGATTTCCGCACGCGCGGCGCGTCTTCCAGGTAAGCCGCTGCAACCAATGCGAGAAGCCGGCATGCGTCGAGATCTGTCCGGTAACCGCGATGTACCAGCGCAGAGACGGAATTGTCGATTTCAATCCCGCCCGCTGCATCGGCTGCAAGGCCTGCATGCAAGCCTGCCCTTATGACGCCATTTATGTCGACCCGGACCGGAACACTGCAGCCAAGTGCCATCTCTGCGCGCATCGCCTGGAAGTGGGATTGGAACCTGCCTGCGCAGCCGTTTGCCCGGAGCGCGCCCTCATCGCCGGCGACCTGGACGACCCTCAAAGCGAGGTCGCACAACTCGTGGCGCGCGAGACCGTCCGCGTGCGCAAGCCGGAGCAGGGAACCCAGCCCAAAGTCTTCTACATTGACGCCGACGAAAGCACCATGGCCCCGACCGCGGCGCGCCATGAACTCTTCTATATGTGGTCGGAACGGAACCGGCAAGTGCACGGCGGCGGTGCGGCCTACCTTCTCAACAGTCCGTTCCTGCAAAAGAACACTCTGGCGGCCTATGACGTCGCCCACGACTGTCCCTGGGGTTGGCAGGTGCCGGTCTATTTCTGGATGAAGGCGGTTGGCTCCGGCCTGCTTGCGGTTCCTGCCCTTGGACTGGCGCTGGGACGCATGTCGCTGAATCCTTTGCGAGACGCTGTCCTCTCCACCCTCGCTCTCATCTTTATCGCTGCGACCATCGTGCTGCTCGTCTCCGATCTGAGCCGCAAAGATCGCTTCCTGAAAGTTTTGACAGCTACGCAGCCGAAGTCATGGTTATCAAAAGGTGCTTATTTGCTCCTGATCTACAGCATGTTCTGCGGAGCGTTGTTGGTGGGCACAATTACCGGACACGCAACACTTTGTCGATTCTTACTCTGGCCAACGGTAATCGCAGGCATTGGAGCCGCCGGATATACCGCATTTCTCTTTGGACAATGTGAGGGCCGGGACCTTTGGCAGACTCCGTTATTGCCGGTTCACCTCGTCGTGCAGACTGTGTTGGTGAGCGCCGCCGTGCTGATGTTTCTTCCCACCAGTTTAGGCGCGTCGCCCCGTTCCCAGGCGCTTGCGATTGTGGCGCTCTCCATCACACTAATCCTGCACTTACTGATGGTCGCCGGCGAGATCGCCATCCCTCACAGCACCGATAACGCTGAATATGCAATCTGGCTGATCACGCGCGGGCCTTACAGAAAATTGTTCTGGGGCGGAGCAGTGGGCTTAGGCGGTGTCTTACCTCTGCTCTTGCTCTTCGCATCTTCCGTCAGCGTCCTCGCTGCTGCATTATCCGGATTGCTCGCCCTGGGAGGCCTGCTGGCGTTCGAATGGTGTTTCGTGATGGCCGGGCAACGTGTTCCTAATAGCTAAGGGAGCTGATCGTAAGGAGGAAGATATGGGAGTCCCAAAGGTGAATGATCTCGGCAATGGTGGCGGCCGGCTATTGTCATGTCCGCCCGTTGAGAAGTGGGACGACTGGGTCGAGTTCGATCCCGAGGCTTGGCCGCGTCGCGTCGAGCGCCACTACCAGCTTATTCCCACTATCTGTTTCAACTGCGAATCCGCCTGCGGGCTCCTTGCCTACATAGATAAAGAGACAGGTCGAGTTACTAAGTTCGAAGGCAATCTTAAGCATCCCGGCAGCCGGGGACGCCTTTGTGCCAAGGGTCCGGCGGTCATCAGCCAGATTCATGACCCCGACCGCGTGCTCTATCCCATGAAGCGTGTCGGCCCTCGCGGCGGCGGGCAATGGGAGCGGACTTCCTGGGATGAAGTGCTGGAAACTTTCGGTGCGCGCATTCGCAAGGCAATTCAGGAGGGCCGCGGCGAGGAAGTCATGTACCACGTCGGCCGGCCCGGCTACGACTACATCATGGAGCGCACGTTGCAAGCCTGGGGGATTGATGGGCACAATTCGCACACCAACATCTGCTCGGCCTCGGCGCGCCTGGGTTACGTGCTTTGGCATCATGCCGACCGTCCGTCACCGGATCACGCCAATGCGCGCTTCATTCTGCTTCTCTCGGCCCACCTTGAATCGGGACACTATTTCAATCCTCATGCGCAACGCATCATTGACGGCAAAATGGCTGGCGCCAAGCTCGCGGTCATGGATCCCCGGCTCTCGAACACCGCGAGCATGGGCGACTACTGGATGCCGAGCTATCCCGGCACCGAGGCCGCCGTCCTTCTCGCCATGGCCAAGATCATTCTCGACGAGAACCGCTTCGATAAAGCGTTCATGAAGAACTGGACCAACTGGGAAGAACTCGAAGTCGACGGCTTCAAAGCTGACAGCCAAAACTTTGATGCCGCCATCGAGGCCTTGAAGCGCCATTACGCCCGCTACACGCCGGAATTTGCCGAGAAGGAAAGCGGCGTGAAGGCGGACGTCATCGTGAAGGTCGCTCGGGAAATCGCCGACGCCGGAAGCCGCTTCGCCTCGCATCTTTGGCGCGGCAGCGCATCCGGAAACCTCGG
>Ga0187816_10000642_pt1 | contig 10644 bp, 4 predicted proteins | sample NC_wetland_sal_i_16_FD_132960 | JGI IMG/M metagenome (GOLD analysis project Ga0187816, IMG submission 132960) | Wetland sediment microbial communities from Neuse River Estuary, North Carolina, USA - SO4_1 | ecosystem: Environmental > Aquatic > Freshwater > Wetlands > Sediment | place: USA: North... | reverse complement strand
TGCCCCCCGAGGAACTCATCAAGGCTTACCAGGCGCATCAGCCGGACGCTATCGGCCTCTCCGGTCTGCTGGTAAAAAGCGCGCAGCAGATGGTAACCACCGCCAACGATTTGAAAGATGCGGGCATCCATGTCCCGTTGCTCGTGGGCGGAGCCGCGCTCAGCGCGAAATTCACACAGCAGAAAATCGCGCCTAGCTACAGCGGAGCGGTGTGCTACGCCAAGGACGCCATGACCGGATTGCGCCTGATGAACGAGTTAATGGATCCGTCGACGCGCGCGCGCGTCTTGAGCGACCACGTGATTTCCGGTAACGGCGCAAGCGTGAAAACCACCCTGCAGCTGGTCGAGAAACCGGCGGTCTTGCATTCGCCCAAAGTGCGTACCGATTTGCCTATTCCGGCAGTCGGCTATCTCGATCGCAAAGTGCGCCTTGTTCCCGACCTGCGCGAAATCTGGAGCTACATCAACCCGTTTATGTTGTACGGACGGCACATGGGCTACCGCGGCGATTTCGAAAAACATTTCGCGGCGCGCGAAGCGAAGGCCGTCGAGCTATATAACGAAATGGAAGAAGTGAAGAACGACGCGTTAGCCTTCATGAAAATTCGCGCTGTTTGGCAATTTTTCGAAGCGCAAGCCAAAGGCGACGCGCTGCATCTGTACGCTCCGGGAGGAGAAACGCCGCTGCATACCTGGTCCTTCAAGCGGCAAAAGACCGGCGACCAATTGTGCCTGAGCGATCACGTTTTGCCTCCACGCGATGGCCAGCGCGACCATGTCGCTATTTTTGTAGTTACCGCCGGCGAAGGCATCCGCGAACGCGCCGAAAAGGCCAAGCAGGCTGGCTATTACTTCAAATCCCACGGCCTGCAAGCGCTGGCGATTGAGTCCGCCGAGGGCTGCGCGGAATGGCTGCACCGCCGAATCCGTGAAGATTGGGGCTTCCCCGATCCACCCGAAATGACCATGGCGCAGCGCTTCACGTCCCGTTATCGCGGCAAGCGCTACAGTTTCGGCTATCCCGCGTGCCCGGACCTCGAAGACCAGGCCGGCATCTGGAAACTCCTACGGCCCGAAGAAATCGGCGTGCAGCTGACCGAAGGCTTCATGATGGATCCCGAAGCCAGCGTCAGTGCGCTGGTCTTCCACCATCCCGACTGCACGTATTTCAGCGTTGGCGAGGCCGTCGAAACGGCCTAACTTCGCGAGCCATTGTGCAAGCTATGCTCTGGGAACCTTCCGGCCGCCTTTTGGGAACTTCTAGTGTAGGAAGCAGCGCTCGATTTCCGCTTGGCATCTGATACGGGGAAAGTACCGCGCGCGTCTAATACACTGAATTGCTAGGGCTGAGGTGAATCGTGAATCTGATGAATAGTTTCTCTTTATTTTTGTGCTTCGGCGGATTGTGTCTGACCACCGTGGCTTACGCCCAGGATACCCCCGCGCCCGGCAACAGCCCGGCCCCGCAGCAGCAGGGGCAAGGGCGCATGCGCGAAGGCGACAACGGCCAGCGGCCACTGTTCGGCAAAATCACCGCCATGCATGCTGGCGCGATCGAGCTAACCGGACCTGACGGCCAGGTCACCACCGTAAAGCTCACCAGCCAGACCGAATTTCGCAAAGACCGCCAGCCCGCGAAAGCCGCGGACTTTAAAGTGGGCGACACGGTCATGGTTCGGGGCGATCAGAACCCGGATCACACCGTAACCGCCAAAATGATTGGCGGGCGTACGGGCGGCCCCGGTGGCGGCGGACCCAGTGGAGGGGGTCAAGGCGGCGGAGTGTTTTTTGGTGGCGGAACGCTGGGCAAGGATTACGTTGCGGGCGCAGTGAAGTCCATCGATCCGCCGCGCCTCACGGTATTGCGTACCGACAACGTGACGCAGACGCTCGAACTGAACGAGGACACCACGTTGCGTCGCGGTCGCGAAAGCATCACCATGGCGGACATCCAAGTGGGCGATCACCTGGTGGCCCACGGAGCAGTGCAGAACGACGTGTTTGTTCCCAAAGGCGTGATGGTCATGAACCCGGAACAGTGGAAACGCATGCAGGACTTCATGTCCCAGGCGAACGGCGGCAAGCCTGGCAGTTCTGAAGCGCCCGCGCCCAAACCATAACGAGGGCCGCTTGCGAAGAGTGCTCCGCGGAATACTGGTGCTGCTGTGTATGGCGCTGATCTGCGCTGGAGTGCTGGTGTGTCTGGGGCACGCGCAGGAACCGCCGGCAACACCTCCGCAGACTCCTTCATCATCGCCACAAGCGCCTGTGGCCACACCTCCAGAAACTTCAGCACCGCTGCAAACACAGGCGCCTCCGGCACCACCACCGGCGTATCGAATCAGCGGGGTAGTGAAAAGCGGCAAGACTCCGTTGCCAGGCGTGACGGTAACAGCGGCAAACACCCTTACGGGCAAAAAGGTGACTGTGGCAACCGCTCCCGACGGCTCTTTTCTAATCAAAGGATTGCCACGCGGGCGTTATGTCGTGAAAGTCGAATTCATGGGCTTTGCCACCAACACCCAGGAAGTGGTGCTCAATCCCGATAATCCGTCCGGCAAAGTGGAACAGGACCTGGTGCTGGCCTCCCGGCAGCAAGAGGAACAGGCCAATCGCGCGAGCAATATGGCGGCGGCCGCTCGTGGCTTTCAAAGCCTCGCCGTCGAGGGCGGCCTTTCGAATCTAGCCGAAAACGGCAATGGAAACGGCGGCGGCGCCGTAAGCGCCAGCGATCTTTCTAGCTTGCCGATGAATGGCGCGGGCGCGGATCTTTCCGCCGAATCCTTCAGTGTTGCTGGAGCACAGGGACGCAGCCAGGATTTTGGTGGTGGCAGCGAAGACGACCTGCAGCAGCGCATCCAGGAATTCCGCGACCGCGCCCAGGCGCAGGGGAACACGGCCTTCGGGCCCATGTCGGGTCAAGGCGGAGGGTTCGGCGGCGGTCCGGGCGGGCCCGGCGGCTTTGGCGGTGGCGGGCCGATGCTGATTTCGCGGCTGCCGCGTGGATTCAATATCAATCAGCCGCACGGATTTTTGTATGTGCAGGATGACAACGATGCGCTTGATGCGCGCTCCTACTCTTTGCTCGGTGTGCCGGCGGAAAAACCAAGCTACAACCAGACGAAGTTCGGGGCGTTTCTGGGCGCGCCTCTCAAAATTCCCGGCCTGTTTGACTGGAGCAAATCCACTTTTATCACCGGCGGCTGGAATGGCACGCGCGGCAGCACGCCGTACGATTCTTTCGCCACCGTGCCTACGCTGGCGGAGCGAAATGGGGACTTCCAGGGACTGACTTCTCCGGCCGGCAGCCCCATCGTGATCTATGATCCCACTACCGGGCAGCCCTTCCCGGGCAATACCATCAGCGCCATCAGTCCTTCAGCGGCTGCATTGCTGAATTACATCCCTATTCCCAATCTTCCCGGCTTCACGCAGAATTTTCATTACATTACTTCCGCGGAAACGGACACGGACTCCATCAGCTTCCGGCTGATTCACAATTTTGTGCCGGGGGCGAACGGACCAATCACCATCGGCCCTGGCGGAGGAGGGTTTGGCGGTGGTGGTCGTGGCGGCGGCAACAGAAGGCCGCGCAACAATCTCAACGTGGGCTTCAACTGGTCGCGTGCCAAGGTGCAGACCATTGGTGCGCTTCCGTCACTCGCCGGAAGCACCAATACACAAGGTTGGAACGGCAGCGCGGGATGGATCTACGGAAAAGGAAAAGTCACCAACACCCTGCGCTTTACGTACAACCACAACCGCGCCTCGACCACGAATCTCTATTCCGGAATTACCGATGTGGCCGGCAATGCAGGCATCACCGGAGTTTCCACCGATCCCTTCAACTGGGGCTTGCCGGGCATTAATCTGACCAGTTTCACCGGTCTCAATTCGCCTGTGCCCAGCCGCGAACTCGACCAGACCTACACCGTCACCGACCAGATTTTCTGGAATCGCGGGAAACACAACTGGAGGCTCGGCGGAGACTATCGCCGCATCAGCCAAGGCTTCCGCTCCGCGCGGAATGCCGAGGGCACATTCATATTCAACGGATTCGCCACCTCGAATTATCTGCCGGGAACCACTACACCGATTCCAAATACCGGAAACGATTTTGCCGACTTTCTGCTGGGCCTTCCCGCGCAAACAACACTGCAGTCTGGCACCAGCGCTTACGAATTTCGCGCGAACTCTTACGACCTATACGCGCAGGATGACTGGCGCCTGTTCCCCTCGCTGTCCTTGAACCTGGGCCTGCGTTATGAATACGTCGGTCCCTATACGGAAACTCAGGGTGACATCGCCAACCTCGATGTAAGTTTCAGCCCGGCTTCGGTCACCGCCTTTCGCGTGCTGCCCGGACAAGCCGGACCTTATCACGGCGTATTTCCCAATTCGTTGGTGCGCCCGGACCGCAACAATTTCGCCCCGCGCATTGGTCTGGCATGGAGACTCGGCAAGAAAACCGTCGTGCGCGCGGGATATGGAATCAATTACAACATCGCGCAGTACGGTACCTTCATTCGCAATTTCGCGTTTCAGCCACCTTTCGCCATTGCCGCAACCAATTCGGTGACTCCTGCGGAACTAACTACGAATCCTCTGACGCTGGCCAACGGGTTTCCGGGCAGTTCAGCAGCGCAAGTCACCAACAATTACGCGCTGGATCCGAACTATAAGCTCGCTTACGTGCAAATCTGGAACCTGGACATCCAGCGCCAGCTTCCCTGGAATACGCAGCTCAATATCGGATACAACGGCACCAAGGGCACGCGACTGGACACACAACGCGCCTTGGTTCCAAGTTGCGAGTCGACGTCGTGCCAAACTTCGCCGGTCGAAGCCATCGCACCCTTCATCTACGAATCCTCGGAAGGAAGTTCGACCCTGAACGCGGCGTCCGTGCGCCTGCGCAAACGGATGTCGAAGGGCATCGGCATCAGCTTGCAGTATGTGTTCTCCAAATCGCTGGACGACGCGGCGTCGATTGGATTAGGGTCGACCATCGTGGCGCAGAACCCTTTTGACATTCGCGCCGACCGCGGGCTTTCTAGCTTCGACCAGACGCATAAATTCACCGGCACGTGGATGTACGACCTGCCTTTCGGCGACGGCAAACGCTTGCTGACCAAAGGGCCGCTGTCGCACGTAATGAACGGATGGCAGTGGAGCGGCGATTTCACCATTGCTTCGGGACTCTATTTCACTCCGAACGTGCTCGGCCAACTGACGGACATTCAGCGCGGCGTGAGCGGATCGATTCGCGGAAACGTTGTGCTCGGCCAGGCAATTCCCGTAGCCAACCCGACGACCAGGGAATGGTTCAACACCGGAGCGTTCTGCGTCACGGGACAAGCGCTTTGTGCCGGGCCCACAGTTTACGGCAACGCCGGGCGCGATATTATCGAGGGGCCTGCGCAATTCACGTTTGATATGGCGATGAGCAAAACCATCACCATTCGGGAAACACGCGCGCTGGAATTGCGCTTGCAGGCATCGAATATTTTCAACACGCCGTATTTTTCGACGATCAATACAACCGTGAACTCGGCGTTGTTCGGGCAGGTGACCGGAGTTGCGAACATGCGTCGTTTGACCATGGTCGCGCGATTCCGCTTTTGAGGAGTGTACGTGTAGGGACCGCCTTCTGAGGCGGTCTGCCAAGTCAACTTTAATGTCGTTGCCCAGTTTTCAGGTTTAGGATTTTAGGAATGCGAAGCGGGAACAAAATCGTCGAACGGATGAAGGTGCTGGCGTTGGTGTGGCTGCTGAACGCCGGGCTGGCTGCACCACAGCAGCAGACGCAGCCGCCTATGGCCCAACCGCCGTTCGTGCAACAGGCGCCTCCACCACCACCGCCGCTTAGGCCGAGCGATCCGCAATATCGCGTGCGCGTCACTACGGAAATTACGCTGGTTAACGTTATTGCGCGCGATAAGCACGGCAATCTTATTAAGGATCTGAAGAAAGAAGATTTCACCGTTTACGAAGACGGCCAGAAACAGCAAATCGCCAGCTTCGATTTCGAAAATGTCGACGCCCTGCAAACTGCCGGAGCCGCCGGAGCTACCGTTACCGGTGCCGCAGGACCGGAGGAATCAGGCGCGTTGCTCAGTTCGAAGCAACCAAAGACGCTGGAAGGGCGCGATCGGCGCCTGATGTTGCTGTTCTTCGATTTCTCCGCCATGGAGCAGGACGAAATCGATCGCGCGGTCGATGCCGGCAAGAAATACGTACGAGCCAATATGCAACCTGCCGACATGGTCGCGCTCATGTCCCTGGCTACAAATCTGAGCCTGGATCTGGATTTCACGGACAATAAGGAAAAAATTCTCGCGAAGCTTTCCACGTACAACGATTCCGAGGGGCAAGGCTTCGAAAACGGCTCGACCGGCACTTCCGAAGGCGCAGCGGAAACCGGCGGCTCCTACACTCCGGACGACACCGACTACAACACTTTCAGTGCTGACCGTAAACTGCTGGCTTTGCAAGCGGTCATGCAGTCCATGGGAAAAATTCCGCAGAAAAAAAGTCTGATTTACTTCAGCAACGGCATCACGCAATCCGGCGTAGACAATCAATCAGCGCTGCGCGCCACGACTGCGGCCGCGGTGCGTGCGAACGTCTCCATTTATCCCGTGGATGTGCGCGGCCTGAGCGCATTTCCCCCGGGCGGCCAGGCACAATCCGCGAGCTTGCACGGCCAATCGGCATATAGCGGCGCATCGGTGCTCAACGACCTCAACGGCAACGCCGCTTCGCAGGAAACCTTGTACACGCTGGCGGATGATACCGGCGGAAAAGCCTTCATGGACACCAATGATTTAAGCGGCGTGTTCACCCAGGTGCAGAAAGATACTTCCGCGTATTACGTGCTTGGCTATACCAGCACGAATCGCCTGAAGGATGGCCGCTTCCGCCGTCTGAAGGTCGTGTTGAACAGGCCGGACATCAAACTGGAATATCGCCCGGGCTACTATGCGGGCCGCGACTTCGAGCACATGAACAAAGGTGACCGCGAGGAACAACTCGAAAACGAATTACTTGCCGAATTGCCGCAGACCGACGTCGCCGTCTACGCCGGCACAGCGTATTTTCGCCAGGACGACTCGCATTACTACTTGGCGGTGTCGCTGGTCGTTCCCGGCTCGCAGATTCCCTTCGTGCAAGAGAAAGACAAGGACGCCGCCACCATCGATATCATTGGCACCGTGCTCGAGAGCGGCAAATTCCCCGTAGGCCGTCAGCGGGACACCGTGAAGCTCGCGGTTGATACCGCGCAACAAGTGCGGCGCAAAAATGTGCAGTACAACACCGGCTTCGTTCTCGCTCCCGGAACCTACCACCTGAAATTTATCGTGCGCGAGAACCGCTCCGGCCGCATGGGCTCGTTCGAAACCGACGTGCGCATCCCGGATTTGCGCAAGGCACCGCTGCGCATGAGCAGCGTAGTGCTCAGCAGCCAGCGCGCCCCGGTCACGCAAAAACGGAAGGGATTTGATCCCCTGGTGAGCGAGCAGACCGAGTTGGTACCCAGCGTCACCCACGTGTTCACGCAGGACCAGAAACTGTATCTGCAATACGAAGTGTACGACCCCGCCAAGGCCAAAGCCGCCGCGCCGGCGACTGCCGACGAAAAGAAAAGCGGCGGGCACCCCACGGTGCGGGTGCTGACGAGCATCGAATTCCTGCAAGGTGACGCGAAGATCTACGAAACCAAGCCAGTGGTCGCCCAGGAAGTCACCGCTCCCGAGCGCAAAGCGGTGGTCTTCCAGATGGAAATTCCGCTTCAGTCGCTGAAGCCCGGATTTTACATGTGCCAGATCAACGTCATTGACGACGCCGGCGGAAGCTACGCCTTTCCCCGTTGGCCTATCCTCATCCGCGAGGGTAGCGCCGCTACCGCTGCCGAAACAAAGAGTTCAGGCAGAGATTGACGGAGAAGTTTTCCGCACCCACCAGGCGACGTCGTGCCAAGCCTAACGCGAGCTACGTGTCCGGCGTCACGTCGAGACGCACAGTGCAGGTCGAACCGGGGTGAGAGTCCATCCGGCTGCGAACCCGCAGCCGGATGCAAAATGCGTAAATGCTTTACGCTGAGTAAAATACCGATGGGTGAGTTAGCGCACTTTCGGTGTAGTGATTGAGTTAGTTCCACCAGGGCCCCACCACCACCCCGCGTCTCTTTTTGCATGTCATAGAAAAAACTGATAGTTGGCATGGCGCTCTGCTTATACCGCGTGGCGCTTCACTTGCACGTCTTTACCCTGGGAAACTCGCTCCTCCGTCCATTTTTTGCTTTTGTTTAGCGCTTCTTGGGCCTTCCATCCAAGCCGCAGGTCATCCCTCGCCGGAGGCAGCTATGCAGAACCGTATTGTGATTGTGGGCGCAGCAGGACGTGATTTCCATAACTTCAACGTGTGTTATCGCGACGACGCCTGGAATCGCGTGGCGGCGTTTACGGCCACGCAGATTCCCGACATTGCCGGTCGAAAATATCCCGCGGAGTTGGCCGGACCGCACTATCCCGACGGCATTCCAATCTATCCCGAAGAAATGCTGGAAAAGTTGATCAAAGAAGAACGAATCAATTTGGCGGTGTTTTCCTACAGCGACCTGTCGCACGTGAGAGTGATGAACCTGGCCTCGCGGGTGCTGGCTGCCGGCGCCGATTTTCTGCTGCTGGGTGCGGAACGCACTATGTTAAAAGCAACAGTTCCGGTGATCTCGGTATGCGCGACACGAACCGGTTGCGGCAAAAGCCCGGTTTCGCGGCGAATAGCGGACCTCCTCAAACAGCAAAGCCTCAGGGTCGTGGCCATCCGCCACCCGATGCCCTACGGTGATTTGCTTAAGCAGAAAGTGCAGCGCTTCGCCACGCTCGCGGACATGGATCGCCAGAAATGCACCATCGAAGAGCGCGAAGAGTACGAGCCGCACGTGATGAGCGGGACGACCGTCTATGCCGGAGCGGACTATGCCGCCATCTTGAAAGAAGCGCAAAAAGAAGCCGACGTCATCATCTGGGACGGCGGGAACAATGACACACCGTTTTTGAAACCGGACCTGGAGATCGTAGTCACCGATCCACATCGCGCGGGGCATGAAGTGCTCTATCACCCTGGAGAAGTGAACCTGCTGCGCGCAGATGTCGTGATCATTAATAAGGTGGATTCTGCCTTCAAGGAGGCCGTCGAGACCGTGCGCAGGAACGTGGAGGATCGCAATCCGCACGCCCTGGTCATAGAAACCGATTCGGTGGTGAAAGTCGAGAACGCGGAACGGCTGAAAGGAAAGAAGGTGCTGGTTATCGAAGACGGCCCATCACTGACTCATGGAGAGATGGCATTCGGTGCCGGGGTCATCGCAGCTCAGCGGGCCGGAGCCACCCTCATGGACCCGCGGCCGTACGCCGTGGGAAGCATCCGCGAAACATTTGCAAAATACGGACACGTTGGCAGTTTGTTGCCCGCCATGGGGTATAGCGAAAAGCAGTTAGCGGAACTGCAAGAAACCATCCGCCGCACGCCGTGCGACTTTGTGCTGATCGCCACGCCCATTGATCTGCGTCATCTGGTACCGATCGCACAGCCTTCCCTGCGCGTGACCTATGAGGTCGTCGAGCGCGGGCCAAACAAGTTGGCGGGCATTGTCCGGGAATTTGTGAGTCTGGACGTACAAGCGGCTTTAGTTTGAAACCGGACTCAAGGAGGGAAGAAGAGTACACAACCAGAAATCGCGGCTCCGATACTCCAGACAGAGTCTGCGGAGAGACGAACCTCTTAAGCGAACTGCGGGAAAGGAGAGGCTGATGGAACGAGCGCGGCAGAACCTGATCTGTCCCCCGGCTTATCCCTGGCATTTAAAACCTCCACTGGGAGCGAGAAAACGAGATTTTCTTACCCTGCATGACATCACCATTTCCGAAATGCAAGCGCTGCTCAATCTCGGAGAAGAGGTAAAGGCGCACCCGGAGGCTTTTGCGTTTGCGTTGCAAAGAAAAATTGGCGCACTGATTTTCGAAAAGCCATCCCTGCGCACGCGCGTGACCTTTGAAGTGGGCTTCGAGCAGATGGGCGCGCACGCCGTATATCTGGCCCCAGGGGATATCGGGCTGGGCAAGCGCGAGGGTGTGCGCGATGTGGCCCGGAACCTTTCCCGTTGGGTGGATGTACTGGTGGTGCGGACGTTCTCGCAGCGATTGCTCGAGGACATGGCCTATGAAGCGAGCGTGCCGATCATCAATGCGCTTACCGATCTGCTGCACCCGTGCCAGGCCCTTGCCGATTTGATGACCATTCAGGAGGCCAAAGGCCGATTGCAAGGCTTGCACCTTGTGTACATCGGCGACGGAAACAACGTGGCCATGGCGCTGGCGCATGCTGCTGGAAAAGTCGGTATGCACTTCACTATGGTTTGCCCGCCTGGCTATGAACCCAACCACGATCTGCTGACGGAAGCGCGAGCCGACGCCGAGAGCACCGGTGCGCAAATCGAGGTCGTGCACAGTGCCAGTCAAGTGCTGAGCATGGCCGACGCGGTGTACACCGACGTTTGGACCAGCATGGGGCAAGAAAAGGAAAGCGAAGAACGGCGGCGGGTGTTTGCGAACTACCAGGTAAACGAGCATTTGATGCA
>Ga0187816_10000641_pt1 | contig 10670 bp, 5 predicted proteins | sample NC_wetland_sal_i_16_FD_132960 | JGI IMG/M metagenome (GOLD analysis project Ga0187816, IMG submission 132960) | Wetland sediment microbial communities from Neuse River Estuary, North Carolina, USA - SO4_1 | ecosystem: Environmental > Aquatic > Freshwater > Wetlands > Sediment | place: USA: North... | reverse complement strand
TACGGAGCCGCCGCTCGCGACAGGTACTGGGAAATTCTTGAAAAATTGCGGAATGAATTAGGATATATCGATTACCTAGGGGCGTTGGAGCGCTTCCGGATCGAAACGATTCATCGCCCAGACATCCTACGCATGTCCAGCTGGCTCGTCGATTATCCGTTCTCCGAACGCTTGTATCCCGGTGCTCTAGGCGCGGTGAAGCATGTGCAGCAGTGGGGAACCGCCGTCATCCTCTCGGACGGCGATGCCGTGTTCCAGCCTCGCAAAGTGGAACAATCCGGCCTTTGGCACGCGTTCGATAACCGTGTCCTTATCTACGTCCACAAAGAGCAGGAGCTTGATGACGTCGAACGTTTCTATCCTGCGGATCATTATGTATTGATCGACGATAAGTTGCGTATTCTCGCAGCGGTGAAGAAGATCTGGGGTGAGCGAGTTACAACTGTATTTCCCAAACAGGGGCACTATGCGCACGACCCAAAGATTCTGGCCGAGTTTCCACCCGCTGATGTTGAGCTTGCAACGATTGGGGATCTAATCACTTGCGATCTGTCTTCACGATTGTTGCAATGACCATCGCCAGTCTGCGGCCTCCGGCATGTCCTCGCCGTGCTCACTTACGTGGAGTTTGTGACGTCCATATTGCTCCATAGCGGTTGGTCGCCTTCTCCACTTCATTGCTCAATCGCGGAATCCGATTAATTGCATCTAGCGCAAGCTGGTAACGATCGAGATTGTTAAGTACGAATCATCCGACCCTGGCCGACGAAGATTTACGAGCAGCAGAGCTGTCGCTGCCAGAACGGCCACCGCCAAGCTTTCGCAAGTGCGTGGAAGTCGTGCGCGAACCGGCCGAGTGGCCAACCCAATTGATCTAAATCAAACAGCACACCTTGGTGCCGAGTAGACTTATCAGTTGGTTGTAGGAGAATGGTCATTGGCGAACGCATCGATCAGTTTTGTGAAAATCTTCGCATCAAGCTCACGAGCATCGACAACAACAGCTGAGGGCTAAAATCGACAGCAAGGCGCAAACAGCCGAGCAGGAGGTGCGGACACAGTTGGAGGCCGTAAAAGAGCAAGACCGCACTAAGCTCGCCTGAGCCGCCGCCGGAGCAAGGGGACGCTACGGAAAGAGTCATGGCGGAAGTAATCGAGGAGCCGATGCGATTTTGGGCCTCCTTGAGGGTGACCGCGGGACAGAATTTTGACCTTCGCGACCGGAAGCCCGCAGGACAAGGAGAGACATAACACGAGTGCAGTAGGGAGGATCCAGATGACGCGCCACGATTTGGAGAGCGTCGCGCTGATGCTGGTTTCCGAAGGGAAGGGAATCCTCGCGGCTGACGAGACCATCCCCACTTTGACGAAGCGGTTCGACACGCTCGGGATCCAGTCGACCGAGCAGAGCCGGCGCAGTTATCGGGAAATGCTCTTTACCTCCCCTGGCGTCGCTGAGTTCATCAGCGGTGTCATCATGTATGACGAAACGATCCGTCAGAAGAGCACCGGCGGCATGCCGCTCGCCGAGGTTCAGACTGTCCAGGGCATCATTCCCGGCATCAAGGTCGACACCGGCGCGAAGCCCCTCGCTGGCTCTCCTGACGAGACCGTAACGGAGGGGCTTGACGGTCTACGACATCGCCTCTCGGAGTACCGCGCCATGGGTGCCCGTTTCGCGAAGTGGCGGGCGGTCATCCATGTCACGGACGCTCTACCGAGTTTCGCCTGCGTGAGTGCAAATGCGCACGCGCTGGCGCGGTACGCCGCCCTCTGTCAAGAGCGGGAGTTCGTGCCGATCGTCGAGCCGGAAGTGCTCATGGACGGGCCGCACACGATTGAGTGTTGCGAGGAAGTCACCGCAATCGTTCTTCATGCTGTGTTCCACGCACTCTTCGAGCAGGGTGTCGCCCTCGAGGGGATGCTGCTCAAACCCAACATGGTCCTCCCAGGTAAGGAGTGTGGCCGACAAGCTTCCGTCGAGGAGGTCGCGACCGCGACATTGCGCTGCTTACGCCGGCACGTGCCCGCGGCCGTGCCCGGTATCGTATTCCTGTCGGGCGGCCAAAACGCCCGCCTGGCAACCGTCCACCTGAACGCGATCAATCGGCTGCCGGACGCGAAACCCTGGAAGATCAGCTTCTCCTACGGGCGGGCGCTTCAGGATCCGGCTCTGGAGACTTGGCACGGGCGCGACGAGAATCTCGCAGCAGGGCAGGAAGCGCTCTATCGCCGGGCGCGTTGCAATGGAGCGGCGAGTCTGGGGAGATACACGGATGAGATGGAGACGGCATCGCAGGGTGCTGATGATCCGCCGCATCGCCACGCCTGGCGGGACGACTGATAGGACCTGGCACCACACGGACATCGATCACACGTGATCAGGAGGCAAGCATGGCAAACGCACTATCTGACAAAGAACGGGCAATGATGGATGCGTACTGGCGGGCCGCCAACTACCTGTCGATTGGCCAGATTTATCTCTACGACAACCCACTGCTTAAACAGCCGCTCACAAAGGAACACATCAAGCCGCGACTCCTCGGCCACTGGGGCACGACACCCGGTTTAAACTTCATCTACGTCCACCTCAACCGGGTAATCAAAAAGCACGACGTTGATATGATCTACATTACCGGGCCCGGCCATGGCGGTCCCGGTCTCGTCGCCAACGCCTATCTCGAAGGGACCTACAGCGAGGTCTATCCAAACATTTCTCCCGACGAACAGGGTATGAAACGCCTGTTCACCCAATTCTCCTTCCCTGGCGGTATCCCCAGCCACGTTGCGCCGGAAACGCCTGGATCAATTCACGAAGGTGGTGAGCTCGGCTACGCCCTCTCGCATGCCTACGGAGCGGCCTTCGACAACCCCGATTTGATCGTTGCCTGTGTCGTCGGGGACGGTGAAGCGGAGACTGGAGCGCTGGCAACCAGCTGGCATTCCAACAAATTCCTAGATCCGGCGAGCGACGGTGTGGTTTTGCCCATCCTCCACCTCAACGGCTACAAGATTGCCAATCCCTGCATTCTCGCCCGTATCAGCCATGAGGAACTGGATCACTTATTCCGCGGCTATGGCTACACGCCGTATTTCGTTGAGGGAAACGAACCGGAAAAAATGCATGAGCTGATGGCCGCGACCCTGGATAAGGTCGTCGTCGAAATTCAGCGCATCAAATCGGATGCACGTCGAAATGGTTTCAGCGAGCGCCCCCGCTGGCCGATGATCGTGCTTCGCACACCCAAGGGCTGGACGTGCCCGAAAGAAATCGATGGCAAGCGTACCGAAGACTATTGGCGTTCGCACCAGGTGCCAATGGGCGAGATGCATGAGAACGCCGCCCATGTGCGCATTCTCGAACAGTGGATGAAGAGCTATCAACCTGCGGAGCTCTTCGATGACGACGGTCGCCTCCGGCCCGAGTTGGCCGAGCTTGCCCCTCGCGGCACCCGCCGGATGAGCGCCAACCCGCACGCCAATGGCGGCTTACTCCTGCGCGAACTGCGGCTGCCGAATTTCCGCGATTACGCTGTCGAGGTGACCGCACCGGGCGCCGTTACGGCCGAGTCCACGCGCGTCATGGGCCGGTTCCTACGCGATGTGATGAAGCTGAACATGGAGCAACGCAATTTCAGGCTGTTCAGTCCCGACGAGAACAACTCGAACCGCTGGCAGGACGTGCTCGAGGTCACCAACCGGGCCTGGGTCGCGGAAGTACATCCCTGGGATGATCACCTGTCGCCCGGCGGCCGTATAATGGAGATGCTCAGCGAGCACCAATGCCAGGGCTGGCTGGAGGGCTATCTCCTGACCGGGCGGCACGGCTTCTTCTCTTGCTATGAGGCGTTCATTCACATCATCGATTCTATGTTTAACCAGCACGCCAAGTGGTTGAAGGTGTGCAATCACATTCCCTGGCGGCGGCCTATCGGCTCACTGAACTACCTCTTGTCGAGCCATGTCTGGCGCCAGGATCACAACGGCTTCAGCCATCAAGACCCGGGATTCATCGACCACGTCGTCAACAAGAAAGCCGAGGTCATCCGCGTCTATCTGCCGCCCGACGCCAACTGCTTGCTCTCGGTCACCGACCACTGCCTGCGCAGCCGGAACTACGTCAACGTCGTCGTCGCCGGCAAGCAGCCCGCTCCTCAGTGGTTGACGATGGACCAGGCGGTCAAGCACTGCGAAGCTGGACTCGGCATCTGGGAGTGGGCCAGCAACGACCAGGGCGGCGAGCCCGATGTCGTGATGGTCTGCTGCGGTGACGTGCCGACGCTAGAGACCCTTGCCGCCGTCGACCTCCTTCGAAAGCACGCGCCCGATCTGAAGGTCCGGGTCATCAATGTCGTCAATCTGATGAAACTGCAGTCATCGACCGAGCACCCGCACGGCTTATCGGATCGCGATTTTGACGCCCTTTTCACCACCGACAAACCGATCATCTTTGCCTTCCATGGCTACCCGTGGCTTATTCACCGGCTGACTTACCGACGCACGAGCCACCACAACATCCATGTGCGCGGCTACAAGGAAGAGGGCACCACCACGACACCGTTCGACATGTGCGTGTTGAACGATCTCGATCGCTTCCACCTCGTGGGCGACGTGATCGACCGCGTGCCGAAGCTCGGATCGCGTGCGGCTTACGCCAAGCAGGCCATCCGGGATAAGCTCATCGATCACAAGGAGTACATCGCCCGATACGGGGACGATATGCCCGACATCACCGGCTGGAGGTGGGGGCGGGAGGCGGCTTCCCCGGCGGTTCGTTCGACAGAAGCCGATAACTTCTGACCCTGCTTGGCGGGAGGCGAACGTGAACGTGTTCGCGATCAGGCATGGGGAGACAGCGTGGAGTCTCAGTGGCCAGCACACTGGCAGGACGGACATTCCGTTGACCGACAACGGCCGCCGGCTTGCGGAACGGATGCGGTCGGTGCTCGCCGCCAAAGCATTTGCGCTTGTTCTCTGCAGCCCGATGCAGCGGGCACGAGAGACCTGCGAACTGGCGGGCCTTGGCGAAAAGGCCGTTATCGACCCCGACCTCGTCGAGTGGAACTATGGCGAGTACGAGGGACTGACGCCCAAGCAAATCCAGGAGATGGCGCCGAGCTGGTTGATCTTTCGAGATGGGTGCCCGGGTGGTGAGGTACCGGAGCACGTGGGTGCGCGGGTGGACCGGGTGATCGCCCGGTCGCGCGCGGTCGACGGTGACACCGTGCTGTTTGCGCACGGACACGTCCTGCGCGTGTTCGTGGCGCGCTGGATCGGGCTGCCTCCGGGCGGCGGTCAACACTTTCTGTTGAATACGGGCACTCTGTGTGTGCTGGGCTTCTACCGCGAAATACCGGCTGTACGGATCTGGAACGGACCTCTCGTCGACTAGATCGCAGCGAGCGCGGTTGTGCGCTCAAGTCCTTGGGTAACAGGAGAGCGATTCATGCGGCAGCCCGAGAGCAAGCGCGTCAATCGCGAGCAATACGACGCCGTCCTCTTTGACCTCGACGGCGTAATAACGAACACCGCCAACCTCCACGCCACGTGTTGGAAACAGATGTTCGACGAATACCTTCAGAAGCGTGCGAGGCAGCGAGGGGAAGCATTTCGCCCCTTCGATCTCTCCGCGGACTACCGGCTCTACGTGGATGGGAAGCCCCGCTTCGACGGTGTTCGTGACTTTTTGAGATCACGCCGTATCCAACTCTCCGAGGGAAACCCTGACGACCCTGCAGAAGTCGAAACCGTGCACGGACTCGGGAATCGCAAGAACGACCTGGTGAACCGCGCCATCGCGGAGGTGGGCGTGGAGCCTTACGCGGGAACCGTGCAATTCATTCATCAACTCCGCCGGGATGGGTTCAAAATTGCGGTCGTCACCTCCAGTCAAAACTGCGATGCCGTCCTGAGGGCCGCCAAGTTAGACGACCTCTTCGAAGTCCGGGTCGATGGCAATCTGATCCAAGCACAGGGACTTGCCGGGAAACCGGCTCCGGATACGTTCTTGATGGCGGCAAAGCTGCTCGGCGTTGAGCCGATACGGACGGTGGTCCTCGAGGATGCCATTTCCGGGGTGGAGGCCGGCTCCAATGGGAGCTTCGGGCTCGTGATCGGGGTCGCGCGCAAGGGCAATGCCGAGGAGCTGAAGCGTCATGGCGCGCAGCTGGTGGTCGAGGATCTGGGCGAACTGGTCGACTGACCAACGGGAGGAACAGCCCGATGCTGCATCATGAACGCCTCAGGCCGCCCTCTCGTGATTATCCGGCCGACGAGTGGAACGTCATCGAAAAAGCGTTTCATCCTGAATTTCTGGCCCAGGTCGAAACCATGTCGGCGCTCGGCAACGGATATCTCGGCATGCGCGGGTGCCCGGAAGAAGGCGGCCCCAACGCCGAGAATGGCACTTTCATCAACGGGTTCTATGAAACGCGGCCGATCGTCTACGGCGAAGAAGCTTATGGTTTCGCCAAAACTGGTCAGACGATCTGCAACGTGACCAACAGCAAGATCATCAAGCTCTTCGTGGATGACGAGCCCTTCTGGTTGCCCGATGCACATCTCCTAAAATACGATCGGCGGCTCAACATGAAGTCCGGGACGCTCGACCGGGAGATCCTTTGGGAGACTGCCGCCGGCAAACAGGTGTCGATCACATCCCGACGTTTGGTCTCTTTCGCTAACCGGCACGCGGCCGCCATCTCCTATTGTGTGACAATCCTCAATGCACAAGCCTTTGTCGTGATCTCGTCGGAGATGGCGACCAATGAAGCTAGCGCCGAGGACAGCGGGGACGATCCCCGGCTGGCGAGAGGCTTTCCGGGCCGAGTACTCCATCCGCGAGCGAGCTACTCCAAAGACCGGCGCACCGTGCTATGCCATGCGACCCAAAAGAGCCGCTTCACGCTGACATGTGCGACTGATAATGCGTTGGAGAGCTCTTGCCCCCACTCCTACAAGGTTGCCCACACCGCTGACTTCGGCCAAGTCGCGTTCACAATCGACGCGCAGCCCGGCCGGCCAATCGAGCTCACCAAATACATCGTCTATCACACCTCGCAGACGGCTTCCGCCGAAGACCTCTGCGGCCGTGCTGAATGGACATTGGATCGCGTAGTGACCCAGGGATTCCAACAGCTGCTCGCCTCTCAAGAGCAGTACATGGACGAGTTTTGGGGTCGCAGCGATGTTCGGATCAAGGATATCAGGGAAGACCGAGTCAAGCGTAGCACCGTGGAAATCCAACAAGCGATCCGCTTCAATCTTTTTCACATTCTGCAGGCCTCGGCGCGGGCGGAAGACACGGGCGTGCCGGCGAAAGGCCTCACCGGACAAGCCTACGAAGGGCAGTACTTTTGGGACACCGAGATCTACCTGCTGCCGTTTCTGACCTACACGTCCCCGCGGATCGCCAGGAATCTCTTGGCCTTCCGCTACAAGATGCTCCCGCAGGCACGAGCGCGCGCCAAGGAATTAGGCCATCGAGGAGCCTTGTTCCCCTGGCGCACCATCAACGGCGAAGAAGCATCAGCGTACTACGCCGCCGGAACCGCGCAGTATCACATTAATGCGGACATCATGTACGCGCTGCGCAAGTATGTGCAGGCGACGGGCGACGAAGCGTTCCTGCGAGACTTCGGTGCCGAGATGCTCGTGGAAACGGCGCGCCTATGGCTGGACCTGGGGTTCTACTCGGATGCAAAAGGAGGAAAGTTCTGCATCAACGGTGTCACTGGCCCCAATGAATACAACGCCGTCGTGAATAACAACGCATATACGAACTTGATGGCCCGCGAAAACCTGCGGTACGCAACCGAGGTTGTTGAATCCCTGCGGGCGACAGAACCGGATGCATACAACGCGCTTGTACAAAAAACGGCGCTCGAGCCCTCCGAGCCGAAGGCATGGATCCGCGCGGTGGAGAACATGTATGTGCCGAATGATGAGAAGCTGAAGATTATTCCGGAGGACGACAACTTTCTGGACAAGGAGCCATGGGATTTCCGGAACACACCGGCCGAGCATTATCCGCTGCTGCTCTTTTACCATCCTCTGAATATTTACCGGAAGCAAGTGATCAAGCAGGCGGACGTCATCTTGGCCATGTTCTTGTTGGGCGACGTTTTTTCTCCAGAGACGAAGAAGCGCAACTTTGATTTCTACGACCCATTGACGACGGGCGACTCATCGTTGTCGTCATGCGTCGAGGCGATCACCGCCGCACAGATCGGCGACATTGATAAAGCGTTTCGTTACGGGATGGCGGCACTGCTCATGGACTTGGCGGACGTGGGGGGTAACGTGAAGGACGGCTGTCATATCGCCTCCATGGGTGGCACCTGGATGATGCTTACCTATGGGTTCGGCGGTATGCGCGATGATGACGGCACGTTGTCGTTCTGGCCACGCCGTCCGCCCGAGGACAACGCCGTCCTTCGATTTCCCGTAACCTACCGCGGCCAGCTGCTGGAAGTGGAAATCGGTCTGGAGAAGGTGCAGTACGCGTTGCGTGAGGGCGAGCGCCTGGTGATCCGCCATGAAACCGAAGAAGTTGAGCTGACCCGGGAAAATCCGCTCGCCGTGCGGCCAGTCAGCAGATAGATGAGAGTTCGGTGTGAGCCCAATGACTATCGATCGAGGGCGAGGCCGCGGGCATTGACCTCATGGACACGCATCTTAATTGGAGCGGCGCGCCAGGGTAGTCCTGGGAACAGCACCGCGCCTCTCTTAGAACCGTCGCGACCCGTCACTGGACTTGCGAAAAATGGAAAACTTGCTCGAACCGACCCCTGATCTCGCCTGGGTGCTTGCCGCGGAGGGCTTCGATGCGCTTCGCGAAGCAATCTATGAGTCGCGATTTTCGATCAGCAATGGCTTACTCGGGCTACGAGCCGGTCGAGCGGTAAGTCGTGGGGAGCGCTGGGACGTTCCGCACCGAGCTTACGTCGCCGGTATGTTCGACATACCGGGTCCCGAGCAACCGGTACCTGCACTTGTTCCCGCCCCGGGGTGGCAGCAGTTTCGTATTATGCTTCGGGGCGGGCCGCTCGTCCGTCACCCTGCCGAGGCGATTTCGCATCGCACGATACTCGACATGAGGCGGGGTGTATTGCTTACCGGATGTCGATTGATTGAGCCTTCCGCCATAGCTGTGCGAGTGAGAACGCTGCACCTCCTATCGTTGAGCGAGCGGGGAATTGGGGTTCAGGTGATCGAATTAAAGATCGAGGAAGGCGAGATTGAGATCGCGGTGGAAGCATCGTTTGAGGGACTGGGCCTCGGGCTCAAGTCAGAGCGGATTGAGCAGGATCTCGGTGTGTGGCGAACCAAGTATTCGGGAAAACGCGTCGCGATGGCTGCTGTATTGTCATTGCAGATCGATGGGTCCGAGGTTGTGCCAACCATGCCAGGTCCGTTCATGTGGTCCTGGCATTGGAAAACGCGTCCGGGCCAGATCGTGTGTGTTGCGCGGCTGGTTGCTGTGGCCCGAAGCGATGCCCTGGATGCGGATCCTGGCCGCGTCGCACGGGAAAAGCTCGGCGTAGCCCGACAGGTCGGCTGGCGCAAGGTCGTCCAAGAGCACGAGGCGGCTTGGTCAGATCGATGGCGTTCCAGCGATATCGAGGTCGGAGGCGACCCGGCCGCTGAGCAGGCGTTGCGTTTCGCTGTCTATCACCTTAACAGTGCCGCCAATCCGGCCGATGAGTACGTTTCTATCGGAGCACGGGGGCTCACCGGCGACGACTATCACGGGCATGTCTTCTGGGACACGGAAATCTATTTGCTGCCGTTCTACGTCTTCACTTGGCCGGAAGCGGCCCGCGCGCTACTCATGTATCGCTTCCGGACCATCGACGGCGCGCGGCAGAAGGCGGCCCAGCAGGGATGGCGCGGCGCCATGTACGCCTGGGAGTCGGCGGATACCGGTGCGGAGGCGACGCCGGAGCAGGTTGTTGGTTCGGACGGCCAGATTGTCGATATCCTTTGCGGCAAGCAGGAACAGCACATTACCGCAGACATCGCGTACGCGGTCTGGCAGTACTGGCAGGCAACCGAAGATGTAGACTTCCTTCTCGACGCAGGGGCCGAGATTCTCCTCGAGACGGGGCGGTTTTGGTCGAGCCGTGCCCAGCCGGAGAGGGACGGTTACTGCCACATCCGCAATATTATCGGACCGGATGAGTATCACGAGCATATAGACGACAATGCCTACACTAATGTCATGGCACGCTGGAACATTCGGCGGGCGCTTGAGGTGGTCGCGCTGTTGCGCGAACGCTGGCCCGACCGCTGGGCACGCCTGTCATACCGCCTTGGCTTAGAGGATACGGAGCTCGTCAGCTGGCGGACTGTGGCGGAGACAATGGTCACCGGCTGGGATTCTCAAACGGGACTATTCGAGCAGTTCGCCGGTTTCTTTGGTCTTGAGGAGATCAATCTTGCGGGCTACGCGGGCCGATCAGTGCCGATGGACGTGGTGCTTGGGCGGGAGCGAACGCAGCGCTCCAAGGTCATTAAGCAGGCCGATGTTGTAGGGCTTCTCGGGCTGTTGCCGGAGGAATTCCCCGGTGACAGCGGGAGGGCGAACTTCCGCTACTACGAGCCGCGCTGCAGCCACGGCAGTTCCCTCAGCGCCGCGATGCATGGGCTGGTCGCGGCGCGGCTGGGCG